>Ga0164242_10000265_pt1 | contig 65675 bp, 62 predicted proteins | sample OricomgcompostMG_FD_108783 | JGI IMG/M metagenome (GOLD analysis project Ga0164242, IMG submission 108783) | Miracle-Growth compost microbial communities from Emeryville, California, USA - Original compost - Miracle growth compost (MG) ... | reverse complement strand
TCGGCAGTGCGAGCGGTGCCCTGGTGCTCGGTGCGGTCATCGGCTATGGACCATGCGGCGGGACGAGGATCAGGTAGATCTGCGAGATCACCGTGTTCGCGACGAAGACGAGCAGGAAGCTGATCACGACGGACTGGTTGACCGCGTCGCCGACGCCCTTCGGGCCCCCCTTCACCGACAGGCCCTTGTAACCGGCTACGAGCGCCGCGATGACGCCGAAGACGGCCGCCTTGATCTCGCCCACCACCAGATCGCTGAACTGGGTGAACTCGGTGAAGGTCCGCAGGAAGCTGCCGGGCGTGCCGTGACTGACCCAGACCTGGTAGAGATAGCCACCGGTCACGCCAACGAACAGCACGATGCCGTTGAGCAGGACGGTGACGAGAATCGCAGCGGCGACCCGTGGTGCAACCAGGCGCTCGATCGGCGAGATTCCCATCACTTCGAGAGCGTCGATCTCATCGCGAATCTTGCGAGCGCCCAAGTCGGCGCAGATCGCGGAGCCACCGACGCCGGCGATCATGAGCGCAGTGACGAGCGGCGCCGCCTCGCGCACGATCGTCAACGCATCGACCGCTCCGGTGTAGGAGTCGGCCCCGATCTGGTGCGCGACGGAGCCCACCTCGACCGCCACGAGTACGCCGAACGGAATCGCGACGAGGATCGCCGGCAGCACACAGACGCTGGCGATGAACCACGCCTGCCTGATCGCCTCACGCCACGGGAAGCTGCGGCGCGCGATGCCTTGCAGTCCGGCGAGCATCGTGTCGCCGGCGAGCGCGTAGAGGTCGCCGGCAGCGCTGAGACCGGATCCCGCCGAGGCGAGCAGCGCGGCGCCGTCGAATCGACGCTGCGACAAGTCAGCCGGCTTCGGCGCTGCGCTTCAGGGCTTCGAGAGTCGCCGCCATGTTCTGCTTGTTGTGCTCCGATCGGTCCGGCACGCCGATGATCAGGTCGGACAAGCGATGCATGAACGGCGAGCGCTGGTCCACCCATGTCTCCGTGACCGTTGTGGTGTCACCCGTCGTGTCGAACGCGTAGGACCAGTCGGCGACCTTGAGCGGCCCGCTCGTCACGCTGAACGCGAACCGCTTTCCGCGGTCGGCGGCCGTGACCTTCGCGACCGTCACCCAGCGGCGCCAGCCGCGACGGTTCCGGCCGAGGAACTTGGCGCCGAGCTCGGGTCCGGCGCCGCCGAGCCAGCGACCGCCCTGCGCCTCAGGACTCCACTGCCCCATGTTCGCCAGGTCAGCGACCATGTCGTAGAGCTTGTGCGCATCAGCACGGATCTCGGTCGAGACCTCGACCTGGTTGTCTGCCATGGCGGACATACTGGCGCATCGGCGCCCGGGCGCCTACCGACGACCTCGGCCCTATTGCCTTCGATGCAATGAATTGTGATCCGGCCGGACGTCCACACCACGATGCTGCGACGCGACGACGAAGGATTCGACCATGACTACAAGCTCTGTCCCCGGCATTCCGTGCTGGATAGACATGATGTCGTCCGACACGGGAAAGAGCCGGGCCTTCTACAGCCAGCTGTTCGGCTGGAGCGCAGCGGAGGCCGCCGAGGAGTTCGGCGGGTACTTCATGTTCATGTTCGGCGACGTACCGGTTGCGGGCTGCATGCCGCAGATGCCCGGCGAGAACGGGCCCGACGCATGGACCATCTACCTCGCGGCCGATGACGCCCGCAGGGCCGTCGAAGTCGCGCAAGCGGCGGGCAGCACGATCGTCGCCGAGCCGATGGACATCGCCGACCTGGGCACGACCGCCGTGATCATCGATCCGAGCGGGGCCCCGCTCGGCATCTGGCAAGCCAACACGTTCCCCGGCCTGATCAACCGCGCCGAGGTCGGCGCGCCGACCTGGTTCGAGCTCCACACCCGGGCCTATGACACTGCCGTCGGCTTCTACCGCGATGTGTTCGGGTGGGATGCGCACACGATGTCCGACACCCCCGACTTCCGCTACACGACGCTCGGTCAAGCCGAGGCGGCGTCCGCGGGCATCATGGACGCGTCGGCGTTCCCGCCCGACGCCGACACCGGTTGGATGGTCTACATCCGGGTCGAGGACACCGACGCCTCGGTCGAGCGAGTCCTAGCCCTTGGCGGCGCGGTGGTGAGCGACCCGCGGGACACGCCGTACGGCCGACTCGCCGAGATCGCGGACACGACCGGATGCAAGACCAAGCTCATGGGCCCCAACACCGCGAGCTGATCAAATAGGAGGCGCAGCCCCCACGGCGAACTCATCACCCGTGCGCACTCGCCTGCTCGCGTCGGCGCTCGCCGTCGCCGCAATTGCCTTGACGGGCTCGGTGAGTGCCGTCGCATCAGCGCGGACGCCCACTTCACGGTGCGGATCGCACCCGTGGTGCGATACCGAGCTGACGCCGCCGAAGCGGGCCCACCTCCTGCTCGCCGCGATGTCGCAGTCAGAAAAGGTCTCGGTGTTGACGGGAAGCCCGGTGAAGCGGCTCGGCCTTCCGGAACTCACCGCGACCGACGGCGCGCTAGGCCCAGGCGGGCTCGGCTCCGGTAGCGACAAGGCTAGTGCGATGCCGGCCGGCATCGCACTAGCCGCGGGCTTCGACGAGAAGGCGGCGTACACGTACGGGAAGACCGTGGGCGCCGGGGTGCGCCACCGCGGCTTCGACGCCGACTACGGCCCCACCATCAACATCATGCGGACGCCGCTCGGTGGGAGAACCTTTGAAGGGTTCGGCGAGGACCCCTACCTCGCGGCCCGAATGGCTGTCGGGTGGGTCAAGGGCCTGCAGTCGGAGGGCGTGATGGCCGACCCCAAGCACTTCGCCGCGAACAACCAGGAAGGCCAGATCGGCCTCTCGCCTGCCACCGGCGCGATCGGCGGACGGTTCCTCGTCAACGCGGCCATCGGCGAGCGAGCGCTGCACGAGATCTACCTGCGCGCCTTCCAAGCTGCGGTGGAGCAGGGCCACGCCGCTTCCGTGATGTGCTCGTACAACGAGGTCAACGGCGTCTACGCGTGCGCGGACGAGCTCCTGCTCACCTCGATCCTTCGCAGGGACTGGGGCTTCAAGGGGTTCGTCTTCTCAGATGCTGGGGCGTGCCACGAGCCGAATCGGGACCTCGCGGCCGGGATGAACATCGACATCCTCGGCACCTGCTACACGCCAGCTGAGGTCGACGCCGAGCTCGCGGCCGGCCTCATCACGCAGAAGACTCTCGATACCAACGTCTTCCAGACGCTCCGCGCCCTGTTTCGGTTCGGCTTCTTCGACCACCCGGCCTGGCCGAGGAACATCGAACTGGACAACGTCCGGGCCGACGCGGCGGTCGCCGACCGCACTGCGCAGCGCGGCGCCGTGCTGCTTCGCAACCGTGGCGTCCTGCCGCTGCGGCCACAGCCGGACAAGGCGATCGCCGTCATCGGCCCGGCCGCGAACCAGTACATCCTCGGCGCGGGCTCGTCACAGGTGAAGCCGTGGTTCACCACGACCGCGCTCCGCGGCATCGAACGTCGCGCGGCGCGAGCCGGAGACACCGTCACCTACGCGAGCGGTCGGAACCGCGCGGCGGCGGTCGCCCTCGCCAGGAAGTCCGACATCGTGATCGTCGTTGCCGCCGACAGCGAGTCGGAGGGCGTCGACAAACCGTGCCTGTCGCTGCGCGCGATCTGTAGCGGCGGGCAGGCGACCCCACCGAACCCACTTGCGACGCAGCTCGCCTTCGGCAACCAGGATTCGCTGATCCGCGACGTCGCCGCCGTGAACCAACGAACCGTCGTGGTGCTCGAGACCGGGGCGCCCGTTCTCACACCGTGGCGCAACGACGTGGCCGCGGTCCTCGAGGCCTGGTATCCGGGCGAGGACGGCGGGACCGCGATCGCACGCATCCTGTACGGCGACGTCGACCCGGGTGGCCGGCTGCCCGCAACATTCCCCCGCAACACGAGCCAGCTGCCGACCGCTGGAAGCAGCGCGCAGTATCCGGGCGTCTTGTCCACTCGGCAGCCCGCCCACCTGACGGCGCGCTACAGCGAGGGCGTGATGGTCGGCTACCGCTGGTACGACCGGCACCACCTGAAGCCGGCCTACCCGTTCGGCTTCGGCCTGTCGTACACGACGTTCCGGTTCACCCACTTCTCGCCCGTGGGTCCACGCCGGGTCCGGGTCACGGTGACCAACACGGGCGATCGAGCCGGCTGGGCGGTGCCGCAGGTGTATGTCGGGCTGGAGTCGCGGCGGCATCGACCCGAGCCGCCGCAGCAGCTCGCCGGCTTCGCGAAGGTGCACCTCTCGCCAGGACAATCGCGCCGCGTCACGATCCCGCTTGACCCCCGCGCGTTCCAGTACTGGGATGTCCGCACCCACCGCTTCCGCGAGGCGCCGCTCGGATGTCAGACGATCACCGTCGGAACCTCATCACGCGACTCCCGGTTCGGGGTCGGCGTATGCGCGGACGGCTGACCGGACGAGCCGGTGCGGTGGTCGCGCTCCTCTCAGGCGGCCTGATCGGCGCGCCCCTCCTGCCGCTCACACCGTCGACCGCTGCCGCTACAGGCACGCTTCGCGTGGTCGTGCTGTCCGCGAAGCCGGCGTGGATCTCCGGCCCGAAGGCGCTCGTCGCGGTCCTCGTGCCGACGAAGACCGATCTCAGATCGGTTCACGTCACCCTCGGCCGTCAGGACGTCACGCGCCAGCTCGCTGCGAACCGGCTGCCCGGCCTGCTCGCCGGAGTACCGCCACAAGCCCAGGTCGGCATCTCGCGCAACTCGACAGCGCTCATCGGCCTGGTGCGGCTGGCTCCCGGCACGCGCGTCCTTCGCGCCACCCTCCCAGGTGGGCGCTCGACATCACTACGCCTCACGGACTACGCAGACCATGGGCCGATGTTCGCCGGAGCCCAGGTCACGCCGTGGTTCTGCAACGACAAGCCCACTCCGGCGCACCGCGCCGCCTGTCGTGTCCCGACTCACTACGCCTACTACTACCTCCCCGCCGGCTCCGCCGGGATCGGCAACCACCCGGGGATCGGCGCGCCTCCCTCGTCCAACCAGTTCATCCCGTATCACCTGCAGGACCCGCCATCGTCACCATCGGTTGCCCGGACCACGACCGACGCCGGCGTGACGGTGCCATACATCGTGCGGGTGGAGACGGGGGTGATCGATCGCGACACCTACCAGATCGCCGTCCTAGCGGACCCCGGCAAGTCGTACTTGCCCTGGGCTCCACCCGCCGCGTGGAACCACAAGGTCGACGTCGAGATCGGCGGCGACTGCCGACCGTGGCACGACCAGGCGGCGGGCCTTCCGGTCTTCGACGCGCACGCGCTGGGACGCGGCTTCGCGGTCGTGACCGGAGCGCTCGACGTACTCGGCAACAACTGCAACCCGGTGGTCGCGGCGGAAGCATTCGCGATGGTCAAGTCACGCCTGATCGACGAGTACGGCGTGGTGCGCTACACGGTGGGCGAAGGGTGCTCCGGCGGCTCGATCATCTTGAACGCGATCACGGCGAACTATCCGGGACTGGTCGACGGCGCGCTGCTGATGTGCAGCTTCCCCGACATCTGGCAGGTGGTTCAGCAGGCCGAAGACTGTCACTTGCTCGACGCGGTGTTCGACGCCCATCCCGGGGTCTGGTCACCGGCGAAGCAGGACTCCGTCACCGGCTTTCTCGAGCCGACGACCTGTCGCGGGTTCTTCGACGGGCCGCAAGGCAGCGTGACCACGAAGATCCCGGACTATGCACAGGCGCTGCTGGACCCGGGCCGTGCCGCCAGCTGCACGAGCCGGCCCAACCCGACGTGGGTCTACAACGCGACCACCAACCCGGGCGGCGTCCGATGCACCCTGCAGGACTACCAGGTCGCGATCTGGGGCCAGCGGCCTCGCTCCCGCTGGTCGGCCCCCGAGCGCCGCGCCGGTGCGGGCTTCGCCAACCGGCCCTTCGACAACGCCGGGGTGCAGTACGGCCTCGCCGCTCTGAACAAGCATCAGATCTCGGTCACCGAGTTCCTCGCACTCAACCGCGACGTCGGCGGCATCGACATCGACTGGGGCCACACCTCGGCGCGGAGCGTCGCCGATCCACACGCGCTGAAGATGGCCTATCGGACCGGCCAGGTCCTGGACCCCCATGCGCAAGCCGGCGTGCCGATCATCGACCTGCGCGGCCACGACAACGAAGAGATTCACCTCGACATCGACAGCTATGTACAGCGCGCCAGGTTGGACGCCACCAACGGGAGTCACCGCAACCAGGCGCTGTGGGTCGAGCTCGGTGAAGACGCGCAGGACCCTAGCGTCACCGCGCGTGCGTTCGACACCCTCGACGCCTGGCTCGCGAACGTCGAGGCCGACCACACTGGTCGCAGCCTGGCTGCTCAGGTCAGGATGGCGCGGCCGGCGAGCGCCGCTGACCAGTGCTGGACCGCCGGCGGGCTGCAAGTGCTGTCGTGGGAGCAGTGTCGCCACCTGTTCGTCCACGGCACGGATCCGCGGATCGCGGCGGGTGGCCCGTTGCGGGACGACATCATGAAGTGCCACGTCACGGCACCGCGACGCTCCGCGTATGGCGCCACCTTCACGGCGAGGCAATGGCGGCAGCTGCACGCCGTCTTCCCGCGCGGCGTGTGCGACTACACACTCCCAAGCGTCGGTGCACACGACTCCGCCACTTGGCACAGTTTCGGCTGAGCCGAATGGAGGGCTTAGTCCCCGACTAGGCGGGCATGCCTCCCCCGTCACGGAAGGGATGGGCGGGGTCGGTGAGCAAATCGGCCGAGCTTCTGGTGAACCCAGGGCTCGACGGAGTCAGGGCTGCGCGACGTCTCGCCTCGGCGACCCTCCAGAGCCTTCCCGAGCCCATCGCTTCGGACGCCGAGCTGGTCGTGACCGAGCTGGTGACCAACGCGGTGCTCCACGGCACCCCACCGATCGAGTTCCGACTCAAGGGCCGTCGGGACAGGGTTCGCATCGAGGTCGCCGACGCCGGCCATTCGGTGCCGCTCAAGGGCCGCGGGTCCACTGACGGCATGACGGGGCGCGGACTGGCGGTCGTCGAGTCGCTGACCAGCGCATGGGGAGTCGAGCCCACGAGTGACGGCAAGCTGGTCTGGGCCGAGCTCGGCAAACCCCGTCGAGCGACCATGCGACGTCGTACCAAGCAAGATCTGGAGGCGATGCGGGTCGACTGGCGGGGCCGCGACCCGGCTCCTCGCTATGAGGTTCGCCTCGGATGGGTTCCGACCGACCTCCTGGTATCGGCGAAGGCGCACATCGACAACGTCGTTCGCGAGATCACCTTCATGCAGGCCCCGTCGGATGACCCCGACACGCTGCCTTCCGAGACGATCGGCCTGCTCGCAAGGGTCACCGAGGACTTCGCGGAGGCGCGCAACGAGATCAAGCGGCAGGCGCTCGAGGCGGCACGGCGCCGAGACGTGTTCACCGACCTGACCCTGCACCTTCCGGTGGCGGCAGCCACCGCGGGGCTGCGTTACCTCGCCGCCCTCGACGAAGCCGACCGGCAAGCCCGCTCAGCCCGCCTGCTGACGCTGGCCGCACCGCCATCGCACCGCCTGTTCCGCGAGTGGTACGTCCGAGCCCTCGTGGATCGGCTCCGTGCCGCTAGTCGCGGCGAGTCACCGCCACCGATCAAGAACTTCTCGTTAGTCCTTGCGGATGAATTAGACCGGTTATCCGATCTGCCTTCGCCCGATGGGGTGTACTAGCGCTACGCCAAACGCACGGGGGTGTCATGAGGCGCAAATGGGGGTGGCTCAGCGCTGCCAGCCTGGTGTTGCTGCTGGTCGTGACTGGCGTCGTGACCTTGACGGTGCACCGCGCCGTGCACAAGCAGGAGAGCCGGCTGCTCAAGGAGCGGGCCAACGAGGTCAGCCTCGTTCTGAAAGAAGCCGTCGACTCCTTGTCCAGCCAGCTGGAGACGGTCGGCCGCGTGATGCAGGTGACCAGCGAGTCGCCGGCGGCGTTCCGGCGGGCAAGCGCGGCTCTCGTCAACGGCTCCAAGGGCAGCGCCACCCTCGTCCTGCTGCGACAGACCGGCCAGGGCTATCGCGTCGCGCTCGTCAACGGACCCGCCTACAGGGTGGGGCAGATGCTCGCCGGGTCGGTGTCGGCGACCCTCGACCGGGCGGGCGTCGCCGGTGCGGTCCTGCCAACGCAGATCATGGGAACCGGCGCGAACCGCACACTCGGCGTCGCGCTGGGTCCGCCGATCGCGCCCACCGGGACCGTGCTCTACCTACAGCTCACCCTCGGCCCCCTCAGCCCGCCACAGGATGCCCAGTCGGCGCCGTTCCACGAGCTGGACACAGCGCTGTACGACGCCCCCACCCCGGTGCCGAGTCAGGCCCTCGTCGCCAGCCGGACCGACCTGCCGCTTCGAGGCCGCGTGCAGACGGTGACGGTGAAGGCCGGGGCAACCCGCTGGGCGCTGCAGGTCCGCGCGATCCACCCACTGGTCGGGAGCACGACGGCAAACGCCGCCTGGCTTTCCCTCGGCGGCGGGATCTTGCTCTCGATTCTCATCGCCACTGTGCTCGAGGTCGAGACCCGACGCCGTCGCAGCGCCCTTGCCCTCTACCGCACCGAACACCAGATCGCCGAAGGGCTGCAACGAAGCCTGCTCCCGATCCTTCCCGAGATCGATGGACTTGAGGTCGCGGCGCGTTACCTGGCCGGTTCGACCGCCCAGGAGGTGGGCGGCGACTGGTACGACGTCTTCGAGCTCGAAGGCGGCCATGTGGGCATCGCCGTCGGCGACGTGCTCGGTCATGACATCGAGGCGGCGGTCCTCATGTCCAGAGTGCAAACCGCGCTGCGCGCTCACGCGATCGTCGGCGAACACCCCGCCGACGTGCTCGATCGCCTCAACCATCTCGTCGCGTCGCTGAACACGGACCGGCTCGTCACCGTGTTCTACGGAGTGCTCGGTCCCGCCGGCGACGACGGCGAGCGGCAGCTCACGTTCGCGAACGCCGGGCATCCACCGCCGCTGCTGCACACCGCGGGCGGCGGTGTCGTCGAGCTCGATGACGCCGTCTCGCTCTTGCTCGGGGCACCCGAGCTCGACGCCGGGCCGCGCTCGCAGCACTCACTGCCGGTACGCCGCGGGTCGACGTTGCTGCTCTACACCGACGGCCTCGTCGAGGTGCCCGGCGAATCGCTCACCGAGCTCATCGGCGACCTGAAGCTCGCGACCGCTGCCGTGGCCGCCGACTCGGGCCCGGAAGAGATCTGTGACCGGGTCCTGGAGTCGATGCGGCCGACCGCCCGTGGCGACGACGTCGCCATGCTCGTCGTACGGCTGAGTGAGGCCCCCGGCCTGAACCCGGGCGCCGAGCCACAGCCGGCAAGGAGTGGCCGTAGCAAACTGAAGGGGTGACTGCCGAGGGGGACGCGGCCGCGACGGCTGCCCGCTGGGGTGCCGTCATGGTGATCGCGCTCGCTTGCGTCGTCGTGGCGTGCGGGTTTGCGGTCGCGGCCCCGGCCAGCGAGCCGCAGGCCGGCTACTGGTGGCAACCCGAACCTGTCTCCGGACTGATCCCGGTCCCAGGCGTGCCGCCGAACGGGTTGTACATCGCGTCGTCGCCGACCGGACCCCAAGCCTTCTCAGCCATCCGTTTCGACGTCGCCGACAAGACCGCAATGGTGCGGCTCACCCTCCATGTCTCGCCGCAGGAGCAGGTCGGCAGGGCGGCCGTGATCGCCTATCCGGCTACCGGCAACTGGCAGACGAGCGGTCCGCAGGCGTGGTCGGCACGACCCTCGTATCGAACGACCACGAAGCCGATCACCGGCGTCTTCCAAGGCCGGGAGCTGATGACCCTGACCTTCCCTGCCCGGGAAGCAGCGAGCGGCATCGTGCTGCTGCCCGACCCGAACGCCCCGAACAAGACCTTCACCGTTGCCTTCACGCCGCCGCACGCCGCCGACGTCTCGATCAGGTCGACGGCGACCAGCCCGCCCTCGACCCCGTCGAGCGCGCGGCCGTCCCATCATCCGAAGCCGACGAAGCCCGCTCACTCCGCCAGCCCGTCAGCCCGACCGACGCACTCCCACAAGACCCACAAGTCGTCCACGTCCCCGTCGGCCGCTGCGCGTCCAACCACCGCCCCGTCCCCGACAACGGGTCCGTCCACATCTTCGCCGCCGGTCTCTGCAACCGCGGAGTCGGACCAAGGGCACGGCGCCCGCACGGCGTTGCTCATCGTCGTGCCGATCGCGTTGGTACTGATCCTGTTTGTGTCATATCGCGTCGCGGCTTCCCGTAGGCGCCCGGGGAACGAGGCCTGACCGCGCGCAGGTCCGGGGCCGGCGCACGGCGAACCAGATCGCGTGAAGCGCTCTGCACTCGTGGTCGCCACGACCTTCCTCGTGACGGTCCTGGCGGGCGCCGCCACCGCCACCGCCGTTGGGTCTGATCGACCTCACGTGTCGGTCGTACCTGCAGCCACGTCCGATGCAACAGCCGCCCCAAAGGTGGACGTCTCATCGTTCGCGACGCAGCCTGTGGTGCTGACCGGAGCGGACTTCCCCGGCTGGTCCGGAGGGCCGGAGCTGACAGCACGAGTGCCGCAGCCACCGAACTACTACGGCGTCGCGAACACCCAGGGCTACCTGCCGCGGCAGCTCCGCAGCGACTGCTACCAGGAGAACCCGAAACCCGACGTCAATGGCTACGTCGACCGCTTCCACGATGACCACAGCTGCTTCCAGGACAGCCAGCTGCCGGTGCGCACCCTGCTGAGCGGCGTGCCGAGGCAGAGTCTGCGCGGCTATGCCTGGACCGGGAAGCGCTTCGTGCAGATCCCGTTCCAGGTCGACCCGATGTGGAACCACTACATCTCGAACAACGCATCCGGCTTCTCGGTGTACTCGGGAACCGACGAGTTCCAGACATACAAGTTCGACCAGGAGCCGTTCCGCGAGTACAGCAACCGGCCGTTACCGGCACGATGCAAGGCAGGCAAGGGGGCGGCGACTCCGGGCTGCATCCCGCCTGGCCCACACCAACTTCAGCAGGCCGGCATCGTCTGCCGCGCCAAGGCGCCGGGAGGCGAGACCGATCCGACACCGGATCCGAACCGGGGCCTGATCAACAGCGACCAACTGGCGTTCATGGCCCGCGACGCCGGACCCGCCGCGCCGCCGTCCGCCAAGCTCCCTCGCGGGATCGTCGCGGCTAACCAGGTGCTGGTCGTCGACCCGTCGTCGGGCAAGAGCCGCTACGCCTACGTGATGCAGTCCGCGGCGAAAGGCAAGTCGTGGGCCGTGCCGCCGCGCTACAACACACGCAACTCCCCGTATGTGCGGTACAGCCCGGACGCCAACGCCGACACGTTGGTCTACTCGCAGAGCTCCTACGGCGACTACGGCAATGCACGGTACGGACCGGTCTGTACCCCGGACGGCAAGGCCGTGATCGGTCAGGGCTTCCGCTACAACCACCACCACGACGTCGTACTCGATCCGAAGACCTACGTGCAGCGCCGCACGATCGACAACGCGACGGTGAAGACTCCGCGTTACCGCTTCCGCTTCGACGGCCGCTGGCTGATGGACGACCTTCGTATCTCGAAGAACGACCACGGCCTCACTCGGGGCAACTACGGCCGGAGCATCGTCGACCGGTTCAAGGCCCGCGCCTTCCAGCAGTCACCCGGCGGGCAGACCCCGTGCTGTGGCTACGAGGACGAGCAGAACAACTGGGGCGGCTCCTCGATCACGATGGGCATCCGGCGCGGCCCGGTCCGCGACATCCGAGTGACGTGGGGCTCTGACTCCGGCACGAACGTGACCCGCACCGACATCTTCTACGCCTACACGATGGTCCACGACTTCGCCGTGCGAGTGCACCCGATCCCGCCGCTGGATGGCATCTACTCGCAGTGGGACATGGCCGCCGGAGCCATCACCCGCTACTACAACCCGTACAACCCGAAGGGCGTGCCGGTCCAGGGCATCAACCCGGTCCTGTACGGCGACACCGACGTGCACGTCGGTCCGGACGGCATCGCCGAGTCGAGCAACGACAAGCTCGGGCGGATTCAGAGCCAGCTGACCGGCGGGAAGCCGATCACGATCGGCAACCCGGACGACGAGACCTGTGACTCCGACGCCTGCATCTACGACTCGGTGAACCTTCCGGACGTGACGTTCTCGGGTGTTCTCCCCGACGTGCTCGGCTGGGAAGAGATGACCGGCCCGGCAGGAACGATGGTCGAGAAGTGGGGCCTGTCACAGAACCAGCCCATCTCGCCCGGCGACGTGCAGGGCCTGCTCGTCGCCGAGCCGTACTACGTCGACGACTCGTGCTTCGACGACGGCACCGGGATGAACCCGGGCCCGCACGTCCAGGGCCGCAGTGCGGACGAGCCGACGACCTGGGGCTTCCTCGATGTCAACGGCAAGCCCGTCGCGCAAACCCCTGCGCCGGCGGCGGCGGACCGCTTCCACGGCAAGGTGCACCTTGCCGGCCATACCTACGCCGGTAGTCGCGTCTACCAGCGGCGCTGCTGGAACCACAATCCGGATGGCACTCCCTACAACATCCGCGGCACCGTCACCTTCAACCCTGCGAAGAAGGTGCAGGCACCGGATCCCGCCCCCGACCCTGACTTCGGGCCCCAAGGTGACGTTCGCTACCTGCAGGGAGACGTCGCCACTCATGGGCAGCACATGCTGCTCATCGCGGAGAGCGACAACGCCACGCTGACGACTGCGGTCGACGAGATCGATGCGGCCGACAACCAGCTGATCCTGCCGCCCGGAGTCGGCAACGTCGGAGCCGAGGCTTCTCGGGCCTATCTCCTGCCGATCACGCTCGCGGTTGTGACGCCGTTCGGCGGCTGAGTCAGCTCCGGCTGATCAACAGAGCCGGCGGCGTGGCCACGGTTTGGTACACCGCGCAGTAGCGCCGACCCCGAGGGCGCCGCGGAAGGCGCGGTCGCCCTCGGTGTCGTACCGTCCCCTCCCGCTAGTCGCCCGTCGACGGGTCGATGACCGCGGAGATCTTGCTCACGCTGTCGGCGGGGAAGCCGCCGCAGCGGGCATGTTCGAAGATGACGTCGGTGTCGGGCGCGTGGTAAACGCAGTAGATCTTGTCGTCAGTCACGTAGCTGTGCAGCCAGTGGATCTCCGGGCCAAGCGTCGCGAGGACCTTGTTGGACTTCTCGCTGATGCCCTTGAGCTCGTCGGCGGACAGCTTGCCCGCCCCCGGCAACGTCCGCTCGATCACGAACTTCGGCATTACCCCTCCTTGTGGACCGTTGTGTTAACGTACCGTTGGTACGTCAATCACATTCTGTCGGTATGTAGTCACACATACCGACGGTATGTGTGTCAAGCGAGTCTTCGAGGTTTCTTGGTGGCGATGCTGAAAGCCGACAAGCGGGCGGCGCAGGCCGCCGAGACCCGCGACGCCCTGCTCGCCGCCGCGCGCGACCTGTTCGGCCAACAGGGGTACGCCGCCACCTCGACCGAGGAGATCGTGGAGCGAGCCGGCGTGACGAAGGGTGCGCTGTACCACCACTTCTCCGACAAGCTGTCGCTGTTCAAGGCGGTGTTCGAGCAGGTCCAGCTGGAAGTCTCCGACGCCGCGGTCGCCGAGTTCAACCAGCCTGACTCCTGGGCGGCACTCATCGCCGGCTGTCGCCTGTGGGTCGACGCCCACGCTGATCCCGCCGTCCGGCAGATCCTTCTGGTCGATGCGCGGGGGGTGCTCGGGTGGGAGGTCGCGCGCGAGATCGAGACGCGGTTCAGCACCGTCGCCCTGCGTGGTGCGCTGCGCAAGGCGATGCACTCGGGCGTGGTCACCCGCCAGCCGCTTCGTCCCCTCGCGGTCATGTTGATCGGGGCCTTGTCCGAAGCGTGCTTCTACATCGCCGCGAACCCGGACAGCCCTGACACCCGCACCGAGGTCGCCGACCTGATCGTCACACTGCTCGGTGCGTTTCGGGCCGCAGCGGTGGTCCCTCCGGCACGCAAGCACGCCTGAGTCGGCATCCGGTCGTCCAGCGGGTCAGGTGCTCGACCGCCTCACTCACGACGGCAGCACCGAGGTCGCCGTGAGGGTTGGCTGATTCGATGCGGTCGCAACCGCTGCCTCGACGCTCTCCCTGGCTCCCGCGACGACGACGTACTCCGTGTTGCGCAGGTGTGAAACGGTGCCAACCTTGCGCCCACGCGGGTCATGGATACCGATCTGCGCACCCACGTAACGTTTGCTGTCGAAGCCCAGCATCCGTACGTCGGCGTGGCCGGCGTCCCGCAACCACTCTGCTATGTCCGTGGGCGTGACCCACGCCTCGTCGTTGTAGGACACGATCACGACGTCTGCCGCGACGGCGGTCAGCACCTCGCGTAGCGCCGCTGGCATGTCGCGGCGCCGGTTGAACACGCTCTTCGTCTCGGCGTCACGACTGTCGATGCGCTTGCAGGCCACTCCGTAGTGCTCGGGTTCGTCCCAGCGGACGAGCGTCTCCCAGATGTGGTAGTTCGTGAAGTACCGATGTTGGTTGTAAGGCGGATCGATGTAGGCGAGATCCACTCGCGGCAGCGTCTTCGCCACCTCGAGTGCGTCGCCCCGGATCGCCCTGCCGGGACCTGACAACAGCTGCGGCGCACGCAGCTCCAAGTCGCGATGCGATCGCGGCGCCCACTCTTTGAGATAGGCCATCTGCACTCCGGTCGTCGAGTCCACCCGGTCTGCGGCGAGCAGTAACGAGGTGAGCAAGATCGGGTACAGCGGCGAGTCGAGATACCGCTGTTGGATCGCGGTCCGGATCGCGTCGACCCGCATCCCGTTCTTGGGCTGGAAGAAGCGGGCGTCCTCACAGAACGTGCGGGTGAAGTAGCCCCGCTCTCCTCGCACCAGGGCGAGGTCCTCGAGTGCGCAACGGAGCGCCTCCTGGTCGACGCGGTCAGCGTCTGTCGCAACGAAGCACCGAGCGAGCACTTCCGTGTAGGTCGCGACGTCCACCGCAGTGACTGCCACGCCGCTGCGTTTGAGCTCCTGGGCCACCCGCGTGGTCCCGGCGAACAGGTCCACCGCCGTTCGGGCATCGACCGCGCGGGCCATGGCGCCGAGCACCGGGACCAGGTTGCGCTTCGAGCCGAGGTACTTGATCACCGACTCCCAGTATCCCGGACCTAATGCCGCGCGTGGGGTAGGTAAGCCCGACCCGAGCGTCGAAGTGTTCGGCGACGGGAGGGAACAGGCGGGATGAAGCGCAGGTCCTTGGTATGGGCGGCGGTGTTCGCCGTAACGGCAGCCGGCTCCGCTGCTGCCGCAGGGTCCGCTCCTGCGCCGTCACGCCGCACGTTCCACGCGTCCCCCGCCTGCACGAGCGCCGACTGGCGTCAGTACGGATACAACACGCACCACACCTTCGCGGTCCCGCGAGGATGCTCGCCGATCGCCTCGACGAACGTCGCGACGATGCTCCCGAAGTGGTTCTTCCACACGAACGACTCCGTGACGGCCACCCCGGCGGTGGTCGGCAACAGCGTGTACGTCGGAGCCTGGGACGGGACGTTCTACTCGCTCAATGCCTCGACCGGCAAGCCACAGTGGACCTTCGACATCAACGTGACGAACCCGGTCGCGTTCGGTCAGATCGTGTCGAGCGCAGCGGTCGAGCCGTTTCCGGTCGCCGGCACGAAGAAGACTGAAGAGGTCGTGATCTTCGGCGGCGGGTCGAGCCTGTGGGCGCTGGCCGCGAAGACGGGCAAGCTGCTCGCCTCGATCGACCTGGACCCGCGCAAGCCGAAGCTCCGCAAGCAGCAGCGCCATTCGCCACAGCCCCCGACCGTCGAGATCGAATCCTCGCCGGCGGTCGCCGACCTGAAGGTGCACGGCCGCCGGCAGCAGCGGATCTACATCGGGCTCGACGTCCACAACGACGCCGGAGTCGGCCGCACCGGCGTGGCCGCGCTGCGCCTGCTGTCCAGGCCCGGAGGTCACTGGACGCTCAAGCCGCTCTGGAAGAGCGACGCTGAGACCAACCGCACCTACTACGGCCCACACAGCCTCACGGCCGGGTCCGGACACGGTGAGGGCTGCGGTGACGTCTGGTCCTCACCGGCGGTCGATACCGCGACACGGGTGATGATCTACGGCGTCGGCAACTGCGACAACCCCGCCCGCGCGAAGGCTCACCACCAGAACTGGTCGGAGTCGCTGATGGCCGTCGACGCCGTAACTGGCAAGTTCCTCTGGCGGTATGCGCCTGCCGAGGACCGCGGCTCGTCGAACTCCGGGCCCGGCGAGGCCTACCTCGACGACGATTTCGGCTCGTCGGTGAACATCTTCCACAACGCGCACGGGCAGACCGTCGCAGGCGACGGGTCGAAAGGCTCGATCTACTACGCCCGGGTCGCGCGCACCGGCAAAGCGTTGTGGCAGGCCGAGGACGGCTCGCCCGGCAACCTGGCTCAGGGGTTCGCGGTAGGTGGCTTCATCGGCTCGCTCGCGGTTGCCTCCGACGACAGCGGGACCGCGAGACAGATCGTCGGTGGGACCGCCATCCCGATCCCCTTCAAGAGCGGCGGGAACCTGCCGGGAGCACTCGAGGACATTCACGCTTTCGATGCGAACACGGGCAAGGTGCTGTGGAGCGACCGGCTGGTTGCTCCTACCTATGCGTCGGCGTCCGTGGTCAACGACATCGCCCTGATGCCGCTGACGGTCGCGAGTTCGGTCGTTGCCCTCGACCTCAAGACGGGCCTGCCGCTCTGGATCGGTCCGGTCCTCGGGCCGCCGTCGTCGACGGCAGTCGTCCACGGCTCGTCGATCTACCTCGGCACCGGAACGAACGAGACCGACCTCGAGTACAAGGCCCTCGGACTCGCTGTGCCGCCGACCGTGCAGCGCGCGCTCGGGCAGTCGCCGCTGTCGCCGCTGTCCGGGGTCCAGGCCTTCCAGCTCGCCGGCGGCTAGTCGGACGCAGTCCCAGGACGGCACAGATCGTTTGCCGACCCGGGCCGGGGGAATCGATCGTGCGTCATGATCGACGCCGTTCAGCCAATCGACTCCACGCGGCCCGTCGACGAGCGATACGACCGTGTCGGCGTGTGGCTGCGCCGCCTGGCAATGTGCCTGCTCACGGCGGTGGTAGTCGTCGCACTCGCCAACGTCGTCGGACAGCGGGCGGCGACCGCCCACGCGGCGTCATCCCGCGCCGTCATCGAGGTTCGCGCCCCGACCGCCGTGCGACCCGGCTTGATCTTCCAAGCCAAGATCTCCATCACCGCGCGGTCGGTGCTCCCCGATGCGCAGCTCGAGCTGAGCTCCGGCTGGGTGGACGGCCTCACCATCAACACACTCGAGCCCAGCCCGTCGGCCGAGACGAGCGGTCCGGACGGCTCGCTCAGATTCGACATCGGGGCACTGCAGCCGGGTCAGACGTGGGTCCAGTACGTCGAGTACCAGGTGAATCCAACCAGCCTGAGTCGCCGGCACCAGGCGATCACCCTGCTGAGCGACACACAGCCGGTCGTCACCTTGAACCGCACGATGACGGTCGTGCCGTGAGGACGGAGGCCTGATGGACCTAGCGATCCGGGCGATCATCCTGTACTCCTTCGTCCTCTTCGTGATGCGAGCCGTCGGCCGACGCGAGCTGTCGTCGCTGACGCCGATCGACCTGGTGCTGCTGATCGTCATGGGCGACGCGATCCAGCAGGGGCTGACCCAGGACGACTACTCGGTGAGCGGGGCGATCATCGTCGTCTCGACGTTCGCAGTGCTGCAGGTGGCGAGTGCCTACCTCGGCTACCGATCCCGTCGGATACGCGCGGTCCTCGACGGTCGGCCGGTTGTGCTGATCGACGACGGAAAGCTGGTCGAGGCGAATCTACGGCGCCATCGCCTCACTCCCGACGACCTCGCGGAGGAGATGCGACTGGCGCAGATCATGTCCTTCTCGGACCTGCGCTGGGCGATCCTCGAGGCCAACGGCAAGATCAGCTTCATCGAACGAAGCTCGGTCGAGAGCGCCGGGTCCTAGCTCACCCACCCAGCGCCGCTGCGATGCGCCGCACCACCGCGGGCAACTCGGCTACCTGTTCTTCGGTTGCGTCGCCGGTCAACGCGCGGCGCGCCGTCGTCACGTCGCGCGTGAGCTGGCGCCTGACCTCCTCCGAGAGAGGCAGCCGGTGGCCGGGCAAGGCAGCCAGGCTGCTGACGCAGCCCGCCACCGCTCGGGTTGCCTCCGCGTAGGGCAGTCCCCCTCGGCACCGTGCCGGAAGAACGCGGAGCCAGCGCACCGAGCTCGCGGTGAGCTCGGCGGTGTGTGCTGCCGCGCGAACCGTTGCCACGGAGTCCGGCGGGAACCACGCCTCCGGTCCGTCCCCCGACACCCGCGTGGCAATCTCACCGAACGCGATCGCGAGCTGCCGGCGAATCACATCGATGTTGCGGATCGGCAGCACGAGCCATGCGGCCGCGACGGCGATGACGGCGCCTAGCAGGATCCCCTCGAGCCGATCGAACAGGAGGTGCGCGCCCCGCTCACCGTAGAACCCGTAGAGGAGTGCCAGCGCCGCAGTCATCCCGCCCGCCCAGAAGGCGTAGCTGATCGGGCGCAGCCACAGCGCTAACGCGAGCACGCTGAAGATCGTCACGACGGACCAGTTGTCGTGCGGCGGGAACGCGTTGGCCACTGCCGTCGCGATCAACGTGCCGCCGAGGGCACCGCCGATCCGCAGCACCGCCTTCTGTGCGACGTCGCCGCGGCCACGGTTGCCGCTGCTGACGATGAATGCGGTGATCACCGTCCAGGTCCAGTGGATCCCGAAGGCCGCGCGGCCGGCGGCAAAGGCCCCCGTCAAGCCGGCCGCCATCTGCAGCGCCATCTTCGTGCTCGCCGGCAGCCGGCGGTGCCACGGCGCTCCAGCCTGTCGTGCTCGTGCTGGCGCGGCCGGCGGCTCGGCCGCCACCAACGTGGATGGCAGCATCCCGGATCGCTCCGCGAGTAGCCAGGTCAGACGAACCCATGCCACGGCGATCACGGCAACGACGGCCCCCCACCACCGGCTCGGCGCGCTGGGCCCGAGCGGCACCACGGGTCCCGGTGTGATCAGCGTCGCGGTCAAGGTGACCGACACCAGGCGGCCGGCAACGCGTCCGATCTCGCCGAAGCGCCGTAGCCAGATGGCTCCCGCCATCCCGACGACGAACAAGGTGTCGCCGAGGTCCGGATGGGTGAACATCCGCTTGCCGACCTCGCCGGCGGCCACGGCCAGGAACGGCAAGAGCACCGGTGCGACGAGCCACAGACGAACATTTCGCGGTCGCCGGTCGGAGTGCTGTCGGTTCAGCGAGAGCGACAGAACGACCGCCAGCAGGACGCTGCTCGTCGTCAGGCCAACGGCGTGCTTGAGCGCAAGCACGCTCCCGAACGAGAGCAGCGTCGCCGCCATGGTGACCGTCGCCGTACGAAGCCGCAACAGGCCTGGATCCGAGAACGCCCGCATGTCGAGACGAGACGCTACTGCGATGCTTGCCCGATGACGGACTTCTCCGAGATCGGTTACGACGTCGCCGGCGGCATCCTGACCATCACTTTGTCACGGCCGGACGCGCTGAACGCCTTCACTGCCGTCATGGCGAAGGAGCTGCTTCAGGCGTTCGACGCGGCCGACGCCGACGACGACGTCCGCGCCGTGATCGTGACGGGTGCGGGCCGCGCCTTCTGTGCCGGCGCCGACCTGTCCGGCGGTGGCCAGACCTTCGATGCCGAGCGCAGTGGGCAAGCCGTCGACGAGGCGGCGCGCGACGGTGGCGGTCGCGTCAGCCTGCGGATCTTCGAGAGCACCAAGCCGGTGATCGCCGCCATCAACGGGCCGGCGGTCGGCGTCGGTCTCACGATGACACTGCCAATGGACGTCCGGGTCGCCGGCGACACCGCGAAGTTTGGATTCGTCTTCACCCGTCGTGGCATCGTTCCGGAAGCGGCTTCGAGCTGGTTCCTGCCTAGGCTGGTAGGGCCATCGCAAGCCGCTGAGTGGTTCTACACCGGACGCGTGTTCGGGCCCGAGGAGGCACTGGCCGGACGGCTGATCCGCAGCGTGCATCCCGCGAGCGAGGTCGTCGATGCCGCTCGATCGATCGCGCTGGAGATGACCGAGTCGACGTCGTCGGTCAGCGTCGCACTCGCCCGGCAGATGATGTGGCGAGGGCTGACGTACCCGACGCCATACCGCTCGCATGCCGCGGACTCGCGCGGCATCCACGTCACGGGCCGCAGCGGCGACGCCATCGAAGGCATCACGTCGTTCCTCCAGAAGCGGTCGCCGAGCTTCCCCGACAAGGTCAGTGCGCACCTGCCGGACATCTTCAGCGACCCCCAACCCTCGTGGGCCGCGGACCTGCCGATCTAGCTGTCGAGCCCGATGTCGAGAACCGGCGCCGAGTGGGTGATGCCACCGACGGCGAGGTAGTCAACGCCGGTGGCTGCGACCGATGCGGCTCGCTCGAGGGAGAGCCCACCGCTCGCCTCGATCACCACGTCCGGCCGGGTGCGACGCACGAAGGCGACCGCATCCGCCAGCTCGTCGTTGCTGAAGTTGTCGAGCAGGATCGCCGGGGCACCGTTGGCCAGCGCCTCGAAGAGCTCCGTCATGTCGTCGACTTCGATCTGCACCGGAACGTCCTCAGCGGGTCGCGCCTCTCGCACCCGCTCCAGAGCGGCGGCCACCCCGCCCGCGGCCGACACGTGGTTGTCCTTGACGAGGACGCCGCCGTCCAGTCCGCGCCGGTGGTTCACGCCGCCGCCGCAGCGCACGGCGTACTTCTCCAAGTCTCGAAGTCCTGGAGTCGTCTTGCGGGTGTCCCGAATCTGCGCGGGAGTGCCCGCCACGGCGTCAACCCAGGCCCGGGTCGCGGTCGCGATGCCGGACAGGTGTCCGAGCAGGTTCAGTGAGAGCCGCTCGATCGCGAGCAGACCTCGTGCGCTCGCCTCGATAGTCGCAATCGTCTGGCCGGTGGTGAGCCGGTCACCGTCCGTCGCTAGTGGGGTCAGCGTCGCATCGGTGCCGAGCTGGTGGTCGACGACCGCCGCCAACACGGGCATGCCCGCAATCACTCCGGGGGACCGTGACACGTAACGGCTGGTGAGACGGGCGTCAGCGGCCACCGTCGCCGTGGACGTGATGTCGCCGGCCGTGCCGAGGTCCTCCGCGATACCCCGCCGGATGACCTTCAGCACATCCGCCGGATCGAGGCCGGCCGCCCGCAGAGCCTGCTTCGTCGCCGCACGCATCACGCCGACCTGCTCAGGGCCGGCTCGGAGTCGGCGACCGGAATGCCCGTCCCGTCGAGCCGGACCACGACGCGGTGACGCCAGGCGTCATTCGCCTCAGGAAAGTCCGACCGCCAGTGGCAACCGCGACTTTCGTGGCGGGCGGCTGCTGCGGCGACGATCGCAGCCGCGACTACCCATCGGTGAGTCGCATCCAAGCTCGGTGTCCCCGAAGCCGCCGGATGCGGCAGTCCACGCAATGCCGCTTCAGCAGCCGCGAGGCCCGGTGCCGACCGACGCACGCCCGCGTGACGGCTCATCGTCGACCGGATCAGCGCAACCGCATCGTCGGCGACCATCTCCGGGCGAATGCTCACCGAGCCGCCGTCGGCCTGCTCGGGAAGGCATGCCGCGAGGGCGTCCGCCGCTCGAGTCCCGAAGACCTGGCCTTCGAGCAGGCTGTTGGATGCCAACCGGTTCGCGCCGTGGACACCGGTGGCGGCGCACTCACCAACGGCGTACAGACCAATGACATCTGTTGCGCCGTGACTGTCGGTGCGGATGCCGCCGCACATGAAGTGCTGAACGGGGGCGATCGGGATCAGCTCCGTCGCGGGATCGATCCCGTGCTCGCGGCAGATCCGGTACGCCGTGGGGAAGCGACGTTGCAGCAGGTCACGGCCAAAGCCAGTCGCGTCGAGGCCGACCCAGCCGACCTCGTCGATGCGACGAGCGACGATGTCGCGCGGAGCGAGGTCGGCGAGCGGGTGATGGCCGTTCATGATGGGCGAGCCGTCGACGTCTCGCAGGATTGCGCCCTCGCCGCGGAGCGCCTCCGAGATGAGCGGCACCTGCCCGATGCCGTCCACCCGCAGACCGGTGGGGTGGAACTGCACGAACTCGATGTCGACGAGGGAGGCGCCCGCGCGAAGCGCGAGGGCGAGCCCGTCGCCGGTGACCTCCGCCGGGTTGGTGCTGGCGCGGTAGACGCCCCCTACGCCCCCGGTCGCGAGCACCACAGCTCGAGCCGAGATTCGCTCGGTGCCGTACTCGCCCGCCCGGCAGACCTCGACACCGGTCACCTGCGGCCTCGTGCCCTGCGACACGATCAGGTCGAGCACGATGGTGCGCTCGCGGACGTCGAGAGCCGACCCGTCGACCGCGGCGGCGAGCGCTCGGCTCACCTCGGCGCCAGTGGCGTCGCCGCCGGAGTGCAACACCCGATTGCGGTCATGACCGCCCTCTCGGGTCAGCGCGGGAAGACCGTCCGGCGCCTTGTCGAACCGCACCCCGTTCGCCGCGAGCTGGGCGACCGCGGCCGGCGCCGCGGCGGTCAGACAGGTGAGCGCTTCTGGATCGCACATCCCGGCGCCGGCGACGCGAGTGTCCTCGGCATGGTTGCGCGGATGATCCTCGGCGCCGATCGCGGCCGCAATGCCACCTTGCGCCCACGGCGTGCTGCCGGACCGAAGCGCACCCGAGGTGACGAGCAGCACTCGACGTCGACCGGCGAGTCGAAGCGCACAGGTCAACCCCGCGACTCCGGATCCGACGACGACGACGTCGTAGTCGGTGGTCTGCGTCATTCGCCACCCCCCGGGTTGCCGATCGCGACCATCCGCTCGACCGATCGGCGGGCAGCGGAAGCGACGTCGGCCGGGACGTCGATCTCATCTCGGCCGTCCCGGAGGCAGCGCAGAAGCAGCTCGGGCGTGATCATCTTCATGAACTTGCACGAGGCCTGCGGGTTCATCGGGACGAAGTCGACGTCGGCGTTGAGCCGCCGGAGCTGGTGGAGCATTCCGACCTCGGTGGCGACCAGCGCGACCCCCGACTTGAGTGTCGGCGCGATGTCGGCCATGCCGCCGGTGGAGAGAATGTGAGTGCGATCCGCCGGGAGGTCGCCGGTGCTCGTCAACCACAGCGCCGACGTGGCACAGCCGCACTCCGGGTGGATCAGCAGCTCCGCATCGGGATTGCTCGCGACCTGCTCCCGCACATCGGCGGGCGAGATGCCGGCGTGGACGTGGCACTCCCCCATCCAGATCTGCAGGTTGGTGCGACCTGTCACCCGCTGCACGTGAGCGCCGAGGAACTGGTCAGGACAGAACAGGACCGGCGTCTCAGCCGGAATCGAGTTCACGACGTCGGCCGCATTCGACGACGTACAGCAGATGTCGGCCTCTGCCTTCACCGCCGCGCTCGTGTTGACGTAGGCAACGACGGCGGCGCCAGGGTGCTCGGCCTTCCACTGGCGCAGGCCGTTGGCGTCGATCGTGTCGGCCAGCGAGCAGCCCGCCTCGGCGGTCGGGATCAGGACGCGCTTCGACGGCGAGAGCAGCTTCGCGGTCTCCGCCATGAAGTGAACGCCGCAGAAGACGATCTCCGCCGCGTCGGTGCCAGCGGCGATGCGGGACAGCGCGAGCGAGTCCCCGACGTGGTCAGCGACCTGTTGGATCTCCGGTACCTGGTAGTTGTGCGCGAGGAGAACCGCGTTGCGCTGCTCGGCAAGCGCTCGGACCTCCTCCTGCCAACCCGGCGCGAGCGTCGTCGCCGCGACCGCTTCCGGTGTCGTGGTCATGACCGGTCCCCTCTCGAGGTTTTCGCCTTATAGACGATTACCTGCCTCAAACCGTAGCATCCGAGCGTGGCGAGAGCTGACGGCGAGGGGGCGTTGCCCGAGTGGCAGGCCTATCCGCACGAGGTGCTCGCCGTTGTGCTCTCCGTTCGTGATGGCCGACTGTCGGTACTGATGTGGCGCCGAGCAAAGGCGCCGTTCGCGCGTCGGTGGGCGCTTCCGGGCGGCGGAGTCCTCGCCCATGAACGGCTGCGCGCTGCCATCACACGACACCTCGCCGAAAAGGTCGAGGTGCGCGAGCTCACGCACCTCGAGCAGCTCGCCACCCACAGCAACGTCCACCGCGACCCTCGGGGACGAGTCCTGGCCACGGCCTATCTGGGCATCGTGCCGACCTCCGCCACGCCGGTGTTGCCGGCCGACACTGCGTGGCAACCGGTTGGCGACCTGCCGCCTACCGCCTTCGATCACATCGACTTCATCACGGCCGCGGTCGAACGACTGCGCGCCAAGCTGTCGTACACGAACGTCGGACACGCGCTCGCTCCCGACGAGTTCACCCTCGCCGAACTACGCGACATCTTCAGCGCGGCGCTTGGCTACCCGGTCGCGCAGACGAACCTCGCTCGCGTGATGGATCGTCGTCACCTCATCGAGCCGACCGGCCAACGCAGCGCGCCTGGGCACGCGGGTGGCAGACCTGCGATGACCTACCGCTTCCGTAGCCGAGAACTGTCGGTCACGGACCCGTTCGCAACCCTCCGGCCACCTCGCGGGCGGAGATAGCTCGACCGTCCTGCTCGGGCGTGAGGCGGTGAAGCAGAGTCATCGCTCCCGCCGCCGCCGCGGCTCCGCTCATCACCACGACGATCAACCACCCGACCCACAGGCCATGTCCGATCAGCGGTGCGCCGGTGATCGGACCGATGACCGTCGTAACGCCGAAGGTCATCGACGCCGCCGTGTTGTAACGCCCGCGAACGGCATCGACAGCGAGGCTGTTGGTCAGCGCCGGCATGACAGGCGAGAAGACGACCTCACCCAGCGAGAAGACGACGCTGAACGCGACGACCGCGGCCACCGCGCCGGCCAGGCCATCACCATCGATTGCCGCAGTAGCCAGGATCAGCCAGGACCCGGCAATCACGGCGGCGGCCACCGCGAGCAGGCGGCTGCGACTTCGGCCTTCGAGGTGCGGAAGGACGAGCAGCTGCGTCACCACGATGGTCAGGCAGTTGGCGGCGAACGCCCATCCGATCACTCGCGTCGAGACGTGCGCAACGTCCGCCGCGAACGCGGTGAACCCGAACTCGAGCTGGCCGTAGGCGCAGGTCATCAGCAGGATCCCGACGACCAGGAACCGCATGAAGACGCGATCCCGCAACACCGTGCGGTAGCCGCCGTGCGCGGGCGCCTCTGGGTCCCGCGGCATCGGCTCACCCAGGTCCCGCAACGGCAGAATCATGAGCGCAGCGGCGATACCGGTGACCCCCGCGACGGCGTACATGAGCTCGAAGGAGCCCGGCTCGTGGACGTCGGCGATCACGCCGCCGATCAATCCACCGACGCCGATCCCGAGGCTCAGCGCCACGAAGGTCACGCCGAAGAGCCGTTGTCGACCCTCCGCCGGCGTCGCCGTGGCGACCAGCGTGTTGAAGGCGCCGATGACGGCGGTCCCACCGACCGACGCGATCGTGCCCGCGACGAATCCCTGCCACACCGAATGCACGAGCGAATACGAAGCAAGCCCGAAGGCCTCGAGAACGGCAAGACCGAAGAAGATGCGCCGCGAGCCGTATCGATCTACCAGCGCCCCGGCCGGGCCCGCCACGGCCAGTCCTGCGATGCCGATCCAGGCGCCGATGATTCCGACCCAGATCGGGTCGAGGTGACGAACCTCCGTGAGGTAGATGAACAGGTAGGGCAGCACCAGGCCCTGACCGGTCGTCGCGAGCAAGATGCTGCCGAACAGCACGGGCGCGTGCTTCGCCTCGGCCAGCGTCGATCGAAGCACGCCTCAGCGTGTCACCACACCGAGACCACGGTCACCTCGTTTCCGCGTGACCTAGTCGGCGGCGGCTTCCTCGCCCTCGAGCGCTTCACCTTGCGCAGCGGCGGCCTGCTTGCGAGCCATGTCGGCAGGCTTCATGCCGCCCTGGAGGACCTGCCCGATCAGCGCCTGCACGTCTTTGCTCATCGACGCGAGGGTGACCAGGTCGTTGGAGCTCTGCCAGTGAACGCGCATGCCCATGAGCTCCCACGCCCGCTTGATGTTGGCCTTCGTCGCCATCAGCGTGGTGAGCGGAGCCTGGGAGATGTGACGTGCGATCGCCTCCACCCGGTCCTCGAGCGCCTCGCGCGCGACGACCTCGTTCACAAGGCCGTACTCGAGCGCCTTCTGCGCGTTCACGGTCTCCGACGTGTACAGGTAGTACGCCGCACGTCGCCAGTTCATGAACACCCACGGCTCGATCGAGCACTCGCCCGACGGCATGCCGAAGCCCTGCAACGGCGGGTAGCCGAAGTACGCGTCCTCACTGGCGATCACGATGTCGGTCGTCAGTCCGTAGTGAGTGCCGCCGCCCACGCAGTACCCGTGGATCTGCGAGATCGTCGGCTTCGCGAACTCCCACAGGTTCATGATCGGCTTCACGAACAGGTCGCTCTGGGCGTGCCAGGCGTTCCCCCGGACCGCCGACTCCCTGGCGAAGCTCGGATACGTCTCCTGCATGTTCGCGACGATGTGACCGGAGCAGAAGCCCTTGCCGTTGGCCTTGAGGATCAGGACCTTGATGTCGTAGTCCCGCTCGGCGTCGTACAACGCGGCGTCGACCTCTCGGGCCTGCGTCTCGTCCTGGGCGTTCGCCTTCTCGGGCCAGTTCAGGATGACCCGGGCGATCGGGCCTTCCTTTTGGTAGATGATCCGCTCGCGGGTCTCGTTCAGGTCCATGCGGGGGACGCTAGCGGGTCCTGACATCAGCGTCAGGGACGGGTCGACGTCAAACGATCCGGTAGGTCTGTACCGCGTGCGCGACGACCTTGCCATCGGAGTCGGTCGCGGTGATCTCGGTGAACGTGAGCTCCTTGCCGCGCCGTACCGTCCTGGCAAGACACAGCAGGTCGGACTTCTTGCAGGCCCCGACGTACTGCACGCTCATCGAGATTGTCGACGCACGGGCGCCCTTGTCGAAGTCGTGGTTCGACCAGGCGGCCGCTGCCCCAGCAGTATCGATGGCGGATGCGACGACGCCACCGTGGTAATAAGTGCCGTCGTTGGTGAGATCGGCGCGAAACGGCAGCCGCAACACGATGTCATCGGGTTCGTACCGATCGAAGACAACGCCCAAGCCCTTGAGGAACGGCGTCGCCGGCATCAAGTCCCGGATGGCCTGTCGCCGAGCCTGCTGCTCTTCTTCCGTCAGCGCCACGTCTGCCTCCACTGCCGCTCGTCGATCGCTTCGTCAATCTAGGAGAACTCGACGCCAACCGGCAGGTCACGCGATCACCACCCCGTGCACCGGTGGCGGGGGCTGAGCCTCGCCCGCCATCCGCGCCAACAGCTGGCCGGCATCGTCCAGGGAGACGACCTCTCTCGGCAACGCCTGGAACGGGTATCGGCCGGTGGCGAGCAGATCAAGTGCTGCTCGGTAGGCCAAGGCGTCGACCCCGAGCGCACCGAGGATGCGCAACTCCTTGTAGACGACGTGGTCGGGGTCGAAGCCAGGTGTCTCCGTCGAGCCGCGGGTGCCGGCCAGGACCAGCGTGCCACCTGCCTTGGTCAGCGCGACTCCCTGACCAAGTGCCGCGGGCGCCTTCGCGGTCACGTCGACGACGACGTCGGCGAGCGTCCCGGTGACCTGCCGCAACAGGTGTGCCGGATCCTGCTCGGTCACGTCGACCACAAGGTCGGCCCCGAACTCTCGGGCCAGCTCGAGGCGGTGGCGATCGCGCTCACCCGCACCGGTCACGAGCACGAACCCGGCGCCCGCCTCACGGAGTGCCGCGACGGCCGACAATCCACGGATGCCCGGGCCTAGCACCGCGACGACGTCGCCGGCCCTGGTGCCCGGCACCGTGACCGCCCAGCGAATGCCGGCGCCGAGCGGGTTGAACAACGTGGCGGTGACGGGATCGAGGGAGTCCGGCACCGGCAGCAGGAGACTGTCCGGTGCGAGGTACTGATGCGTGGCGTAGCCGCCCCACAGTCCGGGCGCCCGATCGACCGGCACCAAGCCATACATGTCGCCGAGACCATGAGCGTCGCAGCGCCGGTACTCCCCGGCGCAACATGCCTCGCACTGCCGACACGACAGGAACACCTCGACCGCCACGCGGTCACCGACCTTCACCCCCCACCGCTTCGCGGCGGCGCTGCCGACCTGCTCGATCACCCCGACGGACTCATGACCAGGAACGAAGCCGAACCCTGGCGCGAGCAGGCCGGACCACTCCTCGTGGTCGGTGCCGCAGAGTCCGCACGCCTCGACGCGTAGCAGCCCGTCGTCGTCGCCGACATCCGGCAGCGGCAGCTCGCGTTCCCGCAGCTCGCGCGGACGCTCAAGCACCAAAGCGCGCGCCGTCATGGCGCCGACTCGAAGTGCCCGGGGCTCCGGCTCGGCCATCAGCTGTTGTCCCACACCTGCGGCACGGGCCCGAGTATCCCGCGCCGAGCGGCCGGTCAGCCGGCGCGAGATCTAGGCAGGTACGGCGCCCCGGGCCCGTCGCTGTCGTGGCACCGGGTCCGTCATGACGACGGTTCGATCGCGACCCTGTCGCTTCGCGCGGTAGCAGCTCGCGTCAGCCGCGGCGGTCAAGGCCGCGGCATCGGGGGCCTGCGCAGGATAGGTGGCAACCCCGAGGCTCAGCGTGACGCGACCGTGGGCGCCGACGAGCTCCGTCCGCACGGCGCAGCGGATCCGTTCGGCAAGCGCCGCGGCGACGGCAGAGTCGGCGCCTGGCACGACGATCGCGAACTCCTCTCCCCCGATCCGGAACGCGGTGTCCATCCGGCGGCACTGGGTGCGAATCACCTCGGCGACGGCCTTGAGGACCTTGTCGCCCGCCGGATGCCCCCAGCGATCGTTGATCCGCTTGAAGTGATCGAGGTCGGCCACGAGCAGCGCGAGCGGCTGCCCGGTCCTCGCCGACCGGGACACCTCTGCGTCGAGGTCCGCTTCAAACGCCCGCCGGTTGAGCAGACCGGTCAGCGAATCGCTGCGCGCCTGCGCCGCAACGATTGCGAGGAGCCCCTCGGTCTGTCGGCGAAGGAAGGCGACGCTGAAGCCCACCACCGCCACGGTGACGCTGAGCAGGACCCACCGCACCCACGGCATCGCGCCGCCCGTCGCGCGGAGTGCGGCCAGATAGCCAAGGGGCACCAGTCCGATCTGCGGGACGGCCCGGCGCAGCGGAAGGAAGTGACACGAGAGCACCGTCACCCACAGGTAGAACAGCGAGTACGACGTCGTCGGATTCCCGCTCGCCGCGACGACCACCGAGGCGCAGAACACCCCCACATATCCGTTGAGGTCGATCGCCCAGGTCGGAAGATTTCGCCGGTGGAGCAGAAAGCCGGCGAACATGCCGTACCCGCACCCGACGATCAGCCAGTCCGGCGCCAGGCCGGATGGCGGTGGTGGCGCGACGACGAGAGTGACCAGGTAGATGCTGGTGCCACCGCCCCAGACCGCGAGCAGGACTCGCGTGATGAGCAGGCGGGTCGCGACGTCGGACGGTACCGCCGCAGGTTGGCGCTCTTCAGAGGCCATGCCCGGAGGATAGGTACGTCGCGGCGGTTTGCTCAGTGATCGCCAAGAAACCACCCAGCGTGACCAGTGGGCCTGGCTCCGATGGACGGGCCCCGTGCGGTTCGGGAGGATGTCAGCACGCAGGACCATAAGGACGAAGGGCGTTCATGACGCAGGCAATGGCGACCGACGCAGTCACAGCGCACGTCGAGGCGGTCCGCCGCGACGGGTTCACGATCATCGCGGACGCCTTCGACTCCGACTATGCGGACGCGATGCACGCCGACCTCGACCGGTTGGAGCGCGAGCTCGGCGTCGTACCGTCTGGTAACGACTTCGAGGGCGCCCGGACGCTACGCATCTACAACCTGCTGGTCCGCGGTGAGCTTTACGAGCGGATCCCGGTCCACGAGACGGTGCTTCCCGTTGTCGAGGGTGTTCTGGATGCGGGCTGCCTGATCTCTTCGCTGTCGTCGATCGTCATCTGTCCGCGGGAGAAGGCGCAGCCGATCCACAGCGACGACATCCTGATCCCGCTGGCCAAGCCGCACGCTCCGCTGGTCTGCAACACGATGTGGGCGATCACGGACTTCACCGAGGCCAATGGCGCAACGCGGCTGGTCCCCGGCTCGCACCGGCGCGAGAACCCGGACTACGGCGGCGACTACGAGACGGTGCCCGCCACGATGCGCAAGGGCAGCGTGCTCGTCTGGGACGGCGCACTGTGGCACGGCGGCGGCGCCAACACCACCGACGAGCGGCGATACGGCATCGCGATGAACTATTGCGCCGGTTACATCCGCCAACAGGAGAACCAGCAACTGGGCATCCCGGCCGACCTGGTACGCCGGTTCCCGCCCCGATTGCAGGAGCTCGTCGGGTACGGCGTCTACAACGGACTGATCGGGCACATCGACAAGCAGCGGCCCGTCGATCTGCTCAACGAGGGCCCGTCGCTATCGCCGATGGTGTGGGACCACTGACGCATTAGTGCTCGACCAATGTGAGAGCGGTGGTGGACACCGGCACGTCATCACGCTCCGGTGCGGTGCGCAACATCTTGTCCGCAGCGGTGGAGACAACGCCGTACCAGTAGTGCTCGTTGCGGTAGTGGTGCAGCCGGTGCGCTCGCCAGCGGGAGCGGTACCAGCCCCCGCGCGGTTGATAAGGCGCATGGATCAGGAAGTGGACCCACTCATAGGCAAGCAGTGACAGCAGGCCGACGACGGCTCCGGTCGCGCCTCGTCGGCGGTCGGGAGCCGAGGCTGCTGCGGCGACCGCACCACCGACCAGACCCGCAGTGACAGACACCGGCAGCAGGACGAGGTCGACGTCCTTCGGGTCCTCGTGGTGCTGGCGATGCGTCCGGGCCGAGAACGACTCCTTGATCCGCCCGTCCGCGGCGACTCGTCGGCGGTGCAGCACGAAGACGTGCACCGCCCACTCGGCAACGGGGTGGACGAGCATGACGCCGGCGGCAACGCCGAGGTCTGCGGCGCGAAGTCGCCCCATGCGCATCCGCGCCGCGATCGTCCCGGCGGCGACGGCGGCGATGAGCCGCGGGCCCGGATGCCCGGCGAACTCGCGGGCGCAGCCAGCGAGGGTCGACGCGCCGGCTACGTCGTCGTAATGCCGCCGCGCGACTGGTGTCTCAGACGGTGGGAGCCTCAAGGATCACGACCGGGATGTCGCGCTCGGTGTTCTTCTGGTAGCCGGCATACCCCTTGTAGGCCTTGACCACCTGCGGCCAGAGCTCGGCCTTCTCCTCAGCTGAGGCGGTGCGAGCGCGCATCGGCTTGGTCTCGCCGTCGATCGTGACCTCGATGTCGGGATTCGCCGAAAGGTTCTTGTACCAGTCGGGGTGATCCTGCGAGCCACCCTTCGACGCGATGATCACAACCCTGTTGTCGTCGTAGACCGGTGTGGTCAGCATGTTCGAGTGGACGTTGCCGGACTTGCGCCCCTTCACATGGATCTCGAGGGTCTTCATTCCGGCGACCGTCTTCGGGAACCGCCCGCCGGTGACCGCGAGCAGGAAACGGTGACCGTTTTCGAGCATCCACGCACCAGCGCCGATCACCCGGTCCGACGTAGGCATCTCTTCCCCTCGCGTTGAGCGAACGCTACTACTCGGACTTCGTCTTCTTCGTCGTGCCGTAGCCACGGTTCATGGCCGCCTCGATGACCTTCTGCAGGTCTTCGTCGGTCAGCAGCTTCGGCGTACCGAGGTTGAGAGCCCGGGCGTAGAGCTCGCAGCTCCACTCGAGCATCTCGAGGGTCTCGCACGCTGCCGCGATCGTGTGACCATGCGCGACCGAGCCGTGGTTGGCCATGAGCGCCGCGGTCTTGCCCTCGAGCGCGGCCACGACGTTCTTCGCAAGCTCCGGGCTGCCGAAGGTCGCGTACGGCGCGGTGCGGACCGAGCCGCCGAGCATCAGCTGGCTGTAGTGGATGACGGGCAGCTCTTCGTGGGTGCAGGCGACTGCGGTCGACGCCAGGCCGTGGGCGTGGGCGACCGCCTTGGCGAACGACGACGTGTAGACGAGAAGATGCAGCTCGGTCTCCGACGTCGGCGCCAGGTCGCCGTCGACGATTTGCCCGTCGAAGTCGATCACCGTCATCATCTCCGGCGTCAGGTCCTCGAGGACCCCGCCCGTCGGCGTGATGACGACGTGGTCGCCAACCCGAATCGACAGGTTGCCGGCGGTGCCCGTCACCAGACCCTTCGCCGCCACGCGATGACACGCGGCCGCCAGTTGCGCACGTTCGTTCTCAAGCACTGTGCCCCACACCCCTTTCCGGGGATGCACCGTATCCGGTCGGGCTAGGCGACCAACCCGGTCAGGCGCGCTGGGTTCGAGGGACAGGCGGTTCGGAGCGGCTCGGCGCCGGCAGCGACGGCAGATGCGACCGCTGCGGGCTGCGCGCGTGTTGCGGTGGGGCACAACCTCGGTGTCCGGCTCACGACGACCACAACCCATCGTATAGAAGTCGTGCGGGTGCGCTCGCTCGCGCGACGGAGCGTATCTGCCTGTTCTCACCTGGCGCTCGGCACTTTGCGCCGTGGTGGTACCCGAGCACGGCTCTTGCCACCGTGGCTACAGATCTGGCTACACAAACGACTCTGGCCCCTCGCCACGACGGACGAAAGGCCAGGTCAGGAGGTGTGCGCCGCCAGGGACTCGAACCCCGAACCCGCGGATTAAGAGTCCGCTGCTCTGCCAGTTGAGCTAGCGGCGCGCGTCGCACAGCCTAGCAAGCGTCCGTCACCAGTTGCTCGGGAGTTCTACGCCCCCGCTCGTCGGGGTCCCTGCCAGGAACGGACGCGTCGGCTCGTCGTCAAGGCTTCTCCACCCAGGACGCGCGGAGGTCCTCGAGCCAGGGGGGATAGTCCAGCGGTACGTCCGGCAGCGCTTCGGCGCCGTGCGCCGCCAGCGTTTGCTGGAACGAATCGGGATCGTCGCTCCACGACCGCGGGTCGCCGAGCATCACCTCGAACAACACCGCCCCCCGCTCACCTGCCCGAATCGGCCCGAACTGCGCGCCGAGCGGCAGCTCCACGTGAGTTCCGGCCGGGCAGTGTCGGTCACCGAACCAGAGCTCGCCTTCCATCACGAACAGCACGTGCGGGCTGAGGTGGCCGTGACGGCGCACGATCATCCCCGGGTCGTACTTCGCGTAGAGCGACAGGTACTGCGGGTCGGGGCTGAACGACAGCCACTTCTCCCACACCGACGACTCGGTCCCGTCGGCGTTGCGCTGGCGGCGGCACTGCTGCCAGGGGACGTCCGGATCGTCGAGGTGGCGGAACGTCGGCTCCCGCCCGGGAACAGCGGGACTCGTCTCGGCGGTCATCGCCACCCCTCTCCAGAAGGAGGTTCCGAGAAAGCTACTCAGTAAGCGCGCAGCAGGCGAGCGATCGGGCCCTTCCCGTGCGGGAAGACCCGGACCGTGAACGACGTCTCTACCGGCGAACCGCTTGCGTCCTTGATCCACGCCGTGACGTGGTGCAGGCCCACACCGAACTCGTGCGTCACGATCTGCGGGTCGAGGTCATCGCCGGTGAAGTTGTGGTAGCCGCTCGTCGCACCGAAGCTCCAATGGACCCTGCCGGTCGGGTTCGGCTGGACCTCGAACCCGCCGACCGGTAGGCCGTCCTCCGTCGTACCGCTCGGCAGGTCCGGCGGGGCGTAGGTCGCAATCATCGTGACCGTCGCCTTGCCGTTGCGCGCCGCGTCGCTGACGAATGGCCCACCGATGACCTGCAGTCCGGCGTCCAGCGCCTGCAACGGAGACGTCGAGACGGGAGCCAGCGCGACATGACGCGTTGCGAACCCGACCTTGTCGAGGTTGCTCTCCTGGCCGGCGATCACCGCATCGCCCGTCGCTGCGGATGCCGAGTTGGTGAAGGTGTCGGATGGATAGATCTCAGTGAACGGCGTCACCCAGGCCGGATAGAAGTAGCCGAGGTCGTCCTGGCCCTTCGACATGGCGACGACGGTCGCGCCCGGTGCGGCGCGCTGCAGAGCGTGACGTACCTCGGGGAACGGCTCGCCGGGCATCGACAGGTAGGCGATGTTGCCCAGTCGCAACGCCGTGACCGGCGTACCCACATTGAGCCCGGTCTGCCACGGCGGGCTGTCCGCGCGGTCGATCGGGTACTTGTCGAGCAGGTTCTGCACTTGCTGGTGCTGCTTGGGCGGCAGGTGGTTCGCGGCGACCAGCGCGAGCAGAAGCGCCCCCGTCCCGGGGATCTGCTGCATCCGCTCCGACGCGTCGATCCGGTCGCTCATCACCGGCCGAGCGCGGGCGAGGGCCAGATCGACGAGGTTGAGCACGTTGGTCGCGAAGACCTGATCGTCCTCGAGGCCCCCCACCTGCACCGGCGTCTCCTCCCGGCCGAGGGTTCCCGGGGCAACGATCGAGATGCCGCCGAGCTGCTTCTGCAGGGCGGCGTGCACGAGCCCGAAGTAGTCGGTGGTGAGGTGACGAAGGCTCGCGCCGTTCACGATGTCGCCGTGCGCTGGGATGGTGGCGTACGTCGCGATCGTCGCGTTGGTCTTCGGGTCAACGGCTTGCAGCACGGTGAGCAGAGCGTCGTCGGCCCAGCCGGGGAACGCGTCGTACTGCGCCGCACTGACGAGATCGAGCGCGGAACCGTCAGCGGTGCCGAATCTCAGCTTCGCGGGTCGCGCGCGCGATGCCGCTTCGACGAGCGCCCGCGTCTCCGCGCGGGTGACTGCCTTGAGGTAGCCGGGTGGGACCGGACCCCACAACCCCTCGAGCGTCGGGGCGGAGTGGCTGTGCGTCGCCTGGATGATGATGTCGCCAGCACTGATGGTCGGGCCGGCATGAGCAGCGTTGATCGCGCGCGCGGCGGCGGTGCGGGCCGCAGAGATGCCGTACTGCGGACCTTCCTGGTAGGCCCCGAACTCAGCCTGAGCGTCGATCAGCGCGATCTCGATGGCGTGATGCCCGTTGCTGACGTAGATCGCGCGCGCCGACAGTCGTGGTCCGATCACGCTGCCGGGCTTGATCGGCGGGCTCGCCCCGAAGCCGCCGGAGTAGACCGTGACCTTCGGGTTGATTCCCACCACCGCGGCACCAACCTGGAAGACCGGCTGGGCAGGTCGGCGTTCCGCGGCGACCGCACTGGAGCCGACCCCACAGGTCGCGACGAGGGCAACGACGACAGCACCTGCGATGCGTCCACGCATGAGAGGGGGTTTCGCCATCCGGCAGGCGGCGCCCTGCCGGCCATTGCCACCTGAGCACGCTCTAACGTGCTCAGCGCGCAATCGCGGACACACTGGGTTGATGAGGTTGTTCGTTGCGGTCGACCTGCCCGTTGCGGAGAAGGCCCGACTGCTCGACTGGCTCACCGCCGGCAACCTCGACAGCTCGCGGCTGAGGCTCACCCCGAGCGATCAGTGGCATCTGACGCTGAGCTTCTACGGCGAGACTCCTGCTGCCGTCGTCCCGGAGCTGATCGAACGGCTGGAGCGAGCTGCGCAACGTTCACCGGAGATGTCACTCCAGCTCGCCGGCACCGGGTCCTTTCCCGCGGATCCGGCGCGCGCCCGCGTGCTGTGGGTGGGAGTCGACGGCGACACCGCAGCCCTGTCACGCCTTGCCGAGCGAACCAGTGCGGCGGGGCGACGCGTCGACCTCGACGTCGAGACCCGCCGGTATCGCCCGCACCTCACGATTGCCCGACCGCGGCAAGGGCCGATCGACCTCAGCCAGACCCTCGCCGCGCTGCCGCCGTACGTCGGGGAGCCCTGGCGGACCACGACGATCCGGCTGGTTCGCAGCCACCTGGGACCGCCGGTTCGTCACGAGCTGCTCGAGGAGCTCCCGCTGGGATGAACCCCTATCCACAAACCTGACATTCGTGTCAGACGGGTAGCGACAGAGGGCGCGATCCCACCTACGCTGGATCGGCGATGTTTGACGCCTACGGAATCCTCGCGGTCGGTCTCTCCGCGGCGACCGCGTTGTGTTACGCAGGCGGCTACGTGCTGCAGTACCACGAGGCGCACCAGGTTCCGGATCGGCTGTTCCTCTCGCCGCGGATGCTGCTCGAGCTGGCGCGCCACCGAGTGTGGGTCGCGGGCATCGTCGTGATGTTCATCGGCAGCGGCCTGCAGGCCGCAGCGCTCGCGGTCGGCAGCCTCGCCGTCGTCGAGCCCATCCTCTGCATGTCTCTGCTGTTCGCCCTGCCACTGTCTGCGGCGTGGCGACGCGAACGACTGTCGCGGCGCGACTGGATGGGCGCGCTCGCGGTCTGCCTCGGCCTCGGTCTCCTGCTCGGTGTCGGCTCCCCGAGCGTCGGCAAGCCCACCATGCCGCAGAGCCAGTGGCTGCTCGTCACCCTCGCCGCGTGGGGGGCCGCACTCGGGTGCGTTGCCATTGCCAAACGCTCGGCGGCTGCCGCGCCCAAGGCCGCCCTCATCGGCGCTGCCTCAGGCATCCTTGCCGGGCTCCAGGATGCGCTGACCCACTACTCGCTGCACGAGATGTCGGCGCATGGCTACCTGTCCCAGACGTTCACCTGGCAGCTCTACGTGCAGATCGCGGCGGGCGTCTACTCGATCGCGCTGATGCAGTCGGCGTACAAGGCCGGGCCGCTCACGGCGGGACTGCCGACGATCGCGGTCGGCGAGCCGGTCGTGGGCATGCTCATCGGCGTCGTCGCACTCAGTGAGCACCTCAATGCATCGACCCCGGCGCTGGCATTCGAGTCGTTCGGGGCCCTGGTCATGGTCGGGGGCATGTGGACGTTGTGCCGGTCACCGCTCGTCCTCGGCCGCAACCACCCCACCCGGATCGCCGCCGAGGCGCTCGCCCAGGCCCAAGGCGCGCTGCTGCACGCGCAAGGCGCACTCGAGGCGAGGCTGCAGCCCGTCAAGGAGGCCACCCGCAAGCCGATCTGGACCCGGGCCCGGCTCGCGTCGCTGCAGGCCATCACGATGCTGTTCGTCTTCCGGCGCAAGTAAGTACGATTCCCTGACGCTCGTGTCAGGGAAAGGATCAGCGGTGGCGGAGCACCACAAGCCCAGTCGACGGCAGGTCGTCGCGGCCGCAGGCCTTGCCCCGCTGATCTCGCTCGCCCCGCCCGTGCTGCGGCCCGGCGCGGCACCGGAGGCGAACGCCGCCGCGAAGCCTGCCGACAAGCTCCGGTTCTTCACCGCGCACGAGGCCGCGGTCATCGAGGCTGCCGCGGCCCGACTCGTCCCAGGCCCCGACGACGACCCGGTCGAGAAGCTGCTGAACTCCCCGGGCGCGCGGGAAGCAGGCGTCGTGCACTACATCGACACCATGCTCGCCGCGTTCGACTTCAAGGTGCCGAAGATCTTCGCCGGTGGGCCGTGGAGCGACCGGCACGGCGGCGACGGCGACGACCACATGGCGGACTTCGTGCCGTTGACCCCGCGGCACAAGGCGGCATGGAAGAAGCGCCTGCCACAGTTGCGCAAGGACTTCCGCCAGGCGGTGAAGCAGCTCGACGCCGCTGCTGGTGGCAGCTTCGCGACCGCACCAACGTCGAAGCAGGATCAGATCCTCACCGACCTCGGTGAGGTCCGCAACCTGATCTTCGGTCACACGATCGAGGGCATGTACGCCGTGCCGGAGTACGGCGGCAACCGCAACCTGGCCGGCTGGAAGTCGATCCACTGGCCGGGCGACTCACAGCGTCGGGGCTACACCGCACCCGAGGTCGAGAGCTCTGACGGCGCGGACCTCGTGCTCGTCAGCGGCATTCTTCAAGCGCTGCTGGACGAGCTTCCCGCGGCGACCGCCAAGATGCGCGAGCGAGGCTGGTCGCGTGGCTAGGAACCGGGCAGTGATCGTGGGGAGCGGCGCGGGAGCCTCGGTCGCGGCGATGGTGCTGTCGCACAACGGCTGGGACGTCACGATCTTCGAGAAGGGGCCACGGCTCATCCACGGCTGGGAGAAGTCAGGGCCGATCAAGACGGTCTTCTCCAACGACGAGCTGAAGTACAACCGGCGATTCGAGGAACCCGACCCGTTGTCGGAGCCGCGAGCGTTCCGCGCCGACCCCGGCTCCGCGACCTCCATCGGCGAGGTGAACCCGCTCGCGTCGTGCGTCGGGGGTGGGACGACGCACTGGGACGCGAAGACGCCGCGGTTCTGGGACATCGACTTCGCGAAGCGCTCGATGCTCGGGCCCTACCCCGGCGCCGACGTGGAGGACTGGCCCTTCACCTACGACGAGATCTCGCCGCACTACCGGACCGTGGAGCGGCTGATGGGCGTCGCCGGGTCGCAAGCGGCGCTGCCAGACCTTGTGCTCAAGCATGCGCCCGGCAAGCGTGGCTTCGTCATGCCGCCCGGCCCGATGCAGTACTCCTCGCTGGCGGTCGCCTCCGGCTGCGAGGTCCTCGGCCTGCACCCTTACGACTTCCCGATGGCGATCAACTCCCGTCACCACGACGGCCGGCCGGCCTGCAACAACTGCGGTCAGTGCAGCAGCTACGGCTGCCCGATCGGCGCTCGAATCGGAGCGCTCGCCGTGATGCGTCACGCGATCCACACCGGGCGGGTGGAGATCCGTGACGAGGTGATGGTCGACAAGGTCGTGCTCAAGGGCAAGCGCGCCGTCGGCGTGCATTGGGTGCACAGCAAAGGACACGAGGGCCACCACTCCGCCGACCTCGTCGTGATGGCCGCGTCAGCGATCGAGACGGCGCGACTGGCCCACCTCTCCCACTTCCCCGACCCGCACGACCGGCTGGGCCGCGACCTGATGTTCCACAACTTCATGGACGGCTTCGGGATCTTTCTCGACCGCCGGATGCACGCGTACCGGGGCCGCTCGACCACGAAGTGCATGGAGGACTTCGCCGATCCCGACTTCCCGGGCTCGCGGGTGTTCGCCAAGTCGATGGGCCTGCCCTACCTCCGGGGCGGAATCTGCGAGATCGGTGGCAGCCAGGACGTGATCGCCGAGGGGCAGATCTACCAGTTCGTGCTCGACGCTCTCGGCTCGGTGCCCGGCGGCGCCGTGAAGCCCTTCGGCACCAGCTTCAAGACCCTCATGCGCGCCAGCCTGCTGCGCGACCGGCTGGCCGGGATCTCCCACGTCGCCGAAGACCTCCCGTACGCCGTCAACCGGGTCGACCTCGACCCGAAGCACCGCGACTTCCGCGGCGTACCGATCCCCCGCGTCACCTACTCCCCCGGCAAGCACGAGCAAGCGGCCATCCTCTTCTACGTTCCCCTGATGACCGCAGTGCTCAAGGCAGCGGGAGCGGCGACGGTGAGCGCAGCCGTACCCGAGTCGCTCGCCGACAGCCTGACCGGCACCGCGATTCCCCACGGCGCGCACATCATGGGCGGGATGCGGATGGGCAAGAACCCGAAGACGTCGGTCACCGACGCGACCGGCATGGTCCGCGGGCTGGACAACGTCTTCGTGTCCGACGGCTCGGTCTTCCCGAGCAGCGGCGCGCAGAACCCGACACTCACGATCATGGCGACCGCGTTGCGCAACGCCACGAAGAACTTCGGTCACGGTCACGCCCACCTCGGGCGCGACCACGGAGAGGACGCCGTCTGATGCGTGGACTGATCTTCGGCGTGAGCACCACACCTGGGCAGCCGTTGCCGGAGGACGCGCTGCCGGCGGAGAAGGCGCTCGCCACGGTGCCGATGGACCTGCGCGACATCCCGGACCCGGCGCTGCCTGCCGACGACTGGGTGATCATCAAGACCAACCTGTGCGGGATCTGCGGCTCCGACGCAAAGCAGGTCTTCATGGACGGCGACGGCGACTCGTCGATGACCGCGATGATCAGCTTCCCGCAAGTGCTCGGACACGAGGTGATCGGCGAGATCGTGGAAGCCGGCGCCGCGTCGGGCCGCAGAACGGGAGAGCGCGTCGTCCTCAACCCGTGGCTGTCGTGCGGACCGCGCGGCATCTCGCCAATGTGCCCGTCCTGTCAGGCCGGCGACTTCAACCTCTGCCATCACTTCACCGAAGGCCATCTCGCGCCGGGCATCCACACCGGCAACTCATCGACCGCGAGTGGCGGCTTTGCCGAGCTCGTGCCGGCACACACATCGATGGCGATCGCGTGCCCCGACGACGTCGCCGACGAGGTCGCCGTGCTCGCCGACCCGTTCTCGGTCGCGCTGCACTCGGTAGTGCGCAACCCACCGCCACCCGCCGGGAAGGTGCTGGTCTACGGCATCGGTGCGCTCGGCCTGTCCACCCTCGCCGTGCTGGCGAAGCTGCACCCCGACGTCGAGGTCGGGGCAATCGTCCGATGGCAGCACCAGGCAGACGCCGCGGCCCGCCACGGCGCGAAAGCGTTCTTTCATGACCCGACGGCCGACCTGGTCGACGCGATCGCGGACTGGGCGGGGGCCAAGCTGCACAAGCCGTGGGAAGGTCTGCCGATGACCTTCCCCGGCGGGGTCGATGTCGTCTACGACACCGTCGCGGACCCGAGGACGCTGGAGGTGTCGGTGCGGGTGCTTCGCGCCCGCGGCCGCATGGTGCTCACCGGCGTCAGCCAGGCCGGTCGGTTCGAGTGGAGCCCGTGGTACTTCAAGGAGCTCAACCTGATCGGGTCCAACGCCTTCGGCGTCGAGGAAGTCGGTGGCGTCCGCAAGCACGCGATCGCGCACTACCTCGACTGGGCGTCGACCGGCGGCATCGACGTCAGCGACATGCTCACGCACAGGTTCACCCTCGACGCCTGGCGAGACGCGTTCGGCGCGATCGCCCGGCAGGGCGAGACCGGCACGATCAAGGTGGCGTTCGACTACCGATGACCCTGATGCGCGCTGCGGTGATCGAGGGGCCCGGGCGGGTAGCCGTCCGAGACGTCGACCGGCCCGATCCCGGCGCCGGCGAGGTGCTCGTCAGGATCGAGTACTGCGGCATCTGCGGCACCGACCTGCACGGCGCGCTCGAGGGCTGGATGCCGCCGGGCACGATCCCCGGGCACGAGTGGTCGGGCCGGGTGGCCGCGGTCGGCCCAGACGTCACCGAGTGGTCGGTCGGCGATCTCGTCGTCGGCGGCCCGCCGTGGTGCGGCGAGTGCGAGTGGTGCCTCGCCGGTCGTCCGGCACTGTGTGCGGACGACCCGATGCGCAACGACAGCCTCAGCCACGGCTCCGACATCGGCGGCGCACTCGCCGAGTTCCACCTCGCCGCGGCAAGGACGCTGCATGCCGTCCCGGAAGGGCTCGACGTTCGCGTTGCGGCCCTTTCCGAACCGCTTGCCGTCGCACTGCACGGGATCACCGCCGCGAGGCTGCCGAACGGGCCGAAGGGGCTGAAGATCCTCGTCAGCGGCGGGGGGCCACTCGGTCAGCTTGTCCTGGCCGCGCTGCTCGCGGACGGCGCCGACGACGTCACGGTGAGCGAGCCGGCGGAGATCCGGCGCCGGCAGGCCGTTGCGGTCGGCGCTCACCATGCCGTCAGCCCGGACCGGCTGCCCGCCGTACCGGCAATGCCGACGGAGACGCTGCCGGACGGCTTCGACGTCGTCGTCGAGACCTCCGGCGTCGAGCCGGCGATCACGACCGGGCTCGGCCTGCTCCGACCCACCGGGACGTTGGTGCTGCTCGGAACCGGCGCCATGAGCGTGCGGCTCGACGCCATCCGTATCCTGCTCAACGAGCTCGTCGTAACCGGCGCCTACTGCTACGACGCGGGCGGCATCGATGCCGCATTGGCGCTGCTTGCGTCAGGAAGGCTTCCGACCGATGCCCTCATGTGTCCCGGCGACAGCGGGTTGGACGACCTGCTCGACACGATGCGCCGGCTACAGGCCGGCGAGATTCCGACGAAAGCCCTGGTGAAGCCTTGAGTCCACATCCCGCAGAAGCCGAGACGAAGAACCACCCACGCTTCAACCACATCGCCATGACGGTGCCCGCCGACCTGCTCGACGAGGCGGGCCGGACGGCGATCCTGGACTTCTACGGCGAGGTGTTCGGCTGGCAGGAGCTGCCCACCGAGACGATCGACCGGAAGCGGCTGGTCATGATGGCGTACGAGTTCGGGCAGTTCGTCTTCATCGAAGCCGACGAGCACCCGATGACGGCCACAACCATCGACCACTACGGGATGTCGGTCTCGACGCTCGCGGAGCTCGAGGACTTCTACGCGAAAGCGAAGGCCTACAGCGAACGCGATGAGCGGACCGTTGTCGAGGAGCGGATGCTCGACGACTTCGGGATGCTCGAACTGCACGCCTTCTACGTGCGCCACATCCTCCCGCTCAAGGTCGAGGTGCAGTACTTCAACTGGAAGCAGCAGCCGTGACCAAGTCCTCGACGAAGGCGACGTCCGCGGCGGCGCGCGGCGGCGCGCCCGCCCAGGAGCGCGAGCTCCGGGCGCAGGGCCGCAAGACCATGCAGCGCCTGCTGGCCGCCGGCCGGACGGTCTTCGAGGCCCAGGGCTTCCACAACGCCCGCGTCGACGACATCGTCAAGGCAGCGAAGACCTCGCACGGCACCTTCTATCTCTACTTCTCCAACAAGGAAGACCTGTTCAAGGCGCTCGCGCTCGACGCCGCCGCCGACATGGAGAGCCTCGCCGCCTCGCTCGGCCCGATCACTCCGGACGAGGACGGCCGCGAGGCGATCCGCGAGTGGGTCACACGGTTCGTCGACATCTACGCGGCGCACGGCAGCGTCATCCGCGCCCAGACCGAGTGGGAGTTCTCCGACCGCGACCTCGGCAAGCGGGCTCACGGCACGCTGGTGCAGATCTCCAGCGCACTGGCCGCCCGGATCCATGAGGTTCGGCCGCTCGACGACCTCGGCCTGGCGGAGGGTCTGGCATGCCTGTCGATGCTGGAGCGCTTCAACTACTTCCGGCAGGCGCATCAGGTCGAGGTCTCCCGCGAGGACGCGATCGACACGCTGACCCGGGCCGTGTTCGAGGGCTTCTTCGTGCCCGACCGTGGGATCGCCCGCCGCCGGGCCCGCACGGTCACTCCGCGTCCGCGCCGGGTCCGCAAGGCGGGCTGACAGCCGGTGGGCGAGAATGAGCGGCATGTCCGAGGCTGACGCCGCCGTCAGGGTCGATGCCGTGCTGTCACACGGACCCGACGAGCATGACGTCCCGAAGGGTGGCCGCAGCGGCTTCACCGTGGTCGACGGTCGGCAGGTGCACTACCTCGAATGGGGGCACGCGACCGCACCCGCCGTCCTGGCGATGCACGGTGGCGGCCAGACGGCGTACATGTTCGAGGACATCGGCGCCACGCTGCGCGATCGTCTCCACGTCATCGCGATCGACCTTCCCGGCCACGGCGAGTCCGGCTCTTTGGCCGAGGAAGGGGTGTCGCGGCAGGCGTTCGCAGATACGCTGCCGCCGCTCATCGCGGACTTCGGCATCGCTCCCGTCGCGATCATCGGCGCTTCACTCGGCGGCATCGTCGCTCTCACCCTTGCCGCGTCACACCCGGAGCTCGTCTCGGCGATCGTGATGATCGATGTCGGCCACAAGCTCGAGCCGGCCGGGGTGCAGCGAATCATCGAGTTCATGACCAAGCACGAGTCGTTCGGCTCGCTGGAGGAGGCAGCCGTCGCGATCGCGGAGTACCTGCCGAACCGCAAGCCGTCTGCGCCGGACCGGCTCAAGCGCAACCTTCGCCAACGCCCGGACGGCCGCTGGGTGTGGAAGCACAGCCTCGGACGGATCAGCCGGGAACGGATCCAGGACGTCAACGCGAACTGGGAGAACGACATCCTCATCGGACTCGGCGACGAGGCAGCGACCGTGAACGTGCCGGTCCTCGTCCTGCGTGGTGCGGCGAGCGACGTGCTGTCCAGCGACGGCGCGAACGAGGTGACCTCGATCCTGCCCAACGCGCGGCTCGCCACCATCAGCTCCGCCGGCCACCTCGCGGCGGGCGACAACCCGGCCTCCACCGCGAACCTGATCAAGGACTTCTTCGAAGAGGTCCTTCCCACTGTGTCGAAATAGCGCAGTCAAACAAGCAACAGAGAGAGGTCAACACTCATGGGTCTGCTCGACGGCAAGGTCGCCATCGTCACTGGCGCTGGCCGGGGTCTCGGGAGGACCCACGCCCTGCTCCTCGCCGCGGAAGGCGCTCGCGTGGTGGTCAACGACCTCGGCGGAGAGTGGGACGGCGCAGGCACCGACAACCGACCCGCGGCTGAAGTGGTCGAGGAGATCAAGGCCGCCGGCGGTGACGCGGTCGCCAACTACGAGAGCTGCTCGAACTTCAAGGCCGCCGAGAACCTCGTCAACCAGGCGGTCGAGACGTTCGGCGGCCTCGACATCCTCGTCAACAACGCGGGCATCCTGCGCGACAAGATGAGCTACAACATGTCGGAGGAGGACTGGGACTCCGTCATCGACGTACATCTCAAGGGTCACTTCGCGACGACCCACTTCGCCGGCAGCTACTGGCGGGCGCGCTCGAAGGCCGGCGAGCCGGTCTATGGCCGCGTCATCAACACCAGCAGCGAGTCTGGGCTCTTCGGCAACGCCGGCCAGATGAACTACGCCGCGGCCAAGGCCGGCATCGTCTCGCTCACCTGGGTGACCGCGCGCGAGTACGCCAAGATCGGCGTGACGGCGAACGCGATCGCGCCCCGCGCCCGCACCCGCATGACCGAGATGACCTTCTCAGGCTTCGGCACCACAGAAGAGGGCGCATTCGACGCCTTCGCACCGGAGAACGTCTCCCCGGTGGTCGGCTGGCTGGCCAGCCCGGCGGCCGCCGATGTCACCGGCCAGGTCTTCGTCGTGTGGGGCAGCGAGGTGCAGGTCGCGCGCGGCTTCACCCTCGGCGGCTCGGTGGACGCCGACGGCAAGGCGTGGACCGTGGACGGGCTGATCGAGGCGCAGTCGACGCTGTTCGCCAAGCACGACTCCGGCATCCCGCCATTTCAGCTGCTCTAGGGCGCCCTCCGACAGATGGCACTGATCCCCGACCAGCTGCGCTGGGTCGCCGAACGCCTCCCTGACGAGGTTGCGTTCGTCGTCGACGGCGTCGGCTCGATCACGTACGGCGAGTGGAACGCGAACTCCTCGCGGTTGGCCCACGGCCTGATCGAAGCCGGGGTGAAGGCCGGGGACCGCGTGGCGATGGTGCTGCGACCCGAGGACGGACTCGCGTTCGTGCAGACCTACTCGGCGATCCACAAAGCCGGTGGCGTCGCGGTCCCGGTCAACGTGCGGATGGCCGCGAACCTGGTCGAAGGGGTACTGAAGCACTGCGAGCCTGCGGTGACCGTCGTCGCCCCGGAGCTCGCCGAGCTGGCGCCGGGGGGCGTGGGGTGGGAGACGCTGCTCACCGACGACGCCGAGGACGTCCAGGTCGATCGCGACAGCGACGACCTCGCAGAGATCCTCTACACGTCAGGAACGACGAGTGCCCCGAAAGGCGTGGCGATCCGGCACAGCAACTCGGCAATGATCATCACCGCGGAGCCGGAATGGACCGGCCGGCCGTGGCTGCACGCCTGTCCGATGTTCACGTTCTCGGGGATGACGTTCGTCTACCAGCCGATGCGCATGGGGATGTACACGCTCTACCAGCCGAAGTTCGACACCGGTGGCTGGCTCCGGCTGATCGAGGCCTCGAAGCCGAAGTGCGTGTTCCTCGTGCCGGCGATGGTCGAGCTGCTCCTCGCGGACCCGCAGACGGCGAAGACCGACTGGTCGGCCGTCGAGATGGTGTCGGTCGGCTCGGCCCCGATCGCCCCCGCAACGCTGCTCGCGATGCAGGAGCTGGTGCCGGACGCGATGGTCACCAACTCCTACTCGATGACCGAGGCCGGCACGGCGTACTTCTTCATGCCGAAGGGTCAGCTGGTGACGCATCCGGGCTCGGTCGGCATCGCGGTGCCGCCCGCCAAGGTGCGGATCCTGGACGACGAGGGTGACGAGGTCGCGGTCGGCGAGATCGGCAACGTCCAGGTGAAGCCGGCCGGGAAGCTGCGCGAGTACTACAAGGTCCCGGCCGACCAGCAGGACATGTTCAACGAGGATGGGTGGCTGCGCACCGGAGACCTCGGGAAGCTCGACGATGACGGCTACCTCTACATCATGGGTCGCGCCAAGGACGTCATCATCCGGGGCGGGCTGAACATCCACGCGACTGATGTCGAGTCGGCGCTCTATGAGCACCCCGGCGTCCGCGAGGCGGCCGTGGTCGGCGTCGAGCATCCGGTGCTGGGTGAGGACGTCGTCGCGTTCGTCGTACTCACCGAGGACCGCGCCGCCACGGTCGACGAGCTCATCGCGTGGTGCAAGGAGCGGGTCGCGGACTACGCCGCCCCGCGCCGGCTCTACGTAGTGGACGAGTTCCCAAGAAACGCAACCGGCAAGGTGCTAAAGCGCGAGCTGCAGCAGCACCCGCTCCTGAAGTAACCCCCCGGTGATCTTGACGTTATGCGCCCATCACGAGCTCTGATGGGCGCATAACGTCAAGATCACGCGGGGATTGCGCCGAGGAGGAGGTCGGCGACCCGGCCGCGCTGCCAGGCTTGCTTGCCCAGCATCAGGTCGGTTGCCTTGGCGCGCTTGTAGTAGAAGTGCGCCGGGCACTCCCAGGTGAAGCCGACCGCGCCATGGATCTGGATGCTCGTGCTCGTCACCGTGACGGCGGCTTCGGGGGCGAACGACTTGGCCATGCTCGCCGACAGCTCGCGGTCCTCCGCATCGACGTCCGAGCACCAGGCCGCATAGTGCGTGATGACTCGGGCCAGGGTCAGGTCCTGCAGCATCTCGGCGGCCATGTGCTTCACCGCCTGGAAGGTGCCGATCGGCCGCCCGAACTGCACCCGCGCCTTGGAGTACTCGGCAGCGAGCTCGAAGGTCGCTTCCGATGCCCCGATCAGCTCAGCGCACAACATCACGGCTGCGTCGTCGAGGACCCGGCGCAGCAGCGCCGTCTGGTCGCCCGCGGGGCCGAGGCGGCGGGCCGACGTAGCGTCCATCACGAGCCGTCCGAGCTGCCGGGTCGGGTCGAGCCCGGGCACCGTGTCGATCTCGGCACCCTCGACCAGGAAGGCCGCGAGCCCGTCGCCGTCACGCGCGACGACGATCACCCAGTCTGCGGTCGCCCCGTCGGCCACCGTCGGCTTGAGCCCGTCGAGGGTCCATTCCTCGCCGGCGTTCCTCGCCCGGGTGGCGATGCTCGCGAGCGGATCTCCGGCGACCGCCATCTCCTCGACGGCGACGGATCCACGCTTCGCGCCAGACGCCAGGTCGGCGAGCAGGTCGTCGGCGCCGAGCCGAAGCGCCGCCAGCGTGGCGAAGACGGCTGAGGAGAAGTACGGCCCGGGCAACGGGACCCGTCCCATCTCCTCGCACACGACGGTCATGTCGACCAGCCCGAGGCCGAGGCCGCCGAACCCCTCGGGAACGAGCAGACCGGGCCAGCCGAGATCGGCGATCCGGCGCCACAGGTCGTCCGGCATCCGGCCGCCCTCGCCCGCCATCGCAAGAAGCGAGTCCGCCGGCACCATGCCACCGAGAGCGTCCCGAACCGCCTCGCGGAGGGCCTTCTGGTCGTCGTTGAAGTCGAAGTCCACGACCACATCCTGCGGGCTCGCGAACCCTGACGCAAATGTCAGGGAACGTGTCCACGGGCTACCTGGGCCGCGATAGCGTCACGGGCATGGATTTCGCGTACACGCCCGAGGATGAGGCGTTCCGGGCCGAGCTTCGGGAGTGGCTCGAGAAGAACATTGCGGCCTTCGACGAGCGGCCCGTGCCCGAGGTCTCGGGCATGAACAAGCTGTACGCGAAGCGGCAAGCGTGGCAGAAGGTCATGGCGGCCGGCGGATGGGCGGCGATCAACTGGCCGAAGGAACTGGGCGGTCGGGAGGCCACCCTGATGCAGAACGTCATCTACTCCCAGGAGATGGCCAAGGCCAAGGCACCGGGCATCTTCAACGCCAACGGCGTCTGGCAGATCGGCCCGATGATCATCCGCTGGGGGACCCAGGAGCAGAAGGACCGCTGGCTGCGCGGCATCCTGCACGCCGAAGAGCACTGGTGCCAGGGATTCTCCGAGCCGGAGGCCGGTTCAGACCTCGCCAACCTGCGCGTCATGGCGATCCGCGACGGCGACGAGTACATCCTCGACGGCCAGAAGATCTGGATCACCACCGCCCACATCGCGAAGTGGGGCCTCTTCCTCGTCCGCACCGATCCGACGGCGCTCGAGCGAGGCGCCAAGCACGACGGCATCACCGCGCTGATCGTCGACATGGAGACCCCCGGCATCACCGCGACACCGATCACGGACATCGTCGGTGAAGACTCGTTCTGTCTCGTCACTTTCGACAACGCACGGATCCCGGCGGACGCCTCGCGACTCGGCAACGAGGGCGAGGGCTGGATGGTCGCGATGGGCACGCTCACGAACGAGCGCGTCGGTACGGCCGGCCTGTCGATCACGATGAAGTCCGAGCTGGACCGCGCGGTCGAGTGGGCGCGCGAGAACAACCCGGGTGCCCTGTCCGACCCCGACCTCCGCGACCGGCTGGCCCGCGCCTACACCCAGATCGAGATGACTCGGCTGCTCAACATGCGCGCGTTGTCGAAGGTGCTCAAGGGCGAGAAGGGCTGGCCCGAGGTCCAGATCGCGAAGCTGCAGTGGAGCCACCTCGCGCAGACTCTCGCCGAGTTGCAGGTCGACCTGATCGGGCAGGCCGCGCTGCTCGCCCGCGGCGGCCCGGACGCCGTCGACAAGGGCTCGTGGACCCGGCTCTACAGCTATCAGCGCTACACCTCGATCGGCGCCGGTACGACGCAGGTTCAGAAGAACATCATCGCGGACCGCGCGATCAAGCTCCCGAGGAAGTAGAGCCATGCCGAAGCCGCCGAACACCCTCCAGCTCGCCGGGTCCGCCGTACTCGTCACCGGCGCATCGACCGGCATCGGCGCAGCAACCGCTCGTGCACTCGGCGCCGCCGGCGCCCGGGTCGGACTGGTCGCGCGCCGCAAGGAGCTGCTCGACCAGGTTGCCGAGGAGACCCGCGAGGCCGGCGCCCCCGACGTCGAAGTGTGGGCGGTCGACCTGTCGGACCTGTCGTTGGCCGAGAAGACAGCGCTCGATGCCTGGAAGCGCTTCGACGGCGTCGACGGGCTGGTCAACAACGCGGGAGCCCCGAAACGCAAGCACGTCACGCGACTCACGGCCGAAGAGGTCGAGTCGATCATGGCACTCAACTACTTCTCGCCCGTGCGGATGACGCTCGCGCTGCTCCCGCTGATGCGCGAACGCGGCAGCGGGGTCGTCGTCAATGTCGCGAGCCTCGCCGGCCGTGTGGCACCGCCGCGCGAGTCGGCGTACGCCGGCAGCAAGTTCGCGCTCAACGGGTTCAGCGAGGTCATGGCCGTCGACCTGTACGACGAGAACATTCACGTCCGGGCGATCCAGCCAGGGCCGATCGAGACGCCGATCTGGGGCGACATTCCCGGCAACGAGAAGGCGGCGTACGACGGCGAGTTCTTCCCGCCGGAGGACTGTGCGGAAGCGATCCTCGACGCGCTCACCGGCGAGGGGTTCGAGCGTTACATCCCGGCGTCGCTCGGCGATGTGGTGAAGATGAAGGCGGACGATGTCGACGGCTTCATCGCCGGCAGCGCGGCCTTCGCCAAGAACCCCGAGGCCGTCGAGCACATCTGATCGTGGAGTTAGTGCGCGGCTATGCCTCTGCCGCGCTCGCCGGCCGCCATCAACCGAGCGATCTCCGCGACCTCTTTCTCGACTGAGGCGGCGAACCACTTCTTCGTCGTCAGGTCCCAGAGTGCGCTGAACGGCCGGCGCATCGCGATCTCCTCGACGTGCTTCACGAACGCGCCGCCCTCGCGGTCCTCGATCTCGAACCACGCATGCATGTACGCCGGCACACCGTGCTCCAGCACGACGTCGATGTCGTTGGGTGGCATCCACCGGTAGCGGGTGATGATCGAGCCCGGGAACCTGCCCAGGAACTTGCCATCCTCGCGCGCGATCATGCCGTCCTCGGTATCGGCGATCTTCGTGACACCGACGACCTTGAGGTCGGCCTTCTTGTACTGATCAGGGTCCAGCACGAAGTCGAAGATGTCCTGAGCCGTCACCCCGGCAATGAAGGCCGATCCCTCACCACGGATCATGGGCGCATCTTGTCATGGGTAGAGAGCTAGCGTGAGCCTCGTGGCGGTCGAGTTCCGCAACCCCAACCGCAAACGCGCCGCAGTCGCTGTGGCGGTGTACGGCCTGGTGATCACCGCCGTGCTCGCAGTCGTCACGAAGCCCCAGCTTGCCGTCGTCGCCGGAGTGGTCACCGTCGTCATCGTGTGGCGAAACGTACGCTCCGGGTTGTTCGTGACCGACAAGGCTGTCGTCGCGCGCAACCTCGGTCACAGCTGGCGGGTACCACTCACCGATGTCGCCGAGGTGAGCCTGATGTCGACTGCCACCGACGCATCCCGCAAGACCCATGTGTGGGTCATCAGCGATGACGGCAACTGTCATCAGGTGACATCGCTGCACGGCAACCCGCTGCGGGGGGAGGCGTTGGTCGAGAAGATCCGCACCGCCATCGCGGATGCGAAGGATCAGCCGTTCAGGTCGATCCCGAGGTAGGCACCCTCCCCGACGTACCAGGTCCCGGCCGGGTCAGCGACGGGGCCCGCCGGACGCTACCGTCGCGACGTGATCACGGTTGGCGTGGATCTGGCCGCGGACCCGAAGCGGACCGCCGTGGCCATGGTCGAGTGGGTCGACCGCGATGCGCGCCTGATCGACCTGCTGACCGAGGCGGACGACGACGCGATCCTCGAGCTCGCACTGCAGGCCGACAAGACCGGAATCGACTGTCCACTCGGCTGGTCCGACGACTTCGTCGAGTTCGTCAACGCCCACCACACCGGCCGAGTGCCGATGACCCCCGTCGACGCCACGGCCCGGACTCCGCTTCGCTACCGCGCGACAGATCTCTTCCTCATCGAGCAGAAGCTGGGCCGGCCGCTGAGCGTCTCGTCCGACCTGATCGGCGTCTGCGCAATGCGTGCCGCCGGGCTGCTCGCGGCGATGTCGAAGAACGGGATCGAGGTCGACCGCTCCGGGGTGAGCGGAGGTGTCGCGGAGACCTATCCTGCGGCAGCGATCCGGCACTGGGGCCTGGCGCAGGGTGGCTACAAGGGAACCGCCAACGCGACCACGTTGAGCGCGATGGTGACGAAGCTGAAGCGTGGCCTGCCACAGCTTGATCTCACGGCACACGAGCACGCCTGCCGTACCTCGGACGACGCGTTCGACGCGCTCATGTGCGCGCTGGTCGCGCGCGCGACGACACAGTACCGATGCACCGTGCCGATCCCGCGCGGCCTCACCCAGCGCGCCCGCCGTGAGGGCTGGATCGCCGTCCCGAGCTGCCGTCTACAGGAGCTGCTCGCCCCACCAGAGTTCAGCTGAGCTCGGCAGGGTCAGCCGAGTCGTTCGATGACGGTGGCATTCGCTTGGCCACCGCCTTCACACATGGTCTGGAAGCCGAGCCGGCCGCCGGTGTCCTCGAGGTAGTGCAGCATCGTCGTCATCAGCCGGATGCCGGACGCCCCCAGCGGATGACCGATCGCGATCGCACCGCCACGGGGGTTGAGCAACGCCGGATCGGGCTTGAACTCCCGCTCCCAGGCCATCGTGATCGACGCGAAGGCCTCGTTGACCTCGATCGCGTCGAAGTCGGCCGTCGTGAGACCGGTCTTCTCGTAGAGCTTGCGGGTCACCGGGTTCGGTGCAGTCAGGACCCAGGTCGCGGAGTCTGCACCGACCGCGAAGTGGCGGAATGCAGCTCGCGGCCGAAGGCCGAGCTTCTCGGCAGTCTCTCGTGAACAGATCAGCATCCCTGCGGCCGCATCGTTCATCTGCGAGGAGTTGCCCGCGGTGATGTCGGGCGCGAGCGCCGGCTCGAAGTGCGCTGGCGGCAGCGCGGCCATCTTCTCCGCTGAGGTCTCGTGACGGATGCCCTCATCGGCGGTCATGACCTCGCCGGTCTCCTTGCCCTCCTCGTCGCGCAGCGGGATCGGCACGATCTCCCGCTCGAACGCGCCGGCCTTCTGTGCCTCCGACGCGCGGCGGTGCGACTCGATCGCGAACGCGTCCATGTCCGACCGCGTGATGCCCCAGTCGTTCGCGATCTTCTGCGCGACCTCGAACTGCATCTTCAGCTGGTTGTCGCACGCCGCGAGGAACGCCGGCGAGAACGGGCCGGTGCCGCCGCGCGCGTTCGACGCCATGGGCGCGCGCGTCATCGACTCGACACCGCAAGCGATTACCAGGTCGTAGGCACCCGCCATGACGCCCTGCGCCGCGAAGTGCACCGCCTGCTGCGAGGACCCGCACTGCCGGTCGACAGAAGTCGCCGCGACCGTCTGTGGCAGGCCGGCCGCCACCCACGCGTTGCGCGTGACGTTCGTCCCCTGCTCACCACTTTGCGTGACGCAGCCGCCGATGACGTCGTCGACGGTCGCCGGGTCGATCCCGTTCCGCTCGACGAGCGAGGAGAGCACATGACCCAGCAGGTCCGTGGGATGCCAGCCGGACAGTGCGCCCTTTCGCTTGCCGATCGGCGTACGGATCGCATCGACGATGACGGCCTCAGTCATGCCAACACCTCAGGATTCACGCAGTTGTCAGGCTTCTCGCCGGCAAGCACTGCGGCGACGCCACGCGCGATGAGCAACGAGTGGTTCGCCTCGGTGTCGTACGTCGCACCGCCGATGTGGGGAGTCAGTACGACGTTGGGCAGCGACGCGAGAGTGCTCTTCGGGTCGAGCCACTCGTGGTCGAAGTGGTCGAGACCGGCGCCACCGAGATGGCCCGACTGCAAGGCCGCGACCATGGCATCGGTGTCGTGTAGCGCAGCGCGCGCGGCGTTGATGTAGACGGCACCTGCCTTCATCTTCGCGAACTGCTCGGCCCCGATCATCCCACGCGTCGAGTCGAGGACCGGCGCATGCATCGAGACGATGTCGGCCTCGGCGAGCAGGTCATCGAGTGTGTGCGTCGCTTCGGCGACATACGGGTCATAGGAGATGACGCCCATGCCGAGACCCTTGAGGCGCCACTCGAGCGCGCGAGCAACCGCGCCGTACCCGACAAGTCCCACGGTCTTGCCGGCGAGCTGCCACGCCCGGAACCGCTGGTAGGGAATCGTGCCGTCGCGGTAGATGTCTCCCTGACGGCACTCCTTGTCCGCGACGACGACACCACGGTTGACCGCGAAGAGCAACGCGATGCAGATCTCCGCGACTCCGTCAGCGTTGCGGCCCGGCGCCCGAAGAACCGGGATGCCCGCCTTGGTCGCGGCTTCGACGTCGACGTTGTTCGGGTCACCGCGGGTGCAGCCGATCACCCTGAGCGGCTGGTCCATGACCGGTCCGTTGACGTTGTCCGACTCGCAGACCAGGACCGTCGCACCGACCTCGACGATCCTCGCAGCGAGGTCTTCGGCCTTGTAGAGCTTGACCGGCTGCTGTTCGATCCACGGTTCGTAGACGATGTCGCAGACCGACTCGAGGATCTCCTTGCCCTCCCCGCGCAACGGAGCGAGCACGAGGGCGCGCGGACGATCGGACACCTAGGCCTCCTCAAGGAGTGCAGCACGGGTAAGGCTGAGTGTCATGCCTTCCCGCCCATGAGAATATCGGGAACCTGACGCGCGTGTCAGGGAGGAGGGCTGAGGGTCGTGGCTTCGGGCATCACGGTCGGGATCGACATCGGTACGACGTCGGTGAAGGCCCTCGCCGTGGATGGCGAGGGCACCATCGTGTCCCGCGCGCGGATCCCCCACGACATCCACGCGCCTTCGGTGGATGTCTTCGAGCACGACGCGACCCAAGCCTGGGTGGAGGGCCCTCGACGGGCGCTCGACGAGCTCGCCGTGACCGACTTCGACGGTCTCACGGTCGCCACCATGGTGCCGAGCTGCACAGCCGTCGATGCAGACGGCATCCCGCTGACACCCGGGCTGCTCTACGGCGACTACCGCGGCCGTGCGGGGCGCAACGAGGCCGACCTGCTCAACTCCAAGGAGTTCCGCTCCATGTTCGAGTGGACTGCGCGGCAGGCACCGGGAGCGCATGGGTACTGGACGGCGCCGGCCGTCGCGTACGCCGCCCTCGGCGGCGCTCCGGTGATCGATATCGGTACGGCGTTCGCTCTCGCACCGCTCTGGGACGGCGAATGGAACGCCGAGAACCTGGCAGCAATCGGCGCCCGGCCGGAACAGATGCCGACCATCGTCGCGGACTTCGACGTCGCGGGTCGGATCGGCAGCGCGGTGCACGGTTGCGGGCTCGCCGACGCCTGGGCGGAGGCTACCGTCGCCGGGATCAACGCTCCGGGCGATGTGATGGTGATCTGCGGGACGACGCTGATCGTCTGGTGTGTCATGCCCGGACCCGCTCTCGTGCCGGGCATGTGGACCATCCCCCATCCGCTGGGCGAGCTGACGATCCTCGGCGGTGCGAGCAACGCGGGGGCGATGTTCGTCAACTGGGCTCGGCGCGCCTTCGGAGCGCCCACCAGTGACGCGCGGCCCACCGAAGTACCGCTGTTCGTCCCGTACCTCAAGGGCGAGCGGACCCCGGTGCACGACATCGACCTTCGGGCCTCGATCCACGGCCTCGACATCGGCCACGACGCAGCGGCGATCACGAGGTCGGCGTACGAGGCCTCCGCGTTCGTCGCGCGCCGCTTGATCGAGCTCTCCGGAGTCGAGCGAACTCGTATCGTCGCCAGCGGCGGCGGAACTCACGACGAGCAGTGGATGAGGGCGCTCGCCGACTGCACGGGGCTGCCGGTGGACGTGGTCGCGGTTCCCGAAGGCGCGGCGCTCGGCGCGGCCTGGCGGGCACGGGTCGTCGCCGGACTCGACGAGAACAACGACGTGGTGCGCTGGGCAAAGCCCAGTGACCGCCGCTACGACCCCCACCCGGCGTGGGTCGGCCCGTGCGAGGACCGCTACCAGCGCTGGCTAGCGCTGGCCGCGACCGGCTGAGCAATGCCGCTCCGCGCCGGGGACAACCCGAGCGACGCCACTCAGCCGGCGTCGCGCGGAAGGCCTAACAGCCGCTCGGCGATCACGTTGCGCTGCACCTCGCTGGTGCCACCCGCGATCGTCAGGCAGCGGGTCGCGAGAAAGCCCATCCCCCACATATAGGCGTCGCCGGCCAACGTCGCGCCTTCGCCGCCGAGCAGCTCGATACCGAACTCCTGCACCCGCTGCTCGTGCTCCGCCGCGGCGAGCTTTCGAAGGCTGGATTCCGAGCCCCGCTCGCCGCCTGCGAGCACCCGCATCGTCGAACGCATGCCGAGCAGGGCCAGCGACTGTGCCTCGGCGACGAGGTGCCCGGTTTGATCCAGGGTGATCTGGTCGACGTCACGGCCGTTGAGCAGCTTGATGACGCTCTCGACCCCGATCCCGAACGCGGAGCCGCTGGCCATCGACACCCGCTCGTTCGCAAGCGTCGTACGCGCCAGCCGCCAGCCGCCGTCCACCTCGCCTACCAGGCACTCGCTCGGCACGAAGACGTTGTCCAGGAAGACCTCGTTGAACATTGCCTGACCGGTCAGCTCGCGCAACGGGCGGATGTCGATGCCCGGCGTACTCATGTCGAGCAAGAAGTAGGAGATCCCGTGGTGACGGTCGCCGTCCTTGCCGGCCGAGGTGCGGGCGAGCAGGATGCCGTGCGTCGCCTGCTTGGCCAGCGACGTCCAGACCTTCTGTCCGTTGATCAGCCAGCCGCCCTCGGTCGGCTCCGCCCGCGTCGTCAGGGACGCCAGGTCCGAGCCGGCGCCCGGTTCGCTGAACAGCTGGCACCAGCTGATCAGGCCGTGAAAGGTTGCCGGCACGTACTTCTCGACCTGCTCCGGAGCGCCGTGCTCGATGATCGTCGGCAGCGCCCAGGCCGCGATCGAGAGGTGTGCCCGGCGGATCTTCGCCTTCTTGAACTCCTCGTCGATGACGACCTGCTCCACCGCGGTGGCGTCGCGGCCCCATGGCACCGGCCAGTGCGGCGCGAGGTACCCGGCGTTGGCGATCGCGACGTTGCGCGCCTGGTCGTCGAGACCGTCCAGGCTCGCGATGAACCTTCGCACCTCCGCGCGATATCCCTCGGCCGCGGCGGGCAGCTCGACGTCCAGCTCACGCCGGACACCTTCGAGGCCGAGCCGCGCGGTCGCCGTACGCCACGCCTTCGTTGGACCGATCAGCTGCCGCACCGCGATCGTGCGCTTGAGATAGAGGTGTACGTCGTGCTCCCACGTGAAGCCGATGCCACCAAGCATCTGTACGCAGTCCTCAGCAGCCTTGACCGCACCATCGAACGCGATCGATGCCGCCGCGGAAACCGCTAGCCGGCCGTCCTTGCCGTCGGCCTCACTTCTGGCGGCATCCCACACCGCGGCTCGCATCAGCTCGACCGCCACGAGCATGTCCGCGGCCCGGTGCTTGATCGCCTGGAACGTCCCGATCGGGCGACCGAACTGCACCCGCTCCTTGGCGTAGGCCGAAGCAGTATCAAGGCACCAGCCGGCCAGGCCACACGCCTCTGCGGCGTAGAGGACGGCACCGATCGCATACACGTCATGGTTGTCGAGCGAGAGCTGGCGATCGCTCGGTACGACGACGCCGGTGACATCGATCTGGGCAAGCCGGCGTGTGGCGTCGAAGCTGTCGACCGGCGTCACGGTCAAGCCGTCTGTGTCGACGGCGCACCAGACGATGCGGTCCCCAACCTTGGCCCGAAGCACGACCAGCGCCGCGAGCGCGCCGTTGATCACCGGACGTGACGTTCCCGACAGCGTCAGTCCGTCAGGTCCGTCCGTGGCCTCGACAGCAGGGGCGCCCACCGCGACCGATGCCGACGTCGAACCATCGACGAGGCTCGGCAACAGCTCCTTCGCCAAAGCGCCGCCCTCGCGTGCAATCAGTGCCGCCGCGTGGGCCGTGGGGACGAATCCACCCGGCGCGACTGCGCGACCGAGCTCCTCGATGACGACAGCAAGCTCGAGCAGGCCGTAGCCAGCGCCGCCGTACTCCTCCGGCACGTGCAAACCGAACCAGCCGAGGTCGGCGGCGGGTGCCCAGTACGCCGGCAGCTCGTCCGCTGCGGCCTCGAGCGCCTGTCGCGGGGCGGCGGGGGGACAGTGGCGAGCGAGCATCTCGCGCGCGGACTCGCGCAGGGCCTCATGGTCCTCGGTGATTCCGATCGGCATCTCGCGCTCCCCTGCGTCAGGCGCCTTTGAGGCTGCCCGCGACTCGTCTGCCCGACCTGACGCACGTGTCAGTGTCGGCTCGAGGCTACTTCCGCACCCGGGTCGCCCGCCACACCAGTCAGGCCCCTCACTACGGTGATCGCAGGTATCCCGATCTTCCTGAGGAGACACAGTGAGCGACGAGGTCCTCACCGAACGGCGCGACAACGTGCTGGTCATCACGCTGAACCGCCCTGAGGCGAAGAACGCCGTCAACGAGGGCCTGGCAAAGGGCGTCGCCGCTGCGATCGACGAGCTCGACGGCGACGACACCCTCTGGGTCGGCATCATCACCGGCGCAGGTGGCACGTTCTGCTCCGGGATGGACCTCAAGGGCTTCCTCAAAGGCGAGAACCCGACCGTCCCGGGTCGCGGGTTCGCCGGCCTGACCCAGGCGCCGCCTCGTACGCCGCTCATCGCCGCGGTCGAGGGCTGGGCGCTCGCGGGTGGGTGCGAAGTCGTGCTGTCGTGCGACCTGGTGGTCGCGAGCACCGAGGCGAAGTTCGGAATCCCCGAGGTCAAGCGCGGCTTGGTGGCGGGCGCCGGTGGGCTGCTGCGGCTGCCGAAGCGGATCCCGTACCACCTGGCGATGGAGTTCGCCCTGACCGGCGAGCCGGTGACCGCCGAGGTGGCCAAGAGCTACGGCCTCGTCAACCGCCTCGCCGAGCCCGGCAAGGCGCTCGATGTCGCGCTCGAGCTCGCTGCTCAAGTGTCGGCGAACGGTCCGCTCGCTGTCGCCACCACCAAGGAGATCGTGCGCAAGGCGTCCTCGGACTGGACCGAGGAAGAAGCCTGGGCGAAGCAGGGCGAGCTCCTCCCGCCGGTGTTCGCCTCGGCCGACGCCCGCGAGGGTGCGACCGCGTTCGCTGAGAAGCGCCCCCCGGTCTGGAAGGGCAAGTGAACCGATGAACGACCACCCGCTCGTCACTGCGACCCTGGTGAGCCTGACCGCGGTCACGGTGGTCGGCGGGTTCGCGACGACCGCACCGGACCACCCTGTCGCTGATCACTCGTGCGGCCCGGCCCATCGCTACGTCGAGGCGCAGACCGCCATGGTCAAGCCACATCGGGTCCTTCTGGCCGGCAGGCACACGACCCTGGTCTGCGGGGGCGATGACGACTCCTCATTCCAGCCCGGCGGCGACGTGACGCTGAAGGTGCGCAAGCGCGCCACCGTCAAGGTCTGGAAAGTGCCGGAGGACCCGAGTCAGGGCAGGAAGACGGTCGACGCGACCGACCTGCCCCACTGGGTGAAGAAGAACCGCAGCGAGCCCGTCTACAAGATCCACGGTCCGGCAGACGGGGTCACGAGCCTCGTGGAGCAGTGGCACCCCTAGGTCCAGATGAGAGCCGAGTCAGCGATCTGTCCATCGGCGATCCGACTAGGAGTCCGAGCGCTCGATCATCGTCCATCCGGTCCACCCGCGTTCCTCGAGCAATTCGAGCAGCCGCCCAGCGCCAGGGAAGGACTCGATGAACGCCGAGTCGAGCAGTGCGACGAGGTCGTCGCTCAGCAAGAGCTCGTCAGAAGTCCCCACATCCGCCAGGGCATCCCCGGCCGCGTACAGGAAGGCCTCGACCCGGTCGGCAAGCCCGACAAGTCGCGGATCATCCGGTGCGCATTCGATGTAGTCGCCGATTTCGAGGAAGAGCTCCCGAACCCTCGGATCCTCGATCTGCTTACGCTTCATCGCCATCAGACCGGAAACCTGTTCGGGTACCTGAGCCGCGATGAGGATCCAGCTGTCGCGCTCGATGTCGATCACGCGCTCGTTCACCCCGAGCTCGCGACAGCGGTCGAGATAGGCCACGACCTCGGGCGGCAGCGCGAGGCTGTCTCCCACCGCGAGCTGGGCCACCCGCTCTCGGTGCCGTTGCCGCTCCCGGATCTCCGCGCGAAGTCGAAGGTCGATGTCGGCAACAGCCGCCGCGAACTCCTCCGGACCCGCGGTCAACAACTCTTGGACCCGCGAGAGCGGCACGCCGGCCTCGGCCAAGGTTCGGATCCGGATGAGCTCGACCACAGCCTGCGCGTCGTACCGCCGGTAGCCGGAGCAGTCTCGCTTCGCCTCAGCCAGCAGACCCTTCGCGTGGTAGTGCCGCACCGCACGCACTGTCACGCCGGCATACGCCGCAAGCTGACTGATCGTGAGCACGGTCGGCGGCCTCCTCAGGCGACTCTGCGACGGTACGTCGCGATCGCCAGCACGTAGGAGACGCCCAGCGTCCCGAGGCACCAGGCCAGCGCAACCCAGATGTCACTGCCAACATGTTGTTGAGCAAGCAGATGGCGGATCGAGTTGACGACCGAGGTCACCGGCTGGTGTTCGGCGAACCATCGAACCGGCCCCGGCATCGTGCCGGTGGGCGCGAAGGCCGAGCTGACGAAGGGCAGGAAGACCAGCGGATAGGAGAAGCCGCTTGCGCCCTCCGCCGACTTGGCGGTCACCCCAGGAAGCACCGCCATCCAGGTCAGGGAAAGAGTGACCAGCGCCAAAATTCCGGCGACCTCGAGCCACGCCAGGACTCCAGCACCGGAACGGAAGCCCATAGCCACGGCGACGCCGACAACGAGCACCAGCGCAATCAGGTTCGCGACCAACGACGTGAGCACGTGAGCCCACAAGATCGAGGATCGCGCGATCGGCATCGACTGGAATCGCTCGACGATTCCGCTCTGCATGTCGGTGAACAGCCGCAGCGCCGTGTAGGCGATGCCGGAAGCGATCGTGATGAGCAGGATGCCGGGCAGCAGGTAGTCGATGTAACGGTCGGTCCCTGTGTGGATCGCGCCGCCGAAGACATAGACGAACATGAACATCATCGCGATAGGCATAACCGCGGTCGTCACGATCGTGTCGACACTGCGCGCGATGTGGCGTAGCGACCGCTCCAAGAGGACGGCGGTGTCGCGGAAGAAGTAGGTCGTCATGCCTCGCTCCTCACCAGCCCACGGTCGATCACCGCGAAGAAGATCTCCTCCAACGTCGGTTGCCGCTCGACGTACTCGACCTTTGCCGGCGGCAGCAGTGCCTTGAGCTCGGCAAGCGTGCCCTCGACGATGATCCGCCCCTCGTGGAGGATCGCGATCCGATCGGCAAGCTGCTCGGCTTCGTCGAGGTGCTGTGTGGTGAGCAGCACTGTGACGCCCTTCCCGACGAGCTCCTTGACCGTCTGCCATACGTCGTTCCGCGCTTGCGGGTCCAGGCCGGTTGTCGGCTCGTCCAGGAAGATCACCGCAGGGTTGCCGATGAGGCTCATCGCGATGTCGAGGCGTCGCCGCATGCCGCCCGAGTACGTCGCGACCCGGCGATCGGCGGCGTCGGTGAGGGCAAAGCGCGCCAGCAGCTCGTCCGCGATCTCAGCCGGGGTAGCCAGATGGCGAAGCCGAGCGACCAACACTAGGTTCTCGCGCCCGGTGAGAATCTCGTCGACAGCCGCGAACTGACCGGTGAGGCTGATCGAGCTGCGCACCGAGTCCGGTTGCCTCGACGCGTCGAAGCCGTTGACGAAGACGTCGCCGCTGTCGGCTTTCAGCAGCGTTGAGAGGATCTTGACGATCGTCGTCTTGCCCGCGCCATTGGGCCCGAGTAGGGCGAAGATGCTGCCGCGCGGGACCGCCAGGTCGACGCCCGCGAGCACCGACTGATCGCCGTAGGACTTGGTGAGCCCGTCAACCTGAATGGCGGCTGCTGTCGTCATGCCAACCAGGGTGCAACCCTGACGCAGCGTCAAGGTCAAGTGCCGAAAGACCTGCGGCTAGACCCACATTCCGTTCGCGGCCGTGAGACCCAGGTCGGGCCACTCACCCACCGCCATCGTCTCGACGTTCGCGTAGCCGCTACCGCCGCCGACCGGGTCCTCGACCCGGCACAGCACGTCGCGGAGCTGATGCACCTGCCGCGCCATCTCCGGGCTGTCCACGCCCGACAGATGCTCACCGTCGACGACAAGCGGACCGGCCCACTGCCCGAGCATCCGGCCGTTCCAGCCGAAGTAGCCGCCGGTGCCCAGCGCGAAGCCGGTGTCCGACACGGGGGTGACCGTGATCGGCCGCGTTGAGCCGCCACTGTCGAGCAGCGTGATCGTCCCCCCGAGGAGACGACGGTTGTCGTCACGAAACGAGAGCTCTTGCTTGGCCGCGACGTACCGCGTCGACGTTCCGTCGGGCAGCACCTCCTCGCCCTGTGAGCGGGCCTCTTCGAACCCGTCGCCGACACGTCGCTGCAGGAACGCGAACAAGGTGTAAGGCGTCCCGTCACTGCGATGCAGCAGCATCGGCGCCCAGGTCACGAGGGCGCGATGCGCGCGTGGCCCGCGCGGCAGACCCGGCGTTGGTGGCCCTACGTCGGGACGGACTCCCCATGAGTGGTCGCGGATCGAGAACGAGTTGTCCGGGGTGACGTCGGTGCGGACGCCGTCCACCTCGATCCAGCCGGTCGCGGTACCCATCTGGTGGTAGCGCAGCGCATCGTGCGTCGTCCGGTAGCCGTCCGGCGACCGCTCGGGCCAGGGAATCTCGAGCGAGGGAGGTACGTCGGCTCGCCAGGTGAGGTCGAAGCTGATCGCGGCATGCTCGTTCGGCTCGAGCACCGCGCGCACCGACTTCAGTGGCTCGACGACCTCGTAACGGAGCGGGCCGGCCGCGGTGTCGTTCGGCGCTGTCGCCAGTGTGCGGCTCGCACGCACCGTCCACTGGTCAGTGCCGCGCGAAACGCCGCCGGCCGTGTCGTAGACGCCGCGGTTCGTGTACTTGCCCAGCCCGAAGCAGGCTTGCAACGAGCCGTCACGCAAGTGCACCGTCGACCACACCTTCTCAGTCCAGCCGGGGTCCGACGTTGCGACCGAGGCGAACGTCGAGACGGTCTGGTGCGTGAAGAGCTCATCGGCGGGCACCAGCGGCCCGAACGTGTCCATCGGGCTACCGGTCCCGTCCCGAAGACCTAGTTGATGCCGGAGGTGGTGACATCCGTCGCCTGCGCGCGAAGCGCGCCGACGGTCGCGTCCTCCTTCTTGATGTGCTGGAACGGGTCGTAGTTGAACGCCCGCATCGCGTTCTGATAGGTGATCTTGTTGATGTGCTCGTCACTGACGCCGTCGAAGTGCTTCATGACGGCCTCGGGAGCAGTCGGCCACATCGAGTCGGAGTGCGGGTAGTCGCACTCCCACGTGATGTTGTCGATACCGATCAGCTCGCGGTTGGCGATGCCGGCCTTGTCGTCGATGAAGCAGAAGGTGAAGTTGTCACGCGCTCGCTGGCTCGGCAACTGGTCGCCGAAGTCCTGCCCGGTCCAGAAGCGGTGCCGCTGGTAGACGTAGTCGATCCGCTCGAGGAAGTACGGCAGCCAGCCGATCCCCCCTTCTGACAGGGCGAACTGGAGTTTCGGGAAGCGCTTGAGCGCGGGTGACCAGATCAGGTTCGACGCGGTCTGGAACAAGTTCATCGGGGTGAGGGTGATCATCACGTCGATCGGTGCGTCGTCGAGCATCAGCAGCTGTGACGACGAGCCGATGTGGAGCGCGATCGTCATCTCGTTGTCGACGCACGCCTTCCAGAACGGGTCCCAGTGCTCGGAGTGCAACGACGGCCAGCCGAGCTTGGCGGGGTCTTCCGAGAAGGTCACCGCGTTGCAGCCCTTGGCCTTGACCCGCGCAACCTCCTTCGCCATGAGCTCGGGGTCCCAGATCGGAGGCAGCGACAGCGGGATGAAACGACCGGGGTAGGAGCCGCACCACTCGTCGATGTGCCAGTCGTTGTACGCCTGGAGCATCACGTAACCGAGCTCCTTGTCCTGCGCCCGGCTGAACAGCTGGCCACAGAACTGCGGGAACGACGGGAAGCACATCGAGCCGAGGACGCCGTTGACGTTCATGTCACGGATCCGCTCGTGGATGTCGTAGGTCCCGCGGCGAATCTGGCTGTAGGACGTGACGTTCATGTCGTAGTCCTCGGGCGGGCGTCCGGCGACGGCGTTGAGCCCGATGTTCGGGATCTCGTTGCCCTCGAAGACCCACACCTCGTGGCCCTCGGCCTTCTTCACGCTCTTCGGCGCGTGGTCGCGCCACTTCTCAGGAACGTGGTTGTCGAACATGTTCGGCGGCTCGACCACATGGTCGTCGACGCTCACCAGGATCATGTCTTCGACGTTCATCTACCCCTGCCTAGGTCTCGCGGTCCTGCCTGTAGGTGCCCTCACCTTACGACCTATTGGCGCGCTGCGGAATCCCCTGTACGTTTTTCGAGAACATCGTTACCACGTGGGGAGCCGGGTGTCCGCTGCACCGTTCGACCTTGCTGAGACAGACCGGTTGCTGTCGACGACGCGCGCCGTCCGGAAGCGCCTCGATCTCAACCGTCCCGTCGAGCGCGAGGTCATCCTGGAATGCCTTCGACTCGCCGTACAGGCGCCGACCCAGAGCAACTCTCAGACGTGGCGCTGGATGGTGGTCACCGATCCGGACAAGAAGGCGATCGTCGCCGGCGCCTACCGGCAGGTCGGCCTCGCCTACCTGGAGCAGGCCGCGGGTGCGGAGAAGGATCCGCAGACACAGCGGGTGTACGACAGCGCGGTGTCGCTCGCGAAGCTGCTCGAGCAGGTGCCGGCGATGGTCATCCCGTGCGTGAAGAAGGACTACGACCCGGCCCACGGCAACGCTGTCGCGGCGAGCGTCTACGGCTCGGTCATCCCGGCGACGTGGAGCTTCCAGCTGGCGTTGCGGGCGCGCGGCCTCGGATCGGTGTTCACGACGCTTCACCTGTTCCAGGACGGGGTGGTGGCCGAGGCCCTTGGCATTCCCGAGGACGTCCTCCAGGTGGCTCTGCTCCCGGTCGCCTACACGGTCGGGACCGACTTCAAGCCCGCCGTACGCCCGCCGGTCGAGGAGATCACGTACTGGAACCAGTGGGGGAAGTCAGAGTAGATGCAGCGGTTCGAGACGGTCTTCGAGGTCGATGCGCCGCCCGCGAAGGTCTGGGGCCTGCTGCACATGCCGCCCCCGCCCGACGCCGAGAGCCCGCGCAAGGTGACCTATCCCGGCGGGAGCATGGAGATCTGGTCCGAGGGCGACGCCCACGGAGAGGGCCTGGTTCGCAACTGCGTCTTCCGGGTCCCTCGCTACCTGCTCTCGGGCGGCAAGGCGCAGTCGTGGGAGGTCGTCTGGAAGGTCGTGCCGCTCGAGCGGGCGCACTACCGAGGCGTCGGCAAGCCGTTGTGGTCACGCGGTGAGGGATGGCACGAGCTGGAGCCGCTCGACGGCGGCACCCGCACCAGGTTGACCTTCGTCGAGACCTACCACGTGGTGAATCCCGTCGTACGGGCATTGCTCGAGAAGCGGGTGCACGAGTTCATCTCGCGCGACAACCACAAGCTCTACCTCAAGCTGCTGGGCTACCTCGGCCCGGCAAAGGAGATCAGCAGCAGGCGAACGAAGCTGCCCAGCCCTTAGCGGATCGCCCCAGGGTTGTGAAGGATTCTCGGCGTCAGGGCACCGGATTTCCTGCACAAGCCTCAGCGGGTGAAGAGGAAGGCTCCGCCCGGGACGCCGCCGCCGATGCCGCACACCGCGACCTTCGCGTCCTTGATCTGACGCTCCCCCGCGTCACCGCGCAGCTGCGTGACCGCCTCGTGCACGAACCCGAAGCCATGGGTACGGCCGGCAGACAGCTGGCCACCGTGCGGGTTCATCGGCAGCTCACCGTCGAGCGCGACCCGCTTGCCGCCCTCGAGGAAGTCCTTCGCCTCGCCGAGCCCGCAGAATCCGAGACCCTCCAGCCAGGCAACCGTGTTGAAGCTGAACCCGTCGTAGAGCAGCGCCAGGTCGACGTCTTCGCGCTTCACCGATGCGCGACTCCACAGGTGACCCGCCGGCCCCCAGGCGTTGGGAAGGTGCGTCATCGTGCCCTGGTCCCACGACTGCCGCTCGGTGATCTGGGTACCCGCCGCGTCGACGAAGATCGGCGTCTGCCTCAGGTCCTTCGCCGTCTCACGCGCAGAGACGATGACCGCCACTGATCCGTCGCACGGTACGTCGCAGTCGTAGAGCCCGAGCGGCGTGGAGATCATCCGCGCATTCATGTAGTCGTCCATCGTCATCGGGTCGCGATAGACAGCCAACGGGTTCAGGCCGGCGTTGCGCCGGTTGTTGGTGGCGATCCAGCCCAGCATCTCCCGGTCGGCACCGAACTTCGCGAAGTACTGCGAGGCCTGCATCGCGATCCAGTTGCTGGCACTTGCGGCGCCGAACGGGATCCGCCACTGGAAGTCGCCACCGACCGCGCCGCCCTTCGGCAGCGGCAGCCGT
>Ga0164242_10000264_pt1 | contig 65707 bp, 61 predicted proteins | sample OricomgcompostMG_FD_108783 | JGI IMG/M metagenome (GOLD analysis project Ga0164242, IMG submission 108783) | Miracle-Growth compost microbial communities from Emeryville, California, USA - Original compost - Miracle growth compost (MG) ... | reverse complement strand
TCGAGGGCGTTGCCTTCAAGGACGGCGAACCGGTGCAAGACGATCGACCGGTTCAGCAGAAACTCGCCGCTTGAAATCGACCGCCATCAAATTGTTCGTACACCACTATTGACGTTAACTCGGTCGTCTGCCGACGTCTGCGCATACCGCGCCGGCCGGCGCAACGCTTCGCACTCGAACTGGCGGCCGCGCACACAGCGCTCGCGCGGGCGCTGGCGACCGGAGACCCGCACCGCGGGAAGAACTCGCCGCCATTGGACGACGGTCACTAGGGGCGTGCTACTGCGAGGGGCATATCGGGGCTGGCAGCCCCCGGTATCCGAAGAACCGGTAGATAACCGGCTTTTCGCAGCCATGAGGGGCCGCCCAGGCATCGAATGAAGCACCGAAAGCGCGGCGCGCCAACGGGGGGGAGCGCATCATTGGCCATGCCGGTTCAACGCACCCGCGCGCCTGCCGGTCCAGTATCGCCAGAAGGTGGGGTCCATGGCAAAGCTGGGTGACACGCTATGGGGCGAACGACCTGATTCGTTTCTCGCGCAACGACTCCTGGCGATTGTGGTGGCTACCGGTCAAGCCAGTTCTCGATCGCAAGACCGCGTATGCGGCTGAACACCTTCGTGTTGTCAGTCACGAGTGTGAGCCCCAACGCACAGGCATGAGCCGCGATCAGAAGCTCGTTTGCACCGATCGGCTGGCCAGCAATCTCAAGCTCTGCACGGATACCCCCGTATTCGGTGTCAGCAGGTACGTCCAGCGGCAGCACGGGAATGATCGCAAGCAGGCTTTCCACTCTGGCCAGCAATTTTTCGGAACCCTTTCTGGCGCAGCCATAGCGCAGTTCTGCCGCGACGACGACGCTCGTGCAGATCGCACTGGGATCAATTTGCCCGATATGCGTGGCCACCTTTCCGGACGGGTTACGGATCATGTCACGGATGATGTTCGTGTCCAGCAGATAGCCGTTCAAGGTATGCCCTCCGGTTGAAGAGGCGCATCCTCAATATCCGGAAACTGGTCGTCAGGTCCGAACCGTGGCTCCTGTCTCCATGCGTCCAGCAATTCGATGATGTTCGCGGGGGTTTTCACCGGCTCGATGATGAGCCTGTCGCCCTCCCGATAGATCAGGACGCGATCACCCGGCAACTCGAATTCGACCGGGATGCGGACCGCCTGACTCCGGTTGTTGCGGAACAGTCGGGCCTCCCTGGGCCGGGCGGAAGGAGGGGGCACGGGCATGATCATCTCCTTTGTATATACAAAATGTATATGCCAGTATGCCCATAGTCAAGCTCGACCCGGGTCGTAACAGCAATCCGGAGGGTTTGCGGTATCGCGGCATCCCCTGTGTCCAGACCCGCCCTTGTGGCCGGTGATGCTGTCCCGCCATCGCAATTTTTTTGGGAACGCGTGGGAACACATGGGAACCCATGGGTAAAGGCAGAGCCGGCGAGGTGTCTGCAGGCCCTTGCATTGCGCCACGTAGTCGCCTAGATTGAACCCAACAATCTGATCCGGTCAACGTGCCACGCACGACCGAGTACGCGTTAGCGGCCCCGCAGTTTCGATGTCCGAGCAACGACGTGGTGTGCCGTGTCGCATTCGCAAAAAGCCTGCATCTGCAGGCTTTTCTGTTTTCTGGCGCTGATGCAATGATCCCCCGTTGAACCCGCGGTCAGCCTCCCCGGCGCCGCGGGTTCCTTTTTTCTGCGCAGGTTCATCGACAGCGGGTGCGGCTGAGGACGATGAACCATGAAATCGCTTCTGATCATTTCGGCGACGGGCCGTTCGGGCAGCACGACGGTGTCATGTCTGCTCGCCCGCCATCTGCAGTGCGCCTGCCGCTGCCGGGTACTGGTACTGGACCTGGCCGACCCACCCCGCTGCGCGCACGTGCTTGCCGGACTCGGCTTCGACGCGATCGCATCCAGCAACGGGGTGGTGGCGCCGAAGGAGAATGGCCGATGCGCATCGGGCGGCGGTGTGCACGTGCTCAACGCCTGCACCGTAGACGCGCTGGGCTCGCGCGACGATCCCGACCACACGCGCTATTACGCGAACCTTCGTCACCTGCTGTCGATGGCGGCAAGATGGTTCGATGTCTGCCTGATCGACGCGCCCGCATTGCCTGACCTGCGCGCCGTCTGCGCGGAGGCGCTCGTGGACGCGGCGCTGAGCCCGGTCCCGATGTCGGCCGGATGCCTCAGCTGTGCCTCGGAGGTGATCAACGGCAGATACGGCATCCGCAACGTCCGGGCCCGACTGAATCCGGCACTGCGCTTCACCGGGATCCTGCCGGTCGCAACGACGCCTGCGGCGATGGAAGAAGCGTGGATGAAGGTGATGGAGACGACACTGCGGGAGTGGCTCATCGCCGATGTGGCGTCTCCCCGCGGATACGTCTGGCTGCCCCATCTGACGTCCGGCCGGCATAGGGGATCGCTCACGCCAGCAGAGGGCGGGCGTGCTGCGCGCCATGCCGGGGTGCATGAAGACCTGCCTGAAGAACCGCCCGAAAACGTCAGGGCGCAGGCGGCCTGCCTGGATGTGCTGGCGCACCGGCTCGAAGCGATTGAAGACGGTGCCCTGCCTGCCCTTCGTCATGGGGAGGCGTGCGATGCATGACGCGACCACCCTGATGAATGCCGTTGTCTTCCGCGCACTGCGCCGCGGGTCGATCGTCGCCGCGGCATGCCTCGCCACGTCGGTCATGGCGCCGGGCGTTGCCCGCGCCGACGACTGGGGCTGCCAGGTCATCCTCTGTCTGTCCAATCCCGGTGGCCCCGAACAGTATGGCGAGTGCGTGCCGCCCATCGAGAGACTGTGGACTGCACTGCGTCACGGCGATCCTTTCCCGACGTGCGATTTCGGGGAGGGTGGCTCGCAGGGGACGTCGGCCGCGAATGTCTGGGCGAGCGCGGGGTATTGCCGTGAGGACCTCCTGTACTGGGGTGGTCCCGAGCAGAGCGAACTGCTGTGCAACGCGCGCGGGGCGATCAACGTCGAGATCGACGGTGAACTGTACACGCGGGTGTGGTGGGACGCGCGAGGTACGGACCGCACGATCACGGAGTTCTACGGGGCCGGCAGTACCGCGCTTCCGTATGACCCGACGCAGTCGGCGCGCCTCTTCCTGGAACGCGAATCGGAAAGCTCCGGTGGCCAGGGAGGTGGCGAATGATCCCGCTCGCCGCATTCATGGTCCTCGCCCAGCAGTGCGCACCTGACGTGGCCCCCGCCACGATGGCCGCAGTCGTGCGCGTCGAGTCGGACTTCAATCCCTATGCGATCGGTGTGGTGCACGGGCGCCTGCAGCGGCAGCCGGCCAGCCTTGCCGAGGCCGTCGCCACCGCACGCGCACTCGATGCAGCGGGCTGGAACTACAGCGCCGGGCTCGCACAGGTAAACCGGTCGAACTGGCCGCGCTTTGGTCTGACAGCCGATACGGCCTTCGATCCGTGCCGGAACCTGGCTGCGGGCGCAGCCATTCTCCAGGGCTGCTTCGAACGCGCGAGGCGGATCCATGCGCAGGCGCAGGAGGCGTTGCGTTCGGGCCTCTCATGTTACGCGAGCGGTGACTTCTCAACCGGATATCGCACGGGCTACGTGCAGCGCGTGGTTGTGCACGTGGCGCACGTCGCCGACACCACGCGCATCGTTCCCGTCGTGCCGGCTATCGACCCACATGCCGACCCGCATGCCGAACCGCGGACATTAGCCATTCCCGTCGAAGCGGTCACGTCCCCTGTCCCACCTGCCACAGGTGCCCCAGGTGCCCGACCGGACGCCGCATCGTCCCGGCCAGGGAATGGGCAGGGCGGTCGTTCGGACGGGCAGCCGGAAGAAGCAGCGCAGGAGAGTGCAGTGGTGTTCTGAGTCGCAAAGAGATCACGGTGTGGAACAGGAGCATTCCATGAAATCAGGACTACGAATGATATGGCGTTGGCTTCCGGAGCGGCTGGAAAAACCCGGAACGGCGCGCGCCCCCCGACGCGGGCTTGCACTTCTTCCAGTGCTGGCCCTGACGGTAACGCCTGCCTGGGCCCAGCTTTCGCAGGTCAACACCCTGCTCACGACGATCCAGACCACATTGCTGAGCGTGGGGGCGGTGGTGTGCTCGATCTCGATCATCTGGGCGGGCTTCAAGATGATGTTCCAGCATGCGCGCTTTGGTGACATCGCCAACGTATTCATCGGCGGCCTGTTCGTGGGCTGCGCCACGGTGATCGCGGCGATGCTGATCTCGACGAGCTGAGGCGGAGGCACATATGAATCCGGCCGCAAACCGACTCGTGGATCCTGTCTTCAAGGGCTGCACGCGCCCCGCGATGCTCTGGGGTGTGCCGCTCGTGCCCTTCCTCATGGTGGGTGGCAGCATCCTGATACCCGCGATCTGGGCGCTACTCGCGAGCCCGCCAGCAGGCGTCGGCATCGTGCTGCTCCTGATCCCCGTCTTCGTCACGATGCGCGCGGTCACGCGCCATGACGACCAGCGCCTGGCGCAACTCGCATTGCGCCTTCGCATGGTGGTTCGCCAGCGTAACCGTGGCTTCTGGTGCGCGCATGCCTACACGCCGCTGCGTCTGAAGAGGAGGGGCTGACATGGGTGCCCAGCCGCAACTCATCGACGTAGCCGAACGCGAGGTCGTACTCGCGGACTTTGTGCCGTTCTCGTCGCATGTCACCGACCAGGTCATCCGTACGCGGGAAGGAGACTACCTGCGCGTCTGGAAGATCGCGGGTATCGCCTTCGAGGCCGCCGATCCGGGCGACATCCTCGTACGTCACGAAGGATTCAACCAGCTCGTGCGCAGCCTGCCGGGAGGTCATGTTGGCCTGTGGGCGCACCGGATTCGCCGGCGCGTGACCGATCACTTCGCGACACCCTACGGCAACCCGTTCTGCCAGGAACTCGCCACGCGTTATTACGCGAGCTTTGCCGGCTACCGGATGATGGCCAACGAGCTCTACCTCACGCTCGTGTACCGGCCGCACCGCACGCGCCTGGGGCGTCTTTTCAGCCAGGCGGCGCGACGCACGCCCGATGATATCCGGCGCGCCCAGCATGAGGCCCTGAAGGTGATGGCGGAGCTCGCGGCGCAGGTGGAATCTGCCCTGAAGCCCTGGGATCCCGTGCCGCTCGGTGTCTACCGGAAGCCGATCCCCTATGCGAATCAACACCATCATTTGCAGCGACCCGTGCGTTTTTCGGCGGCGCTGGAGTTCCTGGGGTATCTCGTCAACGCCGTATGGGAGCCGGTGCCCGTTCCTTCTGGCCGCATCGCCGATGCGCTGCCGACGTCGCGACTGTTTTTCCGCACCGAGAAGGTCGAGATCCGTATGCCGGGTTCGACCCGTTACGCGGCCCTGCTCGACCTGAAGGACTACCCCGAGGAAACCGAGCCCGGCATGCTCGATGGCCTGCTTTACGGTGACTTTGAGTACATCGAGACCCAGAGCTTCACGATCCTCGACCGTCCCACGGCGAAGGAAGCGCTTGAGCGTCAGCGCAACCAGCTGATTGCGGGAGAGGACGTGGCGGTGTCTCAGGTGGGCGCGATGGACCAGGCGCTCGACGATCTGATCAACGGCGATTTCGTCCTCGGTGAATATCACTATTCGCTGGCCGTCCTCGGTGACCGGCCGGACGACGTCGCGCGACACGTTGCGAAGGCGCGCACGCAGCTCGCTGATGTCGGCTTCCAGACGGCGCTCGTCGATCTGGTGGCGGATGCCGCATGGTTTGCCCAACTGCCCGGCAACTGGCGCTACCGGCCCCGCGAGGCCAAGCTCACCTCGCGCAACTTCTGCGGCCTCGCGAGCCTGCACAACTTCGCGACCGGCAAGCGCGACGGCAATCCGTGGGGTGAGGCGATCACGATCGTCAAGACGCCGAGCGGCCAGCCGCTGTACCTGAACTTTCACGCGACGCCTGAGAAGAAGGACTCGGCAGACGAGAAGGCGCTCGCCAACACACAGATCATCGGGCAGGCGGGTGCCGGCAAGACAGTGCTGGAGCTCTTCCTGCTCGCGATGGCGATGAAGTATGGCCTCACCGGTGTCGTCTATGACAAGGACCGGGGCACGGAGATCGCGATCCGGGCGATGGGGGGCCGCTACACGGTGTTTCGACGGGGTGTCCCGACGGGACTCAATCCCTTCCAGCTCAAGCCGGACGGGACGGTGCTGGACTTCTGGGAGCGGCTCGTGCGCCGTCTGGTCGATACGGGCACGTTGCTGTCGGCGAAGGACGAACTCGACATCTCACGCGCGGTACGGGAAGTGGCGCGCATGGAGCGGCCGTTGCGGCGTCTGTCGATGGTCCGGCAGCTCCTGCCGGCGGTGGGCGAGAACAGCCTGCATGCGCGGCTCACGAAGTGGTGCGCGGGAGGGCGGCTTGGCTGGGTGCTGGATAACCCGTCGGATCTGCTCGATTTCAGCCAGAACCATCTCTTCGGCTTCGACGATACGGAACTGCTCGATGATCCGGAAGTGTCGACTCCAGTCACGATGGTCCTGCTGCACCTGACGGAGAGCCTGATCGACGGGCGGCGCTTCGTCTACGTGATGACGGAATTCTGGAAGCGTCTGGGGGACCCGGTCTTTACGGATTTCGCCAAAGACAAGCAGAAGACGATTCGCAAGCAGAACGGCCTGGGCATCTTCGACACGCAGTCGCCCGCCGATGTGTTGCGCAGTGACATTGCGCGCGCACTGGTCGAACAGACCGCGACATTCTTCTTCCTGCCGAATCCGCGCGCCGACCATGACGACTATGTGGACGGCTTCAAACTCACCGAAGCCGAATTCAACATCGTCCGGTCGATGGGCGAAAACAGCCGTCTGTTCCTGGTGAAGCAGGGTCACCGTTCGGCCATCGGTGGGCTGGATCTCGCCGGGCTCGGTGACGTGCTGGACGTGCTGTCGGGCACCACGGACAACGTCGAACTGCTTGACGGTATTCGTGCCGCAGTCGGCGATGATCCCGCAGCGTGGCTGCCGGTATTCCACGAGCAGCTGGCGAGGCGTCGCGCGATGGAATCGGCTGCACGCGGCCGTGCTGCGCACGCGACGGGAGGTCTGCGATGAGCGGCCTCTTCACCGCCGTGGGCGGCACGCTCGAGAACGGCATGTCGACGTATGTCACGAGCGTGTCCTCTGCGCTTTCCAGCGCACTCGTGCCGGTCGTCACGACCGCAGTGTCGATCTGGATCATCGCGTACGGGTTCGCCGTGGTGCGCGGCGAGGCCCATGAATCCGTCCCGGCATTCGCGTGGCGGGGGCTGAAGGTGGCCATCATCCTCGCCTTTGCGCTCGGGTCGGGCATCTACCAGTCGCAGGTCGTCACCGCAGTCGAAGGGGCCACGACGGGGCTTGCGCAGACGATCCAGACCGCCGCCGCCAACGCGGGAGCGGGTAACGCCGGCTGCGGGACTGTGAGCGGCAGCAGCGTCACGGGCACGAGTGCATCCGCCATTTACCAGACGCTCGACTGCTACGACCAGCAAATCAATCTGGTGATGGATGCGTACTTCAACAAGGCAACGCATGAAGGCTTCAGCATCGCCGGCATCGTCGCAGGGGGAGGCGATTTTCTCTGCGGGCTGGTGGCGGCGCTCGGCGCGTCGGTCTTCCTGATCATTCTCGCGTTCGAGGTCGTCATGGCGAGGATGCTGCTGGATCTCGTGCTCGGGCTTGGGCCCCTGTTCATTGCGTGCGGGGCGTTCAGCCCGACCGCCAGGTTCTTCGAGGCGTGGACCGCAAAGATTGCCAACTATGCGTTGCTTCAGGTGCTCATCGCGGCGTTTCTGGGCATGGCGCTCACCGCATTTTCTGCGGATCTTGCTCCGTTTCAGGTGACGACGTCGGCACCCGATGCGAACGCGTCCGCGTTGACGGCGGCGATTCAGGGGGCACTCGATAACACGGCGTCCTGGGGGGCGGGGCTTGGCATGTTTGTGACGGGCGTGCTGCTGGCGACAGTGGGGTGGCAACTCCCTGCCGTCGCCTCTGGCCTGGCTGGTGGCGCCACGCTGTCCGGCTTCGGTGCCTTCGTTGCGGGATATGCCGCGCGGCAGGCTCTGCGCGGCCTCGGTGCGGCCGTCCAGTTCGGGCACGGGCCGCGTCGCCCCGGTGGAAAGATTTCGGATGGCGGTACCCGAAACGGTTCAACACCTGCCTACCAGCGTATCGCCCGCGAGCATCTGGGTGACCAGGATAACAGAGGAGGGTCATCGTCATGATCAGGTCAATTGTGCAAACCGGCATCGTTCCCATTGCGGCGGTGGTGATGATTGTCGGAACGATGCCATCGGCCCGTGCACAGGGCATTCCGGTCTACGACGCGCAGAACGTCCTGCAGGCCATTGCGACCGTCGGGCAACTGAAACAGGAAGTGCAGCAGGAGCTTCAGCTGTACCAGTCGCTCAGCGGCACACGCGGTTTCGGCGCGCTGATGAGTAATCCGGTCCTCTCCAATTCGCTGCCGTCGAACTGGCAGTCCGTCTATACGGCCATCCAGAACGGCGGCTATGCGGGCCTCACGGGCAGCGCGCAGACCCTGCGCTCCGCGAGCGAAATCTACAACTGCGAGGACCAGAGCGGCATCGACCAGCAGGTCTGCCAGCGCGCACTGAACAAGCCGTTCCAGGACAAGGCGTTCGGCACGCAGGCGTACCAGACCGAGCTGCAGGAGCTCGACCAGATCCAGGGGCTGATGCAGCAGATCGACGTGACGCAGGACCAGAAGGGTATCGCGGAACTCCAGGCGCGCATCCAGACCGAGAGCACGGCGGTCGGCAATGAGATGACGAAGCTGCAGCTCTTCAGGATGCTGGCCGACACAGAAGACCGGCTCATTGGCGAGCAGCAGCAGGAACTCGTGCTCAAGCGCGCAGGCAACACTGCCCGGCTGCAGGACCAGATGGTGCCTGCGAGCTTTGGCAACTGAGTTCGGCAACCGAGTCCGGTAACCGGGTTCGGTAACAGAGGAGAGTGAAATGAGCCGATCCACCGTGGCAATCCTGATCATTCAGTTAGTCATGCTGATGAATGGGTGTTCGGACAGTCTACCCAAACCAGTCCTGCCGGACGGTTCGCTTCGCGTGCCGGTGAATCGCGTGCAACCGGTTCCTCCTTCCGACGGAGGCAGCCATGAGCAGTGAGCGTGATGCCCGTGACGCGGGTGACTCCCTTGGTGATTACCGGCGGGCACTCGATTTCGAGGTGTCGGTCACCCACCTGCAGGAACGCTCGGAGCGTCGTGCGTGGCACGTGGCTCTGGCCTGCGTGACTGTCGCGATCCTGTGCGCCGTCGCACTGGCGGTGATGGTCCCGTTCTACCGGGTCGTGCCGTTGCCGATCGAGGTTGACCGGCTGACTGGTGAAGCCCAGGTGATCGACGTGCTGGACTCGAAGCAGGTGCCTATGCGTGACATCGAGGACAAGCACTGGGTGGAGGTGTACGTGCGCTCGCGCGAACGCTACGACTGGGGTCTGCTGCAGATGGACTACGACCGCGTGCTCGATATGAGTGACGACCGCGTGGCACGGGACTATCGCTCGGTCTATAACGGCGCTGATTCGCTGGACCGGCAGCTCGGGGCGAGCGCGCAGCGGCGCATCCGCATCCTCTCGACGACGCTCGTGCCCGATGAACCGGGGCACGCGGTCGTGCATATCGAGCGTACGACCTGGAAGAACGGTATCGACAACGCCGAGCCGCCACAACGCTTCGTCATCACGCTTGCCTTCACCTACCGGCCATCCGTCTTCACGCGCGAGCGCACGGCCATCGAGAACCCGTTCGGCTTCAGGGTAACGGCCTACAGCCGCGATTCCGAATACACGCCTGCTGCGCCGTTGCCGGCATCGTTGCCCACATTGGCACCCGCTTCGGGAGGTGCGCGATGAGAACGAACACATTGATGAGAGCCACCGCGCTGGCGACAGCGCTGGCAGTGTTGTGTGTTGGCTCGTCCGGGGCGCACGCCTACGACGTGCCGGGCTGGTCGGGCGACTCGCGCGTGCGGCAGGTCGTGTACCGGCAGGACGAGGTGGTGCGGGTTATCGCGCAGCGCGGCTTCGCCACGCACATCGCGCTCGATCCGGCCGAACACATTCTCGTCGTGGCCCCGGGCGACCGGGATGGCTGGCAGGTGGTCGCGAACCGGGGTGACCATGATGTCTATCTCAAGCCGCAGCTTGCCGCGCACGACACGAACCTGGAAATCCGCACCGACCGGCACAGTTACAGCTTCGATCTGGTCGTGCTGCCGCTCAGGGCCCGTTTCGGTAACGACGATGAGATGTACCGCATCACGTTCGTTTATCCGGACGTAGAGGCCGCGAAGACAAAGACTGCTGGCGCGGCAGCCCTCGTGCGCGAGCGTCTCGACCAGCCGCCGCAGGTGCGCAATAGCGCGTACTCGATGCAGGTTATGCCGCATTCGGAGGACATCGCGCCGACAGCGGCCTGGGACGACGGGCGCTTTACCTACATCCGCATTCCCAACAACCGCCGTATTCCCGCGATCTTCCGCGTGGCCGACGACGACAGCGAAAGTGTCGTCGACCGGCACATGGAAGACGACGTGATCGTCGTGCACGAAGTAGCCCGGCGTTTCGTACTGCGTCTGGGAAAAGAGGTGGTGGGTCTGTGGAACGACGCGTTCGATGTGGACGGCGTGCCACCTGCCGATGGCACGACCGTGAGCGGTGTGAAGCGTGTCCTGCGGAGCGATGGCCATGAATGAGCAGACGCCGCGCAATGCGATTGCGCCAGATACCGACCCCGCAAAGGTCACCGATACCATAAACGGTGACCTTGCGAGCCCGCCGACGGATCGCGGCATGCCGGAGCTGGGACAGGCGGGTGGCCGGCCCCGTGCCTGGTGGCTTGCCCCACTGTTGATTGTGGCCTTCGTGATCGGTGGAGCGGTCTGGACGATCCACGGCTTCCTGGCCCGGCACGATGCGGCGGAGAAGGCAAAGCGCGATGCCGTACAGGACCAGGTAGCCCAGGGGCGCGTGTTCGGCGACGGCGCCGCCCCGGCGTCGGCGGGTACAGCAAGCGCTCCGGTGGCCACAAGTGCGACCGCATCGGCACCGGTTGTAGCGTCAGCACGCCCGACTTCCGCGCACACTGCACCGGCGCGCAGCTACTACGACGCGCCGCTGCTCTCGACCGGCTCAAGTGGTTCGGCCAACGGCGAGGCCGATACGGGGGCATCCGCACCCACTGCCGCGTCCGGTACGCAGACAAACGTGGCGATGGTGTCCGGCGGCCAGTCGTCGCAGGGGAGCAGTCCGCTTGCCCAGGCGCTGACGCCGACGGTCACCCCGAAAGTGCGTGCGGGTTTTCTCGGCAACCGCAGCCTGATGCTGGCAGAAGGCGCCAAGATCGACTGCGCCGGCGATACGGCATTCGATTCGACCCAGGCGGGTATTTCGACCTGTACGGTGACGAAGAACGTCTACTCGGACGATGGTCATGTCGTGCTGATCGAGCGCGGCTCGCAGATCAACAGCGAGTATCGCTCGAACCTGGCACCCGGACAGAAGCGGGTGTTCATCCTGTCGGCACGGATCAGGACACCGGAAGGGGTAACGGTCGAGATCGATTCGCCAGCAGCCGATGCGCTTGGCCGCATGGGGATCGACGGATACGTGGATAACCACTGGGGGGCACGGATCGGTGCGGCGCTGCTGCTCGGCCTGACCCAGGACGCGATCGGCTATCTCGCGACGCGGGGCGGCAACGGCAACAGCTCGACCGTCTACGAGAACACGCAGCAGCAGGGCAACGACATGGCCTCGCGTGTGCTCGACAGCACGATCAACATTCCGCCCACACTGACGCAGAACCAGGGGGCCGAGTTCACGATCGTCGTCGCACGGGACCTGGATTTCAGCCCGGTGTATGCGCTTGAGCCGGAGGGCACGCGATGAACGCGCAGGCCCACATCCACGATGAAGCGGCCACGGGCGCTGATACGTTGCTGCCGAGGCTGGCCGACGATGCGTCCGTGCGGGAGCTGATGCGTCCGTTCGCCGGCCTGCTCGATGACCCCTCGGTCACGGAGCTGGTGATCAACCGGCCGCAGCGCGTGCTGACCGAAACCCATCTCGGCTGGCAGCCACACGACTGTGCAGACCTCGACTTCGAGCGCCTGATGTCGTTTGCGGTCGCGGTCGCCACGCTCACGAACCAGGACGTGTCGGCCCGGCATCCGATCCTGTCCGCACTCCTGCCCGGTGACGCGCGTATCCAGATTGTGGTGCCACCCGTCGTACCACCGCGCACAGTCTCGATTACGATCCGGCGCCCTTCAGCGCGCGAGAAAACCCTTGATGCCTACCGCAGCGAAGGCCTGTTTGGGGAAGCCGTATGGCGTCGGCAAGATGAACTCGACACGTCGCGCCCGGCGCTGCGGCCTGCGGTTGACAGGCTCCTCCATTATCTGGAGGCGCGGGATTGGGACACGTTCTTCGATCTGGCGGTGAAGGCGCGTCTGAATATTGTGGTCGTCGGCAATACGGGCTCGGGCAAAACCAGTTTCATGCGAACCCTGTGCCGCTCGATCCCGTCGTCCGAACGAATCATCACGATCGAGGACGTTCGGGAGCTGTTTATCCGGCATATCGAAAACAGTGTGCACCTGTTGTACAGCAAGGGCGGACATGGCCAGGCGGATGTGACCCCGGCTGACCTGATCGCATGCACGATGCGCATGCGTCCCGACCGTGTGCTGCTCGCCGAACTGCGCGGTGCCGAAGCCTACGACTTCCTGAAGCTGCTGACCACAGGACACTCGGGTTCGATCACCAGCTATCACGCGTCGAGCGCATCGGTGGCCATCGAGCGGTTCGCGCTGATGGCGAAGGAGCATCCCGAAGCCGCTACGTGGGACGACGCGGCACTACGCCGGTTGCTCTTCATGACGATCGACGTGGTGGCGCATATGGAGGCCGTTGCGCTCTTCGATGAGACCGGTGCCCAGACCGGCCGTCGCTGGTCCATGACGGAAGTCTGGTTCGATCCGCTGCGCCGCCATCAGGCGGACTTCCGGTGAAAGGGGCTCGCACCATGGACATCGGAAAGACAACCGGAGCGGTGCGGTCCACCAGCGGTGGGAACAGAGGAATCCGTTACCACGCAGTGGTCGCCCTGGTGACGCTTGCGATCGTGGGTGGCGCGGCAGCCGGACTGGCGCTCGCGCTGTGGCTGGCTTCGTTTTTCTTCGTCGCGAGCCAGCACGTCAACCCGCTTCATGCCGGGTTTCATGCGTGGCCGGATGCCGCACTGGCATGGTACGACGGACAATTGCCCAGGCAGCAGGGTAGACGTCTTGCGGGTGCAGCGTTTTTTGGGATGCTGCTGGCTTTCGGTGCGCCCGCATTCGGCGTCTATTCGTTTCTGGATCACTCCAGCCACCGGCGCCTCTATGGCAGCGCGCGGTTCGCCAACGAGGCGGATGTCCGCCGGGCAGGCCTGCTATGAGCACGATGGCGAACCCGGGCGTCTACGACAGCGGGCCGCCGCTGGTCGTGGGCGTGTGGCGCGGCCGCTATCTGCGGTTTGCCGGCCAGCAGTTCGTGCTGCTCGCAGCGCCTGCGCGCTCGGGCAAGGGCGTGGGTATCGTGGTGCCCAACCTGCTGAGCTACCCCGATTCGGTGGTGGTGCTCGACATCAAGCAGGAGAATTTCCACCTCACCGCGGGCTTCCGTCGGGCGCACGGGCACGACGTGTATCTGTTCAACCCGTTTGCGGAGGATGGCCGTACGCACCGGTACAACCCGCTGTCTGCCATATCGGCTGGCGTGTTCCGCGTCGGTGACATCCTCGCGATCGGCTACGCGCTGTACCCGGTCGGTGGTCACGACGACTTCTGGAAAGACCAGGCGCGCAACCTTTTCCTCGGCATCGTGCTGCTGCTGTGCGAATGGCGCGATGCGCACCGCGCGGGCAATGCCGATGTGCCCGACTGTCCGGTGACGATGGGCGAAGTGCTGCGCCAGTCGTCGGGCAACGGCATGCCCGTCAAGGCGTATCTCCAGCAGGCATTGCTGCAGAACCGGCGGCGGCTCAGCGGTGCGTGCGTCGACGCGCTGAACCGCTTCCTCGCGAACGACGACAAGGTGCTCGCTAGCATCCTCGCAACCTTCAATGCACCGCTCACGATCTTCGCCAATCCGATTGTCGATGCTGCCACAAGCGCCAATGACTTCGACCTGCGTGACGTACGCCGACGCCGCATGTCGGTCTATGTCGGCATCACCCCGGACCACCTGACCGAAGCGGCGCTTCTCGTCAACCTCCTGTTCTCACAGCTGGTCAACCTGAACACCAAGGAACTGCCACAGGACAACCCGGCGCTGAAGGTTCAGTGCCTGCTGCTGATGGACGAGTTCACCTCGGTCGGCAAGATCCACATCATTGCCCGCGCGGTCGCCTACATGGCGGGCTATAACCTGCGGCTGCTCTCGATCGTGCAGTCGGTCTCGCAGCTCGAGTCGGTGTATGGCCGGGCGGACGCGAGAACGTTCGTCACGAATCACGCGATGCAGATCATCTATGCACCGCGCGAGCAGAAGGACGCGAACGAATACTCGGAGATGCTCGGCACCTTTACGGACCGCTCGCGTAGCGTGAGCCGGTCGAACGCGATCTTCGGCGGACGCGGTGGGTCGAGCGAGAGTTTTTCGGAACAGCGCCGGCCGCTGCTGTTGCCGCAGGAGCTGAAAGAGCTCGGGCGCGAGAAGGAAATCATCCTGCTCGAAAACACGAAGCCGATCCTGGCGGAACGGATCTGCTACTGGCGCGATCCCGTTTTCACGTCGCGCCTTGCGGCCGCCCCGGCAATTCCCGCGATGGACCTCGTGCGCTTCACCGCCCAGGTCGGGCGGCGGTTAAGGGACCTGCAACCCGATGACATGGATGAAGCCGGCGTCCTGCACGTATCCCCGGAATATCTGGAAGTGCTGCAGGCATGGGATCCGCGCGAGCTGCCGCGGCATCTGAACGACATCAGCGATGAAGAGGCAGCCGCGTACGTCGAGCGGCATTTCATCCTGCTGGGTGTACCGGCCAAAGGGGTCGCGGTGGCGGCGCGCCGACTGTCGCCATCCGATCTTGATGTCGCGGAACTGCGCCCCGCGGATGGCGTCCCCAAAGCGCATGCCGCGCGCGGTACAGGCGCCTCGCGGAAACGCCAGGGGCGCACCCCATCGCGCACGGCTGAGGGTTCGAACGTCGTGCCGCTTCATGGAGATCGCCAATGAACACCCGCTACCTGAGCGAAGAAGAACGCGCCCGTGCGGCGCTGGCCATGATCCCGTCCGGGGACTACGCGACCTGGGTCGATATGGCCTTCGCGCTCAAACAGGGGTTCGGCGAGGCCGGCTTCGACATCTGGGACGAGTGGAGCCGGACCGCCCACAACTACAGCGAGCGTGCCGCGCGCGTGACGTGGCGTTCAGCCGGTGAGTCGGGCGGCAAGACGCTCGCCTCGCTCTTCTGGCTGGCGCAGCAGCACGGCTTCGACGTCCGGGCTTCGCGTGCGGCGATGGATCCCTCGGACAGGTCGCGCATGCAGCCGATCCGCCCGTCGGAGGATCAGGCGCGACAGGGCGCGCAGCTCGAGGCCCGGGTGCGCGCACGACAGGAGGCTGTCGCCCGGGAAGCACTCGCGATCTGGAAGTGGGCCCGGCCCGTGGGTCCAGACCATCCGTATCTCGAACGCAAGCAGGTGAGGCCCGTGCCGACGCTGCGCGAGCTGGAGGCCGAAGAACTGCACGCGCTGCTCGGCTACGCGCCGCGCAGTGCCGAAGAGCCGCTCACGGGGCGTGTACTGGTTGTGCCGGTGCGCATCGGTGACGTCCTTTCGACGCTGGAACTGATCGACGCCGAAGGGCGCAAGTCGGCACTCGCAGGCGGTGCAAAGTCTGGCGGCTGCTGGGTCGTCGAACCGGGCCAGTACCGTGAGGGCGCCGTGACGCCGGTCCTGATTGCCGAGGGCGTCGCCACGGCACTGGCGGCGTGGCAGGCGACGGGCTGGTTCAGCGTGGCCGCCCTGTCGAGCGGCAACCTGCGGCCGGTGGCTGCCATGTGGCGCGGCCGCTATCCGGAAGCGGAGGTGCTCGTGCTCGCCGATCTCGGCGCCGGATATGAGCATGCGAAGCAGGCCGCGCTCGGCACGTCGTCACTGCTGGCTGAGCCCCGTTTTGCATCGGACGCCCGCATTGCCGGGGCAATACCAACCGATTTCGACGACATGGCCGTACTGTCCGGAACCGGTGCGGTCGGTGAGCTTTTACGGGAATCGCTTTACGGCGTGCGGGCGCGGGATGCAGCAGGTGGAGAAGCGGACGGACCGGCCGCGGTCGCACAGGGAACGGAAGGCGTACTGAAGGAGGACCATGCAATGGGCAATGTGAAAGAGAAACTCGTGGGTGATGGAGAGGCTTCGGGGCGGCGCCGTACTTCGCGCCGTCGGGCTGGCCATCAGGACGTGCCGGAACCGGCACCGCAGGACAGCACCCCACCCGCACCGGAACCGGAACCGGCAACTGCGCAGGCACAGCCGCAATCGCAATCGCAGACGCCGGTGCCGGTGCCGGAACAGCGGGAAGCCGAAGCACCGAAGCCTGCCCGCATGTCAGCGCGCGATGCGGAACCGCCGGCGCGCCGTCAGGTGGGTGAGCCACTGTACGGACTCGACGAAGTCCCCGGCGAGATCAAGGCACTCGCGCAGCACCGGTTCGGGGCACAGATTCGCATGGCGACGCCCCGCGAGAATGGCGGACCGTACCGCGGCGAGGTGTTCAACACCGAGCACTACCTGATCCAGGAGGTGTCCACGCGCAGCGTCGTGTTCCATGCGAAGTCGAACATGGAGTTCGTCTCGGATCGCCTGCGGTGGATGGATGAGAACCAGCGGCTCAACGGCGCGGAGGTGCAGGTCGGGTATGACGGCGCACGGGCGAAAGTGTATCCATGGGACCGCGCCCGCGATCTGCTCGAGCGCACGGTCGCCTCGCTGAAGAAGTCTGCCCGCGAGGTGGGCTTCGGCAGCGAGCTCGACGCGACACTCGACCAGTTGCAGAGCACGTCGTGGACCAGGGTGCGGGAAGCACGGGCGGCGGCACTCGCGCAGTCGAAGGAGCGTGCCAGCCGCGAACAGGAGCAGGGACCGGGGCCGCAACGCTGAGCGATCGACACACTACCCGCCAGGGCAGTGACCAGAGGGAGACTCATGATGGATGACACAGCAACTGCTTCCGGGCCGCCTGCGGACGAACCGGTCATCAACGTGATCGAGCCGGACCCGCCCCCACTGCCGGATCCGCAGGGCGGCGCCGGGGGCGCGGATCGCTTCGACCAGATGGCAGTCGATGCACTGGCCGCACGCCGACGCCGTGAGTTCGATGCGGCGCGCACGCGGCTGCGCGATCGGGCCATCCAGGCGGATGCCCCATCGCAGGCTGCGGCACAGCAACCGGCACCGCAGTGGGCAACGCAGCCGGGGGCACCACGTGGCAGCGGTGATGCACCTTCCATGCAGTGGGTGCCGCTTGGCAATCCGCCGGAGACGGTGAAGAAGCGCTACCTGCGGGCGGGTAACCAGTATTTCCTGAAGGACGCGCCGCATCAGCTCGCGTTCGAGGATATCGGCCCGTACCTGGTCACCGAGCACAACCGTCCTGACGTGGTCGAGTCGATGGTGGACATGGTCCGTGCGAAGACATGGGGGCGTATCCGCGTCTCGGGTCATGAGCAGTTCCGGCGCGAGGTCTGGGTTCAGGCCACGCTGCTCGGCATTGAAGTGAGCGGATATGCGCCGAAGGCCGTCGACTTTGCGCGTCTGGCAGAAGGGCGTCGCGAACACATGACCAACCGGATCGACGTGACAGAAACGTCGGCCGCGACGCAGGGACCTACGGGTTCCACGAAAACGCAGGAGGTCAAGCCAGGTGTGTCTGTGAGCCCGAATGGACAACCTGTGAAACAGCCGCTGAAACCTGACGCCAACCCCCAACCTGCGGCAGGGGCAAAGATCCCCCCTGCACCGGGCGAGCTGCCGCAGACTGCGTCGTCGCGTGATGCCGCGTCGCGCGATGCCGAACCCGAGGGGCAGGAACGGCAGCGCTACGTGGGTGAGCTGGTCGAGCACGGTGGGGCACCCTACCAGCACAACCCCGCACGCAGCGACTCGTACTACGTCGTTTATCGCGATGCGGCTGGTGCGGACCATGTCGTCTGGGGCGTGGATCTGGAACGGGCCATTTCGGAGGCGGGTGCCATCACGGGAGAGCGGGTGACTTTGGAAAATCTCGGCAGGCGCTGGGTTACCGTGAATGTCCCCGTGCTGGATGCGACGGGTAAGGTGATTGGCGAGGAAGAGAAGGAGGTCTACCGCAACACGTGGCAGGTGGATGTCACCGGTCGGGAGCGGACGCAGTCGGAGGTCGACGTGCCCGATCTGCCCGATCTGCCCAATACGCCTGAAAGCAAGCCTAAAACCGCCAGACCGACGCCTTCCCGTCATGCCGCGGCCGCAGGTAGACACGACCGTTCGACAGCGTCGCCGGAGGAGCGGGCGGTGCAACTGGCGGTACTGACCACGGCGATGCGGCAGCAGGGCTTCAGTGAACGATCCATTTCACGGGTGCAGCAACGGGCGCAACGGCTGCTGGACGCATTCGAGGCCGAGGGCGTCGCGGTCCCGCGGCCGCGTGTGTTTGATCCGGATGCGCCCTCCGCACGTAGCCGCCGCCCGCGCGCAACCCAGGAGCGCGCAACGGCTCGCGAGATGGAGCGCACACCGTCCGAACCTGCGCCGCCAGGTCTGTAGGTGCTCTCCCATGAAGACGCGCGCACGGTTGTGTGTAGATCTCGGGCCAGTGAAATCACACTGGGAGGCGCGGTGCGCCCGCGACGGTGTTTCGCCGGCTGAGGGTATCCGGCAACTGGTGCACGGCGTGCTCGCTGAGCACGAGCTGTCCGACGACCTGCCGGGACCAGCGGTGGGCTGGCCCCCCGTCGACGGTCCTCGTGAACGCATCGAGATCCGCCTCACGCAGGCGGAACGCGATGCAGCCAGTCGGCACGCCCTCGCAGGTGGACTGGCCGTCAATCGCTGGATCGTTGCCGTGGTCCGTGCCCGGCTTGTGCACGAGCCCCAACTGGGCGAGCGTGAGATGCGCCTGCTCGCCGACTCGAACCAGCACCTGGCCACGATCGTCACGCTGCTGGGCCGGTTGCAGGCGCGCGGGGACGTGAGCGACGCGGCGCGCGTGCTGCAAGGAACGCGCGCCGTGATCGATGCGCACCTGCGCGCGGTCACGCAGGTGCTGCGTGTCAACCTCGATCGCTGGAGTCGCTAGCATGGCGTTCCCGAAAACCTGGGTCGACCAGATGCTGCTGAACTGGGGAGACCGGCTCTTTCATGACCCCTTTCGCCATGTTCGCGCGCCGCGCATGTCTCGGGGAGCATCCGGCCGGAACGCGCGGCGGGTCCGTGAGCAGCTCGTGCGCACGCTCAGACGCTCCCCGGAGGTGATGGTCAAGATCACGAACAGGGCATCGGGTGCCCAGGGTATGGGTGCCGTGCGGCGTCATCTGCGCTACATCTCCCGCAACGGCAAGGTCGAACTCGAGGATCAGGACGGCATGGCCGTACTCGGACATGAGGCGCTGCACGATCTCACAGATGCGTGGCGCCTGGGTGGGTGGGGAATTCCGGAAGAGAGCCGCAGGCGCGAGGTGTTCAACGTACTGCTTTCGATGCCGCCTGGCACGGATCGTCAGGCGGTCCGCAACGCGGCACGCGCCTTTGCGGCGGAGGAATTCGGCGACGGCCGGCGATATGTGTTTGCCACACACAACGACGAAGCGCATCCGCACGTGCATCTGGCGGTTCAGGTACGTGGGCCGGACGGCCGGCGCCTCAATCCACGCAAACAGGATCTGCAGCGCTGGCGCGAACGGTTTGCGTACCAGTTGCGTGAGCATGGCGTCGAGGCCAATGCGACTGCGCGACTGGCACGCGGTGAGACGCAGCGCTATCCGAAACAGGCCGTCGTACATATGGCTGCGCGCGATGAAGTACCGCGTTACTGGCGACCGGAGCTCGACGTCGCCGAGCGCCGTGCCTTGTGGGAGGCTCACGCGGGCCCACTCGAAGCGTGGCAGGGCGTGGCGCATGCCATGGCGGGCTCGCAGAGTGCGGACGATCGAAGCCTGGCGGCAGTGATCAGGGACTTCGTGCAGACGATGCCGGTGCAGCACGACAGGCCATCGATGGAGCGCAACGAGCGCGAGGAACAGCAACGGCGCCGCAAACCGGTTCATGTACAGGAGGAAAGTCACGCACGCCGCCGTCAGGGACAGCGTGATCTGTTTCCGGACGATCCGCAGGCCGGGGTGGAGCGCTGAGCAAAGGAGGTGTCATGGCGATGCCGATCATTCCGTGGATAGGTGGCAAACGGCGGCTCGCGGACGTGCTTATTCCGCGCTTCCCGCCGCATACCTGTTACGTTGAGGTGTTTGCTGGCGCTGCGGCGCTGTTCTTCATGCGCCCGCCCGCCGAGGTAGAGGTGTTGAATGACGTGAACGACGAGCTCGTGAATCTGTATCGCGTGGTGCAGCACCACCTCGAAGAGTTCGTGAGGCAGTTTAAATGGGCGTTAACGAGCCGCCAGGTGTTCAGATGGCTGCAGGACACGCGTCCGGAAACGCTCACGGACATCCAGCGCGCGGCGCGGTTCTACTATCTGCAGCAGAACTGCTTTGGCGGCCGTGTTGAAGGGCGAACGTTCGGCACCGCAACGACCTCAACGCCTGGACTGAATCTTCTGCGTCTCGAAGAGACGCTATCCGCTGCCCACCTTCGACTGTCGGGTGCCTATATCGAAAAACTGGACTGGCACACATGCATGACGCGCTACGACCGGCCGCATACGTTCTTCTATCTCGACCCGCCATACCTTGAGACGGAGGGCTATGGCGTGCCATTCGAGTTCAGCGAGTATGAACGCATCGCGGCGGTGCTTAAGGAACTGCAGGGACGTGCGATCCTCACGCTCAATGATCACGTGGCATTCCACGACCTGTTCGCAGGATTTCAACGGGAGCGCGTCGAACTGCAATATACGGTCGGAGGACCGGCAAACACCGCCTTGCGCGGCGAGCTGATCATCTATAGCTGGGACAGGGCGAAGGACCCTGTGGGACTCTTCTGATGTCGGCCGGGCGACTACCTGAACTTTTGAAATACCTCGGCCCTACTTCAATTCAGCAACGCACCCGCTTTGCCTTCAGCGGTCAATGAGCAATGCGGGGCCAGCCTTGTACGAGGCGACGAGTATGAAGACCATGCCGAGTATCAACAAAGGGAAGCTATAGAGTGCGAGGGGAAGAAACAGCACCAACTGCAGGGTCGAACCACCGATGCCGTGAATGAGATCTGTGTCTCGAATGTTTTCGTACAGAAGCCATGCCACTACAGCGACCCCGAACAGCATCAGAACGATTCCGTCCGACATCGTCGTATGGTGGATGTATGCAGTCCCCCAGAAGTAGAAACCCCACCAGAGCAGATTGATGGCAATGGCTGCGAGCCAGAACCCACGCGTCGTAAAAAAGGTGTGTCCGAAACGACGTCGGCAATGCCGGTTGAACAACTGGATGCCCTTCGCAACACCAACGACGATAGCGATGATTAACGCGAGTTTCAGCCAACCCGTCATGATTCGCTCCTTTGGGCTCGGAGTGCTGCATCAGACCACTCCCGTCAGCACACGAGGTCCGGACCGGAGCGAAGTTTCATCTGTCAAATATAGACGTTTGACTGACGAATGCAACGTACTCGCGCTGCAGGGAAACAGGAGTGGGCGACTGTTTGCTGGCGTGATCGCGCATCCGTGATGCCGCTGTTTTCTGCTGCTTTTCGGGAGCGTTCTCAAAGAGGGTGAAGTCACACCAGAGAGGGCTAGCCCTGACTTTTCATGGACAGTCTTTTACCCGGCCAGCGCGCCCAGTGCGCGCGGCGATTTACCGGAGCGCCACTGCCGTGGTAGTTTTTCTTGGCATTGACAGATCGGGAATGTGGCAGTGCTGGCTGATTGCAATGTGGGTAATTTAAGCCGAATCGTACGCGGTACTGACGACTAGCTTGGGTCTGAGGGCGCCCTTGGACGCGACGCTAGAAAGACTCGCATGCCGAGCCGTTGCGGCAGGCCTTCGACTTGAACGGTAGGGGAGATCACGGTGTCGCTACCGCAATCTCCCTAAGAACCGTATGCGCAAATCACCCCTCGACTGTCTGGCGCGGTCCCGATCATCCTATTCCACGTTCGCGCGGGGCCTGCAGGAAATACCGATAGGCGGATACATCCTCGATAGTAAGCGACGACAATGCGCAGTCGCTTCGCGTTCTACGATCGCGCATATGACCATGTGCTCGGCTTCTTTTCGCAATACACGTTGCTCGGCAGCGGACTCGCGCAGCGACAACTGGGACTGATCTGCCTCAGAGTAGTACGAGCCTCCGGGGCGGGCAGGCGTCCTTTGGGCACGGCACTGTCCGTGAGCACGGTCGACCCTGCGTGGCTCACGCAACGACTCCCATGGCACGAGCTTACTCGCAGGTGTCGCGGCAATCGGTACACGTGCGTGTTCGGGCAGGACCAATTACGCGCCGAAGAATGCGTCCTCGGATGCTGGCAAGCCCAATTTGAGCGACGGCCAAACCAACGATCGTAGCGAAATCCACGCGGCCAATCTTCCTGCGGTCTTGTTTTGTAGGCATGCGCGGGTAGGCGATAACCCGCGCTTATCTGGCCCGGCCCTCATGCTAACAATGTTAGCCTCTCACGCCGGGCGTGGCACCCGGATCCGCGCACCGAGGTTGAAATATCGGGCTACATCGAGGATTCCGTACGGGGAAGAGTCGGGGAAGCCGCTCTTTGGGCGATTAGGCGTTGTGTGACCGTCACGGCAGGTACACGCCGCTCTTGCGGACAGACTTCGACCTCCAAATCGGATCCGGTGATCGCGGACGCATTCCAGGGTCAACCCGGATTGAAGAAGCCTGATCATGCAATTAGAGTCTCTACATCATACGTATGTTGTAGGAGGCGAGCATGGCAACACTCCACCGCCGCGTGCTTGATGAAATGGGCGAGCAGATCTGCTCCGGACAGTTCGCGCCGGGCGATATCCTGCCTGCCGAGCCCGTGCTTGCAGAGCGGATGCAGGTCAGCCGGATCACGATTCGCGAAACGATGAAGTCCCTGTCGGCCAAGGGCATGCTTCAGGTCCGCAGGCGGTACGGCACGATCGTGCTGCCACGCTCGCAGTGGCAACTGTTCGATCCGGACGTGATCACCTGGCGTGCAAGGTCTGGCACGGTAGACGCGGGCCTGATCGAGGACCTGATGGAACTGCGTCTGATCATCGAGCCGAACGCGGCCAGACTGGCTGCACGGCGGGCTACCGCTGAAGACCGGGCTGCGGTACGGCGTGCCTTCAAGGCCATGGAGCGCGCCGTTGCCGGTCAGGGGGACTATGTACCTGCCGATCTCGCGTTCCACGCTGCAATTCTGGCCGCCTGTCACAACCAGTTTGTCCAGCAGATGCAGAACGCTCTCTCTGCGATCCTGCGCACCAGTTTCGAGCTCAGTTCGGAAATAGAGGGCGGTCCGGCACGCTCGTTGCCAATGCACGAGGCGCTGTGCGTCGCGATCGAAAAGGGCGATCCGGCCGCCGCGGAAGAAGCGGTTCTCACACTGATCAGGCGCGCCGAGAAGGATTTCGAGGATCGCGCCCAACTCGCCAGCCCCGTCAACCAGAAGGCCATCTGACGGGGCTGTAGCAGCTCCTGCCGACATTGTCGCGACCGGCTTAGCGGTCGCGAGGGGCGCGTTCGCGCCTCGCTATTGAGCATATTGAAAGGAACAGCGCATGACACAACTATTCAACTTGGGCGGCCGCACGGCGCTCATCACCGGTTCGGCGCGCGGCATTGGTTTTGCTTTGGCGGACGGTATGGCCGCCGCGGGCGCCAGCGTGATCCTGAACGGCACCCGTTCTGACACGGTCGCTGAATCGGTCGAGCGACTCAGTGCCAAAGGCTTCAACGCCAGAGGCCGCGCGTTCGACGTAACCGACGAGGCCGCCGTCGCCGAAGCCTTCTCGCAATGGGACAAGGAAGGCGTGCAGGTCGACATCGTGATCAACAATGCTGGCATCCAGTTTCGCAAGCCGCTTGTCGAACTCGAACTCAGCGACTGGCAGCGCGTGATCGATACCAACCTGACCAGCGCATTTATCGTCGCGAAACAGGCGGCAAGACGGATGATCGCCCGCGGCACCGGCGGCAAGATCGTCAATATCGGCTCGCTTACCAGTGAAGCTGCGCGCGCGACAGTGGGCGCGTATACGGCGGCGAAAGGCGGCATCAGGATGCTGACCCGTGCCATGAGCGCGGAGTGGGCCGCATTCGACATCCAGGCGAACGCAATCGGTCCCGGCTACATCCTGACCGACATGAATCAGGCGCTCGTCGAAAACGCCACCTTCGATGCGTGGGTTAAGAGCAGCAATCCGTCGCAGCGCTGGGGCAAGCCGGAAGAACTCGTCGGCACGGCGATCTACCTGGCGTCGCCGGCGTCGAGCTATGTCAATGGCCAGATCATCTACGTCGATGGAGGCTGGCTAGCGGTGCTTTGAATGCACACCCCCGCGGGGATTGATGAGAACAAACAGAACGGCCCGGTCCCGCCACCACAAATACGCGCCTTACCTGTCCGGAGACATCATGGAAAGCGTCAAACCCGTAGCAACCCAGCGGTGGTGGCATCTGATGCCCATCATCTTCATCACTTACAGCCTCGCCTATCTCGACCGCGCGAACTACGGGTTCGCCGCTGCGGCTGGTATCGACCGGGATCTCGGCATCTCGCAGGGCACCTCGTCGCTGATCGGCTCGCTGTTCTTTCTAGGCTATTGCCTGTTCCAGGTGCCCGGCGCAATCTACGCGCAGCGCAACAGCGTGAAGAAACTGATCTTCATCAGCCTGGTCCTCTGGGGAGTGTGTGCCGCAGCGACTGGCATGGTCAGCAACATTCCGATGCTGATGCTGCTGCGCTTCGTGCTAGGTATTGTGGAGGCGGCCGTGATGCCCTCGATGCTGATGTATATCAGCCGATGGTTCACGCGCAGCGAACGCTCGCGTGCCAACACCTTCCTGATTCTCGGCAATCCGGTGACGGTGCTCTGGATGTCGGTGGTATCGGGCTATCTGGTTCACAGCTTCGGCTGGCGTGAGATGTTCGTCTTCGAAGGCATTCCGGCGCTGATCTGGGCAGTGGTGTGGTGGTTCACGGTGAAGGATCGCCCGGCTGACGTAACCTGGATGAGCGACGCCGAAAAGACTGAATTTGCTGCCCGTCTGAAAGCCGAGCAGGCGGACATCGCGCCGGTACGCGACTACAAGGCCGCATTCCGTTCGTCGATTGTCTGGAAGTGCTGCTCGATTCATGCGCTGTGGAGCATCGGCGTGTACGGCTTCATCATGTGGCTGCCGTCGATCCTCAAGGCCGCGTCCACGATCGATATCGTGTCGGTCGGATGGCTGGCTGCGGTTCCGTATCTCGCCGCGATCGTCCTGATGCTGCTCGCGTCGTGGCTGTCGGATAAAACGCGTAACCGCAAACTGTTCGTCTGGCCGCTGCTGCTCGTGGGAACCATCGCATTCGTGGCGTCTTACCTGATCGGCGGATCGCACTTCTGGATCTCGTTCGCATTGCTGGTGGTAGCGGGCGCGACGATGTACGCCCCATACGGGCCGTTCTTCGCACTGATACCCGAACTGATTCCGGGCAACGTGCTGGGCGGCGCGATCGGCCTGGTCAATGCGTGCGGCGCGCTGGGCGCGTTCGCCGGTTCGTATATCGTGGGCTACCTGAATGGCGTGACCGGCAGCCCGGCCGTTTCCTATATCTTCATGGCGGTCGCCCTGCTTGCTTCGGTCATCCTGATGATCTCCGTGCCAGCGCATACGGGGGACGCAGCGAAGAACGAAGATCCGCTCTCGCTGCGCCGCACATAAGGAATTGGGAGATGCAAATTCGTTTAATTGATTCGATCCTGGCAGACTGAAAATGGCAACCCTGATTACTGATGTGAAGGTTCTCCTGACCGCGCCGGAAGGCATCAACCTGATTGTCGTCAAGGTAGAGACGAACCAGGACGGCTTGTACGGCCTTGGATGCGCGACGTTCGCCTACCGGCATGTCGTGGTCAGGTGTCTGATCGAGGAGTATCTGAAGCCACTCCTGGTGGGGCGGGATGCCGAAGCGATTGAGGAACTCTGGCAGTTGATGCACCAGAACGCATACTGGCGCAACGGTCCCATCGAGAACAACGCCATCTCCGGCATCGACATGGCCCTGTGGGACATCAAGGGGAAGATGGCGAACATGCCCCTTTATCAGCTTTTCGGGGGCAAGTGCCGCGAAGGCGTGCCGATCTATCGGCATGCCGATGGCCGTGATGTGAGCGAGTTGTGCGAGAACATCCAGAAGTACCGTGAGCAGGGCATCACGCACATTCGCTGCCAGGGTGGCGGCTACGGCGGAGACGGCTATGGCAGGGCGCCGGCAGGCACGCCGCGGGGGGCGCCGGACGGCGTGTATCTCGACAGCAGGAAGTACATGCGCGAGACGCTCAAACTGTTCGATGGCATCCGCAGCCGGGTCGGCTTCGATGTCGAACTGTGCCACGACGTGCATGAGCGACTTAAACCTGTCGAGGCGATCCGGTTCGCACGCGAACTGGAACCGTACGAGCTGTTCTTTCTTGAAGACGCGATTGCGCTTGAGGAGGGCGAATGGATGCGTCAGCTCCGCGCCAAAACGACCACGCCGCTGGCGCAAGGCGAGTTATTCAACAACCCGTATGAATGGCGATTCCTGATTACCGAACGTCTGGTCGACTTTGTTCGCGTCCACCTCAGCCAGATCGGCGGGATTACCGCAGGCCGAAAGCTGCAGATTTTTGCCGAACAGTTCGGCGTAAGAACTGCGTGGCACGGGCCCGGCGACATGTCGCCGCTTGCTCATGCGGCGAACATCCATATCGACCTTGCTGCGCGTAATTTCGGCGTGCAGGAATGGTCAGGCACGGAGCCCCCCAATTTTGTCATTCAGGAGCTCAAGGGACCGAAAGCTGCACTGCTGGATGTGTTTCCCGGACTTCCGGAGTTCAGGGATGGACATGTGTACGCCAATGACAGGCCGGGCCTCGGAGTGGATATCAACGAGGCGGAGGCAGCGAAATATCCCTGTGAAAACACCGTGACCACCTGGACGCAAACCCGTCTGAAAGACGGGACCCTGCAAACGCCATAGCGGAGGGGCTGCTGTCGATATTTATGCCAGGCGTGAGGAGCGGCGCGACCTCGGCAGGACGCGTTCTTCACCCGTGCAGTACCGAAAGGTGCACGCCAAACAGCAGGCTGACCGGAAGGGCAGATTCGTTGCGGGCAATTGAGATCTCGCAGTGGGCGGCCTTTCCGTTCTGCGGGCGCCTCCTTGTTTATGAGCAGATCTGTTCTTCGGCTTCATTGACGAAGCCTGGATGGATTCGCGAATTCTCGTGACGGGGCATTACACGACGTAATTAACTGCATCCGCTGTCCCGGATACAGTTTTCTCCCGGTGAATGTAAAAATTCGTATAACTAATCAAATGAGATGGAATGACATGTTGTCTGGTCATTTAGACAGTGGGATCCGGTAACGATTCTGGCGCCGGTGGCGCCAGCGCAGCCACGCCAGTACCCAACGATGCAACGCATGGCAACAGGACTAAAGACAATAAAGGAGCGGAGATAATGAAACGGTATGATCCGGTGAAAGCGGTGGTGGTCGGAACGGCGATGCTCGTGAGCATACCGGCCCTGGCCCAGAGCAGCGTGACTCTGTACGGCGTCATCGATAACGGCATCGGCTATCAGAGCAGCGCGACGACGCTGGGCTCGACCACAGGCGGTCATTCAGCCGTCAAGATGGTCACGGGCGTGTGGCTCGGCGACCGTTTTGGGCTAAAGGGCAGCGAAGACCTTGGCGGTGGCACGAAAGCGATATTCCAGCTCGAGCAGGGCTTTAGCGGTGCCACCGGCGCGCAGGCCGTGTCGGGCTTGGCTTTCAGCCGCGGCGCCTACGTTGGTCTGACCAATTCTGCGTATGGATCGCTGACCGCAGGCCGACAGTATGCCTCATACTATCAGTTCATCTCGCCATACAGCCCTACCACGTGGCTCACCGGTTTCTATGGAGCGCATCCGGGCGACCTCGACGGCATGGATTCCATCTATCGGGCCAACAACACGCTCGAATATACGTCGCCGACCCTGGACGGTTTTTCGGCGAGCGGATCCTATTCTCTGGGGGGCGTCGCGGGCAGCATCAATGCGGGCTCGACCTGGAGCGTGGCGCTGCAGTATGCTGCCGGTGCGGTAGGCGGAGCCGTCGCGTTCTCGCGGATCAACAATTCGACGCCTGGAGGCGGTGCATTTGGCGCGGCGTCGACAACCTCGAACAATGGTGCGCAGATCGGGGTGTCCGCTGTGACTAATGGCTATCAGACCGCCCGGGCACAGCAAAGACTGGCCGTAGGGGCAATCTATAAGTTCGCCAGTGGCTGGGACTTATCGGCAACGTATTCCAACGTCCAGTATGTTCCGGGCGCCGGCTCAAAGTTTGTCGACACCGAAATCTTTAATACCGGCGGCGTCGTGCTGCACTGGAAGGCATCGAACGCCTGGGACTTCGCGACCGGTTACAGCTATACGCGGGCGACGAAGGCTAACGGTATCTCCAGCAGTGCGCAGTACCAGCAGTTCAATCTGTCCGAGTACTATTCGCTGTCGAAGCGGACCGGCCTGTATGCACTGCAAGCGTATCAGCGGGCCAATGGCCAGACGTTGGGCACGGACGGTGCGGGACAGATTATCGATGCGACAGCGACGCTAGGCGACGGATTCCAGACTTCGCCATCATCGACACGCAACATGTTCGCGGTCGGTGTTGGGATCGTGCATCGGTTCTGATGGAGTTTCATCATTCATCATATTCGCTGCGGCGAATGCAGCGTCGTATGTCCTGACGCATCTGGCATTCTGCACGAAAGCGTTTCAAGGCGCTGAATCAGTCATGTCAGCAGCATGGGGAGTCTGGCGATTGACTTAATGGTGGAAATTCCGTCTCAGGCCGCGGCCTGTCGTAGTTGCGAATGACGAAGGCTTCATCACAGTCGTTGTGTTTTGCGGCGCAAGTTCGCATTGCGTTCAGCGGTCGGAAATCAATCAGGCGGGGCCGTCCGGAAAGCTGGTGTTGAACCTGATATAGAGCCACGCACGGGAAGTTCGCGCGCATTATGCAATGCTTGTGATAGGTTGCGCCAGCGCCGTGGCACCCCAGGAGCAATCTGAGTCGTGGAGATTCCTCCAGCGTCGTGGCAATCACGACTCGCGCGCCGCGTCCACAAGGTAGTGGCGCTTGCCACGGTGCTCCCGCGCGTGCCTTTTGTCCTGAGTGGAGGATAGCCACAGATCGCAGCGGGTGCACGTTTTAACGAACGCCTGGAAGACCGGTTCGAAATGCCCCAGCTTCGGCTACAGGCATACGACCATCTGACTCCCGGTATTCGCCGGCCAGCAGCCCGGATAATACATCAGACGCGAATTCGCGCCGGGGTTGAGAGTTGCCCTCGAGCTGCGGCGTCAATGAAGTCTATCGACGCCTTGCACTGATGCCGTCACGCTAGTGCGTGGGCCAATCTCAGCAACTTCACTTGCAGCGGCTCCTTGCAACACTTTCAATGCGCTCACCACGCCAAGTACGATAGACGCGACTCCGAGTGCTTCTTCCCAGGTCGGCCATCGGTGACTGGCGACAAGACCGAACGATGTCGCGAAGACCGTCTCTGTAACGATGAGCTGTCCAGCCAGGCCAACGGGAAGCCGCTTCGAAGCGATCGTCCCTGCCCGGGAACCGGCAATGGAACCTGCGGCAGCCGGGATGAGCGACGCCACCAGCATAATGCCGAAGTCTGGACATAGCAGTCCCGCCCGGCCGATGTTAAGCAGTCCCGTTGTCGCTGCAATCGGGATAAAAAGCGCAATCTCGAGTGCGCCTCCAATCATCATTGCGGCAGTCCACCTTCGGGCATCCACATTGACGCGCCTCTTCAATGCAGCCCGATTCATAACGGCAAATAGCGTCCACATCGAAACAGCGACGAAAGAAATGGCGATACCCGTGACTACTTGCAGCGACAAACCGTTCACTGCGGCCGCGAAGCCGGACAGGTTTACGAGGACGAGTCCGAGCGTGATCAGACCTAGCGGGACGCGGAGCATGCGCCATGACACGGGGCTATCACCGAGACTTCCGACGATGGCAAGCACCACTGGCACCGTCGCGACGATCGCGGGCGGGATAACAGGGCCGGCGATTAGTACCGCTGCCATGATCGTCACAAAATAGCCGACGTAGCCTACGAAGCCAAGCCATGCTGCAACCACCCAATCTCTTTGCGTAACTGTCGGTCCGCGCGATCCGGGCTGCAAATACAGTGCGAGTCCGATAAGGCCTGAGATCAGAAAGCGGATGATTGTGAGGTCATAAATCGAGTGGCCTCGGCGGATGAGCGACGGATGACGGATTATGCCCGGTGTCGCGGGCACGGTCGGGCGGGAACCCGCTGGACGTGACGATGCGCAACTGCCCTGGCGTGGAAAACATGGGCGGGCCTCGGAGCGAGTCGTGCCGCTGTCCTTTGTATCCGCGTGGTGCGGGTCGCGCTGGCACGATGGGCCGATCTGCACGGCGCAGGATGTCGGTAAGTTGACGGTCCGCGGCCCGTCGAATAGCAATCGCAACTCGGTGGCGCAACATGGAATTATTGTCGGCGTCACGAGCGGGCTGTGGGCTTCGCGATACGAGCACACCGAAGCAGAATTGTGTAGCCCGCAGCCAGGCACCAGTGTGGGGTGCCCGGTATGGCGGTGTGGCGTCATTGTCATGTTGCAATGCGGGATAATGCGACCTAAAATAAATTGCACCCCTCCTTCATGCTTACCTGGCTTGGCTTCAGGCCGGCTCGGCACACGGGCTCTTCTTTTTGATGACGGCACATTTCCAGATGGGGGCATGCCTTCACCATACCGGTCGGAGCAGGCGAAGGGATGCAATGCCGCATACCGGGAGGCAGTGGCGCAACGGTCGGGACGGTCACCGCTGCCGGATGCTCTGCCGGTCACGGGTGGTCTGGGTTGGTCTCTCCCTGCCTTCACATTGAGCGACCCTGTTCAGGCACAGATCGGATGGTGACATGGAACTCTGCGATGAGTGCGCACGGCTTCAGGGGCGTCCGGCCGACCAGGTCGGGGCTATTGACATGACGCTGGTCGGCGTTGGCGCATGTGAGGGCATAGTCGCGATCGAGCACTACCGGTGCACCCGATGTAGCACAGTGATGCACCGCCAGTTCACGGGGGGCGCGCAGGAACGGATCTGGAAGGCCATTTACCGGTCCGGTTGACTATCTGTGATCGCTGATCCGAACAGGGAGTGATGCCGTCGCCCGAGGAACTCTTCCGTTTTGAGGGAGTGGCTGTGGTCTGCTCCGTTCGAGATTTAGGCACGTGGGCTCGTGCGCCCATTTTCGTCGTCAATACCACTGCCTGATAGTCACCGTCCGTGGGGGATCACCCGCCGTACCAGTGGACGCGATTGGTGTTAGCCCGGAAGAAACAGGAATGGCAATGCCGAACGTCTGGAGCAGTACGACAACGTTCAGCAGCTGAATGACACCCGTTGACGAAATGGTGGCGATTTGGATACGCGACTATTGGCGAATTCCCCCATGATGTTCCCCCGTCGCATAAGATATACGAGAGCAGTCATCGGGACCGGCAGGGCGAACGACAGCACGACTTGGCTGTCGACCAGCGCCTGCGTGGCGCCCAGTCCGATTGCTACGACCACGAACGCGGGAACCATCGTGACAAGGCTTCGCATCCACACCGGCATGCTAACGCTGACGAAACCCTGCATGATCACCTAGTTGGCCAGGGTTCTGACGACCGAGCTGGAAATGTTGGAACTGGTCAGCGAGACATCGTCGCGGCGCCCACGCCGGGGGGCGCGAGCGTGTGCCAAGCCGATTTCTGGGACAAGAAATCGGCGAAGAATCCCACAAAAAAAGCGGCGCATCCGCGTGAATGCGCCGGCTGAACGCTCTGGCTACTTCCGAGGGCCGCCAGAACCTGAGAGGCATTCAGGATAGCAGAACATTATCGTGAAATGATATCGGGAAATGGGCTGAAAGTTTTCGGCTTTTCTGCCGATTGAACCGGAATGACGCTTCCTGTTACAGCAGGTTTTGAAAATTTTAAAAGCGCAAACATATCCGGCAGACTCGGGCTGTTATGGTATATGCTCGCAGCGTTCAGCCTACAGACCTACGTCGAGGAGAAACTGGGAACTCGGCGGCGATACCAGGTTTGCACGGTGTCGACGAAGGTCGGACGGTGCTGAACGTATGTGCGTATCATGCTCAGTCTGAGCTGGCGATCGGGGATGTGCCTCAGGCTGGCAAAGACGTGATGTACCACGTCCGTTGTGGGACGGGATGCTGGGCCAAGATCACAAGGTTCAGATCCATGCTCTGGACTTCGAATTCCGGTGGCAGCGTCACGGTGCGGCTATCGGACATAGTCGAAGATGCTGGAGAAACTGATGGATACCTATCCGTATAGCTGAAGCCTTGGAAGCTCGAGAAGAATATGCCTCGCTGCGGGAGCCGCCGCTTGGTGGTCGCGATTATGGTCTCGATTAGCGATCATGTTCTTGCTGTAGTGCATCGAGCCGACGCAGGCGGTTGTTCGAGTCGGCCTCAAGCGTATCGGCAACCAACCGGTTTTGCGGGATCGACATTCATATAACGCCGGCGTGCGAGTTCTGATTCGTAACGCGAGCGTTCCATTTGTTTCAGCCACATGGAATTGGCTTGCTCGATACGCTCGGTAATCTCGTCTTCGAAAGCGAGCGCTACTTCGATGGCGGTCGGCCCCACCGTCTCCATGAGCAATAGACCAATGGCATCATCGACTGCGCCCCCAAGCACCGACTGGTACGGCTTACCCTGATCGTGAGCGGCAACGTCGTGACGTACGTAGTATGGTTCCAGTCTTCCGCTGACTCTCTGATAGCGCACACGCATGCGGTTGCCACATCGGCCGCCTATGACGCGCCCCTGTAGCAGCCCGTCTCCCTCCCGAGGGGATGTCACTCGCACAAGTTCCGAACAAAAGCCGTTTGCACTTTGCCTTAGCGCCACTTGGTTACGCTCGAATTCGTCCCAGTCGATACAGCCGACGCGGGCGTTGCGTATTAGAACCTGCTACTCGGATTGCGCAATCGCAACTGCGCATTCGTCAGGTCGGCTTTGCGTCCAGTTCTCGTGCGACCGTAAACAAACGCGCCAGCGTATCGGGGATTGTGGAGGATCTGCAGCATGCGTGACGTGTTCAGCGTTCCCGTCATAGGACATGACACGGTCCTCTCCCCAGTTAATACGCCGGGTAGCCAGCTGCACTCGGGTGCCGCGTCGTGGATGAAAGGGATGGGTGATCTCGACCGTTAAGATCGCGCAACCGTCGTCACGACAAGCAGTTACTGACTTACGATAACGGCATGGCCGAGCGCTCTGTGAAAACCATGAAGCGCGACTACGTCGCCTTCATGCCAAAGTCGGATGCAGCGGTCGCTGCACGCTACTTGGCCATGGCGTTCGAGCGATGATATGAACGCCTCCCACCTGGGCCGCGCCTGTGGCGGTCGGACTATAGTGATATGGGCAAGGAGTCTTGGTGCAAACCGGAGATCGCTATGTTGCTCACTCCAGTTGGGATCGATATCGCCAAGTCGGTGTTCCAGTTTCATCACGTAGACGAGAATACTGGGAAGACAGTCAACAAGGCGATCAAGCGCGCGGGCTTCCTCCAATACTTCGCAAATCGGAGTCCTTGCCTTATTGGAATGGAAGCGTGCGGCTGGCGCTGACACCAGCCGGGAGACGCGATGGCCTATTCAGAAACGATGCTGGATCCCGAGTCCGATACCGGTCGTATACGATCCAGGGTAGCCAGTTGTCAGCGAGGCGGTCATCAGGCTGGTGAGCCCGTTAGCTTCCTTTTTTGCTCTCATGATTCCCGCGAACCCATAGATCTTGGTCCGTTTGCTGATCCAGTAATCATCGCTCAGCACGTACGTGCTGGTGCCGTTCTCAGCGTTCAAACGGTCTTCAGAAAAATAATAGGCGGCGGTGATGGTCTGCACCGGACTGAGTGACCAGTTCACGCCCCCGTGAGCGACGACGATGTGAGAAGGCGGTGTCGTGCCGATAGGGGCGACGTCGTTGCCGAGTGGCAGTCGATAGTCTGTATAGCCGCCCTTGATGGTCACTGGACCGATCCGGTAACCGCCGCCCACCATCCAGGTGCGCAGATCGCGTGCGCCGGTTGAATTGTTCTTCTGGAGATACGCAGCGGAGACGATAGCGTGACCGTTGTCATAGGTGAGGCCCGTCGAGATGGTTTGTCCTTGCGATAGACCACCGGGTGTATTCCCGAATCCATACAGGACGCCGAACAGAAAATCTCCGGCCTTGGTGGAATACGATACAGCGTTCTGCTCATACACCGTACCGCTCGGGCTGGCGCTGTTGCCCTGAAGGAAATTCCACCAGCCTGCGGCGCTGAATGCATTGGACAGGCCACGCGGATCGATCTGGGCAAGCGCGATATAGGCGGGGTCGATCTGTTTGCCTACGGTTACCTGACCATATGGACTACGAACGAAAACGTTAGAGTACTCGTTGAACAATGTACCCGCAACGGTCAAAGCCCCCGACCCCTGCTGAAATTGCCCCTCGAGCTGGAAACCGACCGTATAGCCTGCGCCGATGTCTTCCGTTCCCCGCAATCCGAAGGCGCTCGTTGCATCACCACCCGAATTGAACAGATACAGAGGATGAGTGGATTTCGCGATGGCCCCTGATCCGCCGGTTCTGTTCTGGAACAGAAAGCCGGCGTCGACAAGGCCATATAGCGTCACGCTTGTTTGCGCGTTTGCGGCGCCCGCCAGAAGAACGCCTGCTACGAGGGTAATAGTTTTTTTCATGCTGTCTCCTGTGCCCGATTCGACGGGCGCCCTTCAATCGAGCGGCACCCGTTCGGACTGTTTATTGAGTCCAGTTGACTGGACGGCTTTACCACTGGTTCTTGCGTGACCAATTGATGCCGTGCCCGCCAGCATTGTCCGGAGGGTAGGGCAGTGGTGATACCTCTTGCTCCCGGTTTATGCAAAGTTCGAAGCTTGGCTTCCCTGATGCCGTTGTCATCCGGTTCCCGCTCTCGGGTAAGGCTCCATGCCGGAAGTACTCCATGTCATCACGCGACGGACGGTAACGCAGGCCATCAGAGAAAGCGCGACGCTCCTGCTTTCGTCGCGATTTATCGGCTGGCACTGCGGCTGTCAGCGTGGGGCCTGCTGGAGCTCTTCAGCAATTGCACCCGGAACCGGGATGGGGAAGTCGGTCAGCTGCTGTCCGAGGCCCTTGCCCATCGTGTCGAAGCGGCGCGACGAGACCGCCCCGCCGGCCAGCGCATCGTGCAGCAGGAAGTTCAGTGCGTTCAGTCCGGGCAGTTCGTGGCATTCCACACGCGCCCTCTGCGGATCGGCATACAGATGCGCAAACCAGTCGCGCACCGCTGCGGGGGTGAGCGCGGCGTTGATATACGGCAGATACTCGGGCCGGCGCGCGATCACGCCGATGTTGGACAGATTGCCCTTGTCGCCCGAGCGCGTCCACGCGAGGCGAACAAGCGGCACGCACACAGCCTCGCCTTCCCGGGGCGCAGCCTTGGGCAGCGGCGCGGGGCGCGCCCCGACCGGCGGCTCCGGGGCGCCGCCATGCGTCACGTCGACCTGCACGGTCTCGCCGTCCAGCGTCACATACACGGGCACACGGGCCTTCTCGAGCAGCACCGAGTACATGCGCATCAGCGGCGACACCGAGGCCCCCAGCAGGGCGGCCGTGCCGGGCGCCATCGAAACGCCGGCCGAGCGCGCCACGCGCACCAGCGGTTCAACCGCGCGCCGGTCGGCGTGATCCGCGACAATGCGGTAGACCATTTCGCGCGCCTCATGCACTGGCGCCCTTGCGCCCTGGCTCGCCCCGCTGCCGATCAGCTCGATCGACGTGCCGAGGAACTCGCCGTACCCGGTGGCATGCGCGAGGCGCTCCAGCCGCTTTACGATCGCTTCGGCCGTGCGTCTGGCTTTTTCCTGTGCGTCGGGGCCCGCCAGACAGCCGCTGACCACACTGCGCCAGCCCTGCTGCTTCATGCAGCACACCTTGTAGGTGCCGGTGGGTGCCACGCCGTGACCGCCGCTCACACGGACACGGTCGGGCGCCACCAGGTCCAGCCTGACCTCGCTGAGGTCGCACGTGACCTCGGGCATCAGGTAGCGCTGCGGATCGGTGGTCTCGTAGAGAATCTGCTCGGCGGTTGTCCCGATCGTCACCTGACCGCCCGTGCCCGGGACCTTCGTCAGGATCGCCGTGCCGTCCTCGAAACATTCGGCAATCGGAAAGCTCATGTCCGAGAAGTCAACGTCGCGCCAGTCGGTATGGATGCCGCCTGACGGCTGCGGACCGCATTCGAGCAGGTGACCGATCACGGTTGCCGCGCCAAGCCGCCCGTAGTCTTCCCAGGACCAGCCGAACTCGTGCATCAGCGGGCCGACGATCAGCGCGGAGTCGACCACCCGTCCGGTGATGACAATGTCCGCGCCCATGGCGAGCGCCTGCGCCACCGGGCGCGCGCCAAGATAGGCGTTCGCGCTTGCAAGGTTAGCCGGCAGCGGCTCACCGGAGAACATGTCCTTGTGGCCGGTGCCCAGGATGTCGAGTACGTTGTCGCCGTGCACCACCGCGATCTTTACCTTCAGACCCAGGCGGTCGGTCACCGCTTTCAGCGCCGCGGCGCAGCCCAGCGGATTCAGGCCGCCGGCATTCGTGATGATCTTCACGCCTTGCTCCACCAGACGGCGCAGCCAGGGTTCCAGTTCGGGACCGACAAACTCGGTGGAATAGCCCGCTTCGGGGTTGCCTGCCAGTTCAGCCGCGTAGCCGGCCACGCCGGCCTCGTACAGATAGTCGGCCACGAAGTAGTCGAGCTGCCCAAAGCTGGCCATCTGCGGCCATGCGAGCGTGGTGTCGACCGAACAGCCGGCACCGATTCGGATCATGTGTCTGGACATGGTGTTTCAGGAAAGTGGTCAGAGTGGGCACATGATTGCAAGCCGCGGGGGGCGCCGGCCAACACCATTTCGGCATGCGCTGATATCAAAACGGTATGCGCGTGGGGCCGATATTCGCCGGGCGCGTGTCACGGCTGCCGCAGGTATTCGAGCAGACGCGCGAGCGGCGGTGATTCGCGCCCACCCATCCAGATCAGCTCGGCGCCCCATCCGAACTGGAAGTCTTCGGCTGCGCGGATGTCGACTTCTCCTGCGAAGCGCAGCGCCGGCTGGCGACCCGCGAAGGCAATGCCGGCGCCCGTTGCCACCAGCATGACGGTGGTGGGAAAGCTGTCGCTTTCCATCACGACGCGCGGGCAGAACCCATATTCGGACCACGCCGCGTACAGCCGTTCCGAGAACCCCGGGGTATGCGAGCGGATCGGCATGATGAACGGCTCGTTTGCCATGTCGGCGAGGCGAAGCCGCGGCTGCTGTACGAGCGCATGCCCTTTCGGGAAGATGAATTCGAGCGGTTCGCGCGCCAGTAGTTCGCGCTCCAGCGGTCCAGGCGGCACCACGCCTTCATAGACCAGACCCAGATCGATACGCCCGTCCTGGAGCGATTCGAACTGCTGTGCGTGGGGCATCAGCTCAAAGCTTACGCGCACCAGGGGATAGTCGTGCTGGAAACGGCGGAACATCTCGAGCGCCGCAGCGGTGTAAAGCGCTGCGGCCATGTAGCCGACTCTTACCGTCCCAGCCAGACCGTGAGCCAGCGCACGGGCGCCTTCTGTTGCCTGATCGACCTGTTCGAGGATGGGCCCAGCGCGCCGCAGGAATTCCCGGCCAGCGGGTGTCAGTTCGAGCTTCGGTCCGCTGCGGTCGAACAGCGTCGCACCGATTTCGGTTTCAAGATCCTGCACGCGCCGGCTCAATGGAGGCTGCGATATGTGCAGCCGCTCTGCGGCACGCGTGAAGCTGAGATCTTCCGCAACGGCAACAAAATAACGCAGGTGACGCAGTTCCATAGTCGGCCCGCTTCAATGATTCGGCGAAGTCGACACTATGCCGTTTTCACACATAAGCCGCGCTTAACCGCAGGTTAAGCAGCGACGGACTTATGCAAACCGGAATGTTGGTCAAAAATCCGCCATACCAAACATGCTAGGAGACAACATGTCATTTCTCTTCCCGGACACAGTCACCTTTCGCGGCGTCTGCCGCCCGGTGCGCATTGAAGCCGATGTGACCGACCTTGAAGTCGAAGGCGAGATCCCGGCCGGCATCCGGGGCTCGTTCTACCGGACCGGGCCAGATCCGAAGTTTCCGCCACATCGCGGCGATGATCTCTACATTCATGGCGACGGCATGCTCGGCATGCTGCGCATTGCTGACGGCCGGGCGAGCTACAAAAGCCGCTACGCGCGCACACCGCGCTTTCTGGCCGAGGAAAAGGCGGGGCGCTCACTGTTCGGCGACTACCGCAACCCGTACACCGATCTGCCTGAGGCCGAGGGAGTCAACCGCGGTACCGCCAACACCAACATGGTCATGCACGCAGGCAGACTTCTGGCGCTGAAGGAAGACTCCTGCATGACCGAGATCGATCCCGACACGTTGGCGACGCTCGGCCCATGGACGGCAGCCGGTGCAATCACGAGCCCGCACATGTCGGCGCATCCCAAGTTCGATCCGGTGAGCGGGGAGATGCTGACCTTTGGTTTTCAGGCCAGGGGGATAGGCACGCGCGACCTCGCTTACTACGTCATCGACCGGCAGGGAAAGGTCGTGCATGAAGTGTGGCTCGAAACGCCCTGGGCTCCGTTCATGCATGACTTTGTCGTCACGGAGAATTATGTGGTCTTCCCGGTGTTTCCGATCACGACCGTGCTGGAGAAGGTCAAGGCGGGACTGCCATATTACTGGTGGGATGCCAAGGCGCCCACCATGCTCGGCGTGCTGCCACGGCGCGGCCAGGCGAGCGACATCCGCTGGTTCGAAGGTCCTGCGCGATTCGGCTTTCACTTCTTTAACTCGCATGAGAAGGACGGCCGCATCCATATCTATGGTTGCATGAACGATCCTGTGATGCCGCCGGCGTTTCCGGTACTCGGCAAGGACGATCAGAGCGCTGATCCGGAGGCATTCTGGGGTCAGCGCATGGATGTGAAGAACGGGCCGCCACCGCCGCCTCTGACCTGGCTCACCGACTGGATCATTGATCCGGTCGGCCCGTCAACCACGTTCGAGGAGAAGGTGTTGCGCCAGGGCCTGTTCATGGAAGCACCGCGCGTCGATGATCGCGTCGGGACGCGCGAGCCGGCTGTGGGATGGGCGCTCAGCCGCGATCCTTCACGACCGACGCTGGGTGCGGAGTGGGTCATCGTGGATTACAACTGCATTGACCGGTATGACTTCCGAACGGGGCAGATCAGCACGCTATGTGTAGGACCCGACGCCGCCCCGGCTGAACCTGTATTCATCCCGCGTTCGCCGGATGCACCCGAGGGGGATGGATGGCTCCTGATGCATCTGATCAAGGATAGCGGACCGGGCTCAGAGTTCATCATCGTCGACGCGACAGAGATCGGGAAAGGACCGCTCGCCCGCATCCGCGTGCCATTTCACATCCGGCCTGCGATCCATGGAAACTGGGTTGCGGCGCGCTGACACGCCACCCCTGCCAACACTACTACTAATCTGGAGACTTCATCATGAGCCTGTTCCTGCCCCCGTCGACCTTGCGGCCCGATGTCTCGGCTTTTCTCGGCCGCCAGCACCGCCTGCTTATCGGCGATGAATGGGTTGCAGCACGCAGCGGCGCCACCCGTACAGTTCTGGACCCGGGCACTGGCAAGCCCATTGCCACTGTGGCAGAAGGTGGCGCCGCCGACATCGATGCAGCGGTCGCAGCGGCGCGCAAGGCCTTCGAGAGCGGGCCGTGGCCATTGATGAAGCCGGCCGAGCGGCAACTGCTGATGCTCAGACTGGCCGACAGGATCGAAGCACACGCCGATGAGCTGGCCGAGCTCGAGACGCTGGATAACGGCGCGCCGCTCTTCTTCTCACGCAATTTCTTCGTCAGGCTGGCTGTCGAACAGCTGCGCTATATGGCGGGGTGGTGTACCCGTCTGCATGGGGAAAGCATACCCATCTCGATGCCAGGAGAGTGGCATGCCTACACCCTTCGGGAACCGGTCGGTGTGGTCGGGGCGATCGTGCCCTGGAACGTGCCGCTGATGATGGCGGCGCAGAAGCTGGCACCCGCGCTCGCAGCAGGCTGTACCCTGGTGCTCAAACCTGCGGAGAACACCCCGTTAAGCGCACTTCGTCTGGCAGAACTGGTGCTGGAAGCCGGGTTGCCGCCGGGTGTGTTCAACGTCGTGACCGGTGACGGCGCCGATGCAGGGGCAAGCCTCGCGGCTCACCCGGACGTCGACAAGATTTCGTTCACAGGCAGTACGGCGGTGGGCAAGCGTATCGTGCAGGCCGCCGCGGGAAACCTGAAGCGTGTCACGCTCGAGCTGGGCGGCAAGTCGCCGGCGATCGTGTTCCCGGATGCGGATCTGTCTGTGGCGATCCCCGGCGCGGCCAACGCGGTGTTCTTCAATTCAGGTCAGGTCTGCGTTGCCGGTACGCGTCTTTTTGTGCACAGAAAGATCTTCGACAAGGTTGTCCAGGGAGTGAGCGAGGAGGCGAAGAAACTTGCCGGAATGCTTGGCCACGGGATGAATCCCGATACGCGCATGGGACCGCTCGTGTCCGCGGCGCAGCTCGAACGCGTCACGGGCTACATCGAGACGGGTCGCAATGAAGGGGCCGAAGTGCTGACCGGGGGTGCGGGCGTGTCCGAGGACGGGTACTTTGTCGCGCCCACGGTAATGGTGAACACGACGTCGGACATGACGGTCGTGCGCGAAGAGATATTTGGCCCTGTGCTGTGCGCGATGCCTTTCGATGATGACGATCTAGACGCCATTACGCGCGAGGCAAACAACACCACATATGGTCTGTCGGCCAGTATCTGGACGCAGGATCTCCGGATCGCACACCGGATGGCACGGCGCGTCCGTTCGGGCACCGTGGGTGTCAATGCGCACGGCGTGCTCGACATGTCCCTACCGCTGGGGGGCTACAAGCAGTCCGGCTGGGGCAGGGAATATGGTCAGGAAGCGGTACTGGCACATACCGAGATCAAGTCCGTGGCGGTGTCACTATGATGCCCAACGCCGATATCAACGTTCAACCGGACCATGCGGCGGGCAACGCGGGTGCGCCGGCGCGCCGGCGCTGGCTCATGTTCATGCTGTTCGTGATCACGACTTTCAACTTCGTCGATCGCATTGTCTTCCTGACACTCGGACAGCCGATCAAGCAGGATCTTGGCCTGACGGATCTGCAGCTCGGCATCCTTGGAGGCGTGTCTTTCGCGATTTTCTATTCCTTCGTTGGATTTCCGATCGCACGTCTTGCGGAGCGAACCAGCCGGGTGTGCCTGATCGCGGCGTCGGTGGCCCTGTGGTCACTGATGACGACGTTGTGTGGTGCGACGGGCAGCATGATCCAGTTACTGATGTGCCGCATTGGCGGCAGTATCGGCGAGGCTGGTGTGCAGCCCGCCGCGATGTCGCTAGTCGCCGATCACTATCCGCCCAGCCGTCGCGGGGGCGCACTGACTGTCATCTCGCTGGGCATGCCGCTGGGCCTGATCATCGGCTCAACGGCCGGCGGCTGGATGGCCCAGGCACTGAACTGGCGTATGGCCTTTTTCATCGTTGGCGCACCGGGCGTCGTGCTCGCGATCGTGTCGTGGCTGACGTTGCGCGAGCCCGTGCGTGGGCAGTTCGATCCGCCGCAGACGCGCGAAGCCACGAATGAACCCCCTTCGGTCATGCAGGTGCTAAAGCTCATGACGTCCCGTTCGTCGTGCCGCAATTTCATGGTGGCACTCGGGCTGACCTCGATTGGCGCGCAGGGGATAGGCGCGTTCATGTTTCCGTATTTTGTCCGCGTGCTTCAGCTTTCGCTGGCCGAAGCCGGGCTCATGTTCGGCACGATAGGGGGCATCGCGATGGGGTTCGGCATGATGTTTGGCGGCTTCGGCGTCGACTGGATCAGCCGTCGCGACGGGCGATGGTATGGGTGGGTCCCGGCGATTGGCCTGGCATTCGCTGCCCCTCTCTATCTGGTGGCATTTGCCACCCAGGGTGTGGTTGTCGCGCTGGTTGCGTTGACGCTTGGCGGCATGTTCGTCTTCATGCATTTCGGTCCCACGATCGCGGTCCTTCAGAACATGGTCGGCTCACGCATGCGTGCGACGGCCGCCTTTCTCTTTTTCTTTATTTCGAACCTGGTCGGTATGGGTATCGGGCCGGTTTCCATCGGCTTCTTCAGCGACCTGCTGGCGCGCCGTGCCTTTGCGTCCGGTAATTACATCGCGATGTGCCCAGGCGGTCACGCGCCGGCAGGATCAGCATCCGGTCTCGCCCAGGCCTGTCAGCATGCGTCCGCCGTCGGTTTGCAACAGGCCATGGCGGGCTGCGCGTGTTTCCTGATACTGGGCATGGTGTTTTATCTGCGCGCGACCCGCTCGGTTCGACGGGACCTGGCTCAGGGAGAGCTGCCGCAGGTCGGGGATCTGCCCGCCGGTGCATTGCGTCCCGCCTCGGTCCACAAGTGAGAATCACCATGAAAAAACAGAAAGTCTGGTTCATCAGTGGCTGCAGTTCGGGTTTCGGTCGGGGGCTCGCGAAGGCCGCCCTGGAGCGGGGCGATTACGTCGCTGTGACCGCCCGCAGGCTCGAGGCGGTTTCGGATCTGGTTGAGGCCTGGCCTGGACTGGCGCACGCCATCTGTCTTGACGTGACCGATCCGGCGGCAGTTCGGAGCGCGGTTGCCAGTGCGCTCGAGGCATTCGGACGCATCGACGTGCTGGTCAACAACGCCGGCTATGCGTTACAGGGCGCTTTCGAGGACGCAACTGATGTGCAGATCAGGCGCATCTTCGAGACGAACGTGTTCGGGCTGATGGATCTCACGCGGGCAGTGCTGCCTTCCATGCGTGCCGCGGGCGGCGGTCGCATCATCAACCTGTCATCAATCGTCGGACGGCTCAGCGGGCCGCTGCTCGCGTACTACAGCGCTACCAAATTCGCCGTCGAGGGGCTGTCGGAGGCCCTGGCGGGCGAACTGGTGGACTTCGGTATCCGCGTGACCTCGATTGAGCCGGGGCCACACGCCACTGACTTCGTTTCGCGGTCGCTGGATCCCATCCCGGTGAGCGAAGCCTACGCCGGGGTGACGGAGCGGGCGATGGCCGGCTTCGGCGGCATGGAGTTCGACGACCCGCAGGCGGTTGTGGATGCCATCATTCAGGTAGTGGAATCAGCAATCCCACCTCTACGCCTGCCCGTCGGCGCTCACGCATTGAACATGGCGCGCGACGCGCTCAGGGCGCAGTCCGCTGAACTCGACCGCTGGGCTGGCCTCTCGACAGTGGCGGGCTATGTCGTCTGATGCCGCAGCGGTGGTTCCTTCGATTAATGGAGAATGCATGTTTGATGTCCGTCTGATCATTAACAACGAGAGCGTTGCATCAACGGGGGGCGCGACGTTCGAGCGTCGCAATCCGCTCAGCAACCAGATCGCAACGCGCGCGGCTGCGGCTGGCGTCGCCGAGGCACAGGCGGCGGTTGACGCCGCGTCACGCGCTTTTCCTGCATGGGCCGAATTGCCACCGGGCCAGCGCCGGGAACTGTTGCTCCGCGCAGCGAGTGCACTCGAAGGCCGCAAAGCGGCATTTGTCGAGGCAATGATGGCCGAGACCGGCTCGACCGGCGCGTGGGCAGAATTCAACGTGACCCTGGGCGCGGACATGCTGAGAGAAGCTGCCGCGTTGACCACGCAGATCAGCGGTGAAGTCATACCTTCAAACGTACCCGGCAACCTGGCGCTAGCAGTGCGTCAGCCCGCCGGCGTGGTGCTGGGCATTGCGCCGTGGAACGCCCCCGTGATACTCGGGGTGCGCGCGCTCTCCACGCCGCTCGCCTGTGGCAACACGGTGGTACTGAAGGGTTCGGAACTGTGTCCGCGTACTCATTGCCTGATTGTCGAGGCGCTGGTCGAGGCCGGTCTTCCTCCCGGTGTGATCAATTACGTGACGAACGCGCCTGAAGATGCGGGCGCGGTGGTGGAGGCGGTGATCGCGCACCCGTCGCTCCGGCGGGTCAATTTCACTGGCTCAACCCGCGTGGGAAAGATCATCGCCGCGACGTGTGCTAGGTATCTGAAGCCGGCAGTCCTTGAACTTGGCGGGAAGGCACCGCTGCTGGTGCTCGACGATGCGGATATCGACGCGGCCGTGAATGCAGCCGCCTTCGGCGCTTTCATGAACCAGGGGCAGATCTGCATGTCCACTGAGCGCATCGTGGTCGACAACAGGGTGGCGGACGACTTCATCGCGCTTTTTGGCCGCAAGGCCCGTGGCTTGAGCCTCGGCGACCCGCGCGGCGCGGAGCCGGTGGTGCTGGGTTCAGTCGTTAACAACGCGACGATCGAGCGTTGCAATGCGCTGATTGATGACGCGCTCGCTAAGGGCGCGCAGCTTGTCGCGGGGGGAAAGTCGGACACCACGCTGATGGCTGCTACAGTTCTCGATCACGTTACGCCCGCGATGCACATTTACCGCGAGGAGAGCTTCGGCCCGATCGTCGCTGTGGTGCGGGTCGACGGCGAAGAGGCGGCCATTGCCGCTGCCAACGACAATGAATTTGGTCTGTCTTCGGCGGTGTTCACGAAGGACACCGCGCGTGGGATCCGGGTCGCGCGGCGCATCGAGTCTGGCATCTGCCACGTCAACGGGCCAACCGTCCATGACGAGGCGCAGATGCCGTTTGGCGGCGTCAAGAGTTCGGGTTACGGGCGCTTTGGAGGAAAGGCAGGCGTCGCCGAATTTACGGAATTGCGCTGGATTACCGTGCAGACCACCGCGCGGCATTACCCGTTCTGACAGGCCGGTGAATGGCGGGTTGAAGTTTTCCGCCGGCGTTCCGTTTGCCCGCGTGTAGCGGTCGATGCAACAGCATCCCGGTCTCTACGCGTGCGTAGGCGGGTCTCGATGCTGCGGGAGCTGTTCTGCTGCTGCCTTCAGTATGTCACGAAACCAGCGATGTCCGCGTCTGTCCGCAGCGGCCCGATTCCAGTATGCGTCGATGATCATCCCGGTTCCGGGATGATCGAATTCGATGAGACGGATGTCATGGCGCATGGCCAGCAGGGTGGCGAGCTTGCGCGGCACAAGTGATAGCGCGTCAGTCTGCTCGACGATGGCTCCAAGCACGAGAAAGCTCGAACTGGTACACGCGCTCCCGGCTTCGAACGGATAGGTCGGCTGGAGATGACTGCGCTCCTGGGCCGACGCCCACGGCAGCTCGAAGCTCACATGGCGGTGGGAGCGGTATTCGTCGGGCGTGATTTTCTGTCCAGGGGAAGGACACTTCCGACCGGCGATGCAGACAATGTCATCCCGCCACAACTCCATCGACGCGGCCTGCTTGCCGATCGTGATCCAGCTTTCCCTTGGCGCGATCAGGACGTCGATGTGGGCCAGATCTTCCGCGCCATGAATCTCCGCCTGATCGAAATGCACAGCGACGCCAGGCGCGTGCTCACCGCAGATCCGGACCAGGGGCGGTGCAAGAAGCTGGCAGACGAAGTCCACTGTGACGATCTTGAACTGTGCTCGCTCACTCGCCGGAACGAAGGGTGCAGGAGGTTGCAGCAAGCCGCCCAGTTCGACAACCAGTCTGGATAGCGGACTGGCCAGTTGCTCCGCGCGATCGGTCAGATGTACTGAACGACCAATCCGCACCAACAGCTCATCGTCCAGCATCAGCCTTAGCTGCTTTAGCCCCTGACTGACTGCGGGCGTAGTCAGTTCAAGCGCGGCAGCTGTTCTGGTGACGCTGCGTGTGCGCAGAAGATGCTGCAGCATTGGCAGGAGGTTGAGGTTGACGTTGCGCAGTCGCGCCATTGCTGCGCGTTCCTGCTCCGGAAGTACTGGGCTGGTCGCCGAGATGCCCGGGTCGACGTCGGATAGCGCCTGGTGTTCTACTCGCACGTCGGGATCGGTCTCTGTATCGGCGAGCCGGGTATCATCCGGCCGGGGAGGAAAAGACATTGGCTTATCTGCGGATAAATCCGCTGGTCATTACAACATCATGCAGGCGGTTACTGCTGCGGAACCGGCCGAGACATGACTGAAGGAAAAGGTGCTCTATTTTCTGGTGCTCTGCATGCGCCAGCAATGGTGCTTTACCCTGAAATGAAGTGATTCTGGGACAGCTTGCGGCGATTCTGATATCGCGACGGCAATCGTATGGCAGGCAGCACCCTGCCGGTTTGTTGTCCGATGAACCGATTGCCTCCGCACGGCTGCGGTCGCCGCAAACTTCGGGTTCTACAGCGGGTAGTCCGGCGCCCCCAGGACGCCAGTCCGATGCTACGCCTGCCGGGCGAATGCGGCGGCGAAGAGAGCCACACCATCGCTGCTTGCCTGCATGCGCACGTCGCGTGGCCCGGCATAGTCGGGATCGTTGTACCACGAGAGTGCGGTCTCGCGAGATGCAAACCGGATCACCACGCATACTTCGCGGGACGTGCCCTCCAGCGTCTTGGCACCGTAATCGGCGACCAGCACCTCGCCTCCGTGCCTGGCGAGCAGCGGACCAACGAGCGCAGGATATGGTTCATACGCTGTCCGGTCTGAAATGTTATAGGTGGCGACAAAATAGAAAGACATAAGAGCTCCATTACCGGCGCAGGCCGGGTTGCGGGATGACTTGTTGATGAAGGCAGTGGAAACGTGGCGCAGAAGGTTGTCTGCGCGACCTGCGTGACTACGTGCGCAGATTACAATGTCGCGATCGAAAGCAATCCGGATATCACGCTGACCGAGATGAAAGCAGAAGAAAAAAAGCCTCTGGCGAAACCCCGCCGTGGCGCGCGCCTGAAATGGGGGCAGGAAAGCCTCGCGCAGGAGGAGCAGCACCGCCTGCGGCGCGCGGTGCTGTTTCAGACGGCTGCGCGCGCCTTCAACGAGACGGGCTATTACAACACCACGCTCGAAGCCATCGCCCGACGCCTGAATGTGACCAAGCCCGCGCTTTATTATTACGTGAAGGACAAGGATGACATCCTGTTCGAATGCAACCGGATGGCGTTGCAGCACATGCAGGCAGCACTGGAGGAAGCGGAGAGCGGCACCGAGTCGGGCATGCAGAAACTGGTCGATTTTCTCACCCGCTACACGGAGCTGATGACAAGCGATTTTGGTGCGTGCCTGATCCGCACCGGGCTGCAGCCGCTGCGCGCCGAGAGCCGGGCGAAGCTTCGGGTGCTGGCTAACCGGCTCGACAAGGCGCTGCGCGGTATCGTCGCGCAGGGCGTCGAGGACGGCTCGATCCGGGCGTGCGATCCGAAGATGGTTTCCTACGCGATATTCGGGGGGTTTAATGGCATCGCCACCTGGTTCCAGCCAGGTGGCGAGATGCAGCCTGCCGAGGTGACGGGCCATTTTCTTGATCTTTTCGTCCATGGTCTGAATCCTTCGAAGAACCGCTCGCGGTAATCCGTTCGGGCGCCGGCACCGCCTGCCCGGGCATTTCCCCTCCCTGCGAGTTGCAGTGCGCAGACTCAGCCCTGCGCAGCGCTAACGATCGCGAGTACTGAGGTGGCCGTAGCCACCTGCAGCCCGCCGGAATCGGTCAGCACGCCGCGGGTAAACGCGAGCGATCGTCCGAGCCGCTCCAGTTCTCCACGGGCAACATAGGTGCCGGGCTTCGCCGCCCGCAGAAACGAGACATTCAGCGTTGCGCTCGCGACCGACTGCGATTGCTGCACGGTCACAAGCGCGGCGAACCCGAGTGCGAAATCCAGCATCGCGCTGACCATCCCCCCCTGAATCACGTTTGCGCCCTGCAGGTACTGCTCGCCGGGCGTGAAGCCCAGTTCGACGATTCCCTTTTCAAGGTTCACCGCGAGAAGCCTGGCGCGCATGGCAACGGCGAGCGGGTTGGTTTCCAGGGGAACCGGGTCTCCACCATGGAGGTGAAACGAATGCAGCAGGTTGCGGTCGGGGTTTTCCATAAGTGTCTCCAGATCGACGTAAATGAGCTTGACGCTAATTTTACCCGCTAGTAAATTGTAATACCACAAGGTCCAACAATCCCTGCATTCTTTGTCAATGAAGGCCCGATGAGGGTGCAGAACGTGATCCGTGAGGAGACAGGGTGAACTCGATTGATTTTTTTGATCATGGCTGGCGTCTCGATCCACAGGCACCCTGTCTGATCGATGCACACACCGGCAATGCGTTCAGCTACGCTCAGGTACGGCGCGAGACATTGCTAGCGGCCAACGCACTGCGTCGGGACGGTTTTTCGGTCGGCAACAGGGGTGCAGTGTTGAGCTATAACGACTGTCGCGGTTATACGGCGGTCCTTTCCATCCTCCGTGCTGGCCTCACATGGATTCCGGTCAATCCCCGCAATGCGGTGAACGACAACGCGCAGATCCTTGAGCGCTTTGACTGCGACGTGCTGTTCTTCCAGCGTCAGTTCGAGGATGCGCTGCCGGAGATCGAGCTTCTTGCGCCGCGGATTTCGCGTTTCGTGTGCATTGATGACGTGGCGGCTGGAAAGCCGTCATGGGACGCATGGGTGGCTGGTGCTGGGGACGAGGAGGTGGAGACGCCGCACGACCCGGAGCGCGCCTTCGTGATCCAGCCCACTGGTGGCACGACCGGCTTTCCGAAGGGGGTCGTGCTTTCGAATCGCGCACTCGAAAACATCGTGGCGAGCTTCACGGCCGTGGCCCCTTGCAGGAGCAGGCCGGTATTCCTCGCGGCCGCCCCGCTTACCCATGCTGCGGGCCAGGTGTTCCAGTATCTGCTTGCGCACGGTGGAACAGGCGTGGTGTTCCCGAAGGTTGACAGAGCCGCGCTGCTTGACGCGATTCCCCGGTACGGGGTTACTCACGCTTTCCTGCCGCCGACTGTCATCTACGACCTGCTCGCAGCGCCTGACGTCCGTGAGCGGGATTATTCGGCACTGCAGTATTTCTTCTATGGCGCCTCGCCGATGGCGCCCGGAAAGCTGGCCGAAGCCCTGGACGTGTTCGGTCCGGTCATGTGCCAGATCTACGGACAGACGGAAAGCGGTGTGCCCAATACATTCCTTTCCAGTGCTGACCATTTCGTTGATGGCAGGATCGCTGATGCCAGCCGGCTTGCGAGTTGTGGACGGGTGTCGCCATTCTGCCGTGTGGCAATCATGGGGCCGGACGGCCAGCTGCTTGCAGACGGCGAAGTGGGTGAACTTGTGGTGCGTGGTACAGGCGTCATGAGCGGTTACTACCGGGATGCGGAGGCCACGGCGGCCGTCAGTGCACATGGCTGGCATCACACCGGCGATGTCGGCTATCGCGATCCACAGGGCTACTTCCATATCGTTGACCGGATGAAGGACGTGATCATCTCGGGCGGCTTCAACATTTATTCGTCGGAAGTGGAGCGGGCGATCCTGGCGCATCCGGCTGTACAGGATTGTGCCGTGCTCGGCACGCCGGATCCCAAATGGGGTGAGCGGGTGAGCGCAGTTGTGCAGATCAAGGAAGGGATGTCGCTGGACGCGGCAACACTGATTGCGCACTGCAAGGCGCAGATTGGCAGCATGAAGGCGCCGAAGCTCGTCGAATTTGTTGAGGCCTTGCCGCGTAGCCCCGCCGGCAAGATCCTGAAGCGTGAACTCAGGCAACGTTACTGGCAGGGACAGACGCGCATGGTGTCGTGATACAGACTTCTGGCTCTGTAGAAAAAATGAGGTTCCATGGAATACACCGCTATTGAATTACGCCGCGAGAACCGCGTCGCGTGGCTCACCCTGTCACGACCCGAAGCGCTCAACGCGCTCTCGCCGGACATGCTCGATGAAATCGCGCACGCGCTGGAGACGGTGACCGGGGACGGCGACACGCGTGTGCTCGTGGTCACCGGCGCCGGTCGTGCTTTCTGTGCCGGCGCGGACCTGAAGGGGGTGGGCGCCTCGACGGCCGAAGGTGATGGGCCGCTCGGTTTTCTGGCAAACGTGCACCGCGTCTTTGAGAGCGTACGGACGCTCCCCATGCCGGTAATCGCAGCGGTCAACGGCCTCGCGATGGGCGGTGGCCTCGAGCTGGCGATGCACTGCGACATCGTGGTCGCCGCGGAGAGCGCAAAGCTCGCCGACGCGCACGCGAACTTTGGCGTTATTCCCGGTTGTGGCGGCGCAGCGCTGTTGCCGCGTCTCATCGGCCCGGCGTACGCAAGGTATCTGCTTTTCAGCGGCGATTCGGTACCGGCTGCGGAGTTGTACCGCATCGGTTTCATCGCAAAGCTGTTCGCGCCGGGCGCACTGGTTACCGGTACGCAGGCGCTTGCCGAACGTATTGCTGAAAAGAGTCCGCTCGGCCTGCGCATCACCAAACGGATCGTGGCCGAAGGGCTCGAACAGGCCGACCTTGCCGGCGCCCTGAAGCTCGAACTCGAGGCCAACGTCGAATACGGCAAGTCCTACGACATGAACGAAGGCATGGCGGCCTTCGCGCAGCGACGCAAGCCGCAATTTCGCGGCTGCTAGATTTCTATTCTGTGACAGGCAAGACGATGAAAATTGAGAACACGGTTACCGTCATTACGGGTGGTGCATCGGGGCTGGGTGAGGCGAGCGCCCGTCATCTGCTGGAAATGGGCGCACGTGGCGTCGTGCTGCTCGATCTGAACGCCGCGCGCGGCGCTGCACTGGAGGGCGAGCTCGGAGAACGGGCGCTGTTTGTACAGACGGATATCACGGACATGGATGCCGTGCAGCGTGCCGTGGATGCCACGCTCGAGCGGTTCGGGGCCGTGCATGCGATGGTGGCCGCAGCGGCCATTCCCGGGCCCTCGAAGCTCATTACGCGCAATGGCCCGATCGACATGGGCAAGTTCGACAAGGTGATGAAGGTCAACGTCTACGGCACGCTGCACGTCATGCGTGCGACGGTTCCGGCCATGCTGAAGAACGAGCCGAACGAAGATGGTGAGCGTGGTGTGATCATCAACGTCGCATCTGGTGCCGCGTACGAAGGGCAGATCGGGCAGATTGCGTACAGCGCGTCGAAGGCTGCGCTGGTCGGCATGACGATGCCGCTCGCGCGGGAACTTGCCGCGCACGGCGTGCGCGTGATGACCATCGCGCCCGGCGCCTTCGATACGCCGATCTACGAGAATGTGCCGCCTGAGGTGAAGGCCGGCATGGTCGATCTCGTCCTCTTTCCAAAACGCCTTGGCAAGCCATCGGAGTTCTCGCTGTTCGTCGAGGAAATCATCCGCAATCCGCTGCACAACGGACGTACCTACCGCTTCGACGGCGGCGCCATCCTGCCGGCTAGATCGTGAGCGGGCCACTCGACAGCCTGCAGGTGGTGCTTGCGGGGGGGATCGGCCCCGCGCCATATTGCGCAATGCTGCTCGCCGATATGGGCGCGCAGGTGCTGCGCATTGAGCGACCGGAGGATGGGCCGGCCGCTGACCCGCTCGCCCTACCCGTCGACGTGTTTTCACGCGGGCAGCATTCGATTGTGCTTGACCTGAAACGCCCGGATGACGTGGAGACTGCCGGGGCGCTCATCGCCCGCTCGGACGTGCTGGTCGAGGGTTTCCGGCCGGGCGTGATGGAGCGGATCGGCCTCGGCCCTGACGTTTGTCTCGAACGCAATGCCGGACTCGTCTATGGCCGCGTGACCGGCTGGGGTCGAGGCGGCCCACTCGAACAGGCCCCGGGACACGACATCAACTACATTGCGCTGACCGGGGCGCTCGACGCGATCGGCCCGGCTGGGGGCGCGCCGGTGGTGCCGCTGAACCTGATCGGCGACTTTGCGGGAGGTGGCCAGCAACTTGCGACGGGCATCCTTGCTGCTCTCGTCGAACGCGCACGCTCGGGGTACGGACAGGTGATCGAGGCGGCAATGATCGATGGGGTATCGTCGCTGATGACGATGAACCACGCCCTGGCGCACTTTGGTCGCATGAGCGGCGCGCGCGGCGAGAATCTGCTGGATGGCGGCGCACCCTTTTACGGTGTCTATGAATGCGCGGACGGACGATACATCGCGGTAGGCGCGGTTGAGCCGGCGTTTTACCGGCAGCTCCTCGCCTTATGCAATATTCCCGATCCGGCCGGTCAGGCGGACCGTTTTGATGCGACGCACTGGCCTGAATGGCGCACGTGCTTTGCTGACGTGTTTCGCCAGCGGCCCCGCGACGAGTGGTGTGCCCATCCGCTGGCGGCAGCAGCGTGCGTGAGCCCGGTACTGAAAATTGACGAGGTGTCGAAGCATCCACATCACCGTGCCCGACAGGGTTTCGTGACAGTGGCTGGCGTCACGCTGCCCGCCCCGGGACCACGCTTTTCCCGCACACCTTGTGCCGTACCGGAAGCGTTTGTGCGCGCCGGTGCCGATAGCGACGCAGTTCGCGCGGCATTGACCGGAGAGGACGATTCACGGAATGACACGCAGCCGCGGATGACCGGGCGGTGATCGTCTGAAGACTTGTAAATATTAGGAGTCCAGATTGACAAATGAGACCATGCCTCTTCGCGAGGGTCTGTTTCGTGAGACATCCCAGGGTGCCGTGCTGATTGGCACGCGCTGCCGGGCGTGTGGCCAGGTGCATTTCCCCGCCACAGGGCTCTGTCTTGAGTGCCTGGCGGAGGACGTCGAGGAGTGTGAGCTGAGCCGTGAAGGCGAGCTTTTCTGTGAAACGACCGTTCACATGAAGACCGCGCATTTCAGTCCGCCGTATCAGGTCGGGTACGTCAAGCTGCCGGAGGGCCTGAAAATCTTTGCGCCGCTACGTCCGGTCGAGGGCAGGCCATTTACTGTCGGCATGAAGATGCGGGTCGAAATCGCGTCGCTATGGTCGGAGGACGGCCACGACGTGGCGGCCTACCGCTTTTACCCCTGCTGAAGCACATCGAGGAGAACACAGATGAGAAATGTCGTGGTGCTTGGCATCGGTCAAAGCCAGTTCGGCAAGTTTCCCGGGCAGACCGTGGGGCAACTGGGTTCAGCTGCGGCCCGCGCAGCAATTACAGACGCCGGCATCAGACCGCGTGATCTGCAGATTGCCTATACCTCGCGTCTGTATGCGGAGATGATCACCGGCCAGACCATCCTGAAGGAAATCGGCGTCACGGGCATCGAGATGATCAATGTCGAAAACGCCTGCGCAGGCGGCGCGACGGCCGTGCATTCGCTTTTCAAGGACATCGCATCGGGCTATTGCGATGTCGGCATCGCACTGGGGGTCGAGTCGATGACGACGAGCCCGATTGCTGGCAAGCTGATTCCACCGCCGAAGGACGATCTCGACGGGAACCTGGGCTCGGCCATGCCGGTGGTGTTCGCGCTGATGGCGAAACGCCTGATGGAAACCCATGGCGCGACGGCGGCGGATTTTGCGCAGGTGTCCGTCAAGGCGCATGACGCGGGAATGCTCAATCCGCAAGCGCAGTACCGCAAGCGTTTCACCGTTGACGAGGTGCTCGCATCACGTCCGATCGTCGATCCGATCACCCTGCTGCAATGCTGCCCGAATACGGATGGCGCTGCGGCGGTTGTGCTGTGTTCGGATGAATTTGCAAGGGCCTACACGTCGCGGCCGGTCAGGATCCTCGCCTCGACACTCGTGTCAGGCGATTACTTCTTCAAAAAGAATGATCTGACGTCCTTTACCCTCGGCAGGCGGGCGGCGGAGAAGGCGTATGAGGCGGCCGGGGTCGACCCGCGCGATCTGGATGTCGTGGAGATTCACGACGCGTTCGCGGCAGAAGAGATTGTCCATTACGAGGATCTCGGCCTCTGTGCGAGAGGCGACGGTATCGGGCTGCTGCGCTCGGGCGCAACATCGCTCGGCGGTCGCGTCCCGGTGAATCCAAGTGGCGGCCTGCTTTCGCTGGGTCATCCGCTGAGCGCCTCAGGCGTACGCAACATCTGCGAAATCGCCCTGCACCTGCGCGGCCACGCAGGAGAGCGTCAGGTGCCCGGTGCGCAACTGGGACTTGCACAGATGCTCGGCGGCTCGGCCACGGGCCTTGAGACCGGTGCCGCAAGCGTGCATATCCTGGGTGTCTGATCCGACCGGACCCTCCGGAAGAGAGGGTAGGTCAGATGTTCAGTTTAACTTACAATCAAGGAGACAGATGATGGGACTGATCACGCCTGCAGCAGGCCCGCAGGGAGGTGGAGACACAGTTTCCATGGCGTCCGGTGAGCACGCGACGTTGCCGGGTCGCGCGGGCATGGCGCGCATTGTACTGGCAGGATCGCTCGGCACGTGCTTCGAGGCATACGATCTGTTCCTTGTTGGCACGATGGCGGTCGTCATCAGCCGCCAGTTCTTTTCCGGGGTGAATCCGACCGCCGGTCTGATTTTTACGCTGCTGGGTTTCGCGGCAGGCTACCTCGTCAGACCGGTTGGGGCGGTATTCTTCGGCCGCATCGCAGACCGGTTCGGTCGCAAGCGGGTTTTCGTTTCCAGCGTCGCGCTGATGGGTATTGCCACAGCGCTGATCGGTATCCTACCGACCTTTGCGACTGCGGGCCTCATTGCGCCGGTCTCGTTCGTGGTGCTGCGTCTCGTACAGGGCTTTGCGCTCGGCGGGGAGGCGGGCGGCGCGATGGTGTACGTCGTCGAGCATTCTGCGCCAGACCGCCGCGGGTTCAACACATCGTGGGTGCAGTTGGCGCCGATGGTCGGACTGCTTCTTTCGCAGGTGGTGCTGTCGACGACGCGTGGCACATTCGGCGAAGCTGCATTCATGACGTGGGCCTGGCGCGTTCCCTTTCTGATTTCGCTTGTGCTGCTTGCCCTTTCGATCTGGATCCGCTCGCGGATGGGGGAATCACCGGAATTCGAGCGGGTGCGCGACGAGGGGACTGTCTCCGCCGCACCGCTGCGTGAAGCGCTGACGGGGCGGCGCAATGTCGCCGCACTGCTCTGTTCGCTGCTCGGGCTGGGGCCCGGTGCGGCGGTCGCGCTCTATGCGGCGTTCTTCTATACGCCGTTTTTCCTGACACAGATACTGCATGTGGACGCGGACACGGCGAACTGGCTGTGCGCTGCTGCACTGATCGTCGCAATGCCCCTTTTTGTGCTGTTCGGCGCGCTCTCCGACCGCATCGGCCGCAAGACCGTAATCTGTACGGGCTTCGCGCTGGTCGTGCTTGCGTACCCCGTAATTTTCGGGGGGCTCACGCACTACGCGAATCCCGCGCTGGAGACAGCCGGTTCAAGCGCGCCCGTCATTGTTGTCGCCGACCCCCGTGAATGTTCGACGCAGTTCAACATGCTTGGCACCGCGAAATTTGTCAGCTCGTGCGATATCGCCAAGTCTGCGCTCGTGCGGATGGGTATCAATTACAGCAACGTTTCATCCTCCGCAAGCGGCACCGCCGTGATCCGAATCGGGGAGGTCTCGTTGCCGGCGTACGATGGCAGGGCCGCGGATGCGAAAGAGCGGGAAGCGGCATTTTCTGGATCGCTACGCGCCGCGCTTACGGCGGCCGGGTACCCGTCGAAGGCAGACCCCGCGAGGGTCAATCGCGGCATGATCTGGCTGCTATTGTTCGTTCTCGGTGTGTTTGCGGCGATGACCTACGGGCCGCTTGCCGCGGCGATGAGCGAACTGTTTCCGACGCGGATCAGGTTCACTGCACTGTCGCTCAGCTACCACATTGGCTTCGGCTGGACCGGCGGTTTTCTGCCGGCTGCGGCGTTTGCCATGGCGGCGGCAAGCGGCAACATGTATGCGGGCCTTGCCTATCCCCGGATAGCCGCTGCAGCGGGCATCGTCTTCACATTTCTGTTCTGGTATCTATCTGACAGCCGGAAAGCCGGCGAATAACTGGGCAACTGCCATGAGCGAATATCTTTCTTCCTGGATGACGCCGGAACTCGAAACGTTCCGCAGCTCGGTACGCAGGTTCTTCGAACGCGAGGTTGCGCCCCATACGAAGCGCTGGGAAGAACAGCAGTATGTTGACCGCTCCGTCTGGCGCAAGGCCGCAGAGATCGGCATGTTGTGTACCTCTGTTCCGGCCGAATACGGCGGAGTCGGCGGCAGCTTTCTGCATGAGGCCGTCATCATCGAGGAACAGGCGCGCGTCGGCGATACGGCATTTGGCGTGGTTCTCGCGAACATGGGTGTGCCGATCTTCCTTCATGCCGCGACCGACGAACAACGCCGACGGTGGATTCCCCCTCTGACGGCCGGCGATTCGATCTTCGCCTTTGCGCTGACCGAGCCGGGCGCGGGCTCCGATGCAAAGAACATTTCGACCACGGCACGCCGCAATGGCGGCCACTATGTCATCAATGGCTCGAAGACCTTTATCAGCAACGGTTATAACGGCGATACTGTGCTACTCGTGGCGCGTACGTCTGGAGAGGGTGCGCACGGGATGTCGATGTTCATGCTCGACACGAAGGGGCTGGCGGGTTACAGCGTCGGGCGCATCCTGGAGAAAGTAGGACAGAAGGGGCAGGATACGGCGGAACTCTTCCTTGATAACGTCAGGGTGCCGGCGGAGAATCTGGTAGGCGGTGTCGAGGGCCAGGGCTTCAGTCAGCTCATGAGCGGCTTTCGCACCGAGCGCACGGTGCTTGGGCTACTGGGTGTCGCACACGCTGAACGCGCTATGTCGATCACGACGGAGTATGTGAAAAGCCGGCGTGCTTTTGGCAAGACGCTGTTTGACATGCAGAACACGCGTTTCAAGCTTGCCGAGTGCCAGACGAAGACCCGTGTGGCACGGGTCTTTATTGATCATTGCATCGCGCGGGTGATGGACGGCACGCTCGACAGTGCGACTGCGGCGATGGCGAAATGGTGGTGTACGGAATTGCAGAACACGGTGATCGATGAATGCGTGCAACTGCACGGGGGCTATGGATACATGACGGAGTATCCAATCGCGAAGATGTGGGCAGATGCCCGGGTGCAGCGCATTTACGGGGGCGCCAACGAGATCCAGAAGGAGGTGGTGGCACGCTCGCTTTGAAAAAGAAAGCATCGTTTCTTCAAAAGAGTTACAGCCTTGAAACGGGCAATGGGGCTGACAGCTCTTCCCTGAAGCACTGAGCCGCCGCGTGGCGTTTGCGATGCGACCGGTATTTGCGAGCCGCCTTGTGAACGACCGCCTGCGGTGGTCGGCACAGTACCCCGTATTGCACTGAGCCTGACCAGCGAAAAAGTGAACATATCCATATCTGCAGCGTGACGAGGCGGTATTGCCGGGCGGCGATCCGGCGAAAATCAGCCGGCCTAGTCCGGGACGCATGCGGTTAGTCGGGCCTCGGTTCAACGGACGGGGTGCGGGTTGGAAACGGGGTAGAGGCATCGCCGCCGCGTGCTTGCAGCGCTCGTCAACTAGATACTTTACGGGATTTCGTTGCCGACCGGTTCCCGCGCATTGCGGAATTGTCTGGGCGTGAGGCCTGTGAGGCGTCTGAAAAAGCGGGAGAAATACGCGGCCTCCGAAAAACCGAGTACATCAGAGATTTGCGTGATCGACAACGACACCCGAATACGGACTGGGCCGCATTCGTGCCGGCGTGCTCGAACAGGGCATGGTCGATCTGATGCGCGAGGCTGGTGTAAGCGAGCGGATGGACCGGGAGGGGCTTGTGCATGAAGGTATCGAACTGGTATTCGACGGACGTCGCGAACGCATCGATCTGAAAAAACTGACCGGTGGCAAGACAGTGCTGGTGTATGGACAGACTGAAGTCACGCGAGACCTCATGGAGGCACGTGCGGCAAGTGGTGCAACGAGCCTCTATGGAGTCGGGAACGTTCAGATTCACCACATCGGGAGCGCGATGCCCTATGTCACTTTCATCAGGAACGGCGAAGCTGTCCGGGTGGACTGCGCCTACATCGCCGGTTGCGACGGATTTCATGGCGTATCGCGACAGAGTAGCCCGTCAGCGTTGCTGAGCATGTATGAACGCGTCTATCCCTTCGGCTGGCTCGGCCTGCTCTCCGATACACCGCCGGTCAACCATGAGCTGATCTACGGACACCATGAGCGTGGTTTCGTGCTGTGCAGTCAACGCTCGCAGACGCGCAGCCGTTATTATCTCCAGGTGCCGCTCACGGAGAAGGTAGAGGACTGGTCGGACGAACGGTTCTGGACCGAACTCAGGGCACGCCTCCCACGGGACGTGAGCGGGATGCTGGTGACGGGGCCGTCGCTTGAGAAGAGCATTGCGCCGCTCCGCAGTTTCGTCGTGGAGCCGATGCAATACGGCAACCTGTTTCTTGTCGGCGACGCTGCGCATATTGTCCCGCCGACCGGGGCCAAGGGGCTGAACGTTGCGGCGAGCGACGTGAGCACGCTGTAGCGGATTCTTGTGAAGGTGTACGGGCAAGGGCGAACCGATCTGCTTGAAAGATATTCCGGGGTTGCGCTCAGGCGTGTGTGGAAGGCAGAGCGGTTCTCCTGGTTCATGACCTCCCTGCTACATGATTTCCCGGAGAGTGACGCGTTCAGCAAGCGCATCCAGCAGACGAAGTGCGACTATTTCACCAGCTCTGAGGCGGGCCAGAGGACGATTGCAGAGAACTACGTCGGCCTGCCTTACGAATCGGTTGAATGAGCGCGAGGTCGAATTTCGCGAGCGGCCGATGACTGCGACTTTTGGGAACAGGGAGCGCAGTCCATAGCCCATACGCTCGCGAGCGATGACGGGTGTGGACAGCATTGCCACTACGGATGTCTGCGTCCGACACTATTTTCGTTGCGTCTGCGTTCGCACTTTGATTCCTCATGCGCTGTTCAAGCCGAATTAGCGATCCATTTTTGCTGGACATCGCCGGGCATCAAACTGAATGCGTTCCGGTCTGTGCCACAGAGGACTTGGGCAGGTGACCCCGATACGTCGTGCCGGGATATCGACGGAGCGCCGCGCAGCGATGAATGGCAACGGCGGTTTGGCGGCGCGCCGGGTTGTTCGGTAAGTCCAGCTCAACGGCGAACATTTGCGGTACGGTACCGTTCCGTACTATGCTGTAAAATTATCACGATTTCGTGATGTACTTCGGAGCGAACTGCCATGCCTGTGGATTTCGGCCAGAAAATACGTCCCAGCACCATGATCCCCACTGCGTCGACCGTCTGTCCGCTTTCGCCCGGGCCGCCTGCCGGCGCAGCCGGGCAACCGGAGCCGGCAAGCCGTATTCTTGACTTGGCGCTGGAGTTGTTCGAGCAGTTCGGTTTTGAGGGCACATCAACTGAGCTGCTCGCCCAGAAGGCCAATGTTTCGAAGGCGACGATCTACAAGCTGTTCGGCCCCAAGGACGAACTGTTGATCGCGAGCGTGACGCACGGCTGCAGGAAGGTACAGGCGTCCATCGACCTGTCGCCGCTGCATCGTCCTCCGTTCTCCCAGGCGCTGATGGTCGTGGCACGTTGCCTCGTCGAGGCGTTCTGGTCAGAGCCCTGTCTCCGGTTGTTGCGCCTAGTGACCAGTGAAGCGCGCCGTTCACCGCATATTGGTGCGGCGTTCCTCGCTGCGGGACCCCGGCCGGTAATTGATGTCATGGCTAGGCACCTGGCCAGCGCGATGGACCGGAACGAGTTGCGTCGTGCGGATCCGCAGGTTCGCGCTGATCAGTTTTTGTCCCTGATGCTGGGGCATACGCAGCTTGCGCTACTGCTTCAGCAGCGCAAACGCACCACATCTGCCGAACGTGAAGCGCATGCCCGGCATGCTGTCGAATTCTTTCTCGGGCTCGATGCACCTGTTTAAGGTGCTATCTAGTTCGTGGCCGGATGGATGCTGGCCATACCCAATGCCGTCAGTCCGCGCGATGCTAGGACAAGCAGACGTCGCCAGGTTGCGTAGTGGATGGACGGTCCGCGAGTGCGTGATTGCGGCCGGTTGCAGGGCGGCTCTCACATTTGTCCGGCGATCTGGCGCGATGCCCAGCTGGGTTTGCGACGCTACCGGAATTGAAGCAGCCCCATGGATTTCAGCCTGAGGAAAGGATGCGCATGACAAAAGGAATGAACCAGCAACACCGAGTCGTGATTGTAGGTGGGGGAGTGTCCGGGCTGGAGGTCGCGACGACGCTCGGGCGCCGCTGGCGGCGAGAAGGCCGGCACAATGTCGATATCCCGGCAGTCACACTGGTTGATTGCGATTCCGCACATGTATGGAAACCCATGCTCCATACCATTGCGGCTGGCACGCGTGACATTTCCCAGCAGCAGACCCCCTATGTTGCCCAAGCGCGTGACGCCGGCTTTACCTACCAGCCCGGGGAGCTGTGTGGCCTGGATCGCGCCTCCCGCGAAATACTGATTGCGGCACTGTACGCGCCGGACGGACGCCTGCTGATTCCTGCTCGGTGTCTCGCCTATGACACGCTGGTCATCGCGCTCGGCAGCCAGGCCAACGACTTCGGTACACCGGGCGTGCGCGAACACTGCTTCATGATCGATTCGCGTATTCAGGCCGATGCCTTTAACCGTGAGATGCGCATCCGTATGCTGCAGTGCCTGGCACAGGACGCTGAGCTTTCGATTGCCATCGTTGGCGGCGGTGCGACGGGAGTGGAGCTGTCTGCCGAACTGGTGCAACTGGCTGAGACCGCTGTGGCGTACGGGGCGAAGGGGCTGGCCGCACGCATCACGATTACCCTGATCGAAAGCGGCCCCCGCCTGCTGGCGGCGTTTCCGCAGGACATCTCGGCGGCCACGCGCGCGCGGCTCGAAACCCTGGGCATCAGGGTCCTCACCGACACGCGCGTCAGTGCGGCGGACGCCGCAGGTTTTGTTCTCGCGGACGGTAACCGGGTTGAGGCCTCCCTGAAGGTGTGGGCGGCCGGGGTCAAGGCGCCAGACTTCCTCGTGCAACTGGATGGCCTCGAAACAAACCGAAGCAACCAGCTGGTTGTGCGGCCGTCGCTGCAGACAAGCCGCGATCCGGCGGTCTATGCCATCGGCGACTGTTCGAGCCTGACGCTGCCCGGTGCAGAACGGCCGCTGCCGCCCACTGCGCAGGTTGCACACCAGCAGGCGTTGCATCTGGTTCGATACCTGCCCGCTGCCGTGCAGCGCTACGAACCCGTTCCCGATTTCACATATCACGATTTCGGGTCGCTGGTTTCGCTTGGGGATTATGACGCTTACGGATCGCTGGGCAAATTCGGCTTGTTCAAAGGTGTCACCATCCGTGGCCGGCTTGCACAGTTCAGCCACCTCATGCTTTATCGCAGTCATCAGGCCCGGCTGTACGGATTCTGGCGCGGAGGGCTGGTCTGGCTGGTGGACCGCCTTAACTCGCGTCTGCGTGCTTCAATTCGCCTGGATTAATGGGCGCGCAGACCGGAGCGAAGCTGGCGTGACAAGTGACGAAAAGTACCCACACTTAGCGAGCCAATACAAAGCGTCCCAAATTAGGTTCCGGACGGCAGCGTTGGCGCGCCAGGAGGGGGCAGGGACCGGACCGCGACCGGTGCAGGCCAAAGCCATGAAGACTCTCGCGCAAGGCCAACGAGGTGTGCTTCGAAATCGACTGATGGCGTGCGTAGAGTCCGCTGGATAGGAGCGACGATCTGCCGCTGAGCTAACTGGCCGCTCACGGCAAGTCGATCGTAACCGAGCACAACGTGGCTGGAAAAGAGAGGCGCGCTTTATCGTCCGGTTACAGTGCAACGATGGCTGCGCTCGTCAATAAAAAGTCGAAGACAGACTGCGTTGTGACGCCTTGGGAGCGGGAAAAATAGTGGAGTTCGGCCGGATGATGCCAACGGCGCCGTTAGTGGGCGCTGTAACCACTTGACCGCCAGACGCATTCTCCTCGTTCAGCGCCATCGTATAGAGCATCACCTAATCCATTGCGGCAAGGGGGCAATGGCGGCTGACACGTCGCGTGCGGCAAGCGTCCGGTACAGGCCCTGCACTTGTCGCGTAACGCCGAATTGCCCCGGTCACGGTGCCGAAGCTTCTTCATTGTTGATCCCTCAAACGGTAAGACTGCACGGGGAAAGTACTTCAAATTATGGAAGATTGCTGCGCGGCTGGCATCGATCTTCGCCTTGCGCGGGCGTGCGGCCAGCAGAAATTGCGCCAATTTGGCTTCGGGTGGAGAAGTAGATGCGCGTCCGTCGTGAGTCTCCAACGCAAGCCGTGAACACAGTGGCGGGGTTGTCCTGTCATCGTAGGACAATCTCTTCCGTGTGAAGTTCGTGAACGACTGAAACATACCGCGCATAAAATTCTTGCGAAAGCCATTTGCGAAATATTATGCATTTCTTATTATATGGCACGTAAAGATAAAGATGGCGCGTTTAGGCTAGAAGGGGCCGTTTAAGCAAACTCTCTCGAAATTTTTTATTCAGATGACTCTGATTTGCGCGCTGATGTAATCGGCTTTCCTGTAATACCGGTTCCAGCACTTTGGCCATTCAGCAATCTGGGGTCGATCCTGACGATGAGCCTGTTATCGACCGACGTAACTCCGTCAACAGACGACGAGACGGCTTTGGCTTGCGCCATCAGGGTATCCGTGGGGACGCTGCCAATGAGCGTGATGACACCGCCTCGTGCTCGCACGGTGAGATCGACCATGACCATGCCGGATCTCGAAAGCGCTCGTCGTACACGCTTTGCCAATTCGCGATCCGAGACTGTCGGCGTGGAGGATGTCTTCGCGCTTGACTTAGGACCGACAGCCGTCGATGTAGTACTGGACGCCGCGATGTCAGGACTGGAAGGTTGTGCGAAGACCGGTGCTGTGGTGCAACAAACGTACGCGACGATGATCAGTTGCCCTAGCTTGGTAGATTTCATGGCGGTCCGTCTCCTGCGCGGTGCTCGGATGATATCAATGCGTTCGCAATGCCGCTGCGACCCCCGTATAACTCAAGAATGGACTAGCAACTGTTCGCGGACAAGAAACGATTTTTTAGAGCTATGAATTATGGTATCTGCCGTGATTGCTGCGCGTTGCCACCGATGTCATGTGTTCATACCGGCAATATCGAGAATATGGCGAAGAGGTAGGTCGTCCGCTCCAAGCGCCGATGAGGTTGTGGTTGAGGCAGGGTTTTCATCGAAGCTTCTGCCTCACTTCGTAGACCGTGCTCTGGTGTGCACCCCGCCTAGCGCTGATGTGCGGTCCTTCGGGACAGATGCGCGTAGATTTTTGACGAACTGTGAGGCGGACGGTGTTAGCAAGTCCTCGTCCTGATATACGAGGAAGATGTTGAGCTTTGGCATCTCGCCGTTGACTTCGAGACGGGTCATGACGCCATCCCGAAATAGCGGTTCCAATGCGGTGAAGGCAGATGCCGCCCAATGAGTAATGGCTGTCAACCGCCGCGCAAGCTCGAAATATAGTGTGACCGACGTACAGCGCACGACGTTTGTGGGCAGCGGAACATTAAATTGTGAAAGGAGAGTCCGGATGTAACCGTTTGGATCATCTGGATCGTCCAAGGCAATCCACTCCATTTCACTCAACTCCAGGAGACCCACCGCCGGACTCGCGCGCTTTCCTCCCACCGCAAGCAATGAATCAATGCTGTACAACTTGGCCCACTTGTAACCGGCGGGGCCCTCTTCTCCATAGTGGCTGATCAGACCCAGATCGATCGAGCCATCACGAAGTCCTTCGGTAATCTGCGCGGGTCGGAGTTCCATCAGCTGTAACTGGGCAGCGGGTCGTTCGCGTCGAAAGGCGTCGACTGCGTCAGCGACATAAGGGCCACCTGCCGGTGGGGTCAAACCGATAGACAGCCGCCCACTCAGTTCTCCCCGAAGCGAGTCCACCTCTTCGAAGATTTTTTCGACTTCCTTCTCGATCGCTCGCGATCTCTTCGCGATCATATGGCCATACGGGCTGAGCACGGCGCCTTTGGCAGAGCGTACGAGCAAAGGAACGCCGAGCTCGCGCTCCAGCTCGCGAATGGATTTGCTAAGTGCCGGTTGCGTGACGTGCATCAATCTGGCCGCCTCTAGGATGCTTCCGGCCTTTGCAACGGTCACCAATGCCTTCAATTGGTTCAGTTTCAAGCTCTCTCTCGCTCAATCGTCCGTCTTTCCTCAGACTCCGACATCACCCCTTTGCGGGGCGATGATATTGGAGGCAACGCCCGAGCACCATTGCCTCTCAAAAAGAATCGGCCACCCACGATTTGCTCCGTTCGTGTCCTCGCTGAGGATCCGGGCGCGAGGGGGCTGATAGGCGTGGCTTACAAGTATGACCCCAACTTAAGGATCAATTGGGAATAACGAGAGATATAACCGAAAGTTATACGTAGAAGAACATTTCGTTTGACCCATTTTTTTGGCATGACGATTCTGCAATCAACCAGAGCGAGTCACAAAGCGGGCCTGATGAGTGGAGTTCGCGTTCACCGAGTCGCCTTCTGCTTCACCGGCGTTGTACGAGACAGGACAGGGGCGGCGCACACCAATCGGCCGACACTCTAAACATTTGCCAGGCGTGACGTCGGCGTTCAGAGAGATGCACGTTAATAACTTCGACACAGGGGAGCAAGAGGTGAGGCAGCAACGAGTAAAGCGAAAGAGCGTCTACTTTCTGGCCGCAGGGCTTCTTGGTGCCTACGGTACGGTACACGCTGACGGAGTGTTCGAGTCACTCCTCCCTGGGTTTTCCCCCAGTGTGATTCCGAGAACTGGTAATGCTTTCAACATCTATGGCACTGTCGACCAATATTTTGACCATTTGAATTCGGGGGGGCAGTCCGTCAACCGAATTTTGAGCGGCGGTGCGTGGACGTCGAAGTTCGGTTTCTACGGGCGCGAGGACCTAGGCGCCGGAACAGCCGTGTCGTTCAATCTTGAGGCGGGATTTAATGCCAATGACGGCACCCTTGGCCAATCTGGGACGTTGTTCAATCGGCAATCGACTATTGCAGTCAGCAATCCCGCCTACGGAACTTTGCAGGTAGGCAAGCAGTTTGGTGTTGGACTGCAGCTGTTCGTCGACCCATTCCTCGGAAATGCGAAGATTTCTCCGTGGGGATACTTCAGCGGCGCAGCGGATCTCGGGAAAGGCTCCAGCAGCGTTGAATCGCGCGTCAACAAGAGTTAACGTCAATAGTGGTGTACGAACAATTTGATGGCGGTCGATTTCAAGCGGCGAGTTTCTGCTGAACCGGTCGATCGTCTTGCACCGGTTCGCCGTCCTTGAAGGCAACGCCCTCGAG
>Ga0164242_10000263_pt1 | contig 65764 bp, 61 predicted proteins | sample OricomgcompostMG_FD_108783 | JGI IMG/M metagenome (GOLD analysis project Ga0164242, IMG submission 108783) | Miracle-Growth compost microbial communities from Emeryville, California, USA - Original compost - Miracle growth compost (MG) ... | reverse complement strand
ATGCTCTTTCCGGGCGGCGGCTGCGGCGACGGCCCGCAGGTCGTCATAGCGGTCGAACTCGTCGACGATGGGTTTGCCGATCATCTGCTCCAGCACATCTTCAATGGTGATAATACCGACGAACTCCTCGAAACTATTTACCACCAGGAACAGGTGCTGCTTGGTGCGCAGAAACGCCTGCAGCGTCTGCAACAGGGTAAATTCCTCGTGCACATACGTCAGCTTCGGTTTTACCAGGGATGCCACACTGCCGGTGTGCTTCGTGCCGACCAAATCGCGTAAACGCAGGATGCCGATAATGTGATCGCGCTTGCCCTCATAAACCGGGAATCGGCTGTGACCGCTGCGGGCCAGCTCATCCATCAGCACCGGGCCGATGGATTCGGTCGCCGACACCAGCTTGACCACCCGCTTCGGCACCAGCGCGTCAGCCACTGTCTTATCGCCGAAGGTCAGCGAGTGCTTGAGCAACTCGATTTCGCTGGGTGCGATCCGGTTATCGGGCTGATTTTTCTGGTTGTCGAGCAGCTCTACCAAGTCGGCCTTTTCATACAGCCCGGTGTGGATATGCAGCGGCCGGTGCCTGCGCACAAACCGCACTGCGAAGTCAAATACCGGGTGCAACCGTTCGAGCAGCCAGCCGAGGGCCGGCGCGGCACGACGAGCCAGCCACACGCTGCTGCGGTTCAGTTCGCCACCCGGTACCAGCACCAGGCCGCCGACCACACCGATTGCCAGCAGCACCAGCACCGCCAGCCACACCCCCACGGTCTGCAACACGCACACCAGAGCTAGAACGGCCAATAGAAGCGCTAGTAAACTCAGCAAAGCGTCGAGGCTCATGCCGTACGCCGCCGGTTTGTAGAGCAACGCGGCGATATCATCACCGGAACGGGCCAGCCGCTTCAGCTCACGCACCGGTACGTGCCGGTAGGTCCGGTGCAATGTTACGGCCGTCAGCGCGCCCAGGGCCAGCAGTACACCAAGGATGAAAAAAACCATATGCATAAATAGTACTGCACCGGCCGGCGCTTGTGCAAAAATCAGGCAAGCGTATGGTACTATACATAAAATAGTAATGGAGTGAGTGACAAACTATGGACAAGCGTTTCCTAGCAATCATCGGCGTCATCGTAGTCGTGTTCGGCGGCATCCTGCTCTTCGGCGGCAAGCATGATGGCAACGGTTCGGGCGGCAGCTCGAACGCCAAACCGACCAACCACGTGGAGGGCAATACGAACAGTAAAGTGACATTCGTGGAATACGGTGATTTCGAATGCCCGATCTGCGAAGAATATTACCCGACCGTCAAACAAGTCGAGCAAAAATACGCCAGCACCGTCAAGTTCCAGTTCCGTAACCTGCCGCTCAGCAGTATCCACCCCAATGCCTTCGCCGGTGCCCGGGCAGCCGAAGCCGCCGCCGACCAGGGCCAGTTCTGGGGCATGCACGACCTACTGTACGAGAACCAGGATCCGAACGGTGCCAGCGGCTGGGTTGCCAGCAGCGATCCGCTCGATGATTACTTCGTGGGTTTCGCCAAGCAGTTGAAGCTCAATGTCGCGCAGTTCAAAACTGATTTTGCCAGCAGCGCGGTGAATAACCGCATCAATGCCGATATCAATGCCTTCAGCAAAACCGGCCAGCAGGAAGCTACTCCCACATTCTTCCTGAACGGTAAGTACGTCTCCAATGAGCAATTGGTCGACAACAACGGTCCGAGCCTCGCCGCTTTCTCAAAAGTCATTGACGCTGCCCTCAAATCCGCCGGCCAGCAGAACTAGTTCGCCGTAGCGGCCAGAGCAGTATACGTCAGGTAGTGCCGGTAGGTTTTGAAGCCTTGGGCACGGCGCTTGTGGGCCGCCCACTGCTCGAACACCAGCGTGCCGTAGGGCGGTACGCTGGCTGCAAGCGCAAACAACCCGCGCAGACGCGGCCAACCTAAACTCGGGTACAGCCCGACGGCCGCCACCAGGTACACAAAAAACAGCATGCCATGGATCTGCCCGGCAATCAGCACCGGCACGTTATTGCCCTGCAAGAGGTACCGCTTCATGATGATACCGGTGATGAGCAGCGTCCAGCCGCACGCTTCAGCTACGGCGGCGATGCGGAACAACAGCCAGGCCTCGGCCTCGGTAAACGGCCGGGCCGCTTCAAACCGGCGCAAAAATTTCAGCATATTAAAATGGTACCGCATAAAACCACGCGGTACCATTTTTTAGGGCAAGCGATTTATCTAGCCGGCGTGCACAGGTGCGACAGCCGGATCTTCTTGCGCCACACCTTGCCTGCCACGCTGCTTCAGCACGAACGTCGCGATCAGAGACGCGCCGATCATAAAGCCCGAGGCGACGTAGAAGGCGGAATGGAAACCATGCACCTGCGCGGTCATCGCGGTCAGTTTGCCGGGGTGCGCCGTGTGCTTGAGGTAGGCCGCCGTGCTCGATGTCGCGACACCCGTCAAGATAGCCAGGCCCAGCGCCCCACCGATCTGCTGCGAGGTGTTGAGCAGGCCCGAGGCCAGGCCGGATTGCCGGCCGCTGACCCCGCTGGTGGCCGCGATGGTGACCGGCACGAAGGTCGCACCCATTCCCAGGCCAAGCAGCACGAAGCCAGGCAATAAATCGCGCACATAGGTGCCGTGCACCGGCACGTGTGCCAGCAGGAACAGCGACGTCGCGACCAGCAGCGGCGCCACCATCAGGATAGGCTTGTAGCCGATACGCTTCACCAGTCGCGGAATCTGCGTCGCCGAAATGGCGATGGCAACCGGGATGAGCAAAAAGCTCAGGCCCGTCTTAACAGGTGAATACCCAAGCACCGTCTGCACATACAGCGAAGTAAAGAAGAACGTACTGAACATGCCGGCCACGATCGGCATCATCGTCAGGTTAGCACCGGTGACGTTGCGAAGCTTGAAAATACCCAGCGGTACCAGCGGGTGGTCGCTGCGTAGTTCGTTGGCGATGAAGAAAATCAGCAGTGCTATCGCCCCGCCGAGGAACCCGAGCGTCGAGCCGGCCGTCCAGCCGTGCGATGGCGCTTCGACCAGGCCATACACCAGCAGCATCATCGCGGCGGTAATCGATACAGCACCCGGCAGGTCCAGATCGTTGTGCGATTCTTCGGATTCGTGGGCCGGCAGCATCTTCCAGGAAGCGTACAGCACACCGAGGGCGACGGGTACGTTGATAAAGAAGTTCCAGCGCCAGCCCAGGTACTCGGTAATGATACCACCCAGCAGCACACCGGCCGCCGCCCCGCCGGATGCCACGGCACCCCAGACGCTCAGCGCCGTATTGCGCTCATGCCCTTCGCGGTACGTAACGAGTACGATGGAAAGCGCAGCCGGCGACATCAGCGCCGCCGCCAGGCCCTGGGTCGCCCGCAGCGCCACTAGCATGCCGCCCGACTGGCTCAGTCCGTCAATCAGCGAGGCCACGCCGAACAGCGCCGTGCCGATCATAAATAGGCGTTTGCGCCCAAATAGGTCAGCCGCGCGGCCGCCCAGCAGCAGGAAGCCGCCGAATGTCAGCGTGTAGGCCGTGACGATCCACTGCAGACTCGACTGGTCCATATGGAACGCTTTCTCGATAGCCGGCAGCGCCACGTTCACGATGGAGGTGTCAAGCACCACCATGAACTGTGCCAGGGCCAGCAGTAGTAATATCCACCAATGATTCTTCGCTTTATCGGTCATAGCAGGGTCTCCTTTGTATTTTCAGCCGAAACGTATTATTATTACTAGGTAATCATTGTAAATCCGTACTGTTGACATTGTCAACTATTTAATAAGGCAACTTTTATAACTTATGCACAGGCACCGCATCACACATAATTTTTATCTCTCGTTGCTGGAGTTTCTGATGACGGCCAAACAGCATATCATGGCCATCGGTGCGGAGTTCGGGCTCACCAGTATTCAGGCCGTCACCCTGCTGCTCATCGACGAGCACCGGCCGCGACCCATGAAAAGTTTCTGCCTGCTGTACCACTGTGATGCCAGCAACATAACCGGCATCGTGGACGGGCTGGAGAAAAAGGGCCTGGTGAGCCGGCAAAACGACCCGAACGACCGTAGGGTCAAAGTCATCTGCCTGGAACCGGCCGGCAAAAAGCTGCAACAGACTATTATCGAGCGGCTCGAAGCGGCGAACGGCTTCCTGTTCGACCCGCTGAACGAATCCGAAAAGCAGCAGTTCGTGAGCATCGTCGAAAAAATCGCCGCCACGCAAAAACCAGCCTAAAACGGCTGGTTTCTTTAGCGTATCGTACTACTAGTACGCTATAAATTGCTGCCAGGCGGGGCGCCTCACGCGCACCGGTGCGGCGGTGGGCTTGTCGTGTGCAAGCCGGATGGTTATGGACATTTATAGGATCCTCCCGGTGAGTGCCTGTTCGTTTCCAGAGAAAGCGAATAGAAACCCACCGTTTTTATTTTTGTTAATTTTTGTCTCTACAGCGTTCTCGCAGACGCCTTCGATGTACCCCCACTATACCAAGCGCTTATGTTTGCCGTCAAGCGCAAATTTAGCTAGAGTTGCTCCTCGGAAAGAGCAGCCGGAGACGGCGAATTTAGTTCGCCGCCCTGCTTAGGTGAGAAAACCTGGCCCAAAAATATCCAGTGAATATTTTTGTAGGCTCGAATGAAATGTCGTGCAGTGCAACTAAGCTAGTCGTCGTGCCAAGTATGAACGACTGGTCCCCGCCTAGGCGGGGCCGCGCATGGTTGTCTCATCTATGGATGGGCGGGAGGTAGAGCCAGTGGCCGCGGGCGTAGCGTAGGACGCTGGGGAGGATGCCGCGCACGGGGCGGCCCGAGCGCAGGCCCTTGCGGACATCGGCGGAGCTGATGTGGTCGGTGCCGATATCGACGAAGGTCAGATTGCCGAGTGGCGTGTCAGCCTGGGCGAGCCGCCGCAGCACCTCAGCCATCTGGGCGTGCGAGGTCACCGCGACCACCAGGTGCAGTTTGTAATACAGCCCGGGCAGATCGCCCTCGTGCCACAACAGTTCACTGGCGGTCGTCAGCAGGCACAAGTCAGTGGGCGGCAGGGCATCGACCACGCGGGTCAGACTGCGGGCGTTCAGCCGGGCGTCCGGCAGATCAAACACATGGAACTGCTCGTACGGTTTCAGTGCCCGGTTCAGCATGATGCTGCGGTGCACGTAGTGCTCCGGTTCGCGGCCGTGCACCGGGCGGCGTTCCGGAACGAAGTAGACTTCCTGAAGCCCGGCGATCTTTTGCGCTTTCAGGGCGAACACGATGTGCCCGGCATGCACGGGGTCGAAGCTGCCGCTATATATGCCCACGCGCGGCAATTTCGGCTGCTCCACCACAACCGGTTCGGTACCCGGCTGGAAATCGTAGTGCGTTTCTGCCCTGCTCATTCCACAGCCTCGGATGCAGCCTCCAGGGGCATGCCTTCGCAGCATTTGGTTATGGCGTGGCAGCTTGGGCACATGAAATGCCCGTGGACCGGCTCCAGCGGATAGTACATGCAGACATCGCAAAACAGCAGCGACGAGCGCTCCTTCACCAGCTCAGCATAGGGGTCAAAATCGTCTGTTGTCATATGTATAGTATAGCTCCGCACGTCTAGCCAAGCGCAGTAAGAAAAATTAATGGAACCTAGCTTGTAGTGGTGGCGCAGCCGCAGCTACCGCTGATGCGCTTTTTGCCGTTGGCCATTTTCCGCACCACCGTTCTGACCTTCTTCTTGTGGCACAGCGGACACTCGTTGGAAACGAATTCACAATCGCCGTCTTCACTGGTAGAACTTTGCGTGTTCTTACCGGCTGCACCACCGTTTTCGAGAGATTTCACGCCGCCGCCGGGGCAGGAATTGGAATCGGCGGTCGCCAGCGCCTTGACCATAAACCGGCCGACTTGCTCTATGTCACCCTGCTCCAGGTAATGGCGGGCAGCCTGGATGTAGTACGCCGACTCGGTGCCGAATACCGTCGTGTCGATGTTTTCGTCGGTGAGTGCCCGCGCTACCAGTTCGGCCTCCGACAGCTCATGCAGCCGGCGGGTGGCGTCAAGCGGAGTTTGGAAGCTGGCTGCTTCGGCGATTAACCGCTGGGTGATTTTCTGCACCGTCGGCTCAAGCTCCAGCTCCCGCTGCCGGCACTTCTCCAAATATGCCAGATAATCTTCAGCCGGGCGGTCTTCCCCAAAAAACGTACCCATGGTTTCATCGGCCAGGCGGACCAAGTCAATCACACCGTTGGGCATCAAGGACTTCGGCACCAGCCACGCCCGGTCTATGCCCTGAGCAGCAGTCAGCCCACGTACCTCAATGCCAATCTGCTCGCCGACCCGCGCTACCAGCTCCGCGTCATGCCGCGGCGCATTTCTGTGGCGCTTACCAGCTACGAAAGCCGTCTCGGTGATGATTTCGTCAGTCCCACCTTCAGTTGACGCCTGGAAAGCGATACTCATCGTATCTACGAAAAATCCCTCCTGGTGCATCTCCTTTTCCGACATATTATCTGCCGGGCGGGATGGTACGACCACGTAATGATCTTTGAGCAGGCCTTGCCGCTTGGCATCTTCTATGCGGAATAAGTTGCGCGTTTCGGCCTTTGTGCGCGGAAGCATCTTAGGGTTTTGGCTGGCGAACCTGAGGCTGTTCGCCTGGATAGACCGGCCGCTGTGACCATGCTGTGTGGTATGGCCCTCGGCATCTACTTTTTGGATGACCCTCGTGACATGGCCTTTCTTTATGGAGCGCTCCACGACATCGCCCCGGACATTCATGCGGGCTGATTGCAGCGCCTCGAAGTCGCCTTGTGCAGCTCGGCGGAGCGATTCCTGCAAGGACATCGGCTGGCCCGTTTCGTGGATTATCTGGGCTTCCGCACCAGCTACGACCATACCGATGAACCGCTCGGCCCGGGTCCGGCTGAAACGCTCCGAGTTCAGCGCGGTCAGCTCACGCGCCACCGGTTCAACGGTGGCCGTTTTTTGTTCCCAATCTAACTGTTCAGTGGCGGCTGCGGCGGCCATAGAAAAACCCTCTGACTTCCGGCGGCAGAGGGTCTCGAAATACACTTCGATTGCTTCTGCTCGGAAGGCTTGTTAGAACCGTGTCTGGCTTAAGGCCCCTGAGACAAACCTAGCGGTTTTTCTCAGCGCGCGGGCAAAATGGAATACATTTTGCCCGGCTGCTCTTTTCCCTCACTCGGGAAGTAAGCAAACCAATTACAGTTGCGGCACAGCTGAGGATTCACACCCCATTCCGGTCATGTTGTTAACTATATAGTAGTGTAGCACCCGGCCCCTACGCTAGATATAGTATTTTTGTATACAAACTAGCCGGCTTTGTCGGTGCTGACGGCTTTGGTTTTGAGAGCCGATAAGCGCTCCGTAAAACTCTGGGCGGCACCGTCCAAGCCCAACACCCGCAGGGCGCCGAGAAGTATCTGCAGGTTTTCCAGCTGTTCCGGCACAGGGACCGGAGCGGCTTCGGCCTCGGCAAACGCCTGCCCCACTTTGCCCACCAGCCACTTTTCCTCACTGTCTTTGACGGCGTTGGTTTTAAGCGGTGTCTCAGCCGGCATGTCGCCGGACGTTACGACTTCGAGCGAACGGGCGCTGTGATCGCGCTTGCGCAAATGCCCGCGTTTGATGAGATTACCGACATGCAGCGCCACCGTCGCGACCGAGGCGTACTGCAAGCCGTTCATTATCTCGCGGTAGCTCGGGCTGTAGCCGTGCTCGGATATGAACGCTTCAATGTAGGCCAGCAGCTCTTTCTGCTTCTTGGTCGGCCGCACGGTCGGTTCGCTCATATCCAGCGCTGTTTGCTTTTCGTTCATGGTTTCATCTTACTACCGGCCCCAGTCTTCCAGCAAGTGATGTAGCCCGGGATGGAAAGCGAGCACCGCAAGTGAGCCGTACTCTAGGCTACGGTGAGCGCGGAGCACAGCTTTACGCCTGGGATGCGCGCCTGCTGGAAGACTGGCGCTCTGGGAAGACCCAGTATTTGTACCAGAGGTACGACCAGACAGTGAAGAAAGCACTGGAAATGAAGAAGCCGAGGTACGGGCTGATGCCGATGACTTTCAGTCCCCAGATGATGAGGTAATCGAGCACGAAGCCGATGCTTTCTATGAATATATAGCGGCCGGCGTGCTGCATTTCACTCAGATGCGCCTGGTCGCTGAAGGCCCAGAAGCGCTGCACGAGGTAATTCAGCGACCAGCCGATGGCGTCGGCTGCGATTTTGGCCCACAGCCAGTCCCAGCCCAGAGCGCTGTAACAGATGGCAAACACCCCGTAGCCGACCCAGAAATAGAGCGTGCCGCCAGCCATGTATTTGCCGAAGCGCTTCCAGTCGAGCTTAAACTTTGCCATTGCCCGCCTTGGCTTCCCCAGCGCCCAGCGCAATGCCGGCCAACCCCCACCACACGAACGCCAGCGTGTCATCCGCCCAGGCATGGCTCAGCAGATTCACAAAAGCAATGCCGATGAACGCCGCGAACACTACCAGCGCCAGGCGCGAATGTACCCGCTCGTACAGTTCCCGACCGACGAGCCCCAAGATGCCGATGAAGAGCGCGGCGCCGAGCCAGCCGGTTTCCTGCGCGATCTGCACGTAGTAATTTTCGGCGATGCGGGCCGAATGGCCGCTGTTGTACTCGCTGGCCGGGCCGGCAGTGCCGGGGCCGTCGCCGAGCGGCTGGTGCAGGACATCCGTCAGGCCGTTTTTGAGCGCACTGGCGTGGGCGGAGTTCGAGCCGGTCGCCGATTTGGAGTGCTGCTGGGTGTGCAGCAAGGCGTTCTGCAGGCTCACGTTATTGCGCAGCAGCAGCGCGGCACCACCGAACACGAGCAGCACCACCAGCGTAATCATGCCAAGCAATTTCCGCGCCCGGGCAGTCTTGAGCTGCCGCCAAGCGATAAAGATGAGCGCCAGCAGCGCGCCGATCCAGGCACTGCGCGACCCGGTAGCATAGAGCGCCAGCAGCGCTACCAAGCCGCCGGCCAGCCATACCCAGCGCCGCTTGGCCGCAAAGTACAGTACTGCCAGCGATGACAGTACGACCACCAGGTAGGCGCCAAGCGGGTTGGCGCCGCGGGTCGTGGATTGCACGCGGATGTAGTGGCTATTATGATTGATAGTTTCGATGGGCGCGATGTTCGTTGTAGTGTTGTAGCCGAAATGTACCAGGAAATCATGCGGCAGTACCGTGAACTGCAGCGCCGCGAACGTAGCGACGACAACCGCCGGCCACAGCACCAGCTGCTGCCAGTGTTCCCGCAGCCAGCTTGAGCGCCGGGCCGCCGCCAGTACCGCCACGAACCAGGCCAGAAACCTGAGGTTCACGAGCAGCCCGTAGCCCAGTGCTTTGGCCGTCACGTCTCCCTTTGCGAACGAAACGACGCCCTGCAGCAGCGTCAGCGCGCCGTAAGCCAAAATAAGCCGCATGAGCAGACTGCCGGCCAGCCAGCCGCGTAGTTCTTTACCCTGTGCCAGCCAGTAGCACACGACGCCGAAGACAATCAGCAGCGCTATGTCGTCCCACAGCCGCAGCAGTGTGTAGTGGCCGACCAGGCTGGCGAGCCAGACCGTCAGGAAGCCTTGGAACGGCACGAGCACCAGCACCGCAGCCACGAGCCAATTTGCCAAATGTGTCGAATTCCAGTCTGATAGTTTCGCCATATCGATACCATAAATATAACGTGCGATGCTCGGCAGCGACAAGCAAGCTTGCCACTGCCTCCGCTTCTTCGTTATAAATGTTACAATTCAGTATATATGAAGAGCAACGCGTCGCTCATATACAACCTTTTTCTGGTCATCGGCGATTTCGTGGCGCTCGTGCTGGCGTTCGTCGGTGCTTACCTGATCCGTGCCGCCAGCCACACCCCGGTTGCGCACCCTATCCATGGCACGACATACATCGGCGTTTTCTTGGGGCTGCTGCCGTTTTGGATCCTCATCTTCGCTCTGCTCGGCCTGTACAACAGCAATATTTACGAGCGCCGCTTCAGCGAAGCCGGACGGCTGCTGGTGGGCTCATTCATCGGCATGCTGTTCGTCATTTTCTGGAATTTCGTAAGCACCAACCCGATCTTACCGGCCAAACTCGTGCCGATTTACGGCTTCGGCTTGGGCTTCGTTTTCCTGGTAATTATCCGCAACATCGCGCGGCTCATACGCACCGAGCTGTTCGGTTTCAATATCGGCCTGACGCAGATCGCGCTCATCGGCAGCAATGCCGTCACCCGCGAGCTCGTCGAATCGCTGGCCGATAGCAAATACTCGGGCTACAAAGTGGTGGCCGTGGTGGGTGATAAGCGCCAGGTCGGCAACCGGCCGATTTTGGCATATCCGTCGTTCCAGGAATTCATCCAGAGTGCGCCCGGCAGCTTGCACGGTATCATCCAGACGGAGCTGTACGCAACTGAAGCGCGCAATGCCGAGATCCTGACGTACGCTCAGGAACACCACGTGGGCTACCGGTTCGTGCCGGGCAATAGCGAGCTGTTCGTGGGCAACATCGACGTGGAGCTGTTCCGCAGTAATCTGCCGGTCATCACCGTGCATCATACCGCGCTCTTCGGCTGGGGCCGTGTGGTCAAGCGGCTGCTCGATTTACTTTTCGGATTCGTACTGCTGGTGCTGAGTTCACCGCTCTGGCTGGTGTGCGCACTAGCCGTCAAACTGAGTGACGCGCGTGGCCCGGTATTTTACCGTGCCGATCGGCTGACACGTTTCGGCACTACCATCCATATCCTCAAATTCCGCACCATGAAGCACGCGTATAACGGGCTGACGCCAGAGGAAGCATTCGAGAAGATGGGCCGGCCGGAGCTTACCAAGCAATACCGCGAAAATGGCGATCAGCTTTCAAACGACCCGCGGGTCGGCCGGGTCGGAAAATTCCTGCGCGCTACGAGCCTCGACGAACTGCCGCAGTTCTGGAATGTGCTGCGGGGCGACATCAGCCTGGTAGGGCCGCGCGCACTCGATACGTATGAAATCGAGCAATATGCTAAAAAGAACCTGATTCTGAGTGTTAAATCCGGCCTAACTGGCTTGGCGGTGGTATCGGGGCGCAAAGGTATCAGTTTCGAAGAGCGGCGCAAACTGGACCTCTACTACGTACAGAACTGGAGTCTGTGGCTCGATCTGACCATTCTCGTCAAAACTATCCGGGTCGTACTGGAACGTCTGTTTCGGCGAGGTGAGCGGTACTGATGGCCCGCGCGCAGCAGCCATTAAAAGTGGCGATCGTACACGACTGGCTGGTCGGCGGCGGCGCCGAGCTGGTGGTGGAGCAGCTGCACAAACTGTTTCCCGAGGCGCCTATTTATACGAGTTACGCCACGCGCGAGTGGCGCCGCCGGCTGGATGGCAAAGTAAAGACCGGCTGGCTGCAGCCGCTAGGACACGTGCGCAAATTCGTCCCGTTCCTGCGCATCATCTGGTTCACGCACCTGAAATTCGACGGCTACGACTTGGTTATCAGTAGCTCCGGCGCTGAAGCCAAAGGTATAAAAGTGCCCGAAAAAACTCTGCATATAGATTACTGCCATGCACCGACGCACTACTACTGGAGCCGCTACGACGAGTACATGAAGCACCCCGGTTTCGGTGCGCTCGACTGGCTGGCGCGTATCGGCTTGCGCCTTCTCGTGGCACCCTTAAGGCGCTGGGATTACAAAGCTGCCCAGCGGCCCGATTACATGATCGCCAATTCCACGCACATCCAGTCCGAAATCCGTAAATATTACGACCGCGAAAGCAGCGTCATTTTTCCTCCCGTCTACATGGAACGTTTCCAGAAGCCGCAGCACAGCAAACGGAAGCGGGCCGGCTTCCTGATATCCGGCCGCCAGACGCCGTACAAACGCTTCGACATCGCCGTGCAGGCCTGCACCCGGCTGGAGCTGCCGCTGAGCGTAGTAGGTGACGGTCCCGACCACAAGCGCCTGCGCAGCCTCGCCGGCCCGACCGTGACATTTCTGGGCCGCGTCAGCGACGAAGTGCTCGAGGAAGAATTCGCGAGCGCCCAGGCGCTCATCTTCCCCGGCCTCGATGATTTCGGTATCACGCCGGTCGAAGCCATGGCCAGCGGCACGCCGGTCATCGCCTACAAAGCCGGCGGCGCGCTGGACTATGTGCTGCCCGGCAAATCCGGCGAATTCTTCGAGCGGCCCACGGTCGATTCGCTGGCAAAAGCCCTCGAGCTTTTTCAGCCGGAGCGCTACAGTCACCCGAGCATCGCCGTTTTTGCCGACCGCTTTTCAGCCGAAACTTTCCGCCGCAAAATGACCAGCTTCGTTAAAAGAACCATGGAGAAGTAATATGTGTGGAATTGTTGGATATATTGGCAAGCAGCCGAAAGCGGTGGATGTGGTGCTGGATGGGCTGAGTAGCCTGGAATACCGCGGGTATGATTCGGCGGGCATCGCCTACATGGATGATGGCAAGATTACGCTGGACAAGCAGGTCGGGCGCGTGCAGGCACTGCGCGATAGCCTTGGCGGCGATAAGAAATCAGCGGCAGCCATCGGCCACACCCGCTGGGCCACCCACGGCACACCAACCACCGCCAATGCGCACCCACACTTCAATGCCGACGGAACCATCATGGCGGTGCATAACGGCATCATCGAAAATTACGCCGAGCTGAAAAGCCATTTGCAAAAACAGGGCTATACGTTCGTGAGCGAAACCGACACCGAAGTCATCCCGCACCTCATCGATTTTTACCGGCGCAGCACCAAGAGCTTTGAAGCCGCGTTTGAGGAAGCCCTGAACCAGCTGCGCGGCGCCTATGCGGTGGCCGTCATGACCGCCGAGGAACCGAATGTGCTGTATGCCGCTCGCTTAAGTAGCCCGCTGGTGCTGGGCGTCGGCAAAGACCTGTGTGTGGTCGCCAGTGACCCGAGCGCCATTCAGGAGCACACCAAAGATGTGGTGTACGTGAATGATTATGAATTCGTGCGTGCCCACCGCGACGGTACGTACAAAATCAAGGACTTTAAAAATGCGAAACTTATAGAACGGGCTGCCGAAACGCTCGACTATGATGCGGCCAAAGCGAGCAAGGGCGATTACGCGCATTTCATGCTTAAAGAAATCCACGAAGCGCCGCAGACGCTGCGCTCGGCCACGCTGGGCCGGGCCAAAGTGGAAAGTAGCACCGTGAAGCTGGGTGGCTTGGAAAGCGTGGCCGACCAGCTGAAATACATCGACCGCATCGTCATTGTGGCCTGCGGCACCAGCTACTACGCCGGGCTGGTGGGCGAATATCTTATTGAGGAAATCGCCGGTATCCCGGTGGAGGTACAGCTGGCCAGCGAGTTCAAGTACCGCCACGAGCCGTTCAGCCGTTCTACGGCGCTGCTAGCTATCAGCCAATCCGGCGAGACGGCCGATACTATTGCGGCGCTCAAGAAAGTTGAGAATTACGGCGTGCTGCGCCTGGGCGTCGTTAATGCCATCGGCAGCACCATCGCCCGCATGACGGACGCCGGCGTCTACTGCCACGCCGGACCGGAACAGGCCGTGGCCAGCACCAAGGCGTTCATCGCCCAGGTGACAGTTTTGAGCCTTATCGCCCTGCACCTTTCAAACGGCTCGAGCGAGCTGTACAAGCCACTGCTCAAAGAGCTTGACGCGCTGCCGCAGAAGGCTGAAGCAATGCTCAAAGATGCAGCTGGCATCAAAAAACTGGCGAAAAAATACGCTGCCTACCGCGATTTCCTGTACATCGGCCGCGGCTACGGCTTCCCCTGCGCGCTTGAGGGTGCGCTGAAGCTCAAAGAAGTCAGCTATATCCACGCCGAGGGCTACGCCGCCGGCGAAATGAAGCACGGGCCGCTGGCCATGATCGAGCCAGATTTCCCTACCTTCGCTATCGCGCCCGACGGTCCGTTGCTGGAAAAAACCTACAGCAATATAGAAGAAATCCGGGCGCGCAAAGGCCGGGTACTGGCCGTCGCTACCGAAGGGAATAAGCATATCACCAAGCTGGCAGACGATGTCATCTACATACCGAAAACGCTCGACCAGACTTCCCCGCTGCTCGTCGCCATCGCCATGCAACTGTTCAGCTACTACGTAGCGGTTGAGAAAGGCTACGACGTCGACCGGCCACGCAACTTGGCGAAGTCAGTGACGGTTGAGTAAGTAATAGTTAGTCTTTTGGCCAGAGTTTGGCGGGAGTGGTGCCGAGTAGGTCGGCCAGGATTTTTTCGTCGGCCGCATAGAACGCGCGGAGTTTGGCGGCCATGGCCGCATCTACCGGCTCTTTACCACCCGCGCCTTTTTTGAGCAGTAGATTGTTCCGAGCAGCGCGCAGAACGGGGCGCGGCACCAGTTTCATGGTAGTTTTCAAGACGGTCGGGTTGTTGGTGAGTTTTGCGAGTGTTTGACTGCGCGGTACCTGGTACTGGTTCTGGGGTTTGGCTTCGGCGAGCTGCGCGGCATATGACGCGTCGGCGCCGATGTGTGTCAGAATCTGCTCCAGTGTCTCGACCGGCCGCTGCGTGAAATCACGGAAGTTCACCACCAGCAGCTGCTCGGACGGGAAGTGGCGGTAGTAGTTCTGCAATTGCTCGCCGTACAGGCCGAGCCGCACGATATCATACACCGGCGAGCCGACATCACCAGCCATCAGCCGCTCGACCGTACTATGAAACGGCGGCTGCTTGCCGCGGCGGTCGTAGAGCAAATAGTGTGAATGGGCCCGCTGGACCGGCTCGCGCAAAATGGCGATGAGTTTCATGGCGGGGTTGTACGCTTTGATGCGGGCCGGAGCTTCCGGATCAAACAGATAGTAGGTACTGGATTCGCCACTGATCTTATCGCCAGCCTGCGCAAACAATGCTTCGTAGGCTTCCGGGTCTTTGGTGATCTGCAAAATGTCGTTATCGGGAAATGGGAAATCAAGGCTCGAGAAAAAATGCGGTTCTTTTATAGCCGACATGAAAATGTCAGGGTGCTGCGCGAGCATATCGTGCAGGGAGGTCGTGCCGGAACGGGGTGCGCCGATAACCAGGAAGTTGGGGCGAGTCAGTTCATGTTTGCTGGTCATAACGTATCGGTCCAGAGTACGGGGCGCACCTGCTTACCTGCTGGATAAATCTCCTTTCGCTAAATTGCAGATGGCCTCAGCCATTGCCTGCCAGCTGTTTTCGCGGCAAAAGGCTTCGATAGCCGGCTTGCACGCAGCCGCCTGCTGGCGGGTGGTTTTGGCGATAGCTGCAGCCAGCGCCGCCGGGTCTTCGGGTGGCACTAGCCAGCCGGTTTTGCCGTCCCTCACCGCATCTTTGAGGCCGCCGACAGCACTCGCAATAACCGGCTTGCCGTAGTGATATGCCAGCGCCACCACACCGCTGCCGGTAGCCGAACGGTATGGCAGCACGACCGCATCGGCCCGGGCGAAATAATCAGCGGCCTGTGCATCGGTCACATATTCGATTTTTGTCTCCAGGCTCGGTACGCCCGCATCCGTAATCTGTTTTTTCAGTGCCTCCACATCGCCCCACGCCTCGCCGACGATAGTAGTGTGAACTTCCCTGTCCTGCAGCGCACCGAGTGCCGCCAGCAGCGTATCGAGACCCTTGTAGGGGCGGATGAAGCCGAAAAAGAGCAGCTCCAGCCGGCCGCGCTTGGATAGCGGCTTCCCGGCAGCCGGGAACCGGTCGTAAATGGGATGGATGCGCAGCAGCAACTCGGCATCAGGCTTGATCTCGTGCAGCATGGCTTGCTGCTCCGATGACTGGACGATGTACGCATCGGCTTGTTTCAGAAAGTACTCGCTGACCTTGCGCTTCAAACCGTGCGCGTCATGATCGAACAGATTGTGGCACAAAAACGCCGTTTTGATGCCGTGCCGACGAAGACGCCTGGCGATATAGGCGAAGCCGGGCTGCCAGATCAGTGTCCACCAGTCGAGCACCACCAGATCACAACCTTGGCGGATGATCGTATCCGCCGCCTTACGCCAGGTGAGCGGATTGTAAATATCCAGCGCGTAGCGCACATCGGCCTCGGTCGCCGCGTCCGCTTCCGGCGCTTTATCGGTTGCGCCCGGGTACAGCCACTGCGGATATTGGCGCTTGAACGAAATGGTCTGCAGCTCGGCACGATCCCTTAGTGCCTGGTGGAGCTGCGTTGTGTACTGTGCGATACCACCGCGGTATGGCAGCACCGGCCCTACCAGTGCGATTTTCGGCCGCTTGCCTGCGGCGCTTACGGATTTTCCTCTCATAGTTCTAGGTAGAAATTATATACTAGATTACACTTATATCCGTAATGAGCGCACAATCCACCCTATCGAAACTCTCTGCCAGCAAGCCGCTCCGGCGGGCAATACCGCTGCTGTTCTACGCACTGCTGGTGATTTTTCTGGTGCTGTACCTGCACGATTTGGACTGGGCTAAGCTGAAGCATGTGCACGTCAGCTGGTGGTATGTAGTGGTGGCCAGCCTAGCCGGGCTTGCCGCCCGGTACTGGCAGGTCGTGGTCTGGCTGAATATCTTGCACAATCTGGGCGCCAGCGGCCTGAAGCCCCACCGGCGCCATCTTGCCTATGTCTACGCCAAATCGTGGATGGGCCGCTACATACCCGGCACGGCGCCGTGGATCTTGGGCAAAGTCTACTTTGCAAGCAAGCACGGCATCCCGAAAGAAAAGCTGGGCGTCAGCTCGCTACTGGAAGGCGCGCTCGAAATCGTCACCCTGCTGGTACTGTCATTCCTGATGCTGCTATCGGACAGCCGGTTCGATGTGATCAACGGCTCGACACGCGTCTTTATGGCCGTGGCGATCGCCGTGTGCGTTATTGCCATGGTGCCGGCCGTGTTCAACCGGCTGGTGTCGATCGCCTACCGGCTGCTGCGCCGCAAGAAACTGGCAACGGAACATTTAGCCAGCCCGAAAACGATTCTGAGCGGTGCCGGGCTGTATGTTATCAGCTCGATTTTGAGCGGGCTGTCGCTGTTTTTCATAGCCAAGTGCGTATACTTGCCGCTGAGCTATCACGACATTTTGTTCGTGATGGGCGCCAGCAACCTAGCCGGTGCACTGGGCATGCTGGCAATTTTTGCGCCCAGCGGCATCGGCGTGCGCGAGGGCGTGCAGCTGGTACTGCTAAGCGCGCTGATGCCGAAAAGCATCGCGCTCGTCATCGTGGTGGTGTCGCGCCTGTGGAGCGTCGCCATGGACTTCGCGTTCTTCAGCTGCAGCCGGCTGATACTGCAGCTCAAGCCCGAAGCCAAGCAAACGTCCTAAGTGGTTTCGTGGCCGGTGGCTTGATTAATACGGGTCGAGGAATCTACCTTATCACCCAGTCCGAATACCAGCTGGATGCCGTACTCATTACAGACGTCGGTTTCGGGTATTACCTTGTCGGAATCACGATCGCCCCCATTCGCGAAGACAAGCTCGTCGTAAGGGTGTGTCTGGGCGATAATACGCAACGTCTCAATAACGGGCGGCTCTTCATCGATCGATAGGATGACTTCATCTACGACCCGCAGTGCATTCACCAATCGATACCGGTTCTCTTGTGGCAGAATGATCTTACCTTTTTTGAGCAACTGCTGTTTGTCGTTATTCACGACTACCAGCAGCCGGTCACCTAAACGGGCAGCCTGCTCCATCATATCTAAATGGCCGCTGTGTAATGGGTTGAAATAACCACTGACAATAACGAGTTTCATAACGTAGGAACGGAGCCAAAATTAAACTTGTTTACTTTTGGCGAGTACCGCCCGTTATATTGTAACGAAGTTATCATATATCTAAACTAGTGTAGCACACCAGGTTGACACCGCCTCGGCGGACGCGTAGTGTGGAAGAAGCCACTTGTGGTTGCAAACACGTAAGCAAAGGAGTAATCCCCGTGAATGCCAACATATCATCTATTTTCAAGGCGTACGACGTACGTGGTAAGGTCGGCAGCGAACTGACTGCCGACGTGGCCGAAAAAATCGGCAAGGCGCTGGCAGACTGGCTGCCAAACAGCGGCACGGTTGCCGTGGGGCGCGACATGCGGCCAGATTCAGCCGAGCTGGCCGGAGCAATTATAAAAGGACTGACCGAGCAAGGCCGGGACGTTATAGACATCGGCGAAGTCACCAGCGACATGATTTATTTCGCGGTCGGCAGTCTGGGTCTGGCCGGCGGAGCCATGGTGACAGCCAGCCATAATCCGGGCGAATACAACGGCATAAAACTGTGCCGCGAAGAGGCCCGGCCGATCGGCCTCACAAGCGGCCTGGCAGAGATCCGTGATGCCGTTCTAGCCGGTACTTTCAAGCCCGCTGCCGATAAGGCAGGTTCGACACAGGAACGAGACATTGCCGAAGACTGGGTCAGCCACGCCCTCTCTTTCATCGATGTCGATAAGCTTAAAGCCCTACGCCTGGCCGTAGACGCCGGCAATGGCATGGCCGGCAAAATATTTCCGGAGCTTGAGCCGTACGTGCCCTGGGAAATCACGGAACTGTATTTCGAGCTCGATGGCACATTCCCCAATCACGAAGCCAACCCGCTGAAATTCGAAACGCTTGCCGACCTCGTGCAGACCATTAAAGACAATAAGCTCGACGGCGGCATCGCGTTCGATGGTGATGGCGACCGGGCTTTCCTGGTCGACGAAACTGGTGCGGTACTGACCGGCGGCGTCATGTCCGCCATCATGGCCGATTATTTTCTGCGTCTGCACCCCGGCTCGCACATCATTTACGATGCCCGCAACAGTCGCAGTGTGCCGAAAGTCATTGAAGAACGCGGCGGCACGGCGCACCGCAGCAAAGTCGGCCACGCCAATATCAAAGCCGACATGCGTGAAAAAAACGCGCCGTTCGGTGGCGAGGCTAGCGGCCATTTCTACTTCCGCGACAACTGGTTTGCCGATAGCGGGCTCATCGGTGCCGTTATCGGGTTGTACGCTGCGGGGCTAACCGGCAAGAAGCTATCACAACTGCGCGAAGATTACACGTTCTACGCTGCGATTCCCGAAACCAATTTCGTAGTCGAAAATAAAGACGCGGTTATTGCCGCTATCCAGCAGGCATTTCCGGATGCCGGCGTCGACACGCTTGATGGCATTACGCTCGACCTTGGGGGTGAAGCTTGGCTCAATGTCCGGGCCAGTAACACCGAGCCGGTGCTGCGGCTGAATGCCGAGGCCAAGACCGAGAGCGAGCTTGAGGCAATCGTCAAAAAAGTCACCGCAATCATCACAGGAGAAACATCATGAAACTGCTCGTAACCGGCGGTGCCGGGTTTATCGGCAGCAACTTTGTGCACTACACCGTACGGAACCGGCCGGAATACGAAGTAACGGTGCTGGACGCGCTAACGTACGCCGGCAACAAAGCCAACCTAGCGCCAATTATGGAGAAAATCACCTTCGTGGAGGGCAATATCTGCGATGCCGAACTCATGGACAAACTCGTAAGTGAAACCGACATCGTGGTACACTTCGCAGCCGAAAGCCACAACGACAACTCACTCAAAAACCCGTGGCCGTTCGTGGAAACGAATGTCGTCGGCACCTACACTATCCTGGAAGCTGTTCGTAAGCACGGCAAGCGTCTGCACCATATCAGCACAGATGAAGTGTTCGGTGATCTGGAGCTGGATGACCCGAACCGCTTCACCGAACAGACTCCCTACAATCCATCCAGCCCGTATTCAAGCACCAAAGCCGGCAGCGATATGCTGGTGCGGGCTTGGGTGCGCAGCTTCGGTGTGCAGGCGACGTTGTCCAACTGCTCGAACAACTACGGCCCCTATCAGCACATCGAAAAATTCATTCCCCGGCAGATTACCAATGTGCTGAGCGACATCAAACCAAAACTCTACGGTACCGGCGAGCAAGTCCGCGACTGGATCCACGTGGATGACCATAACGAAGCGGTACATCTCATTTTAGACGAAGGTAAACTGGGTGAGACGTACATCATCGGCGCCGACAACGACCATGTAAACAACAAGCAGGTTATCGAAATGATACTAAAACTCATGGGTAAACAGCGTGATTGGTATGACCACGTCAACGATCGCCCCGGCCACGACATGCGCTACGCCATGGACAGTACCAAACTGCGTACCGAGCTCGGTTGGCAACCGCGCTACACCGACAACACCGGCATGGAGCGAGGCCTGCAGGCCACCATCGATTGGTACGCCGAAAACCGTGCCTGGTGGGAAGCACAAAAAGCTGACATTGAAGCCGCTTACGCAAAGCAGGGACAATAACATGGCTATCGCAACAACTGAAGTAACCACATATGAGACGGACATACCAGGTCTGCTCGTTTTCAATGTCACAGCAGTCAAGGATGAACGCGGTTATTACCAAGAAACATTCCAGAAAGAAAAACTGGTCAAGGCCGGGCTACCGGAATCGTTCAATGTCGTACAAACCAATACGTCGTACAACAAATTGCGCGGCGCGACACGCGGCTTTCATGCTGAACCCTGGGACAAGTACATTACGGTGCTCAAAGGTAAGGTGTTTGCAGCATATGTAGACCTGCGGGCCGGAGACAGTTTTGGCAAAACCGTCACTGTGGAAATCACACCCGAGACTTGCGTATATTTGCCAATGGGCGTCGGCAATTCGTTCCAGACACTAGAAGACGATACCTACTATTTATATAACGTGAACGATTTTTGGAGTGCTGCCTTGTACGATGAATACTGCTTCGCTAATCTAGGCGATCCAGCAATCGGTATTGATTGGCCGATTCCGCTCGACCAAGCCGTGATGTCGGAGCGAGACCGTAATCACCCATTCCTAAAAGATGCGAGGAGGTTTGAGCGCCATGGATGATTCGAAATTTGTGATTATTGGTAGTAACGGGCAGCTGGGCACGGCGCTGCGGGAAAAATATCCGCGGGCTCGGGCTGTCGATGCGGCTGAGCTGGATATTACCGACCGGGCGGCCGTGGAAGCTTTTGACTGGAACGGTGTAACACACATTTTGAACGCCGCAGCTTATACGAATGTTGACGGTGCGGAAACGCCCGAAGGCCGTGTTGCGGCGTGGAAAGTAAATGTATTTGCGTTACAAAATATAGCTCACGTGGCTTGGCAAAATGATATCGCTGTCGTTCATATTTCCAGTGATTATGTATTTGACGGCACTCAGGAAAACCACCAAGAAGATGAATCCTTGAGTCCGTTGAGTGTGTACGGTGCCAGCAAAGCAGCCGGTGACCTACTGGTTGGCCAGCTCGATAAGTATTACATTCTCCGTACCACCTGGGTGATCGGCGAAGGCAAGAATTTCGTGCGCACCATGCTGGGCCTAGGTGAAAAAGGCGTGAGTCCGACTGTCGTGGCCGACCAGGTTGGACGGCTGACGTTTACCAGCGAACTGGTGCGCGCCATAGACCATCTGCTCACCACCCATGCACCGTTCGGCACGTATAACGTGACAAATAGTGGCGAGCCGGCCAGCTGGGCCGATATAACCCGCCAGATTTTTGCAGATGCTGGATATGATTTGAGCGTGACGGACACGACGACGGCCGAATACTATGCTGGCAAAGACGGTATCGCCCCAAGGCCGCTAAACAGCGTCATGAGTCTGGATAAACTGCACGCTACCGGATTCGAAAGCCACGACTGGCACGACGAGCTGAAAGATTACATTGCAAAGGAGCTAAACAAATGAAAGGTATAATCTTGGCCGGCGGGTCCGGCACCCGCCTCTACCCCATCACCAAAGGCATCAGTAAGCAGCTGATGCCCATTTACGATAAGCCGATGGTGTACTACCCGCTCAGCACGCTCATGATGGCTGGCATCCGTGAGATCCTCATCATCACCACGCCCGAAGATTCCGACGCGTTTCAGCGTTTGCTCGGCGATGGCTCGCAGCTCGGCTGTCAGTTCGAGTACGCTGTACAGCCAGAACCAAAGGGCCTGGCCGAAGCGTTCGTAATCGGCGCCGATTTTATCGGCACTGACAAGGTCGCGCTGGTACTGGGTGATAATATCTTTTACGGCCACGGCTTTGGCAACAGTCTGAAGCGCTGCGTAAACCCGGACGGCGGCATCGTGTTCGCCTACCAGGTGTCCGACCCGGAACGCTACGGTGTGGTGGAGTTCGACGAACAGCGGCGGGCAATTTCTATCGAAGAAAAACCTGCAGAGCCAAAGAGTGATTTTGCCGTGGTGGGGCTATATTTTTACGATAACGCTGTGGTTGATATTGCCAAAAATATACAGCCGAGCGCCCGCGGTGAGCTGGAAATCACCACGGTGAACGAAGAGTACCTGAAACGCGGCAAACTCAAAGTACAGACCATGGGCCGCGGCAGCGCTTGGCTCGATACCGGCACGTTCGAGAGTATGAACCAGGCCAGTCAGTTCGTGGAAGTCATCGAAGTCCGCACCGGTTACAAGATCGGCTGTATCGAGGAGGTCGCCTACCAAGAAGGCTTCATCACCTCCGACCAGCTCCGCACCCTCGCCGAACCCCTCCACAAATCCGGCTACGGCACATACCTTAAGGGACTACTAACAGAAAAATGAGAATATTAGTTACTGGTGGAACTGGATACATTGGCAGCCACACGGTTATCGAGCTCCTCAATCTGGGCCACGATGTTGCCGTAGTCGATAACCTATCAAACAGCTCCGAGGAATCCTTAAAGCGTGTCGACAAAATTACCGGCAAGTCCATAGCTTTTCACAGGCTTGATGTCTGCGACAAGCCGGCCCTCGAGAAAATTTTTGCCGCGACCGCTTTCGATGCCGTCATCCACTTCGCCGGCTTAAAATCCGTAGGCGAATCGGTTGCCAAGCCACTGGAATACTACCGCAACAATATTGGCTCTACCCTGGTGCTCTGCGAAGTTATGCAGGCCCACAACGTTACAAAACTCATCTTTAGTTCTTCTGCGACCGTATATGGTACGCCCGAAGAATTACCACTCAAAGAAACCAGTCGGGTAGGTGCAGGCATCACCAACCCATACGGGCAGACGAAGTTTATGATTGAGCAGATTTTGCGCGATCTGGCCGTGGCCGACCCAAGCTGGCAGATTACCCTGCTGCGCTATTTCAACCCGGTCGGCGCCCATGAATCGGGATTAATCGGCGAAGACCCCAACGGCTTGCCGAATAATCTACTGCCCTACGTTTCGCAGGTCGCTGTCGGTAAGCTCGACAAAGTCCGTGTGTTTGGCGATGACTACGATACGCCCGACGGCACCGGCGTACGCGACTATATTCACGTCGTCGACCTCGCCAAGGGTCATGTAGCCGCGCTCGATCACGTGCAAAACGGCGTCAGGACCTACAATCTCGGCACTGGCACTGGCGTATCGGTGCTGGAAATTATCCACGCTTTTGAAAAAGCTGCCGGCAAAGAAATCCCCTATGAAATCGTCGCACGACGGCCAGGCGACGTCGCTAGTTGCTACGCTGACGCATCCCTAGCCGCCGCCGAATTGGGCTGGAAAGCCGAGAAAACCTTAGAAGAAGCTTGTATCGATGCCTGGCGTTGGCAGTCACAAAATCCTAACGGATTTTAGCTAATTTTAGACGCGACGTTGCCGCCCATAGTACCACCAACACCACAAACAACACTCCGCGGTCGATGAGGGCTATCGATAGTATTTGCGGTACTGAAAACCCAATCACAGTAGATGAAAAAAGATAGATTGCTTCCTTCACGCCGAGATTAGCCGGCGTAACGCTCACAAACAGGCTCAGCGAACCGAGTACACTAAAGAGCAATAGCGCCGGAAAGCTTATAGTAAGGTGTAGTGCTACTATTTCTGTCTTGGCGACCAGCAATGAGAAAAGGAAATTCACCATTACCAACAAAATAAGCTGTATCATGAGCAGCCGGTTAGCTACTATGCCATTCCACCCGTCCAACATTTGGAAAAATATTTTGGCGAGCTTATTCATGTATTTGTTTTTAATATCTCTCTCCAGCAAGTGTGATGGCACTTTTATGAGACTTAACAAAAGCGATACTAAGAAAACACCACCAAAGACCATTACCAGCACAAAGAACTCATTGCTGTGGTGCGCTCGAAGCAAATAAAGGGCTAGCAAGCCAAAGAATGAATTCACCAGGAAAACGATAATGTAATTACCGTAAAGCGTGGCCATGTAATCGCCGTAGGCCAATCCGTGGCGCTTTTTTAGATAGACTGCCCGGAACCCGAAACCGCTGCCCACCGGCGCGAAAAAGTTGCCGACAGATGATATGAGCGCCACGTAGGTGCTCTCCACTGTTGATATATGCTTACGGAACGGTCGCAGACTGAATTTAACAAATAATCCATTACTGGCGATGTTGAGGAAGTCAAACAATACAATAACGACCAGAAGATATAGGTTTGCATGCAATAATATCTTAAATTTATGAATGTTTAGGAAAAAATATACAGCAAAAACCACCAGTACCCCTATGGTGATTGCATTTCTTATTCCTTTTTTCACTATGTAACCATAGCAGATTTGGGCTGGCCTGGAAATGATTTGGTAAACCTATCACGGTACTGTTAAAATTTATCTAGAATCATGGAGCACAAAACTTGGACAGCGCCGCCACGCTTTTTATTTCGTAAGCATAATGTTCTTCATGAGCTTAAAAAGCTTCCAGACGTCAAGACATTCATAGATGTGGGCTGTGGAGCGGGCGGTATGGCCTGCATTTTAGTAAAAGAAGCTGGCCTTCGTGGCAAGGGCATCGACTTTTCCAAGAAGGCGATTGAGGCCGCTAACCACTTAAAGCAAGCATTGGAGCTTGATACGCACCCCACCTTTCATTGGGTCGATGGCAAAGATTTCACAGCTATCAAGAAAGCGGACCTTGTCACGTGCTTTGAGGTCCTTGAACATGTCGAAGACGACGAGGCGCTCCTAAAGAAACTCCTAACATTGTCGAATAAATATGTCATGGTTTCTGTTCCTGCTAAGCAGAAGCTGTATAGTAGAAGCGATGAGCTTGCCGGGCATTTCAGAAGATACGAAAAATACAATCTGACCAACTTACTAGAAAAGAATGGCCTCAAAATCGTCAGTTTCGTATCATATGGCTACCCCTACACTAATTTAGTTCGCTTAGCCCGCGAGCAACTTTCCAGGCAGAAGAAGCACAAAAACAACAAGCAAACCATGGAACAACGTAGCAAAAAGAGCGGTTACGACTTACTCGACCTTAACAAATACCTGCCAGACATGGAAAAACTCATCATGCCCTTTTATAAAACGAGTCGCCTATTCAATGACTATGACTTGTCCGAGGGCTACCTTGTTTTATGCCAGAAAAGCAAGTAATGACTAGCCACACATCCCAGTCCAGTACCTTTCTGCTTTCGATCATTGTACCGCTCCTAAATGCTTCTGAGGATATCAGTGGTGTTTTTGAATCATTGGCCGGCCAGGTCAGAGTAAATAAAAAAGAAATCGAAATCGTCATAGTCGATGATGGCTCTACAGACGATACACCACAGCAAATAAAAACCAATTTAGCCACTCTAAAGGCATTCGGCAACGTTCAGGTTATTACACATAAAGAGCGTGCCGGACTCATAATGGCACGTCTAAATGCTGCAAAATCAGCAAAAGGTATGTTTATAGCTTTTGTAGACAAGCGCACCCGCCCCAACCCTGACTATATTCACTACCTACTTGCCAAGAAGCGAAATATTGTTATCGGTGATGTCTATATGGATAAACAACGAAGTCCCTGGGATCGTGTACTGACACTTATCCGCAAGAAGCTGTATTATCCTTATTTTAATCACCCTTTTGACGATATTGAGATAGATTCAGATTTGTATAAACGATTTAAAAACAAAGGTGGCGGTGGAGCTATGCTTGTCTTGCGCGATTATTATCTAAGTGTTATTGATAAGTTCAAGAAAAGCCCGAACGCGAATGATGATTCAATGCTCATAAACAATCTGTTGAAATTTGAGCCCCTTCTTAAGACGGCAGATGCAAGGACCCTATACATAAATCGAACAGGCTTCAAGGAGAATGTTTTACATGTTTATAATAGGGGGCCAAAATTCGTTGACTACTACATAAAGCCAGGAACACGCTTCTTCCCAGAAATCATTGCATTAGTAGTCGTACTACTTGCTAGTATTGCTCTATTCTTCATACAGCCTTTGGTATTGGCTTATGAATTAATGGCAGCGGTAGCGCTGCTTATATTTATTGCCAGCTACTTGTCTGAGGGTTTGGTGGATTTCTTAACGTGCCTCTGGGTATTTCCTGTCCTAATTCTGGCTTTTGTAGTAGGAATCCTTAAGGGTCTAGCGATGAAAGCTTTAAGGCGTTACTAAAAGTTCAGACGCTTTTTATTAGTGGTCGTAAGATGTCTTTTATGGCTATAGCGGAAAAGCTATTTTTGTAAAGCACGAGAGCATTTGCTCTTATATTTTTTAACTCATCCCTGTTTTCCTTACACCAACTGATAGCACTCGCAAGCTCGACCGGGTTACCTTGCTGGACGATAATACTGTCGTGTTTATCATGGAATATCCCGGCATTACTACTCCTCCCGATTATCACTGGCTTGCCCATTGCCATAAATTGATAAGTCTTGCCGGTAATCACACGCTTAGCCTGCCCCGTCCCCCCAAATGGTCCCCCAAGGCATATATCTGCTTTCGCGATATATTCCGGAAGCTCCTGGTAATCTACCCAGGAAAGATGCGTAACATATAATCCTAAATTATTGTTCTTGAGGAACACCTCTATCTGTTGCATCATCTGGGGTTTATTCCGGCCGCCCACCAATGTAAAATGCATGCCGCTTATACGACCATCTTCTGCCAGGTACTTTATGGCTTCTAAAATAACAGTAAGCCCATGCAGTGGCAGCATATTCCCGTAAAAGAAAACTTCAAAAGTTTTATGCTTCGCGGAATCCTTGCTCGGCCTAAAAACATCTTCTTCTGCCCCTACTGGTACGGCGACTACTTTCTGAGGGGATAGGCCGTACATCCCGGCACTTAGACGTGCGTGGGCAGGTGTATCCGCTAGGATGTAGTTAGACCGCTTTACTATCCAGTACATATACGAATCGAGTATTTTGGTGCCTATTGAGCCCTCTTTGAGTTTCTGGTGCTCATTTACCAACCAGTCGTGCATATTAATGAATTCATCGAAGATGATCTTGCTGCCACGCATAAATGGATAGAACAATGCAAACGTCTCTTGTCCACGGAACCCGACAATGAATACGTCGGGTTTATGGTGCAGCCGGTAGTTCCAAAGTTTAGTAAAAGTTTGAAAGTAACGGGCAATGCCCATCTTTGAATTTCTTATGACAGTCAGTTCAACATTAGGCAGTTGGCGCAACGCAGCGAGTAGGGTTGCTGTACGCGTATAGTTCGGTGCCTTGTAACTTAAGACATAACAAACCTGTAGTTTTCGGTTATTTTTTTCTTTTGCCATTATCTTCGTACTCAAGCCGTTTTAGACGTTCAATGATACGTTCCTGATTGCCAAGCATGCGGTCGAACATATCTGCCACTAAGCCAATGACCCACACGAGCAGTGCAAAAGACACAAAATAGAGGCCACCGAAGCCAATAAACTTGTATGGGCTAAAACCACCGGTAACTATCCAATGCACGAGTGTAAAGACGAGGCCACCTAGACCAATTACGAAGAAAAAGTTACCAAGGTTGCCGAAAAATTTAAGCGGCGCATAGTCACGGTAAGCACGAAGGATATTAAGCGCACTGCCAAACAGAAACTGCGAAAAGTTGCGTACCACACGCGATTGCCGATCTGGGTAATATTTAATCGTAACAGGTGCTGCAACGATACGAAGACGCTTCATAGCTAACACCTGAAAGGATTCTTGGGTATAGGTATATGCGCTGTGTAGATTTAGCGCATACAGCGCTTCGCGGTTATAAGCACGAAAACCGCAGGTTACGTCGCGGAACTTCTGTCCGCTCAACCTGCCCAAGATAGCCGTGCCAAGCTTATTGCTCCAATACTTAGCCACCGGCATATTTTCTGGACGACGGATGGTGCCTGTCTCACGATCAGTAAAACGATCTGCTGCTACAAAATCAGCTTTGTTTTCGACAATGGGTTCGATAAGATCGGGAATCTCCTCTGGTAAAAACTGTAGGTCTCCATCTATGTTTACCATGACCTCGGCGCCCCTACTAAGTGCTAGTTCGGTAGCCTGGCGAAAGCGGAATGCCAGACGTTTTTGCATACCATCACTAAGAACCTGCGCCCCATGCTCGGTGGCAATTTTTACCGTGTCATCCCTGCTGCCATCGTCGATGACCCATTTTTCAATTTGTGTTATGTCCTGGATTTTAACCGGTATACGATCGAGAAGCTCCCCGACAGTAGCAGCTTCGTTATGACATATAGAAACGACTAGCAGTTTCATTGATGCTCAACCTTTCTCGTTATCACTATTCTAGCAGATGACCGCTCACTTCATGATAAAATGTCTGTGACTATGAAAAGACTTGTCGTGGTTGGCCTAGGGTATGTTGGATTGCCATTAGCATTGCTGGCAGACAAGAAAGGTTATGCGGTACATGGCCTCGATATTGATACCCGGAAAATCAATGCTCTAAATAGCGGTAAATCTTACATAGATGATATAGAAGATGCAGAAGTTAAAAATTCTACCGTCACATTCGTCAGTGATGCCTCTGTAGTCAAAAACGCAGATATTGCTATCGTATGCGTTCCTACTCCCGTAGATGAGAACAAACAACCAGACTTAGGCCCAGTAGAAGGAGCGGTCAAAGCTATCGCGCCCTACTTGCAACCCCAGACACTTATAGTACTGGAGTCTACGGTTAACCCGGGCGTATGTGATGAAGTAGTTATCCCCCTGCTAGAATCGTTTACCAGCCACAAAGTTGGCAAGGATATTTATTTGGCTCATTGCCCTGAGCGTATCAATCCCGGCGACCCGACCTGGAATGTCAGCAATATCAGTCGCGTAGTAGGTGCTAATAGCGAAATTGAGCTAGAACTGGCCCGCGAACTTTATGAATCACTTATAGAAGCCCCTATAAAACCCATGAACTCGCTCAAGGAAGCTGAAGCGGTAAAGGTCGTTGAAAATTCATTTCGGGATATCAACATCGCCTTTGTCAATGAGCTGGCCATGTCGTTCCACAAGCTAGGTATCAACCTCGAAAACGTCATAGATGGCGCTGCCACCAAGCCGTTTGGCTTTATGCCACATCGCCCCGGCTGCGGGGTGGGCGGCCACTGCATACCTGTTGACCCCTACTATCTTATTGAGTATGCGCACGGCTACGGATTCGAGCATAATCTCTTACGACTTGCTCGTAGCGTCAATGAGAGTATGCCACGATTTACTGTCGAATTATTAGAAGAAGCACTCAATAGCATCAAGAAGCCATTTAATGGAACAAAGGTTGCATTACTTGGACTGTCTTACAAGGCTAATATAGGCGATGACCGAGAGAGTCCTGCCTATGAGCTCCAGGAATTGCTTGAAGCGAATGGTGTTGATTTGGTTGTATTTGATCCTCACCTAACCAAAGGTTCGACAGTTGGCTCGCTCGAAGAAGCGCTACAGCACGCAACTGCCGTCGTAGTGGCTACGGGCCATAAAGAGTTCGCTGAGCTTACGCCGGAAGTATTCACTAAAGCTGGGGTGAAAATAGTGATAGATGGCCGTAATATTTATCGAACCATTAAGCCCACTCTAGATACTACTGGCATAATTTATAAGGGTATAGGCGTTTAAACTACCCGTTTTGTTCATCGGTTTGTTCTAAGAACAAAGGGATGGAATAAATGTGTTTTTGTCATGACGGATTTTAGGTGCAGATTAAATGATGTGGTTTGTGGCGTATACCAGCTTTGGTTGGAAGCCTTCATAAAAACTAAGCCCGGAAAAGTCTCATACCAAAACCCCAATACTAGAACTGCAGCACTTGTCAAAAGTATTGTACGTCTTTTCCCTCGCGTCTGTTGAATCACTTTATATCCAAGGCTAGCAATGAAGACATAGACGAACGGCAACACCGGCAATAAGTAGCGCCCCTGGTAGCCAATTTGCGTGCCAGTCGAAAGGTATGTATTCAGATTACTGTAAAATAAACCAGCGACAAAGAGTAGCGTTACGAATAGCATTAACCATTGTTTTTTGTTATCAAACGCCTTCCCTCTCTTGGCCGCCAATAGGTAAATCATAAATGCTATCGCCAGCAAAAAAATGATACCCGAAACAGGATCGGCAGTAACTGTTATATACCCAAAATAGTAATACATGCGCTGATACATCTGATCGACCCAACTACCCAAAAAGCCTATCATACTGAAGTTCAATGACCTCCAGCCACCTCGGTCCTTAAACTCACGAACAGCATTGTTAACGTCGACTGTTCTCTGGTAAGAAGAAGCCTGCTCGCATTCGGAAGAAGTATGTAGACTTGTACAACCTGGTGTAATTGCATGATATTCTACTAGGTTGCTACCTATTCTATAAATAAACATGAACGCGACCATTAAGGTTAGTATGGCAAACGCTGTGGCTACTCTATTACGAACTATTTCTGATGGTAATTTTTTGATACTTGCCACCAATTTGGCGGTATTGTTACCGAGCGTATTGTAGTTCACCGCCAAGTAAACAACTAAAGTCCCTGCTACGACGAGCACAAAATCAAATTTCACGAGTGCGGCCGATATACCAAAAAACAGGCACTTCAGCAAATTCTTGGCGGATGGCTCTTCCTGGAAACATAGTAGTCCCCATAAAAATCCAAGCCATGCTAGAGTGGCCATATTGTCGTAGCTGACAGCAGAACTAATCCACAGGAACATTCCAGTCAGCGAGAAGAGGGCTATCCCAAGATTTGAAATAATAGCATTTGGGGTTAGCTTCTTAAATATGGCGCGTATAGCAAGCAAACTACAGACACTTAAAGCTATATCGACTATTCGCATAGCAAGTAGTTGGATATCGACGTTATGAGTAAACACATCTATGAGCCGAAGCGGAAAACTCATAAGGTAGTGATATAAGACGCTTGGGGTGCGTTGCACATCTCCCATCCATAGACTAGATGCGGGCTGATGTGTTATGAACGGTCCGGCAGTAATTGGCTCAGAGGCATAAAGTTGAATAAGTCCAAAGTGATAGTGTTCATCCGGAGGAACCGTGCCTTTTATGGAGACGGCGAACCATAGGGCCTGAATACAAAACACAATTAAAATTAATCGAAAGAAATTCTGGCCACCCAGGTACTTCTTAATTTTTTCACCCATTAAGGAACAGTATACAATACCTGGAATGATTATTCGCCAGGCCCAGAGGCCATTATGAATCTTTAATTTGTAATGTTGGAGCCTTCAGGTATTGAACTCGCAAAGAATGGGCTTACCTGAGTGTACGTACACGTATTGTTGCAGTAGGCTGGGGACTGATAGATCCCATAGCTGCTAAATGCGTGTTTTTGACCGTCACTAACTTGATAGATCGAGTTTCCTACTCTTATATATTGGCTTAGGCTTTGACTGCTTATCTTTAGATTTCCACAGAGGGCGTTACCGATATCCGTAAAATTGTTCGTATTAAAACCGTAGGCGCTAGCCATAGCACTTGATACCGCATAGAGAGCACCGCCGACGCCTACATAGTTAGTGGAGCTACATGCTACCATATTAGACAAATTGGTGGCACTTTGTGCACTATTGTAAGTCTGCTGGAGAGCAGAATCTGTAATTGTACGCAATAGAGATGTACTGAGACCTAATTCCTTCGGGTAATTAAAAGAGGTTATAGGCATGAGGGTATCGGTGGTACTAACTACATAAACCGTCGCTGAGCTGGGTGCTTTTACCAGACTACCGATGCCATACAATGCAACACCTGTCGGGTACTGTTGTACGAAAACATTACTAAGAACATTTATGTTTATGGGTATATTGAGACTTGTGAGATCTCCCCAGCTTGAGAATGGACGTTTTTGACCGTTTTCTATATAGTAAACAGTTCCGTTGGTATTTGACTTGAGAAGTCTACTTACATGTGGTCCGTTAGCTAGTTTGTTAGCCTGGCCTATGGTAATGGGCACGAAGCTACTGCTTGTGCAGGTGAAGCCGTAGGCAGTTACATCGCTACAGCTTGAAAATGGCAGTTTGATGCCTGAGTTAATTAAATAAAGAGTAGTGCCGTCGGGACCTTGGACCATATTACCCACGGCCTGTCCGGCTGTAAATTGAGCAAGATACGAGCTGTCGACATACCTTAGGCCAAGGACACTAAAGTCATCCAGAATCCGCAGGCTATTGATTGGGTACTTGGTGTTAGTATCAGTATTGATTAAGTACACCTGGCTATTACTGGTTGTACGCACTAAATCGCCGGTTGTAGAGCCAAACCAGAGGGTAAAATAATATACAAAATTATAACTCCCACTATAGTACAGTCCTGTCGTGCCAAATTTCGGCAGCCCATTGATACCATTGGGATTATTGTAAACATGTGGCGTATAGCAGTAGAGTGTCGCTGTCGCCATATTTGCTAGAGTAAATGTTTCGTAGGGAGTGCCATTATCATCCTTGAAAGTGACCGTGTTTCCTGCTTTTAGTGCCGCACTATAGTAGTTTGTCGCACCGTTGCATAAATAGGCAGACGGTGACTTTCCCCACCAACTATTGCCGCTGCCCAATTCCCAGTCAGCCCTAAATTGCCACGTTGCCCCATCGACTTGTGCAAAAAATCCCGTATAGCCACAACCCCCGGAGTCGGGACAGCCATATCCCATCGCCTTATTGAGCTGCGAAGTTGTCGGATTCGGGGTTGTAATTAAGGATTGCTCCTTTTGTAACGTAGCCAGAATGACCTGTGGATTTATTCCATATGCCTGCGCTGAGTCGTATATGATCTGTGCGGCTAGTTGCTGGGTGCCACAATGGTAATATCGTTGAAAGTATGAATAATTTGGATCTGAGGTATTACCGCAATCTTCAAGAGTTTTGTAGGTAGCCAATCCACTACCCTCGTTTTGCAAGAATGATTCTATTTGTGTCGGTGTCATCGTGCTGTTATCTCGAAAAGCGGAGTCATCAATAAGGTCACCTGTTATATTAGACTGAGCTAATGATAGAGCACTAGCATGATTACTATTGTCAAAAACCATGAAACTAACACCCAGCAAGGTCATGAGTGTAAAAAATAATAGATACCTAGTAGTTTTCATTCAATATCTCAAAACTTAACAGGAATTTGCACTTCATTTATTTCTCTGCCCTGACTGTCTACATTAAAAACATCGAGTCGCCCATCTTTCGCATAAGGCGTAAAATTAACGGTCGCCGAGAAGTTGCCCCCAACGACACTAATTGACCCTTGCGAGATAACGCCAACTTGGCTGTCTATAAGCCTGTATTGCACCGTCGGTCCCACAGCGCTTCCTGCGATGAGCCCTCCTGGCTTCAGAGTAGAACTTTTGATTGGCGCCTTGAGTGTTGTCTGTCCGGAATCAGAAACAGTCCAGTCACTGGGATTACTTGAGATATCATTGCTAGATATCTTACCGCCCTGGTCCTCGGCAGTCCCATTATTTGTTTGCAGGGTACTGGTAGTGGGATTTTTTGGAGGTAAAGAGTTCGAGCCCGAAGAGCTCATGGCTTTACCTGGGGTAGATTTATGAAACAGATGCACCGCTCCAATCACTCCAAGGACCACAACTAAAAGAACTATGACGGAACCGACGATATAGCTAGATTTGTTATGCTTCTTCTTTTTGTTGGGCATTGTTACCCCCTTTTGTGTATCTGCTGTGTTAGATTAAGTATAGCTTGTTTTTGGTATTTTACAATTCTGGTGGCAGGCTTAGCTTTTAGCGCGTTTTATTTCAGCCTCAAGTGAATGCTTCGTAAGATCGGCACCGTTGTGAAGGTCGACATGGATAGCCTTATAGACGCCACGCCACTTTGCAATGTGAAAAAATGGGTTCACTACAATCCAATAAACTTCACCTTTCCAGCCATAGGCGGGATCCCGTAAAATACGGATAGTATCTCCTATTATCCCCCTGATAATCCTTTTGATTGCAGCTCTACGCCTGAGCTTCCACTTTATAACTCCTATCTTACGTAGGGCAACCGTTTCATCAAACATTCTTTTTCTATATTCCCTCAGCTTAAAGTCATTGGAGTGGCGAACACTGGCACGAGGTGCATATGCTTTATACAAACCCCTCTCTATTATGTCCCGGCCAAGTAGTTGATCCTCTGCATAGTCAACGTCTTGATAGGGTATTTCGCCAAGGAGCAGATCTCTTCGTACCGAAGAGTTGGCATCCGAATAGAACGTAACCGCATCGTAGACCGCTCTTTTTTTAATAAACTCATCCTTATAGAAAATAGTTGTGCCAAAGTCTGGCCCAAAACCGGAGAAAACATGGCCTATTTCGTATCTAAGCAATGGAAAACAGTGCCTGCGCGGTATCTGCTTTCCGATAACGCCAACAATTTTGGGATTAATAGCGAAAGGCTGAACCATTTCATACAACCACTTTTTGTGGGAGGGCACAGCGTCGTGTGTGAGGTATACCACTATGTCACCCCTGGACATTTTTGCCGCAAGGTTCCTGGTCCTGCCGTGCCCAAATTCACTATTGGGGATTTGGTGGAGTCTTACTTCCGGAAATTCTGCAATTATGTCTAATGTACTATCTGTGGAGCCTGAATCTATAACAAGGACTTCAAAACTCTGATCTATATCTTGATTTCTTATAGCCTTAAGTATTTGTCTGATGTATTTGTCACCGTTATAGGTGAGAATTGCTATCGTTATATCTATAGGGTGCTCCTGCTTCTCGTCAGTCAATTTTCATTCCCTCCTTCTCATGCTCCGCAACGATATACGACCATGTTGCCCGCATCCCCTTATCTAAGGATGTTCTTGGCTCAACCCCAAAGTCATTCTTAAATTGGTCTATATTAAGGACTGACTGCTGAACGAATGTAGCCGGGGTTGGTTGGTATGTTAATTTAGCAACTTTTCCTGTAATTGCTTCTATGAGTCGGACCAGTTCATTTACAGTTGCGCCTCTCCCACTTCCCAGATTGTAAACAGCTTTATCGGTGTCCTTGTCAAATGCTTCGCAAATCATGTTTGCCACATCCTTAACATATATATAGTCGCGCACCATAGTTCCATCACCTAGAATCGTTAGCGGCTGATCATTATATATATTCTCCATAAAAATAGGTATGACGCCCTGCTTACGATGTAGCGACTGGCCCTCGCCATAGGGATTGGAAATGCGCATTGATACAGAATTAAGTCCGTGCTTAACTTTGTAATAGTGCAGATAGTGTTCGATTGTCAACTTCCCAATTGCATAGGGTGAAATCGGCTGGGGTAAGTCCACTTCACTGAACGATCGATCATTATTAATTCCATAAATAGCCCCACCCGTAGAGGCAAAAATGACCTTTTTCGTGCCCCACTTAACAGCTTCTTCGAGAAGCTCTACCGTCATACGTATGTTGGTATCTATATCAACCAGCGGATCATTTTCTGCTGTGGCAGGAGTTGTGGTAGATATGAAGTGAAATACATATTCAGCCCCATTAAGAGCACTAGCTAAATCACTGCGATTTAGAAAGTCCCCATAGACCTCTTCAACTAATTGGTTGTTTTTAAATAAAGATTCCTCGCCATGACGGCCAAATGCCTTTACTTCATGGTTTCTATTGGTTAATTCTTCGACTATATGTCGTCCAATAAAGCCGGTTGCTCCTAGTACCAGGCACTTAGCCACGTTTCATCTCCTTCTCAAATATATCAACGAACTTGGCGCCGGATGTGTCCCAGTCAGCCCCAGAAACACTAGCTGCGGCTTCGTGAGCATATTGAGACAAATCCTTGCGACGGGCAACTTCAATTAGCCGATCAGCTAGCGCTTGGGGTGTTGGTTGGCAATACTCAATAAATTTGTTGTTAGACACCAGCCTGTTATTTAGCCCCTCGTTAACGACTGGAATTACGCCGCTCGCTATCAATTCTAGGGGCAAAAGCGACATATTAGTTAAAGATATTACCAGTGCAACCGAACAACGGTTATATATGTCGTTGAGCTCTGATACTCGCAGGTTGGATAGGTTATTATAACGAAATGGTATGTTGTAGTCAGACACATCCCAACCCGCTAAGTTAATAGTGTACTCTGGCATTTTTTTTGCAAAGATATCCAGGGCCATGATACCCAGTTCGAATCCGCGCCTAGCCGTAACCGGTCTCGCATAGAAAAAAATCTCATTTCGCGGAGCAGTGTTGGTTATTTTATATATATTTCTGTCGGCGCCAAAATCAAAGTGTTCAGTGCGCATCCCGTATTCACTGTTGAGTTTTTTGGCAAGCCATCCACCAGCAGTAATCCCATAGAATCCAAATTTATATGTGTTTTCCGCTAGAATCGACTCCGAGCCTGTAGCATAAAAATATGGTTCAAAATCTTGTACAAAGTAAAACCTATGAGCGGTCGATCTGTCTAGATAGGCAGGGTATGCAGTTTCCCAGCCGGTCGCAAAAATAGCATCGGTATCGTCAGTAACCCCGATCGATCGACTGTATGGGATTATCTCTGCATTGAGTTTTGGGTATGATGTGCTGTGCTCTAGCATCTGACGAACAGCTTTCACATCGGGCTCAATCGAATTAGCACTATAGAGATATATCTTGGCGGTATGACCAGATCTTTCTAGGTAATCAATAAATCTAAATAAGTTCTGGTGGCCACCGCTCGACTCACCTGGGGGTGACATTATCCAAGCCGTCTTAAAACTGTTGCTTTTGGTTGCCTTAGGAGTCTTGATATAGTCCGGTAGAATCGAAAAGTCAACGTCTCTAGCATCTTCATACTTAACCAGTGTTTGAATTTGCTGTTTTTTACCACCTTCATGCTTGCGCGCTCTATTGTTAAGCTTTTCCAGCACGCGAATAGCCAGCGGCAAAAAACCTTCATTCTTAATGAGATAGTACGCTGCTCTCAGGTTTTTACGCATATGAGTGCTCCTTGAGGTGGTTTACGTAGAAGCCTTTTTTCACGTAATCCACCGGCCTTTCTCTTTCAGTAGTCCCCCATCAGGCTCTCCACCGCGTACCACAAACCTCCCTACTCGTTCTTCGGCAGTATAAGCAATGACTTCGGCTTTGTCTCCGACAATCTCATAGAGGGTTGCTGTAATTGTAAAGTCCCGATCATTGAATCGATGGAGCGGTACCTTATATCTAAACGAATACTTACCTTTTTGAACAGAAGTGGCTACCAGCTCTCCTTTGTCATCTTTAATTTGATCATCAAAAACCGACGTTGCGCTACCCGACCTTTCATCAATCAATGATATCCCAAACCTTACAGGAATATCTTTCGTGATTTGGTAGTTAATCGTGAATTCAAATGTATCCGAGCTCGTCAATACCCGCTTTGATATTGGCACAATTTCTAAGGCAGGAACAAGGGCATTGAGGCCAGTCGGAAACTTACCGCCATGAACCTTAGCAACACCTGTTTCCAGGTTAAGAAAAGTATACTCGTTAGCAACGTTATCTGGTGATTCAGAGAGAACAATTTTACCTTCGCTTAAAAGTATTGCCCTAGTACAGTATTTACGTATTGAGGTCATATCATGCGTTACTAACACCACTGTCTGACCCGTCTTTTTAATAGCCGCGAAGTAGTCGTTGCACTTTCTTTGAAAAGCCTCATCCCCCACGGCCAACACTTCGTCTAAGACTAAAATGTCACTCTGGGCACGGATAGCTATGGAGAATGCCAAACGAACTTGCATGCCGGATGAGTAGTTCTTAAGTTTCTGGTCCATGAATTTTTCGAGCTCGGCAAACTCTACAATATCATCATACATGGCCGCCATGTCCTTCCGGCTAAAGCCGAGTAGAGCGCCATTTAAAAATACATTTTCACGACCGGTAAGTTCAGGATTGAAGCCCACACCCAGTTCAATAAAAGGTGTGAGTTTACCGTTGACCTGTATGCTACCGGTAGTAGGGGTATAGATTCCGGCCAGTATTTTAAGCAGGGTGCTCTTGCCAGAGCCATTGCGACCAACGATACCAAAAAATTCGCCTTTCTTAATCTCAAAAGATGCATCGTGTAGCACTTGCTGGATTTCGTAACCTTTCTGGCGACGTGCAAAGTTTATTAGCACATTCTTAATCGAGCCAGATTTTTCGTGAGGCAGTTTAAAACTTTTACTGACGTGCTCGACTTTGATTGCTATATCTTCCATAGCCTAAATATTCTCCGCAAAGCTGCTCGCTTGACTCTTGAAATACACCAGACCACTTACTAACACCATCAGCACAATTACATACGGGATCATGCCATACCAGCCACCATTAAACAATTGATTAGTAGTTACTACGACCGGATTATGACTGATGACCGCATACCGGGCATCTTGTAAACCTTGAGCCATCGGATTAAGTAATATTAATTTCTGGAAGGTTAAGTTAGTAATTTTAGATAATGGATACAGGATTGGCGTTAGGTAAAAGCCAGCCTGAATAATGACTTCCCATATATAGCTGACGTCTCGAAATTTTACAAACAGCGCGGCGAGAAAAAGTGAAATACCAAGAGCAAATATATATACCTCTAGAAGTATGAGCGGCAAAAATATAATGGAGCCCATGATATCAACATGGTTGAGCGCCATGAATATGGCGAGCACTATAAGGTTTAGGCCGAGATTTATAAGGGCAGATATGCTGCTACTAAAGACAATGACCCAACGAGGAATGCTAATTTTGCGGATAAGATCTCCACGACCCACAATAGATCCAAGGCTTTGGTTGGTCATTTCCGAAAAGAAATTCCAAAGTATGATGCCCATAAAGAGGTAGACGGGGTAGTGCGGCACACCCTTGCCGAGTGGGAAAGCTTTCACGAAAACGATGTAGAGGATAACGAACATGAATAGCGGGCGCAGGAGTGACCAGGCGTAGCCAAGGGCCGAACCCTGGTAGCGGAGCTTAAAATCGGTACGCACCAGCTCGGACAGCAGGGCACGGTTCTGCTTGGAGAAGATTGCCTTTATACGGTTCATTACTTAGTACGATATTATAGCCGAAGCACCGAGGAAAGCGAAGCTTGCTTCGGCTTTCCGGGTACTGCAGGTTGTGTGATACGTAGTATTATATAGAGGAAATATATGCTAGAGTCGACTAATCAGCCTGTTGTAGTTATTCCCAACTTTAACGGCGGCGAGGAACTATTGGCCGCCGTGCATTCTCTGGTGGAGCAGAGCCTACTGCCGCACATTATCGTCGTAGATAACGCCTCCACGGACGGATCAGTCGAAGCACTGCAAAAAAAATACCCCAGCATAGAACTCATTCGCAATAGCGAAAACCGGGGCTATGCCGGTGGTGTGAACCCGGGAATCCGGCGGGCCATGGAGCTCGGTGCACAGTTCGTAGCACCGTTCAACGATGACGCCATAGCTGACAAACACTGGTTGAAGCAGTTGGTGGAATATCTAGAGGCACACCCGAAAGCCGGAGCAGCAGCAGCCAAAGTATTGACTGCCGATGGCGAGCGGCTCGACAGCAGCGGCGACTACTACACCGGGTGGGGATTGCCCTACCCTCGCGGCCGCCGGCAGTATGATACCCACAAGTACGACAGCCAGACCGATATCTTTGCCGCCAGTGGTGCTGCCAGCTTGTTTCGAGTGAAAGCTCTGGAGCAAGTCGGTTTGTTCGACGAAGATTTCTTCGCATACTACGAAGATGTCGATCTCGGATTCCGCCTGCAGCTGGCCGGCTGGAAAGCCGCGTTCGTGCCGAGCGCACTTGTCTACCACCATATCGGCATGACTAGTGGACGCCTTAAAGGATTCATCGCCCACCAAACCATGAAAAATTTGCCGCTGCTGTGGTTCAAAAACGTACCGCGACCATACCTATGGCGCACCGGTTGGCGGCTCGCCCTCGCCCAAACGCTGTTCTTAGGCCGGGCAGTCACCCGCGGTCACGGCTGGCCAGCTCTGAAAGGCGCTGCTATGAGCTTGTGGCTGATTATCAAAAAAATACCGGAGCGCCGCCGCATTCAAAAGGACAAAAAAGTAAGCGACGCCTATATCTGGCGCATGTTCGTGCACGACCTGCCGCCGAACGCCGCCGCATTGCGCCGCCTCCGTACGCTGGTTTGGAAATTTAGGGAGTATATTTCATGAGCAGGATAGTCATTGATGCACGTGAGTCGGGAACGAGTACGGGGCGATATATTGATAAGCTTGTCGAGCATTTGCACGCACTGAAGCCGGAGCACGAGATCATTATTCTAACTAAAGCCGAGCGGCTGGATTTTATGGCTGGAATCGCCCCTACTTTCCCGGTGGTCGAAACACCGTTTAAAGAATTCACCTTTGCTGAGCAGATTGGGCTGATGCGGCAGATCAAAGGCCTGGAACCTGACCTCGTGCACTTCGGCATGGTACAGCAGCCGGTGTTGTACCGCGGCCAGGTCGTCACCACCATGCACGATCTGACCACGGTGCGCTTCCGTAATCCCAGCAAGAACCCGGTGGTATTTGTAGCAAAGCAGCAGGTGTATAAATGGGTCAATAAAAAAGCCGCCCGCAAATCAGCCGCTGTCATCGTGCCGACAAAATATGTGAAAGAAGATGTGGTGGCATTCACGGGAGTATCGCCAGACAAAGTGGCCGTCACCTACGAGGCAGCCGACCATATCAGCGACACGCCGGTACCGGTCGAGGGATTGGAAGGCAAGCAGTTCATCATGTACGTCGGGCGGCCGACCCCACACAAAAACCTTGGCCGGTTGATCGACGCCTTCAAAGAGCTCCAGAAGACCCACCCGGAGCTGCACCTGGTGCTAGCCGGCAAAAAGGATGCAAACTACGAGCGCTACGCTCAGCGCGTCTATACCGAAAACATACCGAATGTCGTCTTTACCGATTTCATAACCGACGCCCAGCTTCGCTGGCTGTACGAGACTACCGCCGCCTACGTGTTCCCGAGCCTCAGCGAGGGCTTCGGCCTGCCAGGGCTCGAAGCGATGGTGCACGGCGCGCCGGTCGCCAGCAGCAACGCCACTTGCCTGCCCGAGGTGTACAGCGATGCGGCGGAGTATTTCGACCCTAATACTATACAAAGTATAGTATTAGCTATAGAGCACGTCTTAACAGATGAAAAGCGGCGCACCGAACTCATCCGCCTCGGCCAAAAACAAGCCGCCAAATACTCGTGGGATGCTATGTCCCGGCAGACCCTTGAGGTTTACAAGCAAGCGCTCACGAACACGTCAGATCTAAGCTAAGAGCTTTCTGAGCTGCCGGCAGACCGCTTCGGAGTCGTGGCGGATGAGTGTCCGGCGGATAGCCGTGTCGGCTGGATTCGGGGTGGAGATATCGGGCGAAACCAGCCGGGCGCCGATAGCGGTGGCGGATATTTCCCTAAGGCGGTTTTTGTCGGTCAGCACCGGGAATTCTCCTTCGGCCGCATATTTTTTCAGGAGCCGCGGCGCAATCGGCTGGTTATTGTACAGCACCACGTCGATGGCACCAGCACCCAGGTAGCGTTCCAGTTGCTTCACATAATCTACGGCGTGCCAGCTATCGGTCTGGAGTGGCTTGTTCACGAGATTGGTGATACTCACCACCTTCGCCTTCGTCGCCGCCAAAGCTTCCGCCATACCCGAAACGGTCACCACCGGCACCAGCGAGCTATAAAAACTGCCCGGCGCGATAACCACCAGATCGGCCACATGTATGGCGGCCTGGGCTAGGGGATTCAACTGGGCCGGAGGGTCCAGCGATAACTGGGCCGCAGGACTCAGGCGCAGGGCGCCGTCTATGATGTGTTCACCGCGGTACGTCCGGCGGCCGTCTCGAGCGACAAGCGTGTGCTTATCAAGCGTCACCGGCACCACCCGCCCGGTGATGTGCAGCAGCTCGCCTGCTACCCATACCGCTTCTTCGAAGCTACCGTATTGCAGCTCTAGCCCAGATAAGATAATGTTACCGAGCGACTGCCCCTTCAGCCGGCCTTTACTAAAACGAAAGCTGAACAGATCGCGCACCGCCGGATTGTCGCTAAGTGCCACCAGGCACTGGCGGATGTCGCCAGGCGGCAGTACGCCGAGCTCGTCACGTAAACTACCGGTCGAACCGCCATCATCGCTCATGCTGACGATGGCCGTGATGTCCGCCATCATTTTTTTGAGCGCTGGCAGCAGGGTAAAGCTGCCCGTGCCCCCACCCAGCAGCACTATTTTCGGCGGGCGCGACAAGCGACCTATTCCCCCGGCTTCAGGATAATGTGGCGGTCGCGACCTTCGCCGACCGACTCGCTGAGTAAGCCCGCCTCAGCCGCCACCTTGTGTACCACCCGCCGGTCGGCAGCGTTCATCGGCTTCACGTCGTATGGTTCCCTGCTTTCCCGCACCTGTTTTACCCACTCTTCAGCCGTCTTCGCCAAGCGGTCGGCCCGCTGTTTCTTGTACTCGGCCACGTCGACATTGACCCGCGTCACCGCCATGTCTTGGTTCTTTAGCGAACTGCTGACCAAGAACTGGATGGCCCGCACCGTTTCGCCGCGTTGTCCTATCAGGAAGCCGTTCAGGTGGGTGCTCGGGATATTCAGCTCGATCACTTCATCTTCGCTGGTCGCATAGACATCGGTATTCAGTCCAAAAAACGATAGCAGATCCTCCAGATATTTTTTGGCGTATGCGATCGACTCTTCCATGGCTCACCTCCTCTTTCGTTTACCAGCTTTCTTTTTGGAAGGTTTTTTGGGTTTTGGTTGGGTTACGACCTCGGCTTCGACTATTTTGGAAACGTCTTTGCTGGGCTTGGTGTCAGCCAATTTTTCCATGTCGGTCTCATCTTCGCGCAGGGCAATTGATTGCTGGATGAACGCAACGAAGCCACCGGTGAGCCAATACAGGCTGAGGGCGGCCGGCAGGTTGACCGTGAAAATAAACACCATGAAGGGAATGATGTACTGCGTGCTGCGACCGACGGCAGCGTTGACTTCGCTCTGGTCGGCTTTCTCGCCTTCGCCGGCACTCTTCAGGATGTGGCGCAGCTTGCGGGCGTTCTTGTCGGTCGGCATAAGCTGCCGGCTGGTCAGGAACTGGACGATGGCGCTACCGAACACCAGGATAAGTGCCGGGAAGTAGGTGCCCTTGGGCCCTAAGGCGCTGCGACTGAGGTCGATAAAGCCGAACAGGGTATTGTCAAAATCTTTGGGGTAGTGCGCCAGATGTTGCATCCAGCCAAGGTGCTGCAGTGCCGGGTACGCGAAATCGACGATGTTTTTGGGGTCATCGAGGACACGCCGCAGGCCGCTGTAGAGCCCAATGAGGATGATCAGCTGGATAATCAGGATAGGGAAGGTGCTTAAGGGATTGACGCCGCGCTCTTTGTACAGCTCCATCATCATGCGTGATTCTTTTTGGCGGTCGCCCTTGGCTTCTTTCTTGATACGCTTCAGCTCCGGTTGGAGCCCCCGCATCAGCTTGGTCTGGCGGAGCTGTTTCTTGACGAGCGGCCACATCAGCAGGCGGATCACCACCGTGAATATGATGAGCGCCAGGCCGAAGTTGTGGCCGGGCAGCAGTGCGTAAATCAGCACCAGTACATTGAAGATCGGTTGGACGATAAGGTGGGTAAACATATTATTCCTTGGCTTCCACTATACCATGACGGGGTCGATCCACCGCAGTAAGTTTCGCTTTTTTGAACAGTTTGGTAACTTCGGCTTGGAGTTTGGCCGGCGGCAACTCGGCGAGCCGCTCGTCGTACACTAGAAGCACCAGATCATAGGGCGCTTGCAGCGTACCAGACAAATGACGAACACACTCATACAGCCGGCGGCGGATACGGTTGCGCACCACCGCAGACTTGCTGACCCGGCGGCTGACCACCACAGCCAAGCGGTAGCTGTCCCGCGTGCTCGGTGCATATTTGAGCGCCAGCGCCTGGCCACGCACCGACTGGCTGCGCGTCTGCAGACGCCGCAGGACGGCTCGGCCATGAAAACGATTCGCGTAGCTGATCATAGCAACAAGTATCAGGTATCAAGTTTCAAGTAGCAAGAGCGGCGCCATTCGGCACACACTCGAAACTTGATACTTGATCCTTACAGCTTACCGCGTAAGCTGCTTGCGGCCTTTGGTGCGACGGCGGTTCAAGACAGCGCGGCCGGCACGGGTTGCCATGCGCTTCATAAAACCGTGCTCTTGGGCGCGGTGGCGTTTTTTGGGTTGATAGGTTCGCTTCGGCATAAAAATCCTTCAGATTTAGTAACTAGTAAATAGTAATCAGAAACTAGTCTTTTGACAAACTATCCTGAGAGCTTTAGTGGCGCTTCCCTGCTAGTTTCTCTTTTCTGACTCCTAATTTCTGTCTGATATCATAGCAGGTTTTCCCCTTTTCTCCAAGCTTTTTCCACAGTTTTACAGAGGTGGAAAAAATCTGTGGATAAACTGACCTCTGCTCGGCTGATTTGTGGTCCTGCGAAATGGTTGTAGAAATTATTGTGGAAAACTTATCTCTTGGGCAGTATAGTTATACACAAGGAACGGAGGAAAGCGGGAGTTTACTCACGCTTTACGAGTACCGAGACGTAAACGCTTGAGACGTTATACACAGATTTTAGGGAAATGAGGGGTACTAGCAGGTGCAGCAGGATAAACTTTGGCAGGCCGTTCTAGGGGACATCGAGATTTCTTTGTCGCGCGGCAACTACCTGACTTGGTTTAAAAACACGCAGCTCATCAAGCACACCCCAGACAAGCTCACTATCGGTGTCCCGAACGTATTTATCAAACAGCAGCTGGAGCGCAAGTACAACGAGCTGGTGCTGGCGACCCTGCATAAGAATGGTGTCGCGACCACCGTCAGCGTGGAGTATAAGATTCAGAGCGTCACCCGCAAGCCGGATGTCGACGAAGCCATCACTCTTTCACTGCCCACGACAGATAGCAAACCGGCGGCAGAGCCCGGACCGAGGGCTGCCAGTGCCCTGGCCCACGCCTACCGCCAGGGCCTGAACGAGCGGTACACGTTCGAAAATTTCGTGGTCGGTTCGGGTAATGAGCTTGCCTACGCCGCGTGCCAGGCTATCGCGGCGAATCCGGGCACTAAGTACAACCCGCTCTTCTTGTACGGCGGCGTCGGCATCGGCAAGACCCACCTTATCCAGGCTGTCGGCAACGAAGTGGTAGCCCACAAACCCGGCGCCCGGGTGGTGTATGTTTCGAGCGAGCAATTCCTGCAGGAATTCGTCGATGCCCTGCGCTACAAAAAAACCAGCGACTTCACCGACCACTACCGCGGCGCTGACGTGCTGATCGTGGATGATGTCCAGTTCCTGGCCGGCAAAGAAAAGGCTCAGGAAGAATTCTTCCACACCTTCAACGCGCTGCATCAGGCCAGCAAACAGATCATCATCAGCAGCGATAAGCCGCCGCGCGACATCCCGACGCTCGAAGAGCGGTTGCGCAGCCGGTTCGCCTGGGGTATGAGCATCGACATGCAGAACCCCGATTTCGAAACCCGCTGCGCCATTTTGCAGATCAAGGCGGAAAGCCACCATACGCACCTGCCGAGCGATGTCGTCGATTACCTGGCAACGAACGTATCGACCAACATCCGCGAGCTCGAAGGAGCGCTCAACCAGCTGCTCGCCTTCTGTGAGATGCGCGGCCTCGACCCGAACCTGGCGATCGCGACCGGTCTGCTCGGTTCCGCCCAAGCCCGGCCGAAACATTTGAGCGCCCGCCAGATCATCGAGCGCTGCGCCCGTCACTACCAAGTCAGTTTCGAAGATATCGTCGGGCCGAAGCGCGACAAAGATATCGTGGTACCGCGCCAGGTCGCTATGTATATGCTGCGCAGCGAGCTGCACCTCAGCTTCCCGAAGATTGCCCGCGAGCTGGGGCGCAAAGACCATACCACCGCCATCCACTCGGTTGAAAAAATCGAGAAAGAGCAGCGGCTCGACGCCGACATACGGAGCGCGCTGGCAGAAATCAAGGATCGTCTGTATGCGTAGGTTAGAAACTAGGAACCAGAAATTAGGAATTCGTCGTAGTTTGGTGACAGATAAACAAAGTCTATTTCCTATTTCCTATTTCCTAGTTTCTAATATCTGGGTACAGCCTGTGTATATTTTGTGCTCAACCATATGTCAATCAGCTCGATTATACCTAGTCCAGCTGCAGCGCACCGCGCACCAGGTGTATAAATTCCTGGGTTTTACCCCGCTTTTCCACGGAGTATCCCGTAGGCTTTCCCCAGCAGCCAGCCATTATTTATCAGATACCAGCTGCTACTTTTCCCCGCTTTCCACAGCCCTAATAATGACCATTACTCAGGTAAAAAAGAATAATTCACTAATAAGCTACGGAGGATAAGTCGGCTATGAAACTCAAAGTGACGCAGGAAAATCTGAACAAAGCGCTGAGCTTAGTTGCCCGGGTAGCGAACACCCGCGGCACCCTGCCCATCCTCAGTAACGTACTGCTCAAAATCGAAGGTAATCGCCTGAGCGTATCGGCTACTAATCTCGATATCGCCATTTCGTGCCAGCTCGGCGCACAGGTGCAGGCAGATGGTTCACTGACGGTTCCGGCCCGCTTGTTGCAGGATCTGGTAAATGGGTTGCCGAGCGGTGTGATCGAGCTGGAGCAAGACGAGCAGCGGCTGAAAATCAATACCGATAGCTATAAGTCGGTGATCAACGGTGTATCGGCCGAAGATTTTCCGGTCATGCCGGCGATCGAGGGCGGTACGAGCTGGCGCCTCTCGGCACCACTACTGAAGCAGGGGCTCCAGCAAGTGCTCATGGCTGCCAGTAACGACGAAAGTCGGCCAGTGCTGACCGGAGTGCTGTTCCAGACTATCGACGGCGTACTGCACATGGCTGCCACCGATAGTTACCGCTTGGCCGAGAAGCGCCTCGCGGAGGTCAAGCAAGAAGTGAAGCTGCTGATTCCGGCTACTGCCCTGCACGACATACTGCGGATTATCAACGACCACGAGGGTGATATCGAAGTGGTGCACGACGACCAACAGGTCCAATTCCGGGCCGGGGACGTCGAACTGGTTGCGCGGCTGATCGAGGGTAACTACCCTGATTACCGCAAGCTTATCCCGGCCAGCTTCGCCACTACCGCTACCCTGCCGCGTGCCGACCTGGTCAGTATCACGAAAGTTTCCAGCCTGTTCGCCCGCGAGAGCGCCGGCAGTATCGTCGTGAGTGTGGATGAGCCAAGTGAAAGCATCTGGATCCACGCCGTCGCTTCGCAGCTCGGTGAAAACAACGCGACGCTCAAGGTCGATGCTAAAGGTTCGGGGTCGATCACGCTTAACTCGCGCTACTTACTGGATGCCCTGCAGGCGATGGACGCCAAGACGGTGCAAATCGGTTTCAATGGTAAGCTCGAAGCCGTCATGCTGACCGACGCCGAATCGGATGACTATCTGCACATCATCATGCCTCTCAAAAGTTGACCTCGATGGTCAACTTTTGAGTAACTAGGAATGAGGAAATAGAAACTAGTATACTTGCTCTATGAATAATGTGGATAAAGACAAGATAGACTCATTTACGAAGCTAGTGGCCTGGCAGATAAGCCATAAGTTTGTTCTATTGGTATTAAAGAATTGTGAACAACTTTCATATCACGATCCTGTGCGTAATCAAATGGAGCGGGCGGCTATTTCAATTACTTCGAATATCGCAGAGGGATTCGGCAGACAAAGCATAGCTGATAAGAAGCATTTTTATGTAATGGCCCGCGGGTCAGCATATGAACTGCAAAACCAATTACTGATTTCTCGTGATACCAGTAGGATGAATGATGAGCAATTCAAGGAGCTTGCACAGCTTTCTTTAGACTCAGTACGTCTTCTGCATGGCCTGATTCGCTCAACGAATAGGACGAAAGATGCTATTTCCTGATTTCTATTTTCTAATTTCTGATTCGATATGATATCGGATCTCAGGTTGCAGCAGTTCCGGTCGTACACTGATGCGTCGTTTGAGTTCGGGGAGGGCGTGAACATCATCGTCGGGCCGAACGGTAGTGGGAAGACCAACCTGCTGGAGGCGATTTTGGTGGTGGCGCGCGGTAATTCGTACCGGGTGAGCGATATCGATCTACTGCAATTCGGTGCACCATGGTTGCGGCTCGATGCCCACACTGAACCTGGTGATGGTACGCGCACCGTCAAATTAGTCACAGAGCCGCGCCAGATTAAAACCTACGAGCTGGGTGGTAAAAGCTACCAGCGGCTCAGCGTGCAACACACCTTGCCAGTGGTGCTGTTTGAGCCGAATCATTTACAGCTGCTGCACGGCGCGCCGGAACTACGCCGGAACTATCTGGATGACATACTCGAGCAGACCAGCCCTGGTTTCACGAGCTTCCGGCGCAATTATCGCCGCATCTTGGCGCAGCGCAACGCGCTATTAAAACGCCCTAAGGCGCCGGGCGCACAAGAATTGTTCCCTTGGAATCTGCGGCTCAGTGAGCTCGGAGCTGTTATTACGCGCGCCCGGGCAGCACTTTGCGCGCAAATAAATGAGCAACTGGGTGGTATTTACGGCCACATTTCCGAGGCGGATACAAAAGTCGCTATCACCTACCAGCCCAAGTTCGGGCTGGAGACGTACGAATCAAGCCTGCTTTCAAAACTGGAAAGCCATGTCAGCGAAGATGCTCGGCGCGGCTTCACGGCGTACGGACCGCACCGCGAAGATTTCGTGGTGACGTACGATGGCCGGCCCGCCGACGAGTTCGCCAGCCGCGGCGAAACCCGTACGGCTATACTGGCGCTCAAAATCATCGAGCTGCAGCTACTCGAAAAAGCCCGTGAGCAAACTCCCCTGCTCCTGCTCGACGACGTCTTCAGTGAGCTCGACGGCGCACGCCGCCGCGCCCTCACCAGCTCCCTGCAGCGCTACCAAACCTTTCTCACTACCACCGACGCCGACGTCGTCATCAAACACTTCACCGAGCTAGCCAAGGTAATACCTCTAAGCTAATTAGTTAGTGTAGGGATTGTCTACCGGCTGTTGCTGACTGGTTTGGTCGGTGTATACAATATTCATCTTAGATGGGTCATACCCTTGCTGTTCTATCCAATTTAGGGCATCCTGCTTGCCAACAGGCACATAGTAGGTAATGTATATAGCAACATCAGTGCTTGAGCTCTTTCTGGGCGCGGTACCATAGTCAATCCGGTATTCATTACCTGGGCCTACGAAGGGAAGCTTACTGATGATGGGATTCTGGTGTAGTGACTGCTGAACACTTTGGCTAAATGCACTGCCGCCTAGAGTCTGACGCTCCGCTTGTTCGTCCGGATGATTGAGGAGCCAGCTATAACCTTCTTGAGAATTTGGAACAAGCAGCACCGATACATCTCGAACAGCATTTGTGCTAGTCGTAAACGAAACGGTCTTGCTCGTGAACCCGTTAAAACTTGCAGTTATGGTGTGTTTTCCCGGTGTAATGTACAGGCTGCCAGGATGTATGGTCTTATTACCATCTAGTCGTACATGTGCAGCCGTAGGTGAAACGGCAAGCGAAAAGTTTGGATGTTTTTGTGATAATTTCAGGGCTACTCCACCCGCAATAAGTACTACGATTATGATACTAAGTACTGCTACACGTTTGCTCATTAGTTTTTAACCCTCACTAGTGAAAAACTTTCTCCTTCGTTTGAGAAGTATGGCATATTATCGAGTTCCGGGGAATGGTTGCCTTGTGATGCTTCAACGACCGAGAAGCCACCAGGCTGTTTCCCTACGTAAATATATGTATGTGATGAGTTGACAAGTATGTCGCCGGGCTGCAATTGCGTACTACTGGTCACACTATTAATAACCAGGTATTTGTCTGTTCGTTGCATAACATTATCTAGTTGGCTCCCCGTGCCTGAGGCGACGTACTTTGGGTCTACCCCGCTGGCACGCATAACGGTTGCCACAAAGACACCACAATCGGTGTAGCTCGTCGAATCAACCCCTGATTCATATTGTTGGACAGCTGCTATATAGCTCGGCTTGGTATATTGGCTCGGATCATGCACGCCAAGCTGCTGGAAGCCGTGGTGACAATCGGAAGGCTCAGGGCTAACGGCTTGCCCCGCACTGTCATAACATGAGGCGGTGTCTGCATCGCCGTGATATGGATAGGTGACATCTTGCCATGCGAAATTCAACGCGGTTTGTACGATATTGCCCTGGACTGCGCCCACGCCGCTACAACCACCATCGCCTGCTTCGCTAATACCTCCGGTGTTACTAACAAAGTTACTCGCACTGTAACGAAGCTGCTTATCGGTATGCTGATTGTTATTATATGAATTACCCGGGGGGCCAATAACAGACGATGCTATTTGCTTATAGTTTGACTGTACCGTTTGGATGAGTTCTAGGCGTCCCTGGTAATAACTCTCCTGATTAGGTGGCATAGAAGCAGTCGCCCACGGTTTGTTATTCTGATAGTTTTGGTAGTAAGTAAGCGTCTTCATGAATTCTGGTGCTGTCGTCGAAGGGTCTTTCAGAGAATCACCCAAACGTGTTTGGTAGCCCCCGGAGCCTCCGGTTCCGGTCATCACTCGTGCGGTTGCTTCTACCCCATCATTGAATGATGCGTATGACTGCACGCCGCTTGCGCTATGTCCACCTACGGGCTGGAGATCAGAGCCCGTGTAGCCGGTGTTCCAAGGGTTATATATATCATCATTGGTTAAGTTACCTCCTTCGCCGTAAGCAAAGGCTACCAGGGCTAAGACGTGTTGCGGGGTTACCGTGCTCGTGGTTGGTACGCCTTCCTTTCCTGCGATGTCGCTTAGTACTTCAACTACGAAATCCTCAAGATTATAGGGCGCCTGCAATGCCGTCTGCCACTTAGGGGTGTCAGTGCCGGCAGCTGCCGAAAAAGTACCACTGGTGCTCGTGCAACTATCGTTTGTGGCGGAGGGGTCAAAAAATGAGGTGTTCGTGTTGATGCTATATAGGTCCGCTTGAGAGATAGCCTGGACTGTGCCACCACCGTATAGTGTCAGGACACCGCAGAGTAGCAGAAAAATGCTTCGCGAAAATCGAGATAGCTTTTTAATTCGTAACATCTTGTAAGTTGGTTAATTGATCAAGTGTGTTGCTATATTGCATGGCTAGCCTGTAGCGAAACACTAAATCGCCACAACCGCTAGTACCGCAAGGACTGCTAGGGTCGTTATTTGTCGGGCCAAGGTTATTCGGTGAGCAGAGGCCCTTATCCGGCAATACATTACCGGCAGAATCGCGCTGGATATCACCGCTTGATAAAGCATCACCGATTGATTCGGTAAAGCATTTACTATAAACGTTGGCTATCGCGTCTTCTTGACCACTAGCATCAAGAGCAGCTTGATTCTCGAGTGATGAACTATAACTTTCGTTGCTATCAATAAGATTCTCCTCCGCTTCCGACCAGCCGAACTGTACGTTACCATAATGGGTGTCGTTTGCTGCGGCATGGGCGCTGCTGGTTAGTGATGTGGCAAATGAGCCAAAATACGTCAAGGGGTGCAACAGTGTACTGGCTATACTGACTAGTGACCGTAAGAAAGAATTGCTCATATTCCCGCTTACCGCCATAGCCATACGGGAAAGCAGGGAAAACGAATTATCAGTAGCTAAGTAGCGCTCATACATACTCTTGGAGCTATTCATGGCCATGACGGTTTGTTGGTCTGCTTGGTCGCTCTGTGCCACTTCACTCTGGGTCAGGGGGCGGCCATACATCTGTTGTTGTTCCAGCATTCCGGCATATATGCCAGCGCCTGAATCTGCCTCATCTGCAAGTGCCTTACCTTGAGTTAGGCCCCCGTTGATTGTGCCAGCTTGAGAATTGACAATAAGCTTTGCTACAACCGTTGCTGCAGCAATTTTTGTTCCAGATTTTGCCGTGTCGAATAATAAATCTCTGACCTTCCCTAGTTTAGTGATTGACGTGGTAAGCATTCTGCTGGCTAGGTTGGCGCTAGCATTGTCTAGAACCTGAGTAGCGGCAGCCTCTGCAGTTCCCTCTCCTATTTCAGAGGAGCCACCCGTGAATATCCCGACGCCGATATTTGCAATGCCCAGGCCAATTCCCAAATATATGTTAGTAACCGCTGGGCAGACCTTGCCTGCAAAATTATTTGCTAACGAGGCGAAGCCGCTCGGTATTCCCGGCGTTGCATCCAGAAGTGTAAATTCCCCTCCTGCTGATGCCTCAGGGCTGATACTGCCAGAAGTATCTACGGTTTCACCATTGGCGCGCTTTATGGCATTCGCGTCCGATATATCTCCGACATCATCATTCGTGGCATTAATGGCGGTTGCTAACGCAGTTGCATTGGCTGGATCACTGTCCTGGCTACCCGCTCTTTGTTGTGCGTCTGCAGAAGCAAGGTAACTATAAGCGGCAACTTGCTGACGTGTTTGGTTATCGATGGTAGGTCCTGAATGATCCAGAGAACCATCATAAACTATGCAGACGGGTACAGCCACACCATAAATGGGATTAATGACCCCTACGACATCCTGCAGTGGCGTCTTGGCGATTGCTTTACTAATCGCATCTTTTACACTTGTTGAAACCCCGTTGTTATTAATGGCTGCTTGGAGCTTCTTATCGTCCTTCAGAGTTTCCTGGGTTGCTTCCTCTGCGTCGCTGATCGCTTCTTTATTGCTACTAAGTACCGCGTCGTTCGGGGGTGTTTTCTCATCTATCGTGGCTGCCTTTTGGCGCGCCTCCTCTAATCTTGCTTGCTGGGCATCTTTCCCCTGGAACTTGCCCAGAGTCCAGGCAACTAGGTTTATACCAAGTTCTTGTCTGATCTTTTTAGCCACTGAGCCTCGGATAATTGGTCCGATATCTTTATCCCTCAGTGCGGTATCAAGAGCAGGAGCTAATCTCTTCGAGAGTGAAACATTATTTTTAAAATCAATCAGAGAGTTTAACCCTGGTACGAAACGAGTTTTGGCCGAGCTCTGGATCGCTAAATGTGTCTCATCGTTCAGTGTAACCCCTACGAGCTGAGGGCGGCCAGTCAACCCTGTTCGTCTATATGTTAATTGGAAGTTATTCTCACTCGACAGATTCTTCATGACCTGCTGAGGTCTGTATTTATCAAACTTACCCCAGGTATTATTGCGCAGACTCTGGTACTTATCTTTTAGCGCGGTCGTCCAAGACCTTTCTTCCATAGCGTCGGCGGCCAACTTCTCGGTAGTGATGCGATTGGCACTCTCGGAATACTGTCTGGTTACGCGGGCAAACTCATAGGTTGTTATGTTTTGTACGAGATTTGGAATCTTTAGGGAGCTGGCCAAAAGAAACAGTAGCAAAATAAGGGCGATTAGCCCCCCGCCCCCTCCTGCACAACCAACGAGCAATGCCTTTCTAGAGCGGCTAAGTCCTTGGATAGTACCGCGGAATCCTTTCTTTTTGATGTTCCCAGGAGTATATCCTCGGCCTACTGTATCGTTGGCACGCTCAGAGCCCTCACTACCCCCTGGCAGGGGTGATGCCTCTCTGGTGTGCTGCTCTGCAGCAGTCAAGTCTGACGAATTAGGAGTAGCTATTGAGTCATGGCTTGTCTCGGAATTGTGGCTTGCTGCAGATTCTTCGGCTTCGCTCAGGTGCCGTGGTGCGTATTTATCATCTACGTTTGGATCGTAAGGTTGCTGTGCCATAAGCTACGAAAGATTATTGGTGCTGCCCGGCATGAGCTGATTCTGAAGGTCGATGGTGCCGGCCGGCTGGTTGAAGGCGCCGCTCTGGGCGGCCTGCACTTGGGCGGGGTTGGTGGTGATGAGTCCGGCTTCCGTGGGGCTGGCCACTACCTGGATATGCACATGGTTTTGCCCGGCAAAGAACAGGCCCTGCCCGACCGGGAACTGCGCCAGGCGCTTTTTTTCCTCACTCGTCAGCTTAAATACATCCGAAAGCACGTCAACTGCGCTTGGGCTTTGTTTGAGTAAGAATTGCATGCTGGCGTTGGCCACGATAGCCCGGCCCATGCGTGAACCCATGAAATCTTCCACGTCCTGTGTGATGGTGGTGATGCCCAGATTGTACTTGCGGGCGCGCTTGGCAAGACTGAACAAGAAATTAGCGCTGTCTTCGTACTTCATAAGTTGCCAAGCTTCGTCGACGATCAGGATGCGCTTTTTCTGGTCGGTTTTGGTCTTGTTCCAGATGTAATTCAGCACGATATACATGGCGACCGGCCGCAGCTCGTCTTCCAGGTCGCGCACATTGAACACCACCAGCGGGTTGTTGATGTCGATATTGCTCTGCTGGCTGAAGATGCCGGCGAACGTGCCACTAGTGTATTTGCGCAGGCGCTGTGCCAGTTGCGGACCGGTGCCGCCCATGTGGAGCAGCGTGTCGTAGAGGTCGGCGATGGTCGGCGGCGTGCCGGTGTGGGTCAGCGGGTCGTTGGTGATGCCGGCTTTGGCGTAGGTTTCGATCAGCGCCTGGTCCAGGTCGGCCTCTTCGCTCGGTGCCAGCGCCGGCGTGAGCACGCTGTTGCCGCCCATCATCTGGGCCTGCGCCCCGCCCATCATCAGCCGCAGCAGGCCGTGCAGCGTCACCAGGTTGCTCCGCAGGGCGTTATCGGCCTCCTCGGTATCGACGACCTTCGGCAGGTCGAACGGGTTGATGCGTGTGGTCGAATTGAGGCTCAGCCGCACGTAAGCGCCGGCCACGGCATCACACATCTTTTCGTACTCGTTTTCCGGGTCGATGATAAATATCTCGGTGCCGAACATCAGGCTGCGCAGCGCCTCGAGCTTGACGGTGAAGCTCTTGCCGGCGCCGGATTTCGCAAACACCACGCTGTTGCCGTTCTCAAGACTGAAGCGGTCGAATATCACCAGCCCGGAATTGTGCATGTTGATCCCATACAAAATGCCATTGTCCTGGCTGAGGTCGGCACTGGTGAACGGAAAGCTGGTGCTGATGGCGCCGGTACTCATATTGCGCCGGATTTCCAGCTGGTCGGTCATCTGTGGTACGACGCTGTTGAGCCCCTGCTCTTGCTGGCTGGTTGCCGGCTTAGAATACACCAGCTGCTGGCCGAGCATGCTCTCTACCTTGTGGCTGACGAACTCCAGCTCCTCTTGGCTACCAGCGTAGATGGTGAAATACAGGCCGAAGCGGAAGAAACGCTCCTCGCCCACCTGCAGCTTGTCGCGCATTTCTTCGGCGTCCAGGATCTGCGCTTGCTTGGCCGGGTCGCGCACCCGGCCCTTTTCGGCATCGATCTGCAGTCCGGCCTCCAGCTGGGTAACTTTTTTGCGCAAGTTTTCGAGCACCACCTGGCTCTCCACCGGGTAGACATAGATAGCTATGTCGATGACTTCGTCGAGGTTGACGAGCCCGCTCAGCCAACCGGTGTAAATCTGCCGCGGGTAGCCGTACACATAGTAGGTGCGGGCGTAGCGGGTGCCGAGCTGGAAGTACGTGCCCTGGAACTCGATAGAGCTGGGGGCGATGAAGTCGCGCAGCGCCGTAATGCCCTTTTGGAAGGCGGCCGCGACTTCGGCTTGCTCCCGGGCCTGCTGGGCCTGAGCGATTGCCACCGGGTCGAGCTGCTGTTTCTTAGCCATTAGCTTTTACCTCCGGTAAAAGAGAGACATGAGGCAAGAGACATGAGACAAGACAGCTGCACGGCAGCTAGTTTCTTGACTCTTGACTCTTGCCTCTTGACTCTGCCCATCATTGGAGTTCCCTCTGCAGGTGTGCCTGAGCGGCCATGCCCTGCCCCTTCGTCACGACATCGGCCGTCAGATCGTTGAAGTTTTTGAGCTGCTGGCGGGTAGCGGTATCGGGGTTATAGGTGTCGTAATACAGTTCGATCAGCTCCTGGGTATCGAGCGGCAAGCCCTGGATGTTGCACTGCTGCAGGCCGCCGAGCACCGCTTGCACGCGGTTGCGCAGCTCGGTCTTGGCCTTTTCCAGGTCGGCTTCGTTGATGGTGACGTGCTGTTCGGTCTTGCTGAACAGCTGGGCGAAGCCGCTAAAGAAGTTTTTGCTCTGGGTCAGCGCTTTCTGCACATCCACCACCGGGAAATACGGCACGACCACGTAAAATTTCTTATCCATGATGTTGGTCTGCTGGGCCAGCTGGTCGATGTAGCCGATGTAATCGTCCATCAGAAGCGCCAGCAGCATGTTGTCGTGCTCGGTGCGGATCTTGTCGAGCTTTTCGATGTAGGGCTGCAGGTCGACCTTCTGGCTCCTGACGAATATCTGGACCGGGAAATAGAGCGAGTTCAAAAACCCCTGGTAGGCGTACTCGACGCTTTCCTGCTCCTGCGAGCTCATCAGGTCGAAGTTGATGCTTTTTACCATCACCACGCTGCGGAAACTGCCGTCGTTCATGATGACGATACCATCGCGGATCTCGGCGATCTGCAGCGTGTTCTGGGTGCTGTTCGGGTTAGTTTTTGGCGCGATTTTTACCGGTTGGGCAGGCACACCGGCCACGGCTGGTTGCGGGACTATGGGCTGCGGGGTAGCGCTCGGCGGCGCGGCCGCGGGAACTGCTTGCGGTGGAGCTTGCGGCTGGGGCGGCAGTGGAGCTGCCGCGGTCAGGGGGGCGAATGGGTTAGCCGGCTGGTCGGGCACGGCACTGGCCTGCCCGGGGGTGTAGACTTGCTGGTGCGGCGGCAACGGATAGGCCTGCCCTACCCCTGTCATTTGTGTTTGTGGTTGTTGGTTTGGATCCATACAGTTCTAGATTTATGTGCCCACCGCCCTCTCGGTTCGACCTGCCCTGTTAGTGGAGTGAAATAACTACTTCACCATCATCGGCTTGCTTGTTCGCCTGTCGCTGGATGGTCGCTATGTTCAGGTCGTTGTTTCTGGCAAGGTCTATTATAGCAGCCTGGTTATCTGGTGTCACTGGCGGTTGAACAGCGGCAGCGGCCTTCTGCCGAGCGGCTGCTTCGGCGGCCAACTCCTCGGGTGTTTTCAGGACTTTCATATTGCCGTAAGCGGCGCTCATGGTTTCGTTCCGGGCTTTCAGCTGCTCGGCCAAAGCCTCTTCCTCGGCGGTGGGCGTGGCGGCCTGGAGTACACCGGCCGGCTGCGCTGGTGCCCCCGGGGTGATGACCGAGGCATCGACGAACGTCGCTTGGCCGGGCGCAGCGCTCGGCGTCGAGTGCATAAACCAGTAGTCGGCCGGTGTCTGCGGCTGGCTACCGGGTGCTACGGTCGCGGACGCTTGTTGCAGCTGGGTCATCAGCTGTTGCCGGTGGGCAGCGGTAGCGGCATTGATCATGGTGTCGAAGTTGTGGGCCACCGGATTGGCAGTTTCATCCAGCATGTCGTCGGACGCCTGGATATCGATGTCGCTGACTGCCTGCGGCAGGGCCGCCGGGTTCACCAGCCGGTCAGAGGTATCGGCCACCGGCAGCGCGCCCCCGCCCATGCTGAGATTCACGTTCTTGACCGCCCAGCCGCGGCTGTCGATGGTGCTGGCCAGCGCGTTCAGCCGGCTGCGCACCTCAGCTTGGTTCAGGCCATTTGTCAGCTGCCGTTCCACCGTTTTCGGCACGGTGATGGTTACGAGCTCCTTCGCACCGCTTTGGTCCCAAATGCGCCGCCGCGGCTTCAGCAAAAAGCGTAGCCTAGCCAGTGCCCAGATCTCGGTCGGCTGGTCTTTGCCCCAGGGGAACGCGAAAAAGCCGGTCGCCCCCGCTACCGGTACGAAAATCACCAGCATAAAGGCCGCACCCTTGGTCGCGCTGAGGAACCCCAGGTAAATCGAAATAGCCGCGATCCCAGCGTAAATAAACTGCCGGAGCGTCAGCGGCCCGACCAATTTGTCTTCGGCCTCGATATCCTGAATAACCTTATACGTCGCCATTACCTACCAGTATACCAAAGCAGTGTGCCATAGGGTAAAAACGACGCATGGATACTACTAGCTAATAGATTGAGCAGGGGCTTCGGTAACTTCCCATTCTTCTATGGTCATCATGCGAAGTCCAAGCCCGCTGTAGTTAACGCGGTAGTAGCCAAGTTCATCTTGTGATAGTACTTCGGGGTGACTTTGCAAAAGGTCCTGTGCTATAACACCGACATACTCCTGGTCACTCCACAGGTATTTAAAGCGATAGAGTTGTATACCATCTGGGGTCTGGTAAAGCGCAGTGATATTACGTTTCAGGCGCATATCTGATGGAGCCCCACCGGCACCACCGCCGCCCCCTGCTCCGCCAGCCGGAGCTCCACCCCCACCTCCTGCACCAGGGAAGCCACCTGGAGTACCGCCTCCAGCCGCCGCCGCCGTAGAGGCCCATGTCTTGCGTCTGTCCAAGAACGCACCGTTGCCGGTAGCTTCCATCTCTGCTTCATGTTCGCGAACATATTTCCCTGCGACTGCGTTTCCATTGAGTTCTGTTGCGAACGCTTCGCGGACGTCCGGTGTCATGCCGTTCAATACGTCATGTATCCCGGCAGCATTAGCAACAGCTGTTGCAAATTCAACCGAACCGGTACCATGGGTAGTTGCCGCTTCATCTGCCTGCCTAAACATTTCCTGGCCAAGTTCTCTCGCTTGCTCTTTACGCATTCTATGGCTGTTCGCTGGGTTGAAGCCATTGCTGGCTCTTTTTAGTAATTCCGCGTCACTGAGGGTACCATTTGCCGCACCAAGTAGGTCACCAAATCCAGCGCTAGATGCTAGGCTACCGCTCTGTTTTACGAGCGAGGCAGCTTGTGAGTCGGTCATAATGCCACTTGATACGACATGACGCATCCATGTGGCGCGCTCGGCAACTGTGTCGGTAGAAGAGTTTGAGGCAAGGGCTGCGGTAGCTGCCGTGTGTTGCATCTGAGTAGAGCCCATAGATGCACCGTAGGCTTGCTCAGTATAAGTCAGCTGGCTTATAGCCTCGTCACGTGTTGCACCAGGTTTGCTGGCCATGTATCGCCGTATGAAGTCTTCCCCACTTGTAGCATACTGAGCAACTTTATTAGCATCATCGTTTGCGGCGGCGTCGGGATTGTTTTTGATTGACTCAGCAGCGACTTTTGCCATATGTCCAAACTCGGAGTTATGTAGCGCCGCTTTGTATCTGGCACTTCCCCTCTTCCCTATACCAACCGCTCCAGATCCCCAAGCTTCCCGTCTCGCTATGCTCTGGTGTTTGCCGGCTTCCAGGTGAGAGCCCAATCGGGTTCTATCGAAACCTTGCTTGATAGCCCCCATGTTTTCGTTAATCTTTTCGCCACGGAATTTCTTGAGACGGTCGAAGCCACCCCGACTCTTATCATTGACCATTCCACCTATAGTGCTTAGGGCACCACCCGCCAGCCGGAATGTGAACGGTATAAGGAAGTAAGGGGCGAAGTAGGCCGTGAAGGCAATAATCTGGTTAATAGAGCCGGTGCCATGAGAGTTCACGGCGGCGAATACCCGACCAATGGCTATGAAAGCCGCAATCATCGGGAACATCAAAAGACCTTTACTGAATGATTCGTGCCAGAGCTTCCACACCTTCTCTGTGCCAGGGACGACATAACAAGCGATTGCAATTGGGGAGAATATTATCAGCATGACGATAAGCATCTGCCGCAGCGTAAGCACCAGGAAGGCTACCGCAGCGGCTAGAGCAGCTGTGGCTACGAAGCTAAGCAATCCAGCAAACCCTAGGGCTACTATGGCTCCCGCCGCAAAGAAGCTGGCGACAAACTGCCCGCCTCCGCCCAACTCCACTTTATAGTGGGTGAATGGCGCATAAATCAGCTGGCGCACACCAAGGCCTACAGCGTCAGTAAAATTAATAAACCACATCATGAGTGGCCACGACAGAGTTATGCCGATGGCGGCTACCAATAGTCTGGGTAGCACCTTTCGTAGGGTATAGGCATCGAGTATCTCAAAGCCCATGGCTTGCGATACTATCGCCACCAGCGCGAAAACTACTATAAGCCCAAGCGATATATTGCGTATGACACTCCAGGCGTTATAGTAGCCGCACCACTGATCCTTCGAGGTATTGCAGGTAGAGGAGTAAGAAGACTTGCCTGGCTTTATATTCAAATAATTATTAATCTCGTTATCTAGCCCGGAGACTACGGTCTCAAGCGCAGTAGCAAGCGGGCACAGGAACCAACTCAAAGGGTTAAAGAGACTTACCGAGCAATTTATTTCAGGAGCGTCCCCGGCGGTAGGAGTAGTACTGGATGGGTCACTTGGCGGTTGGGTGGTGGCTGGCATTACGAATACACCGACTTTCACCGTAACGTATCGGCAAGAATCTTTAGAGGTCATCAGCCAGTTCGCGGAGACTATACCGTCATTCTTAGAGCTAAAGCTATGCGGGTCACTAGAAAAGTTGAACAGGGGTTTGTCTGTTTGGCAACCCGAAAGACCCGCACCCGTTATGATGTAACAGGAACCACTTACACCTGATCCGGCCGGACAGCTATCTGCTCGAGCATAAGTGCCGAAGTAGGGTGCTTCGTTACCGCTTGCACTACTGAATACGAGATGTACCGTATCATCCTGGGGGTAGTATGCCGCGAAGACGTTAAAATTAGTTCGAGCTGCTTGTACAGTGCCGGTGGTCTCATTTCCGTTTATGTCGTAATTGGTGAAATTCAGAGTAATATCACCCGTATCGTTCAGGGCTTTATCAATGTCATTTATATCACTCATCTTGCCCTTATCATCCATGTTTATATCGGTAGCCGCATTACTTGTACTAAAGCTCAGCTGTGGGACATTACCTGAAGCAAGGCGTTTGGTGTCGCCAGGGCTGGGGGCAGTCAGCCTGTATGTCATGGTATTGCCTTCCCACTTGGTAGCGGTGTAGGTTTCGCCGGCATAAAGAATGGTCGCGGTATCGCTGAACGTTGCTTTACCAGCCTGGGCAATACAAGCCTTCAGACTGTCGTCATTTAGGCCGGTTTGTTCAAAGCATGAACCAATAGTCCCGTTAGTGGAGCCACCCCCGCCCGAGGAAAAATAGTTTTTATTGCTCAATATATTATCTGGGTCGTTTAAAGATAAAGTATAGGTGCCGGCACGGTTACCGCTATTATTTGGATCTTTCGGGATAGTAAATTGGATGGTTTTTTGTGCAGTATTAACCGTAGCAGATACATAATATATGACACGTGTCAGCGTGGAGCTTAGGTAGTAACCACTATCATGGCCACCATAAAAAGCTGACTTATTGGTGCCGACCGACTGGACAAAACCTAGAGAATTCTCGCAAAGGCTATCATTGCTACTATCGGTGCCCTCAAACGAAACGTAAATCATCTGTTGACCTTTGTTAGCAGCGGTTAAAGTATCTTGCGCGTCACCAGACGATGGTATGCCACTGCCCTGTCCGAACCTGTATACACTACCCAGGTAAGCTGAAGCGCCGGGTTCGGTATTGACGGCTGCCGGTTTATGGATAACTGCCTTACACTGAATACTGGAATGGCTGCTCTCTACACTGCCAAATGAGTTAACATTATCGGGAACGATTGCTGCTGAAGCATTGCCAGCGGCGGTCACATGACTCCCAAAGCTATAGATACTTGATAGGCTACTCGCTACCAGGAGAACTCCCAATAGCAAGAGACCCCAGACCTTAATTTTATGTTTTATTTTCACCTATGGTTATCCTTGGAGTTGCGCTGTTTAAAATCAGTCATATTGTCTCAGCTTTTTATGGATATTGAAAGCGCCTCTTGCCTTATTGCTGTAACCGACTTGTGAATGAGACAATTTGCCATGCTGAAGAGGACTTACTCAACACTACCGTAAACGTATATTTACCGTCTGATCCATCCAGGGCGTAGGTAGCAAGTTCAAAGTTGCCTGAGTCCTTCATGTTTTGTAGGTGCGGCGAGCTTCCCTTAAAGAAATTGTTCAGGTTATTAACTTCTGCCTGCCAGTTTACTTGTGTAATAGCTTGCTGTGATGCGTTCGTAAATTGTTTATAGCTTGCGTTGGCGTCACCCGCAAGTACTTCAGAAACGAACAAGTCACTGGTTTTCTGAGCTGCTGAGTGGTGCACGTGATTCGAAATAGCAGAAACACCTAGTGCCAAACCCAGGAACAGTATGATTGCGAATAATGCATAGAGTAAGGCCTTGCGCATACTTTTAAGTATACGTGCTTATGCTTTGGTGACCAATAGAGATACCCCGCCTGACTACAGGCGGGGTATCGAAGTTCGGTGTGGCCGACAGCTTTATTGGGTAGCTTCGGTCGAGTCAACAATATAGTTTTCTATTTGCCAGTAGCGCTTTGCTTGATTGTAGCCCATTGTAACATCAATCGTATAGTTGCCATCGGAGCCGACCGCAAAGCTGTCAGCAGTCACTTCCTGCTGAGTATTGTCGGCATTCAGCACTTCTGGGCCGTTGCGTAATACCGGCTCGGCGCCCATTAGGTAGGGACTCTTTTGGAGGAAGGCCGCCTCCCAGGCCTTTAGACTGCCAAGATTTTCCTTTAGGTTGTCACTGAAATAGGACCAGAGATTATCGGCGCGTTCTTTTCGTTCCGCATCAGTAATTACCGGTCCATTACCATTGACCAGAATGTCATTGAAAGTGTACTGAGTTAAGAAATACTGATCCAGAGATTGAGGACTACTAGCAGTAGCTGGGTCGACCTCAATTTTTGTTTTCGGAGGCGTGCCGGGTTTTTGGTTGGCGCTGTGGCTGGCGGCATCGCGGTGGCTTGAGGCGTGGGCAGCGTATTCTACGCCCCCGCCGACACCGGCTGCGACGAGAACGACTGTACCGGCTGCAATGGCTTTCCTGCGAGGTGTTCCAAGTAGCTTGTTCAGACGGCTCGGTTTAGCATTCGCCTGGGTATCGATGACGGGGTGTGGTTCTCCCTCGTGTACATGCACGGCGTCTGGTATGATGGGCTCACCACTCTTATTATCATAGAGCCCCTTTTGGTCGCGGATAGTCGGTGCGCCCTCAAGACCGCGCTCCCCTCCCTTGTTTACGGGGATGACGCCCGGATGAGCATTGGTGCTGTTAGCAGGGAGGATCTGATCTTCTATAATAGGTTGAACTGATTTATTGGGATCATAATTCATAATTGACATACTTGCTTAAGTTAATATCCTTTAATTTTTATTTTATACAAGTAATATTACCATAAAAAGTTTGATTTGTCACTAGTGATTTTTGTCATACCTCTGTAAACTATTTTTGCTACAGATGCGAAAATATCCGGAAAATAGCTTGATTGTAGCTAATTTTGACGGTATAGTGATTGAAAATGCTGCATAAAATCAAAACTAGTCTAAAAACAGTCGCATTACTAGTCATATTGACTGGTATCTGCGCGTACGCGCCGGTGGGCCGAGCGCTAGCCGCCCCCACAAAAGATGCAAGCTCCAGCGGTACTAGTGGCTGCGTAGTTGGTAATGAAGCTGCTTGCTCGGTGAATTCTGCTAAGTGTAGTACCGCGAAAGATACTGTGGCCCACTGTACCGACCCGGCGGCATCTGGTAATAGCACTTGTACAGCTAGCAACTGCAACTTGATAGCGAAGTATATTAACCCGCTAATAACTTTATTGTCTGCCCTGGTGGGGTTGGTGGTGACCATATCAATAGTGATTGGTGGCATACAGTACAGCAGCTCGGCCGGCGACCCGCAGGCCGCAACGGCTGCCAAGAACCGCATCCGCAACGCCATCATCGCGCTGGTGGCGTTTATATTCCTGTATGCTTTCCTACAGTTCCTGGTACCAGGTGGTATATTTAGGACATAGAACCATCATGATGCTTTTTTATACTTCGATTTTACACACGTTCGCCACTACTAATTGTAAGCCGAAGCTCTTCGGGCTTGAGCCATGGTACCAGTATCTGCAGCTCGACTCTAACTGTAATGTCAAAAACTTTACCATATTGAACCCTTCTCACCCCAGTAGTTTCCTGCTAATCGGACTAGCTATACTGGATGACCTGATACGGATTGCCGCGCTGGTGGCGGCAGGCTTCGTGATATACGGCGGCATCCAGTACGTGACCAGCCAGGGCTCGCCGGACGCCACCAATAAAGCCCGGGAGACTATCATAAATGCGCTGATCGGCCTGGTGCTGGCCATAGTCGCAGCCTCCCTGGTATCATTTATAGGAACGAAATTGGGGAGCTAATGATGTACATACCCTTCTTTGCCGCGATTGATTGCAACCAGACCATAGTCAATTGCTCGAGCTTACCACAGCCAGATACCAGTACGTCACTCAGTACCATCCTAAGCATAGTATTTGCAGTGACGGCGGCGATTGCCCTGCTGATGATCGTGATTGCGGGCTTTCGGTTCGTGATCGCCGGGGGTAATTCCGAAGATATGGCCCGAGCACGGATGACCATCATCTATGCTGTGGTGGGTCTGCTGGTGTCGATGGCGGCATTTTCTATAGTGACGTTCGTGATAAAGGGAGTCGGCTGATGCGCCGCGTACTGCTGCTACTTGGGCTGGTGCTGTGCCTGGCGCTGCCGGCGACTGCGGTGGCGTCGGCTGCGTCTTACGACCCGCTGAGCGGCGCCTGTAGCGCCGCGAAAGACACCAGCTCTGCCGATTCATCTGCCAAAGATGCTACCGCTTGCGATCAAAGCGTGACCGGCAAAGACCCCATAACCGGCCCGAACGGCATACTGCACAAAATAACGGTGTTCGTGGCGATGATCGCCGGGATAGCGGCGGTGATCATGATGCTGGTCGGCGCCATACAGTACGTGACGTCTAATGGTGACGCCAAGCAGGCGGCCGATGCCCGCGGGACGATCATAAGCGGGCTGGTGGGCCTGGCGGTCGTGGCGGCATCTGGCGGCATCTTGTTATTTGTAATAAGTAAAGTATAAGGAAAGCAATGTGAAACGGATCAAACTAATAGTAACGAGTCTGATGCTCCTGGTGGGCCTGACCGGTGGCGTGCTTGTGCCGGTGGCCGTGCACGCCGACTCGGCAAAGGCGGACGTGTGCCAGGCGCTGCAGAGTGGCAGCGACTGTAATACCAACGGTACCGGCAGTGTGGATGTGAGTAGCCTGGTCGCGACCATCATAAATATCATGAGCCTGATCGTGGGTGTGGCAGCGGTGATCATGCTGATTGTGGCGGGCATACGCTATGTGACCTCGGGCGGCGATAGCAACACCATATCCGAGGCGAAAAACACCATCATCTACGCCCTGGTGGGTCTGGTGGTGGCTGGCGCGGCTCAATTGCTCGTACAATTCGTACTGAATAAGTTATAGGTAGCCCCAGGAAGAACTTGCAAAATACTTAAGATGAATGGTATAAACTAAGGTTATAGAAAGGATATAAGAAAAAATGTTCAAAAATATTCATGTAAAAATAGCAGCCCTCTTTAGCGTCGTTGGCTTGTTAGTTGCTCCGGTTGGCGTTGTGGCGATTGCCTCTGCAGCCACACCTGCAGCAACTACTAACTTGCAAAAATGTTTAGCCCAAGGAACAAACCTGGACCTCAGCACCAGTGACACCAACGGTAATTGTAACGGTACTACTGATACCAGTGGCGGTACGTCGGGAATCAATAAGATTATCACCGATGTCATCAACATCTTCTCCCTCGTGGTCGGCATCGTGGCCGTCATCATGATCATCGTCGGTGGTTTCCGCTACATCACTTCCGGTGGTGCCAGCGACAGTGTCTCGGGTGCTAAAAACACCATCATCTACGCCATCATCGGT
>Ga0164242_10000262_pt1 | contig 66030 bp, 47 predicted proteins | sample OricomgcompostMG_FD_108783 | JGI IMG/M metagenome (GOLD analysis project Ga0164242, IMG submission 108783) | Miracle-Growth compost microbial communities from Emeryville, California, USA - Original compost - Miracle growth compost (MG) ... | reverse complement strand
TTCATGGGATCGCGGTGAATTTATTGCCTAGCAATGTCATCACAATTTCGATGTTACAGCGCTTCTTGAGAAGATCAAGCGGATAATTAAATTTTTTTTCATTTTTTTTATTTTTTTTAAAAATTTTTTCTAAAGTCCGCGCGGACACACCCCGATGAGTGTGATGAACGCCCAAGATTGGTCACGGATTGACCGCAAACTCGGGTGGAACTCTCGACAAAAGAGTTCATAGCATTCAAACAGGCAGTTTGAATGAGAAGTTTGACCTTCATGGAGGAAGGCATGGGATTGAGAATCAATACGAACGTTCCGTCTTTAGTTGCTCAACGCAACTTACGCGGCACTCGCGCTCTTCTGGATCGCACTCTGGAACGCTTAAGTTCCGGTTCGCGCATCAACCATGCCGCCGACGACGCCGCCGGCCTCGCGATCTCCGAAACTCTTCGAGCACAAATCCGGGGCTTAAGCCAAGCCGAACGAAACGCGCAAGACGGCATCTCTCTGATCCAAGTCGGCGAAGGCGGACTGGTCGAAATCTCGAATATTCTGATCCGGATGCGCGAACTCGGCGTCCAAGCCGCTTCCGATACCGTCGGACCGCGCGAACGAAAGTTTCTCGACAACGAATTCCAGCAATTGATGGAAGAAATCGATCGAATCGCGAATTCCACGCAATTCAACGGAAACCCGCTTTTAAACGGAAACGGAAGCTCTTTCGAGGTCCAGATCGGGACCGGAAACAACCCGCTCGTCGATCGGATCAAACTCTTCGATCCGTACGCCTCGAACGTGAATTTGGTCTCGCTCGGAATCAATCTGGCGTCCGTCGCCGACAAGACGAGCGCTCAAAACAGTCTTTCCAGCATCGATCAGGCGCTCAACACGGTGACTTCGAACCGCGCCAACTTCGGTGCCATGCAGAACCGGCTTCAGTCGGTGATCAACAACTTAAACGTAAACAAAGAGAACATGACGGCCGCCAACTCACGGATCCGCGATGCGGACCTTGCGGTGGAGACCTCGGAACTCACGAAGAGTCAGATCCTGCAACAAGCGGGGGTCTCGGTTCTCTCTCAAGCGAACGCTTCGATGAAGGCGGCGCTGGGACTCCTGGGAGGACAAGCTTAGGGGAATCATCAAAGTTTTGAACAACATGGCTGATGCCGTGTCTGTTTCCTGGATCGAAAGACTTCCGCGCTCCCGACGAGAGGAGCTCTGAGGGGCGCGGAAGCTTCGAAGGAACAAAAGTTTTAACCCGGGCGAAGTGATTCGCCCCAAAAAAATCGGCATGGATTGCCGGCCTTGGGTTTGGTCACCCAAAGGGTTGTCATCGGAGGACGCTTTTTTATGGATGGATGAATATGGGATTACGAGTAAATACGAATATTGCCTCTTTAATGGCTCAACGGAGCCTCGGTGCCACTCACGAAGCGTTACAGAAAAACCTGGAACGCCTCTCGAGCGGAAGCCGGATCAACAGCGCCGGAGACGATGCCGCTGGCCTCGCCATCTCGGAAGGATTGAGGGCCCAAGTCAGGGGCCTCAAGCAAGCCAAGCGAAACGCGCAGGACGGGGTCTCCCTGATCCAGGTTTCGGAAGGCGGATTGAATGAAGTCACGAACATTCTGATCCGGCTTCGGGAACTCGCCATCCAGTCCGCATCGGACACGGTGGGCGACAAAGAGCGGGGCTTCACCGACCGGGAATTCCAGGCGCTGAAATCCGAGATCGATCGGATCTCGCAGGCCACGACCTTCAACGGCACTCCGCTGTTGAACGGAAGAGCCGGGATCTTTGAAATCCAGGTGGGTACGGGGAACAATCCCCTCACCGACCGGATCGTCTACGACGGCCAAAATGCGGATGTGACCCTTGAGGCGCTTCGCATGGCGGGAGAAAGCGTCGCCACTAAACAAGGGGCGCAGCTTTCACTCGGGGTGATCGACGACGCGATCTCGCAGGTGAGCAAGGTGCGCTCGGATTTGGGCGCCATGCAAAACCGGCTGCAATCGACGATTAACAACCTCGCGGTAAACGAGGAGAACATGACGGCTGCGAACAGCCGGATTCGAGACGCTGATCTTGCCGAAGAAGTCTCGGATATGACGAAAAACAATATTTTGATGCAAGCGGGGATCTCGGTGTTGGGTCAAGCCAACCAGTCGCAACAAGCGGTGCTGAAGTTGCTGAGCTGATCCCGCGCACCCCAAAGGGGGGGCTTGCACGAAAAAATTTAGGCGGCCCCGCTGGGGTCGCCTAATCAAACCAACCGGCAAGGATGCTGACCGCAAGGCGAGGGATCGCACGCGGCTTTCACGAAGGAGAGAGAAACATGAACGGAGGCTAAGATGGGTTTAAGAATCAATACCAACATTTCATCGCTGGCGGCGATGAGGACGTTGGCCAATACCAAGCAGGCGCTGGACGGGTCGCTCGAACGACTCTCCACCGGCAGCCGGATCAACCGCGCGGGGGACGACGCCGCGGGGCTCGCGATCTCGGAAAACTTACGCGCGCAAATCCGCGGCTTCAAGCAGGCCAAACGGAACGCGCAGGACGGGATCTCACTCGTCCAGGTGACGGAAGGCGGTTTGAACGAAATTTCAAACATGATCATCCGGCTCCGGGAACTGGCGATCCAGGCCGCTTCGGACACGATCAGCGACAAGGAACGGAATTTTTCCGATCGCGAATTTCAGGCGCTGAAATCCGAGATCGAACGGGTGGCCGACTCGACCAACTTTAACGGCACGCCGCTGTTGAACGGAAAAGCGGGGGTGTTCGAGTTCCAAGTCGGAATCTTCAACAACCCGATGACCGATCGGGTGGTGTATAACGGCGAAAACTCGAACGTCACGCTCGATTCGCTGGGGCTCGTCGGCGAAAGCGTCGCCACCAAAGTCGGAGCGCAGACCACGCTCGCGGCCTTGGACGACGCCCTGACCCGAGTCAACAGCGTTCGTGCCGACCTGGGTGCCATGCAAAACCGGCTGCAATCGACGATCAACTCGCTTTCCATCAGCGACGAGAACCTCTCGGCTGCCAACAGCCGGATTCGCGACGCCGATCTGGCCGAAGAAGTGTCGGACATGACTAAAAACAATATTCTGATGCAGGCCGGGATCTCGGTCTTGGGGCAAGCCAACGCGCAAGCCCAGTCCGCCCTGAAACTGCTCAGTTAATCCGATCGTTAGCGTGAATCAAGCCTTCGTGTGAACGGGGTCGAGGGGGTGAACGGACTCACTCCCTCCCCCCGGCCACAAAATCGCAATTCACGCATAAATAAGGTATGATTTAAAAGTGAACGCAAAAAAATCGCGCATCCTGATCGTCGGCGGAAACGGTTATGTCGGATCGACCCTGGCCCGCGAACTTTCATCCGATTATCCGGTTTTTTGCACTTTTCAGAACGAGTACACGCCTCTTCGGGAGGTGACGTACCTTCGGCACTCGAATCTTAGCGACAAAGAGACGGCCAAAAATATCGTCAAGACCGTCGACCCGGACCTCGTCATTTACTGCGCGGGCTCGAACGACCTGATGTTCTGCGAACAGGAACAGAACATCCGCCCCACCCAACTCGTCCATTCGACGGGCGCCACCCACTTTCTGACCGCAAGCGATACCGTCAAAGCGAAATTCGTCTATCTTTCATCCGATTATATTTTTTCAGGCGTGGACGGAAATTATCTCGAAACCGATACCGCGATCCCGGCCTTCCAGCTCGGCAAAGCGAAGCTCGGCGCCGAAAACTTCATCCGCAGCCGCTCGCTCAATTATCTGATCATCCGGTGCGCGCCGTTGCTCGGCCGAGGCACGCTCGACCATCCGTCGTGGCTGGATCGGCTTCGCGAGGCCGCCGTGACCGGAAAAAAAATCAAACTCGCCGGGAAAAACGTGCACAACCCCGTTCACATCGATTTTTTGGTCGAGATGATCCGTTATTCGATCGAACACGAGATCAAAAACAAAACGCTCCATTGCGGCGGTCTTTCGAAGGCTTCGATGCTCGAATGCGCGCAGATTTTTTTGTCGTTCCTAAAAATGGATGAGTCGGCGGTCGAGCCCAGCGATGCGAGTTCGAATGCCATGCCGAGTGATTATTCCCTGAATTTTTCGCAGACGTTGGAGCTGATGCGGCTGAAGCCGCTGCTTTTGGAAGAGAGCTTGGGGTTGCTCGGTGCCTGATTAGTCCAGGCTCATTCCCTGCTCTTGCAGGAGGGCTTTGATCTGTTCCAGCAGCACTTTTTGGCTGGGTTTCGCTTTTTTCGGTTCGCGAGTGGTGCGAGCGAACTCGGCAAAGAAATGTTTCGCCACTTGATCGCTTTCGACCCGTTCCGAACGGTAAGTCCAGAAAACCGTGCCGAATGCCCCCAATTGCGCGAGCAATTCTTCGGCCTGTGGGATCGTGAATTCGGCTGAAACCGATCCGCCGATCATGTGGCGGTCGTAAGAAATTTGGATCACGCCATGGGTGGTGTTGGCGACGATGAGCTTGATGCCGTTGCGATAAAGCATGAAATCGGCAGCGCCTTGGGTGAGATTGAAAATTTTAATTTCGGAAAATTTCTTGCCCGAATCCGACAAAGAGTTAAAAAGGCGGACGTATTCTTGAAAATAGGCTCTTAAGTCGGTCAGAAAATCGACCGTGCTTTCCTCGATCGCCTGTTGGGGCGCCGAAACCTGGTTCAATTGATACAGGGCCTCGGCTTCAGGCGAGCTTTCGGCGCGCGCGATTTCGTGAATCCAGCCTAAGTTCAAAGTTTCGCTCGGGTTCGGTGAACGGCTCATACTTCTCCAGTCTAGGAATCCTTGGCGAGGAATGTCAAGCGGGTTATTGACGGCGTCTCCGCAATGTCAGAATAGAAGCGCTTGGGATCGCAGTTAGACATTGGAGCCCCAGAATTTTACGTGGGCGCCGTTTGCTCACTTTAGGCTTCCTACTCAAAAGGTAGGCATGCTCACCATGAGACAGGGACAGCCCCCTGGGTCAATGACTGTCGGGTCCAGATGTGTATTCGACTGGACCCCAAGCTAAGAACGAGTATACCCATTTTCCGGCGCCTCCGCAATCGGTTTTTCTATGTGCAAAGTGTAAAAATGTTTCTTGTTTACAGGGCGTTAAATCGCTGACACTATTGAATTACGCATGTCAGAAAAAGATTCTGCGCCCAAAAAAACCGCGCCTGAAAAAATCTCTAAAAAGATCTTGGTCGCCGACGATAGTCTGACGATCCAGAAGGTCATTCGCCTGGCCCTTTCGAGCGACGGCTATGAAATTCAGACCGTTTCAGATGGCAAAGAAGCCATCGAGCAGGCCTCGCTTTTTCGTCCCGACATCTGCATCATCGACGTGTCGCTTCCTCAGTTCGATGCCTATCAGGTTCGCGAACAGTTGATGGCCAAGCCTGACTTGAAAAACATTCCGGTCATTCTGATGTCGAGCGCGTTCGAAAAAGTGGACGAAACCCGCGCGCAAGCCCTGGGCTTCGCAGGCCATCTGATCAAACCGTTCGACCCGTCTCACTTGCGCTCGACCCTTTTATCGGTGGCGAACTTGGCGCCCCAGAACGACCCCGTCGTCGAGACGATCAATTCTCCGTACCTTCAAGCGGCCCCGGCGAACGAGCCGGCAAGCCGGCCGATTCAGCTGGATCCGCCGAATTTCGAAAATTTCTCGTCTCAGGACCTTCCGCCACTTCACGACGACATTCAACAGATGGCAAAGAATACTTTCGAAATGAGCGGACTCGACCAACACGACTGGGGAATGATCGAACTCGGCAAGCTGAACGAACCCGTGCCGAACGAAGTCAACGCGATGGACTTTCAAAACACCCCGTCTCCGAGCATCGATCCGATGCCCGGCCACGAAAACTTCAATCGCGAAGAACTCGAATCGTTGATTCAGGCCGAAGTCAACAAAGCGCTCGAACAGATGCACTCCGAGATCCGCGAACGGATCGAACACGAGCTTCGCGCCGAAGTTCACTCGCAGATTCCGGCCATGGCCGAAAAAATCATCAAAGACGCCATCCATCAGCTTCTTTCCGATCCGCCGGTGTAATACCGCTCATACTGATTTCCTTTTCGCTCCGTTGCGTGTTATTCAAAATTCATGCGCGAAGACAGAAGCCCTCTCGAACCCCGTCCTTGTAAAATCGAACTCGACGTTTCTCGTTACGCCGAAGGCTCGTGCCTGATCGAAACCGGCCACACGAAAGTGTTTTGCACGGCTTCGATCGACGAAGAAATTCCGAAATGGTTGAAGGGCAAAAATTCGGGCTGGATCACGGCCGAGTACGCGATGCTTCCGCGCGCAACTCACACCCGTTCGCGGCGGGACCGAGAAAAAGTTTCGGGCCGCACGCAAGAAATCCAACGCCTGATCGGCCGCGCGCTTCGCGCGATGATCAATCTTGAAAAACTGGGCGAGCGGCAGATCATCGTCGACTGCGACGTGATCCAAGCCGACGGCGGCACCCGCACCGCTTCGATCACGGGCGCCTGCATTGCGGTCGGAATCGCGCTTTCAAAACTCGTCAAAGAAGGCAAAGCGCCGCGCGAAGCATTCCTCGACACCGTTCAGGCCGTGAGCGTCGGAATGAAAGACGGAAACGTCCTGGTCGACCTCGATTACGACGAAGATTCGTCGTGCGACGTCGACATGAATTTCGTGCGCACGGGCTCGGGTCTTTTCGTCGAGATTCAGGGCACGGCCGAAAAGAAACCTTTCAGCGAAGCCGAAATGAAGCAAATGATGGATGGCGCGAAAATCGGGCTCGATCGCCTGAAAGCAATCCAGCTTGGGGCGCTTCGGGGAAGCGGACTCATCGCGCTGGGTTGAACAGCCGAAGATGAGTATGCTTTTGAATCAGGGGCGAAACGACAAGTCGATCACCATATATACCGCCATATATACAAAATTACCCTGTTTTTTCAATCCTTTTGGGAGTAAACAGGGAGCATGAATACCCTGATCCCTGCCTGGAAAAAACTGATTCTGACCGGCCTTTCGGAAGACGCGATTGCCTTCGACTGGACGGCGCGCGCGGCGAAACTGGCTCGAAAAGACACTCCGAACGACATCGCGACGGCCAGCCTGATTGCGAAATCCGACGGGATCTGGGCCGGCGAAACGGGGCTTCGCGCGCTCGAACTCGTCAGCGCCGAAATGGGGATGCCCCTGCACGTCACGTCGTTCGCCAAAGACGGTGATGCGCTCACGCCGAAGAAAAAAATCTGCGAATGGCGCGGCGATGCTTCATCGATCCTCGTCTTCGAACGCACGCTCATCAACCTCGCGGGTTACGCCTCGGGGATCGCCACCCAAACCCATGAACTCGTTTCGCTCTCGCGTTCAAAGGGCTTGAAACACCCGCCGCGGATCACGGGCACTCGCAAGACGCTCCCCGGATATAAAGACCTCTCCATTCAAAGCACGCTGATCGGCGGGGGCTATCCCCACCGCTACAATTTGAGCGGCGGATTGCTCGTCAAAGAAAATCACGTGGCTGCCGCAGGCGGAATCGCCGCCGCCATCGCAAACGCGCGGACGACGGCACCGCATTTGCTGAAGATTGAAATTGAGGTTCGAAACCTGATCGAGCTGAAAGAAGCCATCGCAGGCGGCGCGGAAGTGATCCTGCTCGACAACTTCACGCCCGAGCACGTCCGCGAAGCGGTCAAACTGAAACCCGCGAACGTCGTCTATGAAGTTTCGGGCGGCATCCGCCGCGAGAACCTTGAATCGTATCTGATCGAAGGCTTAGACGTGATCTCGGTCGGGGGTATCACTCATTCGGTGAAAAGCGTCGATTTATCATTGCTGTTTTCCAACACATGAACGCGCGTGACCTCTTCGCCGAAAAGCCCCAAGGTGCGGCCGCTACTTTCGACTTTCAATTCGCCGTAGGGGCCCAAGCCCAAGACTTTTCCCGTGGCGGCCTCTTTCGTGGCGGGGTCCATCCATTCAATCGTGTCGCCCGCGTGAATCAGGCCGTGGGTTTCGAATTCGCGGCGAATCTCGTCCGGTAAAAGCGATTTTTGAAGTTCGTGCAAAAACGCATCTCGAAGCGTATCCACATCGGGCGCATGCGAAGTAATCTCCCGAATCGAGATCGTCTCGCGATCGGGGATCGAGGGACGAGACCCGACGTTCACGCCGACACCCACGATCACCTGATCGCCGAGTTTTTCGCAAAGAATGCCCGAAAGCTTCGAGAACGGCTCGACCATCAAATCATTCGGCCATTTCAGGCGAATCGGCTTTTCAGGAGCGAATGCCGACACGATCGCGCGCCTAAGCGCCACCGCCACCGCGAGCGGAATCCAAGTCACGGTCAAGGCGGACGAATCCGATACCGGGTGAGGCCCGCGCCACAGCACTGAAAGATAAAGATTCCCTTCGGGCGATACCCACGCGCGGTCTTGCCGCCCGCGCCCGCCGGTCTGTCTGCGCGCCTGCACGAAGCTCAAGTGCGGAAGAGCCGGATCTTGCGCAAGCCTGCGCTTTAATTCAAGTTGAGTGCTGTCTATTTCTTCCAATTGGAGCTTCATTTTTTCGCACAGCTTAATACTTTGATGGCATGGTCATTCCCGACCTGCACACCGGGAATGTTGCAATTCTCGTTGACGAAGATGCGGTAATTTCCGGTTTTGAGTAAAAACGGCGCGTTTGTCAGGTAGTTCCCCACCAATTTGTCTGCCGAGTCGTAAACGTAAAGACCGACGGTCGACGGATAATCCATCTGGACGACGCCCACTCCGCTGATATCGATCTCGTGGTTCCCGCCGGGGTTAATTTTATACTGAGGTTCGATTTGCTCGAAGAACGGATCGGCATAGATCCGCACGTCATAGATTCCGGCCTTGACCTTCGTGGGTTTGTCGCTCGTCGTGGTGTACACCGCTTTTTTGTCTTTATTCAGCAATTGCACGTCCAAAAAACGATCGAAGAAGTGGACGGTCAGCATCCCCACGCCTTGCACGCGCAAGGTGACGCGCTTTTTCGGCGGGATCGTGAACTGGTCGAACCGATAAACCGGGTCGAGCATCACCTCGGCCCGATAATCGCCGGGCGGAACGCGCACGCCGTACGAGGCCTTGAAGTCGCGAAGGTATTCGGGCGCGCCGTTCACGAGTTTATAAAGCCGGACGGTTACGTCGGGGACCGGCGCCGAAACGAACAGGTTGTTCATCCCGAAGCCCTTCTCGCCGTGGGCCGAGTTGTTGATGTCGTTCAAGGCCTGATTCAACGATTTCGAGTCGGGCGCGCCGAAGGTTTTTCCGAGGCAACGGAGGCCGTCCAAGTCTTTCGAGTCTTCGCTCATTCCGATCCCGGTGACGAACATCTCCAGATCGATGATTTTCTTTTGAATGGCGTCTTCGAGCAATTTACAGCTGTTTCCGCCGCAGGTTTCTTCGCCGTCGGTAAAGATCATGATCCGCTTCGGGCCGGGATAGCCCTTCACCGAGTTGATCGCCATTTCGAGCGAATCGGCGATCGGGGTCATGCCCGTGGGCGAAAGCGAGGCGACTGATTTTTCGATTTTGCTGAGGTTCCGCTCGCCGGGTTTGAATGCCATGTAATAGTCGCTGCAATCCTTTTTTCGGCGGCCGCCGTAAACGATCATCCCGACGTCGGCCTGCTCGCGCCATTGGTCGCGCATGTAATTTTTAAAAAGTTTTTTCGCCCACCACATCTTCGATTTTTTCTTATCGAGCAATTGCCCCATCGACCCCGAACTGTCGAGCAGGATGATGACCTTGGGCTTGATCGCATGGCTCAGATCGATGTTTGCGTACTCGACCGATTGCTCGTAAGGGGCGATCTTGCCGTCCACCGAAGTCGGCGGCGATGCCGGCGGAGCCAGCGTGGGCGACGGAGAGGCCGCAGCAGCAGACGCGCCAGTCGCGGCAAAGGCCGAGCCCTGAAAAGCCAGGAATAACGCGATGCTAGACCAAAAGGTACGGCCTACCTTTTTCTTCATGGTTCCTCCTTCTTCGGGGCCATCATCCGAATCGGATCGTCGAAGCGAACGCCGATGAAAAATCGTAAATCGCTTTCTTTCTCGCTCGAAGTACTGTTCTGCGGGATCTGGCAATTGAGGCATCCGGTTTCGCTGACGGTCGGGCCTTGAAATTTCAGGCTATAACTTCGCACCCGATATCCGGCTTGCACCACCCAGCGCTTCAGCACGGGAATAAAATCGAACCAGGCCAGCGCCGTCACCGCGGCTCCGTAATACAGACCAGTCGAGCCCGACGATTCGGTTCCGCGGCTGAGCCCCTGATCTTTAGCGGTAATCGATGGAAAATAGGTGAGTTCGAGCTGAAGCGCCTGAAGCGTGAAGATCGGATCGCCGCCCTTCGGCTTCCAGATCGGGCTCGCGAATTCGTAATCGAGTCGGCCGCCGAAGCCCAAGCCCGAGGTTTGAGTCGAAAGCAAGGCGCCGTCAACGGCTGAGGTTTCAAAATCGTCGCTTAAGGTCGCGACTCGCAGACGCGGGGCCAGTTTTTTTCCGAAGATGTTTTTGAAGCGGTAGTTGAAGGTCATCATCTTCACCGATTCGCTCGAATCGACGACGGTGTTTTGATAGGTCGAGGTCGGAAAATCGCCGCCGTGCGAATCCATCTCGATCCCGACCGGAAAAAAATCCGAGTAATACGCGAAGTGGATATTTTTGAAACGATAGCCGGACGATTTTTTCGCGCTGTTGGCGTAAACTCCGCCCGAATCGGCCGTAATCGAACCCGCCATGAGCATACCCATCCCGAATTCGAGGTAACCCGGTGGGTGATCGTCGGGTTTTTTCTTTTCGGACGTCTGCGGAAGATCGTGGGTTTCGTTCGGGCCCAAATCGGGGGGCAGCATCTCGTCGGCCAACATGACGGCGCGATCGCCGGTTTCGGGGTACTTGGTGATGGAGTCGCGATCGAGTTGCACCTTGATCAGAAGAATCTTCGTTTTCGGGTTGGGCTCTTCGCCGATTACCTGCCCTTGCGAAATCGGCTCCACGCGCGGGCCCCGGCGACGAACAAACAAAATTTTGGCGCCGTTGGCGAACGAAGTGTTTCGAGGAGCCGCCAAATAAACGACGCCGTTTCGTTCTTGAACCACGGTCAGGGCATTCTTTAAAGTTTCTTGGGTTCGGCGCAGAGCCTCTTTGGCTGCGGCGTCGCTCGATGCGGTCGTCGTCGGATTTTCTTGGGTCGCATGGCCTGTAATTACAACGTTTTGATTCGACGCCTCTGCCCCCACGTCTTGAGCCCAGGCGCGTCCAATATTTCCTGTAAATCCGAATATCCCCAACAGGATTAATGTGACCACCTCTGCAATTTTACATAGATTTAATGAAATATGTAGAGGTATTCTAAAAGGAGTCCTGAGTGATCGTGAGAGCAAGATGCCCTCGCTCCGATGAAAGGTTTATGGATGAACCGTGAAAAGCGCTTCCAACGAACGCACACCCGTGTCTTTTCCGACCCTGGGTCATTTCTAAGAAATTTAAAGATTTTTACGGTTCTTTCCGATGGGGATCAACGGAAGGGATTGTGAAAATTGCGAAAATTTGACGCAACACAACAAAAGATTTATAATTTTAGTCAGGTAACAAAAGTCGGGGGATTTTTGCGTAATTTCCACGCTTTTGGGGGGACTAAAAAAGTGGAACGTTTGGGGAATCGTTACACACTCGCAATTTTAGCAATGACGCTCGCGTCTTGTAGCGGGGGAAACTTTGGCTTTCAAGGCGGGGTCATTCCTGAAAACTTTAAGGGCGTCGAAACGATCAAAGCGATTTCGCCCGAGAGTTTGCAACTTCAGTGGGAAGGTTATCCTGGCGCCACTCAATACCGCGTTTATACCGATCAAGACAACAATCCAATTTCACAGCCACAATTCACTTCGATCGTCATCAAACCTGGCTCATCCGCAGGAAGTACGCGCTACTCCGTGACCGCGATCGATCCGTCAAACGGCACCGAACTGGGTTCACGTACCGCCTATATGGGCCCGGTGGCATTGCTGCCGCGATTCAACTTCAAAGCAAGCGGCCATATCGTTCCCGTTGAACCATCAGGAGTCGATGGACACTCGCTTCGCGTCAGCTGGACTGGTTATGCTGATGTCACTTATCGCGTGTACCTCGGCGAACGATCGCCCGACGGAAGCGTGAACTACAATAGCTTCGTCAGCTCTTCGGCTTCGACGGAAGGCAGTTCCGTTACCATTTCGGATCTTCTTTCCGGTCATGAATACTGCGCGGTTGTCGTCGCATCTTATCTCGATAATACGAACGACGGTCCGGACGGAACTCCTTATACCGGGGAAACCTCGTCCGTTCTGAACGGCTGGGCGGTCGGCGCAAGCGGGACTTTCGGTGATTCGAAAATCGCTTCGTCGCAACTTTGTGCCCGGACGTCTTCCAGCCTTTCGGTCGATAACGTGAAGGTCTATGGACAAAAAGCTTATCTTTCGAACCGTCCGATTTTCTACGTTTATAGCCCGAATGCCGCCGATCAAAGCCTTTCAACCGCAACGATCGAAACCTCCATTTATCAAGTCAGCAATACGACCGGGCTCGCTTCGTTCGTCGGTAAGGTCAAAGGACAAGGTCAGATTATCTCGCTGACCGATCTGGCTCCGGGCCGTTACAAATTTTATGCTTCCATTGCGGGAATCAGCGGCGCCTCGGCCGGAGCCATGGCCAAAAAGGAAATCAGCGTTGTTGATAATTCCTTTCCCGACGAAGCCCATCGTCCGTGGATTTACATTCGTGGAACGCCGGACATTGAAGACACAAGTAACCCGCAAAGCATGGGTTATTATCCCGAAAAGCAGCAAGACGGCTACGGCGCTCAAGGCATGGGCAGCTCGGTTGCCATGGGCGACTTCGATTGTGACGGCAAATACGATATCGCAATCGGAATTCCGAACGCGACGGAGACCTCTCCTCGTGACGATCGCTCGGCTCAAAGCGGAAAAGTCATCGTTTATTACGACATTGACGACAGCGTAGGTCCATCCGCTTCTCCGGGCCCTCGCTCGCAACTGATCACTTTCGACATTACTCCGTACGATTCTGCTGGGCGCGATCTGAGGCTCGGAACAAAACTTTATGTTGGCAACTTCAATCATGACAATCAACAAACAAACCAGCCGCCGAATGCCTCGGGGGAAATTCATTATCAGTGTCAGGATCTCGTGATTGGATCGGGTTACGGTCCGATGTTCGTCCTCTATGGAAAACGGAACGTCAGTGGCCTAGATGGCGGATTATCATATTCGGGCTCGACTGGCTATTCGGTTAATCCGTCGTCGAGTTGCGACCCTAGCACGAACATCTGTTCGCCGGCGCTTTATACGCTTGAGTCCATGGGCGATACCGTCGGTACCGCTATCAGTTCCGGTGATTTCAATGGCGATAGTTACGAAGATTTGGTTGCGACGACCACCCTAAGTACCGGAAACGTAAGTGGGACCCTCGTCTTTCGCGGCAGCGAATACGGCCTGATTCCTCCGGCAAAATGGACCGGTACGGGGGGCGGAGTCGATGCCGGGATCGTCACCGGCTCGGATTGCGACGAAAACTTTTCTCCGTTTCCGTACCCGGACGGACCGAAAAAAGGGTTTCCGTACATTCCCGCCAATCCCGCTTGTTGGACGAGCAGTCCGACGCTCGAGAACGGATGGGGTAAATCGGGATTCGGTAAAAGCGTGGGAGTCTTCCCGAATGCTTATTACGATTACGACGGAACCAAGGGCTCGAATCGCATCCGCGACGTTCTGCTGATCGGAAACCCAAGCTACAGTGACGGTCTCAGCAAATACGACAATAGCACGAAGGTGAACGGACGAGTTTATGTCTGTTTGCCTCAAACAAACACTGCCGCAACCCTGCCAACCACGCTTCCAGGTGATTTCAACTTTCTGACCACGGTTTCGACCTACGACATGAACCAGTATTTCATGTGGAAATGCGGTTACAGCGACGCCATTACCTACAGCTCGACGAATACCACCACCCTCGTCCTGGATTCTCCACTGAATGGCGTTGACGTCAAAACCGCCGGAAGTTCTCCGGACACGCGCGGAAAAAGTTTCGGTTCGGCCATTCAAGGCCTGAAAAACCCGCTTCTTTACGGTGTCGACAAGCTTTCTCTCGACGGAAACCTGAATGATAACTTCGACCCTGACGAAAGCAACTTGACGATTTATGCGTCAGACGGCACGACCCTCAATCATCCCGAAAACGTCGGAAGCCCCGGTGCCGTTGCGATCGGAGCCAGCGGAAATTCAAAGATATTCGTCTATTACGGCGTGCAATTCCCGGAAGGCTCGTCGGCCGACGCATCCGATGTCTCCACGACTCTCGCGCATCGACAAACCCTCGGAAGCGCCAGAAATCTCTATTTGGGCTCTTTATTGGCCGGAACTCGCTTGACCTCGAGTAACTATAAAACCGTCTCCGAACACCCCTGCGTCGTCATCGACGGAAGTACTCCGGTTTCTTCTTATACGTCAAACACCGCGTATACCGAATACTGCGATGTTCAAGTTCTTTCTCCGCCCTCGGGCGCAAACTGGTCTAATTACGGTTTCGGAAAAACCCTTTTCGCCCTCATGGGCAGTAATGATACTTTGAACGGAATTCGCAGTCCGGATGCTCGCCAATCCATCTTGGCCGCTCCTGCGCCTTTACGGAACATTTCTTCGAGCGGCAGCGTCACTTACACTGCTCTGGGTTCAGTGCAGTTGTTTTATCAAAACATTGTTTCAGCCTCGAATGGTTTTCCGCTCATGACGAAACCGTCGCCCAGCACGAGTTGTGCCTTTTGTCGCTACTCGGACGGATTTACGAACGCGGGCTCGTCGTCCGTTGAATACGACGGTGAAAAACGTGATAATCTCAATTTTGGCTCAGGCGGAATCGCGGCCGGCCCCGTGAAAGCAGACGGCGGTTACTATAATGCGAATGCCGATTTGGTCGTGGGTGTTCCAGGATACGTCTTCATGCACGGAACGACGCCGGTGATCGACAGCGGCGCCGCCCAACTTTCGTTTTCACACGGCGGCCAATTCCGTTCATACCAAACAGACGGCACTGCTGGCGTGAATTCGCCTTGGCACTTCATCAATAATTCATTTGGGCAAGAAGCCGACATCCGCTATTTCCAAACCATTTCAATGGGTGACATCGACCAGGACGGCTTGGACGACGTTGCCGTTCGAATCAAACTCGGAAGCGAAAACAAGATTCGCATCTTAAAAGGAAAGGCCTCATCTGACGGATCTATTTCCTTTAAAAACACATCACTCGATTGGACCGACTTCAGCGTGATGAGCGATTCTTCGGCCGGATCTCGAATCATCCCGGTCGGACGAATCAGCACTTCGCAGTTCCCGGTTTACTTTATCACGGGTGATCGTGCGTCTTACTTGTACTTCGGCGGAATCGGCGGGCTGATTCCCGGTCAACCTTCGGCATTCGCGGCCGGGGGCGCCCCGCGCAAACTCTCTGCACCGACCAATGGCTACCTCGACTTTTCAGATCAGAGCATCTATCACTCCGCGGACTCCATCGACACCAGCGATTATGGACAGGCCTTCGCTCATGGAGATTTCAACGGTGACGGTTATGAAGACTTGGCGATCGGCTTCAATTCCAGCTTGAATTCGTTGCACGACGAAACCACCGATACGGACGTGGCCTTTGACGGTATGTCGAAAGACAACGTCGGCCGAGTGATGGTGTTTTACGGCGGAAAAGACAACGGATTCCAAGTTCAAGCACAGGCTACCGGAACCAATCCGGGCGGATTTCCGTACACGACCGATTATTTTGCGCCGTACTCAAGCCATTCTGGCGTCACCACCAACACACTCTCGGCCTGCGACACCAGCGGTACTTGTAACCGGATTCAGGTTCTCTATGACGGCGCAATCTCGACACCCACGACCGGTGACGGCAATACCGCGAATTTCGGAGAAAATATCGCGGCCATTCCGGCTGGATCTTGCAACGGCAAGTCAGTAAGCGCATTGCTCGTTCAAACCAAATTCTTTAAAGGCGGATCCAAGATCTTGATCTATAAACCGAAATGTCTTTCCGATATCACGGGCCAAGACAAATCAGGCTTGGTGCAAGATCCAAACGCGTCAGGAGTCAACACGGTCGATACGGGAGCCACTCCGGATCTTTATACTTACAACGTTGCCATCGATCCGAGCTCTTCGAATTCCTTCGAGGTTCCGTGCACCACGAACTGTTCAAGCACGTTTGGAACGGCGATGACGACGGTTAAAAATATTACGGTTAAAATCAACGGCTCGGTGTCGAGTGGCGATGCCCGATCCCATTTGGTCCTGACCGATCCGGATCAAAAGAAAGTTTATGTCTTCCCGCTGGTCTCTAACTGTACGAATTTCGACTCCGTCACCGGGGGCGCGATTTCAAATGATAATGAGTCCTGTCAAACAAACCTCACGAACGATCCGGCGCAGGGATATCAAGTCATCGATTATTCGTCTTCGAACACCTTTTCGCAGGCTAATGTTGATTTCGGTGCGTCGATCGCCGATATCGGGGATGCGAACGGCGACGGTTACGGTGATGTCGCGATTTCGGTCGGTAAATTGACGAGACCTGGAACACCGGCCACTTCAAGCGGCCAGCAAGGTGCGATTCTCGTCCTTTTCGGCGGTGCCTCTGGCTCAAACCCTGCTGGACTTCAAGCTTTTAACGGCTCAACGGTGATCGAACCTTCGAGAAACTCGAGCTGTTACCGATCGTACGACGGTGGAACCCCGACTTCGATCTGTAACCCGACCTTGCTTTTCGCGCCAGAACCTTCGTCCGATCGCGACGGCAGCGGCGAATACATTTATTTAACCCGGGATTCGCATCTGAATTTCGGCACGCAGAACGAAAATTTAGGCTCGTTTTTGTTCGGGGTACCCCTAAGAGATACCCAAGAAACAAATCCGAGCGATCGTATTCTTAGAGGGGGCGCATTCTATGTCTTACCGTAAAAGACAAGAATTGTTATTGGGATTGACCTGTCTTACGGTTCTCGCCGGTTGTACCAGCGGAATCGACGGCGGAAGCATCGAAAAAGTGTTTTCGGGAATTCATACGACGACCGTAACCGGTCCGGAGTCAGTGCAAATCGACTGGACGATGAACTCCTCTTGTGAAGGCTATGGCATCTATCGGTTGGGATCGGATTCGAACAACAACAAAATCGCCGATGCCAGTGTTCCGCCCTATACCGTCAAGGCCCCGAACGTCGAGAGCGAACGCAGCTACTCTTTCGCTGTCGGCTGTAACAGAGGCGGAAAAGTCGAAGGCTTAAGCAACATGAAATCGGCCACTACTTGGCCGAAATTCTCTGGCATTCTGACCGCCAACGTCGAAACCGGAAGCTCGCAAACCGCCGTCGTTCATCTGAAATGGAATTACAACTACCCTGCCGTCAGCTTTGATATCTATTCGCAAGTCTCTCCACTCCCCGACTCGCTTACGACCATGAACGGAACAGGCTGGATGCTGAATGCCCAAGGCGGCGCCGGTTCGGGCTACAGCAACGCGAAACTTTGCACAGTTTCGACCAATGAGGTTCGACTCGGAGAACAAGGTTGCCCCACCCTGACCGGTGGCCAAGGTTACATGTTCAAAATTGTCGCACATTACCCGGACGGAACCTATTCCACCGACTTAGCCGGTGTAGGCGCTTATGCCGACGTCCCTCCTCCGTTTGAAGCGCCGGATTGCGCTTTGACCTCGGCCGGTATCGGTGCTGACCCTTCGACATCTTCGCTCTTTTTGCGATGTACCGATCAACAACTTGCGCTCGTTTCTTGCTCGGGAACGATGACCGCGCACGCCTATCAAGGCATCAGCGGCGTTCGCACCTCGGTTTCGGACACCTTAACCGGAGCCGGCACGCTTCGGATTCAGCCTCAAACTTCTTCGTCCCAGGCGAACGATCGCCAAGTTCAAAATCTCGAAATCGAATACGACTGCACCCAATCTTCGGGCGCCGTGAGCAAATCGATCGTCCATTACGACGGCAACCAGGCTCCAAGACCGGTCTTAAAGTTCAACTCAAACGACTACGTCCGCGCTCCGAGCGAATCAAAAGAGCTGATCCCGTCTTATTATGGAAAGGCGATGGCCGTCGGGGATTTCAACTGCGACGGTAAACCCGATCTGGCCGTCGGGATGCCGACCGTCACGTTCAACCAAGCACCTTATTTTTCGAAAAACCCCGAAAGCGGCGTAGTCGCGGTTTATTACGACTATACTCAAAGTGCCAACGGCAGCATTTCAGCGAGTGATATTCAGTATCTCAGCTTCAGCGACTTGCCGGCCTATGCTGACTTCGGAGCCTCTCTCTCGTCCGGAAACATCAACCGCGATTATCATCACGACATCGTGAACGATCGCTACTACTCTTGCGACGATTTAATCGTCGGCGCACCAGGAAGTCAGCAAACCAATAACTCATACTATGGCGAAGCTTATATCTTTTACGGGCACCCTCAAAAATTTTCGCAGCCGCAAAATATTTCAACTCTCACCGTAAACAATTCATCCTGCCATGGTTCGCTCGATTCGAGCGTGTGCGACCCGGTTCGCCTCGTTCAAGACGTCGATACTTACTATAAAATTTATACGAGCGGAATGGTGAATTACGGTCCCGCCCAAGGTGTCGATAAAAGCCAATTCGGCTTCAGCGTCGCCTACGTCCGAGATTTCAATGCCGACGGCTACGGAGACATCGCGATCGGAAACCCTTATTGCAACTGGGATGGCGCCGTCAAGGATGGCCACGAAAACGATAATGGTGGCCAAGGTCGGATTTACAACGTCGGATGCGTGTACGTCTACTGGGGCGGACCGAACGGCATTCAAAGCCTCGACGTCGGTCCCGCTCCTTCAGGCGGAAGCAACCGGCTCATCGCTCCGTTCGTGAAAGTCTATCCGCCGTTCCCGCAAAAAGGCATGCACTTCGGTTGGAGCGTCGCCGGGGGCGGCGACATCGACGGAAAACTTCCGGTTCCGATGGTGGATAGCGCGGGCGACCTCGTGATGGAAACGGGCAGCGACTTCGTCGTCGGCGCGCCGGGTTTTCATTACAATGTCGACATGAGTTACATGGGGCACCCCGAACCCAGCCTGGCGTCTTGGAGTCCGACGTCGGGCGTTCCGGACCCGCAGGTCACCCAGGGGGCCTCTTCATTTACCAGCAACAACGATACGGAATATTCGAATAAAATTACCGTGCCTTTTAACGGCGCATGGGCCGACGTGAGCAGCTGGAGCGGGACCGTTCCCGCGCCCTCAGATACTTCGCCGCTTTACAAATCGAGCGGGATCGCCTTTACTTACCTGGGCCGATCCTCGCCGATGATGTATGGAATCAATCCCCATACGGATCATTCATTTTATCTGCTCCCCGACGATCTTACGGTCGACCCGAGCCAGCTCAGCCTTCTGCCTAGCCTGATTTCGGCCAGCCAAATGTCACGCCAAAACGGAAGCCGTGGGTTTTCAATCGAGGGCACCCCGACTCAGATCACCGATTCGTTTTATAACTGCGGAAGCCGTGGCGCTCCGACGGGAGATAGCAACGGAGACGGTACCGGCTATTACCGCCACATTTCGTGTCTGGCGGGACGAAACAACTTTTCAGTCATCTTTCCGCAACTTTCGAGTACTGACTTACCCGTCACGGGCTTCGGAACCCACGTTGCCATCGCAGGCAGCAAAGATCAAAACGCCATCGCGATGTTGGACGTCAGCTCGTCCGAATCTTGGGCGACTCGACTTTACCAACGTCAGCAAAACGACTCGGTGTTCGTCGGCTATGCTCAAGGGAACTTTCACGAGCGCTTGACTGGCGATTCGCTCTGGGAAATGGGTATTTTAGGCAAAGACGATGCCCACAATGCAACCGGAACAGTCGCCTGCGAATCGACCAATTCGAGCAACATCACTCAACTTTCGGATCTTCAGCTGGGGACCCAAGCGTGTGATTATGAGTTTCCGGTGCGTTCGGCGATTCGTGAATCATACACGAATGTTCCAGGCTACTCCACGACTCAGCCCTCGAACGCCAGCATTCAAAGCGATATCAACGGGGATGGATATGCGGATGTTTTGGTTTCAACCGATCTCGGGTCCGACGGTCTCGCTTCGATTTATACTTTCTTCGGGAACTACGCCGCCGACTTTTCGTACGCATCCAACCTCCAACGGAATGACGGGTTAACCTCACCCTACTCAACCTCGAGTAATTGTATCGTGACGAATTATTCGGAATCGACGATGACAAACACTCTGGCGGATGTACGAACCGATTTTTCGCTGCCGTTTTCTACCTTCACCTGGAAACACTCGGTGGCTTCCGACCCGACGTATACGATTACAGCGACTTACCCGGTTCGTCCGCATACCGCCGGCCAGGACGTGGGAGACTACGAACTTCGATTGGGATACTTGGGCGATACTACGGATGATATCCATGCAAGCTGGTCTTATAGCGACATTAGCTACACCGCTGGGCTTAAAACCCGCATGGAAAGCTGTTTGCCGCAACGGCGCACCTATTACACTGCTCCGACTGCGATTACGACCGCCGATTTGAACGACGATCATTTCGTCGACGGAGCAATTGGGTTTTCAAAAGAAACTAGTGGCACGGGAATGGCCCGCATCTTACTGGCGAGCAGCGCCAGCCAACGCGGTCTGGGTAGCGATTTCGTTTATAACGCGGGCGTCGGCAGCTATGCTCAAGCGGGCTCATCAATCGTGGCTTCGCAATGGCGTTTTATGTCCGCCACCGATTCAAGCTACCCCGAGATTACCCGTCGCGATCTCTTCGTAGGGGCTCCTTATCAGAATCGCGGAAACGGCGCGGTCTTGGCTTATTCGGGTTACAGCGGGGCCGCTATTTCATCGACGAATCCCACCACACTCTCAATGACGATTCCGATCCCGAGCGATTTGAATACCGACCAATCGAAAATCATCGGCGACGTGAACGGTGACGGCTATGACGACATTTTTGTTCCGGTCAAGCGCCTGGACACGAAAGGCACGATTTATTACGACGCCGTCATTTACTTCGGTTCAGCTTTCGGACCGATTACGACTCCGATGTGTCTCGACAAAATCACCGCGATTACCAAATCGAGCGGTGGAAACATTTCGTCGTCGGACTGTAATGCCAGCATCAGCGGCATGAACGCCTTCCTCGACTCGACTTCGATTCAACTTCCGCAATATTTCAGTCGACCGTCTGGAATGAGCGGCGACTGGGCTTGGCGCGTTCAACCCGCTGGCGACATCAACGGCGACGGCCACGACGACCTTTACGTGATCGACTATGACGGAAGCAAAATTTTCGCGATTTTCGGCTCGGATATCGGCCTCATGAACGGAAACCCGGCCATGGGCCCCTCGCCGAACAAAACCCCTCAACTGGTGGTCAGCTCAAGCCAAGGCCAAATCATCAATTTCGACGAGAACTGGAATCCCGTCACCTCATCGGCAAGTCACGTCACGACTCCTAACACATCGGATTTTTCGGGTGGAGCGAACGTCACGATCGCTCATGGTGACTTCAACGGCGATGGCTATGAAGACGTCGCCCTCGGAATGCCGGGATCTTACTCGTTTCAAATGGTCACTAGCGGCCAGGGCTGGTCCTGTAGCGATCCAAGTGGAAGTTACGGAACCATGGAATATTGCGGTTTCACCGGCTCCAGCGGAAGCATTCCGTATGTGGTGCACAAACCGTCTGACGGTCGCTTTTTAGCGAGTACCGGAACGGTTTTCGTCATGTACGGAGGACCTCAAGGAGTTCAAACTCCGGTGAGTGGCAGCACCGCGGTTGATTTCGATTACAGTCGAAATGTCTCTTGCGACAGCTTTTATCACAATTGCTATCAGGCTTCAGGAGGAGTGCAAACCTACTACCAATATGGCGGTAGCACGGTCGATGGTGTCGCGTTTAAGCAAGCAACGGACAGCCGCAAAACGGACACGAGCACTACGGGACAAGTCCCTTTTAAATACTCTCGGATCGTTTACGGCTCGATTACTTGTAACGGAGACTCCACCCTACCCAGCAGCGGAACCCAGAATTGCAGCAGTTACAACATTTCTACCGGTACTGCGACTGATCCGACCGGAGGCCAAGACCCTCTCGATACCACCGATGGCGCTCACGAAACTCGCCGTCCGGCCTGTATCCCCGGCTCGGGAAATTCCGCCGCGAAATGCGTCAGCACGGTGATTCCAACCCCGTATTTCTTCAATACGCAGGACTCCTATAAAGCAATTCAAGGGCTTCAATTCGGTTCGTCGCTGACGATTGCCGACGTTAATCACGACGGCATCGACGATCTTTTGGTTGGCGATCCGAACTTCGCCTATACCGTAGGAGGAACCGACAGCGATTTGACCAGTTATAAAACCTGGGGAGCACCGACTTCAGCAGAGACTTACACCTCGGGGGGCGACACCGCCTTCAAAAGGCACGGAACCGTGTTCGTCTATTACGGCGCTCAAGGCTATGGCTTGGTCGCACCGACCGCCGAACACTACGTCGGAAGCTCGGCATTGGGCCTGACTCCGGGAACCTCCGGAGGCCCCGACGCAAACTCCAGCGTGATCAATAGCAGTCTCGTCTTTCAACTTTATCCGAGCTTCCCAAGCAGCAATATTCCTACATTGGATCACACCGAAAATACGCGAAACTTCGGCATGACCATGACCTCAGGGGATTTCAACGGCGACGGAATCGATGACGTGGCTGTTGCCTCGGGCAACGGACAAGTCTACGTCTATTACGGACCGATCTGTCAGTGGGATAATTACCTTTCCACTTCGGCGACTGGACCACTGGCGCAAATGTACGCAAACCCGAACCAAACTTCAGCAATCGGTTCAGACCTGAGTGATCAATGCACCACCTTTCTGTTTGACCAGCAGTCACTTACCAGCTCCAGCAATCAGACGCCGGCCACAAACGTGGCGAGCATCAACAAGCTGATGCCGCAAATGATCAACATCGCGGGTTTGAACGGTACCGAATGGATGGGGTCGACCCTGCTCAGTAACCGAATCCGACACGGACGAAATCTCGGGAACATGAAAAATCCTTCGAACTTGGCGTCAGGCCAAACCGCTTCAGACCTCATTATCGCAGGCCCGAATGCAAATGACCCGAATGCCACGACAGTGAGCTTCAAATACACGGGTTTGGGTTATGTATTCTTTGGTCACACCGGCGAAGCACTCGACCCGACGTTCATGGCAAAACCGGGCCTCTACATCGGAAGCCCGAGTTACAGCAGCAACATTACCGCAATTCCCGATGTTGACAGCGGCGGCAACCCGATCAGTAGGCTGTATTATTCGCCGATTATTTTGCGTCCGCATTCAACGGACGGAACAGTCGGACGTTTCTTCTCGGCTCAAACGACCACGGGCGATCTGAACGGCGATGGACGGATGGATTTGTTAATGCCAACCGTTGATTTGGATACGACCCAAGACGGAACCAGCGCATCGTATGGAGGGGGCTTCAGGCTCTTTTATTGATATGCTCAGGGGGATTTTTTCGACTCAAATCATTGCCGTGGTTTTGGTCTTCGCGGTTTCGGCCTGTACGGGCGGAATCCCCGCGAACGTCTCGTCCACTTCGGGCGGATTTAAGATCACCCCGGGCGAAAGAATTTCGATCGACTTGAGCGACGTAATCGCCCTGGGCCAAGCTAGCGATCTTTCGATCACGTTTAAGCAGCCGACCGACAACTTTTCAACTGCGGCGACCCTGCTCGACCTCACGCAAGAGGTCCGGCAAAACATGACTCCTGACGGGCACTACAGCCTCATCCTGCCGAAAAATCTTGCCGCCGTCCGCCCGATGCTGTTGCTGGTCGAGGTTCCGTCGCTACAGGCGCAATTCGAAGACGTACTCTATGCCGATACCGCATCTCTCAAACCGGGCATTGCCTCATCGCTGACTTACGAACTTTTGAAGTATTATCCGGGAAAAACGTTTTCGAGTTATACATCGGCCGACTTCGCCGGCATCAAGCAGCTCATCGAACAAAAAATCGCTCAAGTACAATCTGAAACCGAGCAGTTGTCGCTTTCAAGCGTGCGGTTCGATCGGGTCATGCGATTTTATAAAAACTCAATGGCGTTCAATCTCGATTTTTTGAACGCGGTTGCCGCCTACGGCGTCCAATACGGGGTCACTAATCCCAATACCACGCCGACCGGCTTGTCGGCTCAAGACACCCCCGAAGGAAGCCTTGCCAACTACTCTTTTGCGAGCGGCTTTACCGTAAACGGCCAGCCCGCTCCAACCAATCCGTTTAACGAGACGAACAACCCGACGAAACTTGGAAACGCGACTCCAGGGATCGGAACAAGCACCGCCCAAGAAGGAAAAACCGTTTCCGTTTCAGCTTCGGCGATCGACCCCGACGATGATTTTATCGATAAAAGCTTCATTATTGAATATACCCCTCGCCAGCTGCCCGCGCATCTTCCGAACGGTGTCGATGGCGCTCATTTGATTAAGCCAGAGCCGACCCCGGAGTACATCGTCAAGGCCGTAACCGGAAAATCCGAAGATCCGGCCATTTACGAATCCAATACGATCCAATTCAACGAGGCTATCAACAAAGCGAATTACATGAAAGGCCTTCTGGCCGATACAGCTTGCCAAGCTGACGACACGGACACCGATTGCGGCGAAACTGGCCTTCGCGACATTTATTTGTTCGTTACCGATGGGATGGTCAAGGTTCCTTATCATTGGCATTTTAAATACTCGGACGTGAACCGACCACCGAAGATCATCGCCGACTCCAATGGACACGTCAACGACACTTCGCTGGATGACGTCATGGCGGGCGCTCTACCTGGATCGCACCTTCCGACCTCGGCCCCGGATTACGGCGCCATTGCCTCTTCCATGAGCGAACCGTTTGACCCAAGTGACCCAACCGCCTTTCGCCAACACGCATCCCACTGCGAAACCGACGTGGGCGACGACACCCAAAGTATCACGAGCCGTGCCAACGGACCTTGGTCATGCGTTTTTCGATCCTATGACCCCGACCTAGACGACGACCCGAACGCCGCAGTCGACGATTATTATTATGCTCTCGCCAACTACGAGCCCTCGACGCAAATCTACACCAACGGAGTGCTGGTCTCGCCGCTAGCGACGCCTCCGCAAGTGACGGGCGCGAAACTCGACACCTGTGTCGACCCACAAGGCATTTCTCACCGTCACTGCGGGATCGCCCAGTACTCGATTACCGTCGATAACTCGGTCAAGGTGGCCTCGGCCACGAAAGCCTCATTGCAGTTCAGTTACAACGTGGTCGTTACCGACCGGGCTTTGGGCGGATTCACCGCGACCAAGACCGTCGTCCGTAAGGTAAAATTCACGCCAATCCCGCCAAGGCTCGTCAACTTTGATCACCGAACACTGCCGACAGGCGACCCCGGAATTACTTCTACCTATCCGATGTGCGACACCTGCGCCGCCGGCGATTCGGCTTGTCTCTCGACCTGCCAAACCTATAAACGAACGGATGGGATTTATATCGACGAAATTCTAGCGAACGCGCACGCGGCGCCACTCGGCACCGATCCGGCGGCGAATCCCCGCTCGGTAGGCTTCCGGGACGACCTTTTTTATGACCCGGCACTGACCACATCGCAAATCGATAACACCACGCCGGTCAATTACTCGCAATTTCGCCAAGTATTCCACTTTCAAACGACAAACGGAACCTGGTCCACCGATGACGGAACCGCAAGCGGAAATTGGCTGATGAGCCCGTACTTCACCCAACCTCGATTGGTCGGACAAAATATTCCGACGTTCGACACGAGCGGAAATCTCCTCAGTTTCACGGACCCAGTTCCAAGAATGCTAGGCGGTGCACTGACTCACAATCCTCCAACCCCCACGCCTTCCGATCCGGATGCTCGAACTTTCCTCACTCATGACGGTCATTACATTACCCGCTGGATCAACCCAGTCTCGAACGACCTTTTTTCTAGTGTCATCGATCCGGCCTCATGCAAAGCCGATGAACCCGATTTGTGCAACAGCTACGATGCCGCGTCTTATTCTTATCCGCGCGAATTCGATAACGTTTGCGGTTACGACCCGAACAACGTCGAATTCAACGGCCTGGGTGACCCGATTTGGGATCAACGTCCTATCCGATCCGGTCCTTCAAATGTCGCCGATAGTTTCTCGGGCGGATGGGTATTCGAAATTGACGCCGTTGATTTGGACAACCTTGATCTTCGGGCCAGCGAACCCTTCGAACCCGTCTATCTCGCGATCAACCACGATGCCGACGTGTACGGAATCAAGGGTCTGATTCAATATTGTACTGCTTCCGACCCGAACCCGGATACCTACACCTACGCAACCTATCAAGAAGTCAACACGGGTAGTACCCATTACGATGCGCTCAACGCGGACGATTGTGTCTGGAAAAAGGATCCTCCGACGAAAATGCAGCCGATATCCGTCTTTTACAAAAAGACCGATGGAACTCTTCGAAAACTGGTTTATCACCGTTTGCGTGTTCTGTGGAAACCGATCGATCATGACGATAGTCAGGCGATGAAGGATTTGATCCGCAATTACCTGAACTCGATCGTCATTTACGGCGATCGCTACAATAATTTGGCAAATAAAAACGAGGTCGACGCCAAGCAAGACATGAGCACCTATTCGAGTCTCGAATTGGTCGCCGCCCGCAAAAATCACGAGTCCTGTGTCGCCTATCAGCAAGACACCACGGCTGGACGTTACTTCGCGTTGCACGACGCCAACACCTCGTCCACTACCTTGAACTTTAACGTGCGAGATGAAAATCGCCTTGGCGAAGGCGGAAACGTCAGCAACATCATGGAGGGGCGTTACGAGGCCGAAATTTATCCGGCCGCCGCGAATGCTGCCGGAATGACCACGATCGACAATGCCGACGGAGTTGATCAGATCGCGTTCTCGCGTTTCGTTCCGTTCCTGACCAACTGCACCGCCGATGATTCCGGGCTTCAGCCGAACCCCCCCCTCCGGTCGTGTGGTATGCGGGCGAAACCGACAAGTTGCCGCGCGCAAGGCTGACTGCGCCTCAAAGCACCTTCCAAACCGGATCGAATTTTCCGTTTTGCTTCCGTTACAACTATCAGGCATTTACCGAAAACAACGACGGCGTGAATGGATGGGGCCGCACCTACGACAAAGTTGCCCTGATTCATTCCGATCCTGCCAACGGAAATGTCACGATTTCAAAAGCCGCCGTGACCGAAAGCGGGCACCCGTGCTTTACTCAGGACCTTCATTTCACCGCGACTGAAACCTATGCTCTCGTCGCAACTCCGTGTTCGTCTGTGACGATCTCAGGCAGCGGCATGGCGCTCGTGAAATCGTGGAATTTCGATCCGACCGATTCGGCCAACGGCAGCTTTCCTACCAACACGAAACTTCGGATGAAACTTTTCCCGGCCTTTTACGGTGCGGTCTATGGCCCGAACGAGAATACGCTCTATCTGGACATTTCCGGGGTTGATAGTTTCGTCTACGACTTGACCAGCGGGCTGAACAAAGCGCTCGACGTGGGCGTCAATCCTGATCGCATTGATACCGTGACCACCGCCGCGAATCTCGCCCCGGCTAGCAAGCCCGCGGTTTCATCAGGAATGCCCTCCAGCACGATGGTGGGTTACGTCGATTGGGATCACAATCCGTCATCGATCGGACTGGCGCTCGACACGACTCCGACCCCAACCCCGGATCAATACTTTTATCGGGTAAACTCTTCGGGCGTTCTCCAAGTTTTCGTCAAAGGAACCAACGGCACCGACGGCGTGACTATTCCGATTAAAGTCAATGACATCTTAAAAGGTTCCGGATTGCCTACGGACGGAATCGAATCCGATCCTTTCGACGTCGTTCAATATGTTCCGCCGACCGATGGCGGCCTCAAGGTCGCTTCGGGCGCCACACCCGCATCCACACCTTATTATACTGAATTCACTGGCCGCAATCCTGCCAGCGATCCGTGCATGGGGGCTCCGACGGGATATCCGGGTAGCGTCTACACAGGAACGCTGCCTTACAATTCAATGAGCCCGTATCGCAATTGTCAGGTGAAATGGGTTCCAGACAGTAACGACGTCGGGAAAAAATACAACTATCGGATCGCGGTCCAAGACAACTTCGGCGCAAAAGCCGATTCGCTGACCAATTTATTATTAACTCCTCCTGGCCTGGGTGACGGCGCGATCTATCCCAAAGGCACCACTCCAGGGTCAGGCTTTAATATCCTGAACAACAACTGGAGCAGCCTGAACGGACCTTACACCTTTTTCAACATGACCATCGAAAGCATCGAATCTAACGTTCCGGTTCATTTTTACGATCAAACCGGAACTGATATCTCTGTCAGCGGCGCCATGTATTGTAACGGCCTGGACTCACTTTATGGTTGCGCCGCCGGCTCGACCCCACCGGCCTCATGGCAGGGCATCTTCGGCGGAACGGGGGTTCAACTCGGTTGTAGCGGGGGACCCGATTCTTACTTCAATTGTCCCACGAGTTCCGCGGGTCAGACCGTTCAAAGCGGCGACATCCTTTACAATACCGCCCCAACCGAAATCAAAGAAGGCAATCCCACCACCGTCGACATCTACACGAAAGACTCGAACGTGACCTCGCCACTGAAGAGCATCTCGGTGCAACCGCCGCATCAGGTTCTGGTGATCCGCAAAGACGAATCGAAAGCCCAAATCTACCCCGTTCCTTCGCTGACCAATGTGAGTGTTACGACCAGCACCGGCCCAAGCGGAACGACTCATTTCAGCATCAACTGGCAACCCACCGATACGGAAGCCTATCAGCTCTCGAATGCGGATGGATTTTTGATTCCATTCGTCGTTTCGGACCAAGACTACAAACCCGCCACCGACAGCCAGTTCCCGACCTCGTTCGACGTTTCCCATATTACCCGTACGATTTGGGTCTACGCCAAAATGGCCGTAGTCAATCAGCAGCCGCAAGTGAACTACATCAACGACTCCAATCAAGAGGTCGGGCTTGCGGGGCAGACTCTTACCTTTGAGACCGGTGTCAATAAAACCTATAAAATTCGTATTCGCGACACCGACCGTGCGCGCGTTGCCCTCTCGTTATCGACGGCGGGCTTTACCGTGACCCAAAGCGGAACCCACGCGTTTATTTCGGATCCGGTCCAAAGCAATACGCTTCAAACTACGACTAGCGACGTCTGGCAGGAGTTCACCATTTCGAATAATCGTCCGCTGGACTTTAACGACATCGGCATGACCACGTATACTCTCGACACTACCGACCCGGGCGATCCAACTCGTTGTTATGGCATCACTACCGGCACCAGCGCCGATTATAGCAGTTGTGTTTCGGGATCTTCGGTTCCGGTCACCGTGCCGTCAACGAGCTTTAATATCGAAGTCGTGGGCAAGCCGAGCTTCTTAGTTCCAGCACCTTACACCACGACGCCCGTGCCTGCGACCGACCGAAACACCGCCGACGTTTTCTTGAATACCACGTTCAATTACCCGCTTTCGGTTTCGATCTCGAGGGCAAGCGAAAAGGGAAAAAACTTTTTCTTCGGTTTGATAAATAGCGATCCTGTAAACATGCCAATTAAAACCACTGACACCGGCACGGGTCCTTACATCGATCAAAATTTCGTCTTCAAATGGCCCGACGCTCAAGCCCCCTTAATCGGTCAACAAAGGTCGATCGTGGTTTATGCCATCGACAAAGACGATTATTGCAACAAAGGCGGGGCGGATTACACGCTATACCGTTTCAACGAAACCACCGGCCACGTTGAAACCTGTAAGATCAAAACGACCGACTATAACTCGAATCTTGCCAACGCCACGCTCTTTTTGAACGTGCATGCGAATTATGAACAGCCTAGTTATGGTGGTCAAGTTCTCCCGACGCTTTCTGAAACCGGTGTTTTACGCGAAACCCTAGCTCCGTTCGCAGGCTCAAGCGACGCCCAAAGTGAGGCCGGAAGCCAATACGCCGCCTTTGTCGGACGCTGCATGACCGGCGTTTGCCTGAACACTTATATGACCTCATCGGGCGCCACTCCATCAGACCTGACGCTCAATCCTTCGGGCAATTCCGGTACAGTTAATTTCGACAGCTCGAACAATTACCACACGCAATTCCAATTTAATTACGACGGCACTAATTTAAAGGTCGATCGAACCTATAACGATTCTACCCCGACCACCGCCGGTCGCGCGCTCACGCTGACGGCCCTGAAGGGCGAATCGTTGGACTTCTCGGCTTCGATTCCGTCCGCGGCATCCGGAAGCATCCGGTCTTATTATCGCTGGTATATCAACGGCTGCCTGAAGCGGTCCGGCCAGATCGACGATTCTTCAAGCTTTGATTACACGCTGCCCATTACGATCTTGATGAGCGGCCTAAACAATGACTGTACCGGCCAATACTCAATTACAGAGGCCAACGCCGGAACACTGGGTAACTTGCAAGTGCGACTGACCGTCGTGAATAATATCGAAGCAACTTCGACCACCTCGGACGGTGCAACCGAGAGTTATCTTTGGAATGTCAAAGTCCTCAACAGTCAGCCCAATATTCAGGCCGGGAAAACCTTGTCCATCGCAAGCGGAAATCAATCCATTACTCTGGCCATGCCGATTTCGTACAATTCGAAATCGTATCTGGCATACATCGACCCGCTCACCACGTCTGGTGCCGCCGTTCGAGCACAAGAAATTCTGGACGACGGAACCGTCAGCTCGAGTGCGTTGGTGTCTTATCGCAGCGGACTGAAAAACGCACCGACCTCATTCGGCTTCGATGTTCAAGGTTCCACTTATCGCTATGCGATCAACAATACCAAAACTTATCCGGGAAATGCCTCCACCCTTTACAGCGGCGGAACGATCAGTTTCGGCCGCACCAACAGCGGCGCATTGGGCTGGGCAGATGTGACTGCTTATGCGGTATTCGGTACTTATACGACTTCGATTTTGCCCGCAACTTACATTAAAACAATGACGGGCGCGTATACTTCATCCAATGCCGCTAAGTTTTACCTCGTTGATGGCGAAGCCAATTTCGGCTATCGGAACGTCAGTAAGTTCTGGAACGGAAATGATATTCACGACGCCAAAGCCTCTCTCTATTACGGCACCACACCAACAAATGGATCCAGCAACTCGCCATTGCCTGACAGCTTCACCGCCGTCCGAAAAAATATCGCGCTTACGAACGGCTCGGCCACTACGAATTACCTGGCTCAGCTCATCGGCGCCTCCAACAACAGCTCAGGCTCGCCAGGCTGGGTGAATATCGTTCAAATGACTTACTCCAGCTCTTATAACAGCGGCAAGTCGCTTCAAGGATCACTCAAGCAGCAAATCTATTTCAACAGCGATTGCGGGCTCCCCACTGGCCAGAACTATGGCCCAATTGACGGGGTCTACGATTCGAACATCGACGTCTTCTATGTATTGGCTTATGCCACGAGTGGAACCGGACACGTGGTTGCCATTACCCATCCGTACTCCGGAAGCGCGAGCTGCGAAGAAGTGCCGATGGCCAATTCATCGCTCCAACTGGCTAATCCAAGCCGCGACTCATCCGACTTCAACCCGAACATCGCCAAAATTGCACTCGATCCGACTAGCCACTTCATTTATGGAATCGCTCAGCCGAATTCGGGAGCACCTCAGTTATACTTTATTGACGCTCTCACAAAGCGAATTTACACACAAACTCTGGCCTCGACGATATTTCCGACGGCCCTGATTTACTCGAAAGAGCAAAACGCGGTCTTTATCCTCGATGGCACTCACGCGAGCGGCAAAGTTCCGACGACCTATCGAATCTGGTAGCTTTACAAAACAAACGAACCGGCACACACTGATTTTATGAAGAAATTTCCGCGTAAATTTCGCTGGATTGCTGCCGTTATCGCCATTCTGGTTTTGGCAGACATCGTTTACTATTGCCTGCACCATCGGCGTCCCGCCCCCCCGAAAACCACCGAACAACTTTTGAAGGAGCGTGCCCAACACGCGGCGGGCGATCTCGCAACTCCGCTCGGGCAAGCCGTCCTCGCCAAAAACTGGAAACAAACCTCTGCTTTATTGAAATCCATTCCGAGCCCGCATTTTCACCTGGGAAACACGGTTCGTGCGCTCTATATTCAGCGAAAAATCAACGACTTTAAAGTGAAAGATTTGAACGACCTTGAACTCCAAATTCTGGATTGGATCACCGTTCCGCCGGTTAAGGACGTTTTGGGTTACGGCATTTTAGCCGGACAGTTATTCCGCTTGCCGCTGCTTGGGCCCGAGTTCGAATCGAGGAAGAAACTCGAATCGATCGCTCATGGAAAAAATGCCGGCGCTCGTTCGAACGAGTATGCCGAAGCCCAAGAAATTGCGCTTTCAAAACTGATCATGCAAGGCACCCCGCCCACCGAAAAAGACCTCCATCGCTTCGAGAACATGATGAACAAAATCGAGAGTACTCATTGGACGATGGTGGTGGACGGCACACGCGACGTCCACACTCAAGCTCGATTAATTCAGTTTGCGATCGATCATTGGAAAAAACTGCAACCAAACGTCCAAGTCCAACTGCTCACTGTTTTTGCGAATGCCTTTCAGGTTCCCAAAAACGGCAGCCTTGTCGCCTTTTCAATCCACACCCTCAAAGCCGGTCAAGATATGGCGCTCGTCGAGTCTTCGCTTCGCTACCTCTCGGCGCTTAATTCCAAAGGCCATCTCACCGCCGACCAAAAACAAAAAATCGTCAGCAGCTTGTCCAAAATCCAGGGCGAGCCTCAAAGCCCGTTTTTGGCTCAAAAACTCAAGGCGTTGCTGCAGGAGTTGAAGTAAGTGCCCTTATTTTAATTCTGCTCAAGAAACGGCAACCTTCGCTTCTGAACCCGCTTTGCGAACTTGATCCTGAAGACATGCCTGAAGTGCCATCTTTTCGGGATATCCTGCCTTCCGGGCAACTTTGATCGCAAATTCAGCGCTGACCAAATGACGCCCTTTTTCGATATCGCATACATTAGCGCGGCTAATTCCCAGCCTTTTCCCAAAGGCCTCTTGAGTCAATCCAAGCGCATTCCGGACCACCCGCATGAATAAAGCAAAGGAAAGAGGACCCACCTCTTTATCTAATTTTGTCTTAAATTTATGGTCAATATTCATGCTTATTAATCTCCTGCACTCCGACAATATGGGTTTCACCCTGTTCAATTTCTTCATAAATTAATCGATATGAGCGATTTAATCGAACTGAACGCTGTCCTGATCTTTGGCCCCTTAAGGGTTCATCGTGATATCCTTTAGATCGTCTGACTTCCGGTAAGCCAAGATACTCGACAGATTCCTTCCATAAATAAACCGCTTCTCGAATCTGAGCCGGGAGCCTATCCATTTGCTTTGCCGCAAATTTCATAAATTGAACGACATAGCGCCGCCTTAAAATCATATCCGTTCACCTTTTTTATTGTACTATAATTTTTAGTACATGTCAATTGGCCGATTTTCCGTCCCACAGACTGAAAGTCGGTCTTTGTTATTTGTCCTCGTAATGAGGTGCCATGGAAATGGCGTTGATTGAATGAGCATTTTTCTAAACATGGTCATTGCTCTGTGCAATCCATATGCCCATCCCGTCAATCCCTTGACGCAAAATCTTCACAAAAAACGGCCGACCACCTTTTTTTTAAGTTCTCAGGCGTGTCGTCCGAAACGCAGTTAGGATGAGTACGCCAAGAAGATTTAAAAAATTGCTGATCGCTGTAGCCCTCGCGGGAATCGTGCACTTTAGCCCGGTTTTTGCCGAATCTTTAACGAGCCCGAACTCTCTCACCACGGTGGATGCGGGCGACATTCAACGATTCGAACAAAATTACGAGCAATGGGTTCAATCACTCGCTCAAAGCATCGTCCCGAACATTCCCACGACCGTACTGGTCGACATCGAGTACAGCAACAATCCGGACGATTTACAAAATTACGAAGAACTGAAGGCCGCGAATCACCTTCCGGGCCTGCCGGACGTGATCGACCCGAACTTCACCTACCCCGGCGAAAGCCCGATCTCGGCCCTGGTCGCCAAACAGAGAATCAAACTCATTTTTGAAAGCCCGCTGAATGCCAACCAACAAAAACTTCTGAAGGAAGTGCTGAACAGCAAGCTGAAGCTGAACCTCGATCGCGGCGACTCGCTTGCCTTAGAGCAAGTGAACACGCTGCCCTCTGAAAATCTGAGTGCGACGAACTCCACGTCCACGGCAACCGCAACGACGCTTCCGAAAATTAAACTTACGCATCGCCAAAGTTTGGCTCTCGTCATTCTGGCGCTGATGACGATGATCGCCTTGACCGGCGGGAAGGCCATCCGTAAGTCGCTCTCAAAGATGAGCACATCACTTCGATCGCTTGCAAAACGTGCGAACGCGGCGAATGAAACCGTGATGGAATACCTTCGCGTCGTTCCGAGCGAAAAATCGGTCACTCAACGTTTAAAGCGTCGCCACCCACGCCTCTTCGCGCGGACCTCGATGATCGTCAACCCGCTCAATATCGTATTAAAAGCAAACCCGAAGGTTCTGGTCTCGGTCGTACGAAACGAAAAGATCGAAAACTTGGCTCGCGCCACCCTTCATGCGCCCGAAATGTTTACCGGAATTTTACTGAACATCTGCACGCAAGACCAACGCCGCGAAATTCGCGGCATCTGGCACGTCGAGAAAAACGCGATTACCGAAGAGCAAAGCCGCTTCGCCCAAGTGCTTTTGGCCGCCCGGATCTACCGGCAGCTGAAGAAACGCGCGCAAGCCCAGGCGTCCGACGCCGGGCTGGATCCGATCATCGGCGCCTTCGCCGATGCCCAACGCGCACGAATCGCTCAACGCTCGCGCCTGACCGCCGAGCTGAAAGCCCTTAAAGGGGCGCTCGCTCAAAAATCCGCGAATCCTTCTTTCACTTCGACTTCCACTCAGAACGAGGCACGTTTATGAAAATGACGAACCCTAAAATCAAACTGAAAAAATCGATGAAATGGGCGCTGTTCGCCACTTTGACCCTGGCCACGGCTCAGTTATCGCTGGTTGCAGCCTTCGCGCAAGACCAAGACACCGCGCCCCTGCGCGAGGAATCGACCGAGCTCGATAATCTTTATCAGCAAAAAGTGACTTCGATTCTGAACAACCTGATGAATCCGAGCGATTACACGCTCGTCATCTCGACGACCCTGAAAAACGACGAACAAAAACTGAAAGAACTTCGCGAAGAGCGCGAAAAGCGTTTTCTTCCCGGCTTGAACATGAATGCCGACCCGCTGGGATACGCCGACACCAACAACATTTTGCTGGAACTCAAGCAAAAGGCCGAAATTCAAGTCATCCTCGCCGATAACGTTCCGGCCGATCGCGACGCGATCGTCAAGGAAGTCTTGAAAGCGAAACTGAAGCTGAACGAAGAAAGCGGCGACACCATTACCGTGGTCCGCGCCACGCGCACTCCGGCCAGCGTTTCGAGCCCGACTCCCGACAAGCTTCCTGAACTTTCCGGCCGCATGATCGCCTTTTGGATCATCGTCGCCCTTCTGGCCCTGACCGGGCTGACTCTCTGGCTCTTTAAGCGCCGCGAGAAAATGAAGGCCGACAAAAAAGACGAGCAAGAAGAGCATGAAGGCCAATCGCAAGGCGGGGTCGTCGCCGAAGGCCATGCCCAAAAAGAAGAAGAAGAGGAAGAAAAGCCTCGCGAAAAAACGCCCGAGGAAATCGAAGCCGAGCGTGACGCTCTCGAAATGCGCCTGGCTTTCGCCAAGGGCGAACTCGTCAAACTCGTTCAAGATTACCCGAGCATCGTCTGCCGCGCGGCTGAAGAATTCGCCACGCAAGGCCGCCTGAACGAAACCGTGAATTACATGGAAGCGCTGGGATGGGACCAAGCCAAACGCCTGTTCAAAGAAATGGACGGACGGATCTGGACCCGCGTCGGCGCCGCCCTTCGCGACCGGGACGAAGACCCGACGCTCGAAGAAACCTTCAATGCCGTCCACGTCTTTCATCGCTTCGCCCTTTCGTTCGTGCTCGAACGTGCCGGACGCGATTCCGAGAACCCGTTCTCGTTCGTGTTCCAGCTTACCGAATCGCAGCGCATCGACTTGCTGACGCAAGAAAGCGCCGAAAACATCGCCTTTATCGCGATTTACTGTTCGGGCCCTCAAATGGGCGAGTTGCTGAAAGGACTGGAACAAGAGAAACAGAACGACGTGCTTCTCAACATCACCAAGATCCGGCATCTGCCCGAACTCATCATTCGAGAAAGCGTCGATGCCTTGGTCATGAGACTCGAACGCATCAAAGCCGACCCGTCGGTCTACGTCGACGGACCGATGCTGGCCGCCGACTTCATGAAGAGCCTTTCGCCGGCGCGCGAAGAAGAGCTGTATCAGACGCTTCTTTCGGCGCACCCCGAAGAAGCCGAGAAGCTTCGCCGCGTTCGCGTGATGTTCCAAGATATCCCGTACTATCCGAACGAGATGGTCCGCAAGATCGTCGAAGCGTTCGAGTCCGAAGACATCATGAAAGCACTCGTGGGATACGATTCGGGATTCGCCGAGTCCTTCCTCTCGCTCTTGCCGACCAAGAAGGCTTTGATGATCCAAAACGACCTTTACCACATGGTGGAGTACCCGCCCGTTTCTCAATGCGCCGAGAATCGCCGCAAGATCTGCAATAAGATCGAGCAGGAATTCGAATCGCAGCGATTCAGCGTCGCGGACTTCTGGAAACAATTCGACAATCCGTCGTCCCTGGCGGGCGGCGATGCACCTGAGGGCGGCTTCACCGACGAAGTGACTGCCGTCGATGCCCCAAGCATGCTCAATCGCGGCCAAGGCCCGCTGATCGATACCTATCCTCCGGCGGTCTTCGATGAGTTCGAAGACGACCAGAACGGCGGTCAAAACGGCGGCGAAGGCGGCGGTAACGGAGAAGCCGCGTAATGAAACCGCGTTACGGAAACTTTAAAGGATTCATCGGCCACGGCCGATAAAAGAAAAGGGAGAGAAAAACATGAACTTTGCAGGATTATTCGGAATCATCAGCGGACTTTCGGTGGTGACTTACATCATCTCGAGTTCGGCCAAAAACGCGAAGATCTTCCTCGATCCTCACGGAATCGTGATCGTGATCGGCGGAACCTTCACCGTGGCCTTGCTTTGCTTTCCTTTCAGCCGCCTCTTCAAGGCGTTCAAAATCGTCGTCGGAAAGCTTCTGGGACGCAGCGAACACAACTACGCTCAGATGATCGATACGATCGTCACGACTGCGCAAGTCTATCGGACCAACCCGAAGGCCTCGCTCGATCAGATTCCGGATCATAGCCATCCGTTCTTCAAGGAAGGCATGCAGATGCTCGTGGAATTCGGATTCAACGCGGACGACCTCGACAACATTCTTCAAAACTCGATCGACGGAAAGAAAAAACGCGACCAGGACGAAATCAAAGTCTGGCACACGATCTCGCGCTTTCCGCCGGCTTTCGGCCTTTTGGGCGCGACCGTCGGGATGATCGCCCTGCTTCAAACCCTCGGTGAACCCGGTGCCCAAGATCGCGTCGGCCCCGCGATGGCCACCGCGCTCGTCGCGACCTTTTACGGACTGGTTTGCGCAAACCTCGTGTTCATTCCGATGGCCGAAAAGATCGCCGAAGTCGCGAATCAAGACCACGTGATGCGAAACCTGATCAAGGAAGGCATCATGCTGATTCAAGAAAAACGTCACCCGTTGCTGATCTCGGAATACCTGAAATCGTTCCTGGATCAAAAAGACCGGCAGCCGAGCGCGAACGTCGGCGGAGACAAATCCGGAAAAATGGCCGCTTAATGGCTGGATGAGGAAAAATCATGGCAACGCCTCCCATCGTTAAAAAACCTGACAATGCCGATACCCCGGTGGTTTCGTATCACAAGCACCGGAGTAAAAAGCATCACGTCGACAGCCATCAGACCGAGATGAGCCACGACGAATCGAACTGGCTCGTGTCGTATGCCGACATGATGACCTTGCTCTTCGGGTTTTTCACGCTGATGTACGCCTTCAGCCGGATCGACGAAAAGAAATTCGAAGTCGTTCGTAAAGACGTGGCCCGCTATTTCGGCGGTCAAGTCAGGATCAACCCGACGATCAAGAATCTGGACAAAGAAATCAAGGACGTGCTTTCACAAGCCGGCCTCGACAAAAACGTTCAGCTGGTCGCGCGAGACTCGGAACTGGAGCTTCGCTTTCTGGGAACTCTGCACTTCGTGTCCGGAACAGCAAGCCTGACCAAAGACTCGGATTTCGTACTCTCGAAGCTGATCGACCTGATTAAGCGGAACGTCAAGGCCGATACCGTTTCGGTCGAAGGCCATACCGACGACGAGCCGATTAACTCTAAAATTTATCCGTCGAACTGGGAGCTTTCCGCCGCTCGGGCCTCGACCGTGGTCCGCGAATTCGAAAAATACGGCTTTGACCCGGCGAAATTGACGGCAAAAGGCTACGGATCGTCGCGTCCCCTGCTCCCGAACCGGGACAGTAAGGGCGACCCGATTCCCGACAACCAGGAAGTCAACCGCCGCGTGATCGTGACGATCGGCTTTAACCGCGAGATCGAAGACGCGATCCGCGCGATGAAAACGAATCAATTTGTATCCGCCGACGCTCCTCAGCTGGACGCCGATAAGATGAAAACGCCGCTCGTTCGCGAGGGCGAGGGCGAGCCTACATGGCGCGAAAAAGTCACCCGCGACTTAAGCGCCGTCCAAGACAAGCTTCGTCTGGCCGAAGAACGCCTGAAAGAAACTCAGGAAAGAAATCGCGCGGCCAAACAACTCGTCGATCTGCAAAAGCGTCTGGAGCAAGTCGAGAACAAGATCGACAAAACTCAGAGCGAAACGCAGAAGTACGTGAAAGAAGCGTTGCCGATGCAGCAAGACTCGAAGAGCAATCCGGACCCGGCAGCTCGGATGCCGGCTTCGAAAACGAGCCCGAAGAAGTAATCAGTAAAAGCTCGTCATGACGCCCAAGATGAGACCGAGACCGCTGTAGTGCAGAGGCCCTTTCGTGGTTTCGTCCTTCGTATAGGCCGCCCAACGGTAATGAAGGCCCGCAAATCCGATCAAGTTCGAATTGAAGGGGTAATCGACTCCGGCACCGAGCGAAGTTTCGACGACGCTGGAACTGAAATAACTCCAATTCTGCGGGTCGGTCACCCCGTCGGGCTTCATCGTCACTGAAAATTTCGTCGGCGTAATCGCAAGCTGAATGAAGGGGCTGATTTTAGTGGCGACGATCGACGAGCCGTCCTCGCGCAGTTCGCGGGCCGACGACAGCCCGGTCGGGTAGTAGATATAGGTTAAGCCGATTCCGGCCGTCGAGATGAATCCGTACTCGCTCCCGAGGTCGGCCAGAAAATGAAACCCGATGCGCGAACGAAGGCCGGGCAGATCCCATAAAAACATCGGGTTCAACGTCAGCTTGTTGCCTAACGACGTCGAATCGACCGCCACGGTACCCGCCTTAAAGCTGATCGGCACCATTCCGATGCCGAACCGAAGGGTCGGTACCTCGACCATGGCATTCGCTTTCGGCAGCGTGATCCCGAACGCGACTCCAACCAGCGACAACATTATGACGGTGAAATCTTTAATTTTTTTTACCACTTTCCATTAAAGTCTAGTGACACCCGGTCGATAGAGTCAATAGGGAGCGACCGATTATGCCTCTGAAAACTTCGATTCGAATCTTATTGATGACGGCGCTGGCCGCGACTCAGTTCGCGTGTAGCACGCATTACCTGGTGAAAACTTATCCCTCCGGCGCGCAAGTTTATACCCGCGACCTGACCTCGAATGAAAAGAAATTGGTGGGAACCACCCCCGTCGAGATCCAGGGTGACGCCAAACTCGGGGACGTTTTCTTCGTCGTCGTCGAAAAGCAAAATTACAAGCCGAAAGAAATCCTGGTCCGCGCGTCCGAGGGCGAAACGCTGGCGATCAACGCCAAACTCGACCCGATGACGACCGACGAAATCAACGCCGCCAACGCCCTGGCCGACAAGAAAAAAGACGACAAAAAGCCCGAACAACAGCCGCCTCAAGATCCGAAGAAAAAAATGGACGATCTGCTCGAAGAGCTGAAAATGCGCGTCGCCTTGCTGGAGAACACGACCTCCTTCTACAAAGACGCGATGTTCTCGGCCCGTTTCATGGGGAACGGACAAGCCAAATTCGATCGCGACCGCAACGACAAGATCGTGGACAATATGTTCCAAGCCCAACAGGCGATCGCTTCGAAGGATTACGCGCGCGCGAATCAGTTAATTGACGACTCTCTCGAACGCGACGAATATCTGTCGCAAGCCTGGTTGCTCAAAGGCTCGCTTCGTTATCTCCAAAACGACTTCAAAGGCGCGAAAGAAGCCTGGGAACGTTGCCTGAAGATCGACCCTTACGACAAAATCGCCTATACCTATCTCGGAAAGGTGTACGAAAAGCTCGGGATGCCAAGACTGGATCGTCCGGCTGCGGCACTCCGTTATCCGGCCTCGCTGGTGGACATCGAACAAAAGAATGCCAAGACCAAGGCCCAGCAAAACAAAAATCCTTAATCTTTAACGAAAACTTAGGCATACTGAAAGGGTGAGAAAATGGATTTTCACCCTTTTGGTTTTCGGAGCCCTGGGCGGCATCTTGCCCGAAGCTCATGCGATTCAAACCGCGTCGTCCTTCGACATCAGCTACAGCTACCTGGGCCTGAGTCTGGACACCATCGTGAATAACGAAGTCACGTCGAGTCGCTCGCTCACCTCGTACACGGGCGCTGAAATCGATTACAATGTCGCGCTCTTTGATTACAAAACCGTCGCCACCGTCTCGTTCGCGCAATACGAAACCTCTAATCTCGGAAACCGCCCCTTGACCCGAATCGCGCTCGGCGCAAGCTACCATTTCATTCACGTCAACGGCCAGCGCGTGATCCTCGACAACGGCGTCGAAGGAAAATCCTGGGGGATCTCGCCCGCCCTCGAACTGACCTTGGGTCTGAGCTACCTTTCGGTCAAGGATCCGGGCCAGCAGGATTTCGAGTTTACCTCGTCGATGTTCGATCTGATGCCGCGATTTTTGCTCGAAATTCCGGCCTCTCCGTCGTTTTTGGTCATGGTTCGCCTGGGATACCTCAAATCGTTCGGATCGAGCGGAGCTTCAAAGTACAACGTCACTTACTCGGGGTTTGTCGCGGACCTCGGGTTTAAGCTGACTACGTTCTAAACCCATGAAAAATTTTATCGCCATCGTCGCCTTGCTTTTTCTTCTGATCGCGGGGTTTTTGTATTCCGTGGTTCAAAACCAAAGCGTTCAGATCGTCGACCTTCAGAATCAGACCCTAGCGATGAAGAAACGCATGGAAGCACTTGAACTGCTCGAAGCCCGCGCGCGCCACGCGCCCCCTCCGGCGATCAACCGGCCCGTGATCGCGGTTCCGAACGAGTTGAAGCAGAAAGTTTTCCAAGCGCTGTACACGATCAACGGCAGCGCTTCGTCCGAAAACGCCGCCCTTCCGAAGCGGATTCGCTACCTGCCGGGCCAGCTGATCGTGCAGGACCTTTCGGTCGCCAAAGAGGACCGATTCTTTGATCTTTTGGGGACGCTGCTGGATGAAGACGCCGTGACGAAGATTGAAATCCCGGCGCGTAACCGCCCGCTTCGAAAGGACCTTTTAGAGTTCGGGGTTTCATCCGATCTTCTGGTTCATTCCAAAAACGGCCGTCTGATCGTTTTTATCAAGAATCTCGATCATTAAACGGCGTTTGTTGACAAAATTGACGCGCCGAGCTAAACCTAATCCGTGCAATCTTTCATGAACGCCGTCTTGGGCGCGACCCTGCTTTTTTCGATCTCGGCCTTTGCCCAGCAAAGCTCATGCACGGTTCCGCTCGTCGAAACGAAAAGCGCTCCGGCGGTCGATCTCCTTTCCGGCGGAAAGCCGATTTCTCAAGGCGCCATCATCGAGGGCATCGAATCGGGTGCGCTTGATAGCTCGCTCCTCGAACCGCAACGAAGCCTTCTTTATTCCGGAAAACCGCAGGCCCTCGTTCAATACGCGACAGGCCTTCAGTACCCGGCCGACTCGGACATCGTGACCTTCACCCAAAAACTGCCGGGAACGAGCGGCCTCGTCCGCGCGCGCGTCGTGCTCGATCAAAACCCGAACGTCGCCTATCAGTTGAATTTCAGCCTCGATACTCACGCGACCCTCGCCCGGAACGCGCTGCTCAGACGCCTCGGCTACACGATTCCGTCGCCCAAGTACTATCCGAAAATCACGGTGCGGTTTCATACGCTCGACGAGCGCGATTCGTTTTTAAATTCGCTTTCGGACGACACGCTCACCACGCGCACCCGCTGGGTCGTGGGCGGCCTCGACGAACTGAACAAAAACGGCCTGATCCTGACCTTTCAAGACGTCGTGATCGAACCTGCGGTGATCGAAGTGCCTCAGATGCACTGGGGGATTCTCACTTCGTCGGTCATCAACGGACGGCGCTCGATTCGCGCGTTGTTGGCGCCCCTTTCGCTTCTCGACATTCCCGAAAGCGTGAACATGTATTCGTTCGAGCCCGCGAAGATTTTCAACAACGGGATCGTCTTTACCCGCGCGAACGCCGACGCGTTTAAAAACGAAACTTCGATCGGCGACATCCGCTGGATCGCGCGCAAGATCGCAAAGCTGACCCGCGCCGATTGGGCGGCCATCATCGCGGCCGGAAAATACCCGGCCGACATCCAAGCGCTGATCGTCGAAAAAACCCTGGGCCGGGTCAATCAGTTCATGAGCCTGATCGGCTTCACCGCCAAAGAGTTCACCCCGTTTCGATACGACCCGTACCTGACCTACGGAAACGTCATCAACGGAAAAGCGATGCAAGAAAGTTACGACGGCTATGCGTTGCGCTTCACCTACGGCGATCCGAAAAGTCCGCTGCGCGCATCCGAGCTCGTTCGTTTTTTCGGTATCCAGGCGATTTCGGGCGGAATCGGATCGCTGCTCGATAAGGCCGGGCAATACCTTCAAATCCGCGACCCCGGCCACTACATCGAAAAGCACCAAGAGGACCTTTACAACGACGTCCTCAATCATGCGAAACAGCATCCGAACGAGCCCTACATTCAACCTTTTAAAGTCTGGGGCGGCCCGATCGCGGGCGGAAACGTTTCGGCCTCGCGAAACATCGTCACCGGAACGTACTACGGCTCGGACAGCCAGGTACAACTCGTCGACCAAGTTTCGGCGACACTCGGCGTGGGCGCGTTTTTCGGCCTTTCGGGGGTCTCAAGCTTAGGCATCAGCGTCACCCCGCAACTTCAGTATCAACGAAGCTACGTTCACGTCCGGCCGCTTACCGACATCAAAACGGCGTGGAAAGACAACTGGAAGAATCTTTACGTCCCGCACTTCATGAAGAATCTTTCGAAAATTCTTGCGGGCGACCCCGATCAGTCGGCTGCCGACGCGATGACCGCCTTTTTAAGCCGGATGAAAACCGGCGAGATGTTCATCGTTACCGACGGCCTTTCGGCCGGAAACCAGACGATGGTCGGCATTCCGCTGGGCGCGATGCTGGGGGTTTTACCGGGCATCGCGAATCTGACCGAAAGCGTGACCTTGGGCAACCAATACGCCATTTTGTCGCGAACGACGATCTATAAGACCGAGCACGGCCTGCACGTCTATTTAAGCCGGATCCATTCGGGCAGTTTTTCGGTCACGCTCGACACGCAATTTTTTATCAAACTGATCTCGGCCTCGAACCTGAAGATGAAGGGAAGCGCCCATACGAAGGCCTTCGTCTTCCCCGAAAAATTCGACGACGAAACCCAAACGAAAAACTTTCAACAGGCTCTGCTCGAAGTGTTCCGCCGGAACAACACCGATATTTTGGACGAAGAATTTTCGCCCTATACCCTCGATCACACGGCTAAGGGCAATATCCAAAAATTAAAAGTCGGCCCCTGGAGCTGGTCCAAGCGCGAGAATCTTCACAAGCTCACCATCGTTCCGCCCTACGACCCGCAAGGGCGTTATCAGCAATCGAAAGAAACACGCACCGTCCTCGACGGGCAGATCACGAAAATCAACGGCTCGGATCTTTACGGTTTCTTCTCCTCGTTCGTGAACGAGATCCTTCCGTTCGTGAACATCGGCGGCGGTCAGCGCGGGGACGACCCGTCGAGTAACTTTCTCGGTCGTTCGAAAACCTTCGCCGTCAGCACCGAAATCGAAACGACGCCGTCGCACCCCAACCACACCTTCACGCGCATCCAGCAATCGTTCAACGGCTGGTCGATGCGGCAAAAGCGGTTGTTGAAGCTCGTCGACCGGGTCTCAAAGCAGCTTCAGGAATTTAGCCCGAACGGCGGCCTCATCGACCACGACGAGTTCTCGCAAACGAAAAAAATCCAGGCCTACACCATCCTTTGGAGTCTTCTCGTCTACGAAAAGGGCGTCGACCGGATGATGAATATCCTCGATCTGAACGAAACGTCGACGAAGGATACTCAACTAGCACTGATCGATGCCATGGGGAAATCGCAATACGTCCGTTATTGCAACGACCATGGAGTTAAAACAGGATTTCTGACGGGCCCGTATGCGATCCACGCGGCGAATGCCTCGGCGAACGATTCTTCGACCGACGATCAAACCGTCGTGGAATCCTCGCACGGACAGACCACGCTCGTCAGTTGCGTCACCCCGTGGATGGCGACCGTCTATCAGTTGCGCGGACGGATGAAAAACCACCCCGAAGTTTTTCAAACCGAAGTGCACGACGAAGACGCGGCCAAAGCGAAAATTAAGTGGGTGAACCGCGCAATCACGAAGCTTGCCAAAAACATGGACATCGCCGAACTGATCCGGCTGGTCGGCCAGGATCAATCGTTCTTTCAGGTTCGCGTGAGCGGATTCCGCACCCATGACGAAAACGGCGATTCGGAATACTTCTCGAACACCTCGGGCTCGATCGACACCGACATCAAGGCCGGCCCGATTTCGGACATCAACAGTGCCAGCGAAATTCAGACGAACGAGCTGGAAGCGAGGTATTTGTCGGATGGATATTAAAAATACCTTCGGAACGCTTCTGCTCGCGCTTCTTTCGCTCAGTCCTATCCAAGCTTCGGCCGCAGGCGATTCTTTGTTTTCGCTTCAATGGGGGATGAAGAACACGGGCCAAGCGCAAAAGATTGCGATCGATCATTACACGAACGGCTACGTCGACGGGGTTCCGGGCGAAGACATCGATCTTCCGCCACCCGCCGCCGATTCCGCATCGCCTCACCTTAAGAAAGTGATCGTAGCAACCCTCGATACGGGCATCGACTTCTCTCATCCTCAATTAAAAGAAGCCTTGGCCGGCAAGGGCGCGAATTTCGTCGACCCGAAACAAGATCCGATCGACACTCACGGGCATGGTACCCATGTTGCGGGCATTATTGCGGCGAGGCCCGCCACGGATCACGGCATCGACTCGGGCCTTCGCGGGGTTTCGCAAAATGCGCTCATTCTACCCGTAAAGGTCGTCCAAACCGGACCGAACGCGCCGATTCACCCGCAAGACACGAGCCCGGGCGGCGGAACCGCACTGACCGAAAACGTCGCCAAGGGATTGGTCTACGCCATTCAAAACGGGGCTCAGGTCATCAACCTTTCGCTCGCGTGGCCCGTTTCGATCCACTCGAAAGCGGTCGATGATGCGATGGAACTCGCGCGTGAAAAAAACGTGATCGTCGTCTCGTCGGCCGGAAACGACGGCACGGTCGCAAACGTCTATCCCTGCATCTACGAAAACGTCGTCTGCGTGGGCGCGCACGGCCCCGACGGATCGTTCGCCCATTATTCGAATTACGGACAGATGGTCGACGTGCTCGCACCGGGTACCGCGATCTTAAGCACCTGGCCCATGAACAAAGCACCCTCGACCTTCGCCGGTCAGGTGGGTTACGAATTCCGAAACGGAACCTCGATGGCAGCACCGTTCGTCGCGGGAGCGATCGCCGAGCTGATTTCTCGTGGATACTCGCCGATGGAGGCCAAGAATCGCGTTCTTCTGGGCAGTAGGCCCACTTCGCCTGTAACAAAGTTTTCGTCCGAGGTCGCCGGCAATTTTTCGAAAAACACGAACACTGAAGCAAAAACCGCCCGCTTCGGAAACCTCGATATTGCCCGCGCCATTTCGATCCCGGCCTCGCCGTTGATTCTTCCCCTCCAAAAAGCGCCCTATGCGCTTCAATGGGACGGCACTTCGCCTGCGATGACCCTTCCGATCGTCTGGAAGAACTCGTGGATCGCCTCCGGCAAGACCGAAATCACCGTCAATGGTCAGCACTTTTCATTTGATTCGGTCCCTGAAGGCGGAACCGTCACCACGCCCATTACCGTGGATCTCAGCCGTCCCGACCTCGATTCCACGCTTCACTTCAGGGCTTCCGTCTCGACCGACGGCTACGAAAAAAGCGGAATCGAGATCGAAGTTCAAATCACGCGCATGATTCGCAGTGATTTATTCCCGGCGAACGCGACGGTCAAAACCCTGGTCGGACTGGGACGCTACACCACGATTCGAAGCGTGGTGAACGCCGACACCGATCCGCGTGCGGATTGGCTATTCATCGACGGCAGTGTTTCTACTCCCGCCGCGCCGTCCCTGCGCATGACCCTTGTGCAAGACTCGCAAGTGAACGGAGCCACGACCTTGACTGGCGTCACCGAAGACGATCTGCTGAATCTTTATCGTCTTCCCGATCAAACCTACGCCGCGATTTTTACGGTGAAGGTGAAGGATTCTTATCGACCTAATTTTCTCATTCAGTATTTTGATTCGACGCTGACGCCGACCCGCCAGATCACGCTCGGAACCGACGTGACCGTTCTTTCAGAAAACTTTCGCTGGATCAAATCAGGCGACGGCTACGCCCCGATGTGGATCTCGGTCGGCTTCACGCCGCCGCTCGATAAACCCGCTTACGACCCCTGGAACCCGAACGCGCGGGATTCGAAAATGCCGAGGCTCTTTTACCTTTCAGGCCAGGATCTTCGCATCATCCCGATGACGAATACCCAGCTTCCGCTCCAGCTGATGCCGGATGGTCGCGTGCTGATCGCCGACGGCGTGGGTTACCTCGTTCAGTATTTTTTAATCACCGTCGAAAACGGCAAGATCACCCAAACCGAACCCATCACGCTCTCGACCTACGAAATGTTGGTCGGCTTGCAGCCGGGTGCGACCCTGCTGAACCTGGACGGATCGCGATCGCAAACCCTCGTCATTTCGGACAACTCGATGCCGGGCGATCTGCGAATGACCGGCCTTCCCGCATCTTTCGATACGACTTTGAGTCGAGCCTCGCCGCTTGAGCCGCTCGTGCAGCCCGTGGGGGCCTTCTCGGACGGCAGCCATCATTACTTTTTTGCGCAGTCGTACTACGATTTGAAATTTTTTGCCGAAGGCTCGAACACCACGATTTCGACGACGCTCAATCGTTACAGCTACATCCCGTCGATGATCTTTAACCGCAATTTTTATCCGCTCGTGGTCCGCGATTCGCGCGGAACCGGCATGCCGGCGGTGTACATTCCCGCAACCATCGCCAACGATTTCGTTTCTGAGATCATTGCGGCCGATCCCCGTGCAGACGACTCGAGCGGGGCTCGCCTCTACCGACCGGCACGCCTGCGACTTGCGACCGACGATCCGACCTGTACCGCGATGGGGAATCTGATCCCCGCGACCGAATCGACGCCGGCCCAAGAGGTGTTCGTTTGCGGTTCGACCCTCATTCGGGTTCCGCTGACGCTAAAAAGGTGAGCCTCACCTCGCTCGGCCTTGGCCGACCAGGGGGTCGGACGTTTCGCAATCGCGTCATTTTTCACTGGGGCCAGAATGACAATTTCCGATTCAACAAAATTCATTGAATAAATTTTCCCTGATCTTTCATATCGATAGCCCATCGAGAACGCGGTCGGCGCTGGCATTCTTTCTGCAATCTTGAGAAACAGAAGGATCGTGTCTCTCTCAACCTCACGATAAAACCGCATGCGCAATCAACTGGCTTCGCTCTCGATCTTGATCCTGGCCCTTACCGCTTGTTCGAAGGTTTCACCGGGAGCCGCGAACGTCCCGCCGAACGATTCTTCGTCGGACAATACTCCGGCGCAGTCGCAGACCACGCCCGAAGCGTCGCCCACCCCAGAAGCGACACCTGAGGCTTCGCCAACACCGGAAGCATCTCCTACTCCCGAAGCTTCTCCAAGCCCCACGCCCGAGGCATCCCCGAGCCCCAGCCCGACGCCCGTCGCGAGCGTCACCCCCACCCCGGCACCGACCTGCGAAGCAAGGCTTCAGTTCAGCAGCACCTGGCAAACCGGTTATGTGGTCGAGGTGTATCTTAAAAATTTATCGGATGACTTGAGCGACTGGAGTGTGACGTTTACCCTGCCGTCCGGGCATCAAGTAACCAATCTTTGGAATGCCGACGTGATCTCGTCCTCCTCGCCGGTCCAGGTGCGAAGCTTCAGCTACAATGCCTCGGTCGCACATGGCGCCGAACTTAATTTCGGAATGCAGGTTTCGCGCGATGACACCGATTCGGCGATCCTCTCGTCCGGCGCGTTTCAGCTGAACGGGAAGCCTTGTACGGCTAAATAGAGCGGGTCACCGCGACCACGTTTTCGATGGCCTCGTAAAAAGGCGCGTCTTCGGTAAAGTACGGAACTTTTTTTCGAATCGCGGAGTGGAGCTTCTCTAACGTCGCCGTCGAGCGAAGCGGACGAAGCAGGTCGATGCCCTGGGCTCCGGCCATCAGCTCCATCGCCAAAACGCGGCGGGTGTTTTCGACGACTAATAAGGCTTTTCTGGCGGCCCAGGCCCCCATGCTGACGTGATCCTCTTTGTCGGCCGAAGTGGGGATCGTATCGACCGAAGCCGGATGAGTGAGCGTTTTGTTCTCGCTCACGATCGACGCCGCCGCGACCTGCACGATCATGAAGCCGCTATTGACGCCCGATTTTTTCATCAGGAATGCGGGCAAATCAGAAATCGCAGGATTAATGAGTTTTTCAATCCGCTGCTCGGAAATGCTGGCGATCTCGGCCATGGCGATCGAAAGAAAATCCATCGCCAACGCCAGGTACTGGCCGTGAAAATTCCCGCCGCTTAAAACTTGGTTTTGATCGACGAACACGAGCGGATTGTCGGTCACGGAATTGATCTCGCGCTCGATGATCGAACGCACGAAACGGATCGTGTCGAGCGAAGCGCCGTGAACCTGGGGCATGCACCGAAGGCTGTACGGATCTTGCACTTTTCCGCATCCTTCGTGGCTTTCGGCAATTTCGCTTTTTTTCGGGTAAGACAAAAGATCGCGCAACACGCGCGCGGTTTCGATCTGGCCCGGATGCGGACGAACGGCGTGAATCTTCGAATCGAAAGCCACCGTGGTTCCGCGAAGCGCTTCTAGGGTCATGGCCCCGGCCTGATTCGCCACCCGCATCAGCTGTTCGGATTCCAGCACCGCAAACACCGACAGCGCCGCCATGAATTGCGTTCCGTTGATGAGCGCCAAACCCTCTTTGGGCCCGAGTAACACGGGCTTCAGCCGTTTCGAAGCGAGGGCCTTCTTGCCGCTCACGAGCTTCCCGCCGACGTAAGCCTTACCCTCACCGATCAATACCAAAGCCAGATGCGCCAGCGGAGACAGATCGCCACTCGCGCCCACGCTCCCTTGCTCGGGAATCCACGGGGTGACGTCTGAGTTTAACAACTGAAGCAAACCCTCGACCACTTGAAGACTCACACCCGAATTCCCTTGGGTCAGCGTCGCCGCGCGAAGCAGCACCATCGCCCGCACCTTCTCGCGAGGAAGAGGCGTCCCCGTCCCCACCGCGTGCGAACGCAAAAGGTTGACTTGAAGCTGCGCCAGGTCCTTTTTTTCGATCCGAACGTTCGATAAAATCCCGAAGCCCGTGTTCACGCCGTAAATGACTTCGTTTGATTTCGATTTTTTCTTTAAAAACGCATTCGCCTTCTCGATCCGCTTCTTTGCCTGGGCCGAGAGCGAAACCCGCACTCGCTGGGTCGCGATGGCGTGGACGTCTTCTAAGGTGAGCGGTTTTTTTCCGAGTTCATAGGTGTTCATCGAATGGCTTGCTCCAGTTGTTGATAGGCTTGTTTCCGGTCTTTGGCGGCAAAAATCGCCGATCCCGCGACGAAGACCTCAACCCCCGCCGCGCGCGCGGCCATGGCGGTGGTGGTGTTGATCCCGCCGTCGATCTCGATCAAAAATTGAAATCCGTTTTGCTTTTTCTTTTGCGCAAGCCATTTCACTTTATTGAGCGAATCGGCCATGAAGCTTTGCCCACCGAAGCCGGGTTCAACACTCATCACGAGCACGAGGTCAAGCTCGGGCAAAAGCGCCTCGATCGACTCGACCGGGGTTTTGGGCTTGATCGACAGACCCGCCTTTTTCCCGGCGGCGCGAATCTCGCGGAGAATATCGGATACACGAGCGGTCGCCTCGGAATGAACGGTGATGAAATCGGCGCCCGCCTTCAAAAACCACGGAATCATCTTCTCGGGCTCGTTCACCATCAAATGGCAATCGAGAACCGACTTCGTCCGGGGCCGCAGCGACTCGACTACGACCGGACCGATCGTCATGTTCGGAACGAAATGCCCGTCCATCACGTCGACGTGCAACCACCGAGCGCCGAACGACTCGACTTCCGCGATTTCAGACCCCAACTTCGAAAAATCCGCCGACAGAATCGACGGCGCCAGAATGCCTGCTGCCATTTTCACCTCACGCCTCGGGGAGCCGAACCCCGCGGTTCCGAAGCCCATTCAAAAAATCATTGGCCGAGATCGCCTTTTTTCCCTCTTCTTGGACTTCCAAAATCCGGTAACTCCCCCGCCCGCAAGCGGCATACAACCCGCCGAAGCGCTGAAAAAGTGCGCCAGGATTCGCGTTCGCGGTGTGCGCATCCGGCGCCCCTTTTTTGATTTTGAGCTTCAACCCCTGATCTTCGATCCGGGTCCCGGGCCAGGGGTTCAACGCGCGCACCGAGCGGTCGATCTCGGATGCTGCTTTCGTCCAATCCAAGACTTCCATCTCTTTGGTCAGCTTGTGCGCGTAAGTGACCTGCGTTTCGTCTTGCGGGCGCGGCTTCAATGTTCCGTCCATCAGCCCCTGAAGGGTGGGAAGAATCAGCTTCGCCCCCATCTCGCTCAAGCGGTCATGCAAGCTCTGCGCGGTGTCTTCGTCGGTAATCGGCGTCTTTTCTTGCAAAAGAATATCGCCCGCATCGAGCTTGGGCACGATCATCATCGTCGTGATTCCGGTTTCAGCGTCGCCCGAAAGCAGCGCCCAGTGAATCGGGGCAGCCCCTCTCCAACGCGGTAACAGCGACGAATGAATGTTGATCGTCCCGTAACGAGGCGCTTCGATCACGGGTAATTTTAAAATTTGCCCGTAGGCTACGATCACGAAAAAATCGGCCTGATACGCGCGCAAACGTTCGACCTCTTCAGGAAGCGAAACTTTTTCGGGAGTGAACACGGGGATTCTCCGCTCCATCGCCGCACGCTTCACGGGCGAGGGCTGCATCTGAAGACCGCGTCCGACCGGCTTGTCGGGCTGGGTGTAAACCGCGAGTACCTCGGCGTGATCGATCAGCGCTTTCAACGCCGGAACCGAAAACTCGGGTGTTCCCATGAAGACGATCCGAGGTCTCGCGCTCATGATTCCTCGCGATTCTTACGCGCCTTCAGCAATTTCTTTTTCGCGAATTCTTTTTTGAGTTGGCTTAAGCGATCGATGAAAAGCGTTCCGTCCAGGTGATCGATCTCGTGCTGCATGCACACCGCCAGAATGCCCTCGGCCGAAGCCGTGTGCTCCAGGCCGTCGATGTCTTGATAGCGAAATTTAATTTTCTCGGATCGATCGACCTCGGCCCAGTACTTCGGGACCGAAAGGCAACCCTCTTCGGTGCGGGTCTTTCCTTCGCGGTAAATGATCTCGGGATTGACCATGATTTTGGGCTTGCGGCCCGAGACGATTCGTCCGTTCACGACTTCGCCGTCTTGCGGGATTTCTTCTCCCGGTTCGAGCTCGTCCATCTCTTTGATGTTGTACTCGGTATCGACGACGATGATGCGATCAAGCACGCCCACCTGGTTGGCGGCAAGCCCGATCCCCGGAAAATCATACATCGCCTCCAGCATTCCGTCGGCGAGCTTAAAATAAGTTTTTTCGACCCTTTCAATCGGCTTGGCCTTTTGCGCCAGAACCGGATCAGGAAAGGTGTAAACCTTCAGCTTCGACATGCGTTACCTCTGCATCCGTCTTAACAAAAATACGGCTAAAAGGCCAAAAATAACTGAAGGAAGCCAGGCCGCCAAAATCGGCGAAACCGTTCCATTCTGGCCCAGCGAAATGCTGATGGAATACCCGAGCCAGTAGATGAAGGTAATGGCGAACGCGAAGAACAGATCGCGCCCCATGCGCCCTTCGCGCGAGCGGCTGACCGAAAACGGAATCGCAAGCAAACACATGATCAGAGGGATGAAGCTTAAGCTGAATCGCGACTGAAGCTTCACCTCGAAGGTCTTCGAATCGATGCCGCTTTTCTTGTTGTTGTCGATGAAGCGGATGAGATCTTTAATGCGAAGCCGGTCGGCCTCGCGTTCGATGTTTTTGAAGTCCTTCGGGCTTTCCTTGATCTTCAACAAGCGCTCACGAAAAGGTTCGATCACCGGGAAGCCGCTTTTCGCGTCAAAATGGGTGGACTTCCCCTGACTTAAAACCCATTCGCTTCCGTTGTAGGTCGCCTCTTCGGCCTGAAGCAGCTCTTTCAGATCGAACGCTTTGTCGAAGACGTACACCCCGACGCCGAAGATCCGATCGGTTTTGGGATCGAACGTCCGAAGGTGGTAGATCATGTTGTTCGAGCGGTACCAGATTTTGTCTTGCTTGATGTCGAGAAAGAAATCGGGCTGGTGCTTGATCTCGTGCCAGTAAAAAAGGCTTTTTTTCTCGTAAAATGCGGGAAGAATCCGGTCCTGAAGCACGAGCGAAAAACAGCACATCACGAAGACGATCGGAAAAATCACGCTCACCATCTGGTTTAAGCTGATGCCGATCGAATAACAGGCGACCAATTCGTTGGTTTTGCTGAAGGCCGAAAAGGTCAGCACGGTCGCAAGCAATACAGCCGGAGGGGCAACCATCACCATCATCTTCGGGATGTCGTAGAAACTGTAAATGAGGAGCTGGTTGAGCGCGAAGTCGCTTCGCTGGGTCAGGATGGTTTGAAAGAAAAAGAGAGCGGTCAGGCCGACCAGGGCCATCACCAAATTCTTAAAAAAAGCCGTAGCGATGTAACGTGCTAGTATTTGCATGAAAACGGAGTTAGATTAATTCTATTATGACAGAAGAAACCAAGCCCTCGCAATCAAAAGAAAAAAACTCAGACAAGCCGTCGGGCTCGGGGGTGGGTAAACCCGCTGGTTCTGGGTCGGGTAAACCCTCCTGGAAAAAGTGGCTTTGGGATAACTTGGTTTCTTTGGGCTCGGCCCTGCTCTTGGTCTTGATCATCCGCTCCAGCGTCATTGAAGCGTTTAAAATCCCTTCCGGCTCGATGATTCCGACCCTCTTGATCGGCGATCAGATTTTCGTCAATAAATTTTCGTATGGGCTTCGAGTTCCTTTCACCGACTGGATCGGCGAAAAGCCGCATTATTTCTTCCGCACCCAGGGCCCGCAGCGCGGCGACATCATTGTTTTCAAATACCCGGTCGACCCCGATATTTACTTCATCAAACGCGTCATCGGTATTCCGGGCGACACGATCGAGATGAAGAATAAGGTGGTGCTCGTCAACGGAAAGCCGTTCGAACACAGCGCCATTCCAAACGACAAGCTCGACGCCATCTTCAAGGCTTTGGACGACCCCACCGAATTTCCGCGCGACCGGATGGATATTCATTACGAAAAATTCGATCACGAGACGGGGACGATCATGATCGACAAGCAAAGCTATTTCTCGGAGAACTTTCCGCAGATCACGGTACCCGAAGATCAGTATTTCGTGATGGGCGACAACCGCGACAACTCGAAAGACAGCCGCTTTTGGGGGTTCGTACCTTTTGATAACATCAAAGGCAAAGCTTTCATCGTGTGGCTTTCGGTCTGGATCGATTTCGATCAAAGCCAGTTTACCTTCCGTCCGAACCGGATCGGAAAACTGCTTCACTGATCGAAGGCTAGCGCGGTATTTCGAATGACGGATTGATAATCGGAATAATACGCCAGAACGACCTTGATGTACTTTTGGGTTTCGTTCGGCAGGCCGCGTAGACCTTTGAGGTAAGAGCGCAAACGCCCTTCGCCCGCGTTATACGCGATCAAAACATCCCTGAAATTACCGTGATACTTTTTGAGAAGATTCTTTAAATGAATGATCGCCAAACGAATATTGGTCTCGACGTCGGTTCGATCGACCTTTTTACCGTCCGCCAGGCTCTTCGCGGTCCCGGCCATTAACTGCATCAAACCCTTCGCCCCTTTATCGCTTCCGGCGTTGGGTCGAAACTGACTTTCTCTTCGCATCATCGCCAAAACCAAGGGAATCGGGACGTCGTACTGTTCGCAGTATTTTTTCACCATTTCGGCGATTTGCCGGTGAATCGCGAGATCGTCGTTGCTGGCATAACCGTCCTTGTCGGTCGCGACGTGAATGTAGGTCATGATTTCTTCGACCGTCGGATCGAGCGTCGGAATTCCGGTATGAGTCAGTTTTTGCAGGGACGAGAGCTGATTTTTAAGCTCGCTCTGTACACCGAAACCGTTCGCACCCGCTTTCGTGCACGAGTTGTTCCGGACGCCCGGAAACCAGCGGTTTTCGATTTGAAAGGTTTGATTGGCCACGGCCGATCTGGCGAGCGAAGGGTCGTTCGTTTTCTTTTGATTCCGGTCGTACAGCTCGACGAAACGACGTTGAGGCTCGGTGTGATAATAGACCCAGATATTATCGCCTAATTCGACGTTTCCCTGAGTATCACCCCCCAATTTCGTCACCTTGATTTCGATGGCGTAGTTACCGGAGAGAAGCTGCTTTCGCCTCAACACCTTTCCTTCCGTCCCCTTCGAAATGACGGCCAGGATGTTCGAATCCGAAACGAAATTCACGCTGGAGCGCGCATTCACGTCGCTTTGGATCGAGACCGTTTCGGCCTGGGCGATCAATGCGAACGATAAAACAAAACAGAGTAAGCCTTTCATTACCGAATAGGATATCAGGCCTTGCGCTCGATCAAGGCTGCAAAATTTGCCCGGAATCGAAGTTTTCGTCAAATTTCATTCACGGCCCTTCAACCCACGCGCCATCCGATTGAGCGCGCTTCCGACCCGGCCCTGAACTCCGTCCGGCATCCGCAATAACAGGCGCGCTAGCGGCGGGCTTGCGCGATAGTACAGCCGAACCCCCAAACGTCCCGCCCACGAACCCAACAGCACCTCGTCGCGAAAGCGGCGAAGCGAGGGGAGCGTCTCGGGCTCGCAGTGCTCTTCCACGGCGGTTGCGATGAAGCACTTGCCGCCGCCCAAACGAATGTGCACATCCTTGAACGCCTTGCGGTTGCGGGGCGTTCCGTTCACCAGGTATTTCCGCACGAGTTCGGCACTCACGTGCTCGTACGGCATTCCCTTCGAGAACGCGACGAATTGATCCAAATACAAATCAAGCTTCGAAAGGTCCTTCTTGGCCACCCGGTCGTGCAGCTTCGCCAGGTCCCAGTACACTCCGGTTAACAACAACAACTCGGCAATGTCTTTTTTCTGGTCGAAGTGCGACGGCGAAAGTCCGCCCGCTTTCACCTGCTTCGATTTTTCGAGGATGTCGAGGTAGCTGTAATAATTCTGAACGGCTTCGCGAAATTTCGCTTCTTTGAAGAAATGAGCGCCCTCGCGTGCCAGATCCATCCGACGCTGAAAAAGCGCGACGTATTTTTCGCGCTCGATGCGCTCAAGTTCGGCCTTGAATTTGCGGCGCGCCCGCATCGATAGGGGCTTATCGTCTTCTTTGCTCACCCTGACAGTCTACGAACTATAGGGGTCTACGTCTACTATAAGATCCAGTTCATGGGCCGCGGCCATTTTTTTCACCCGGTGCGAGACGCGGAACAAGGCCTCGACGCTCGGAGCTTTGAAATAAAGATCGTAGCGGTAGCGGTTGTTCGCTCGAAACAACAGCGCCTCGGACGGCCCCATCATCCGCGCTTCGGTCGAATCGCCCGAATCCGCCCGCAGGGCCTGGGCTAAATGCTCGGTCAAACGCTTCAATTCGGCGGCATCGGGATGCTCGAAGCGGTAGCGCACCAGCCGCGAAAAAGGCGGATAAAAAAGCAGCCTTCGAAGCTCCAACTCGCCCTCGACGAAATGCGCTTTCTTCTCGGGGTCGGCATGCCCGCTCACGAGTTCGATCACCGGGTGATCCAGATTGTAACCTTGAATCAGCACCTTTCCCGGAAGATCGGCCCTTCCGGCCCGACCCGCGACCTGTACCAGGGTCTGATACGCCCGCTCGGCCGCACGAAAATCAGGCCATTTGAGCAACATATCGGCCATCATGACGACGACACAGGTTACCCTCGGAAAGTCATGCCCCTTAACCAGCATCTGGGTTCCGAGCAACACGTTGGCCTCTAAGTTTCGGAACTGATCGAGGGTTTCTTCAAGCCGCTTTTGCGAAGTGATCTGATCGCGGTCGAGTCTGAGTATTTTAGCGTTGTTCAAGAGCAATCTCAGCTCGTCTTCGAGCGATTCCGTCCCCGAGCCCATTCCCATGAGTTCGTACGAATGACACTCTTCGCACTCGCTCGGCACCTGCGATTTCAGCCCGCAAACATGGCAGCGAAGCTCGTTTTTTCGCTGATAATGGGTCATCGAAATCGAGCACTGCGAGCACTTCTTCACCCATCCGCAATCGCGGCACAAAATGAATTGCGAAAACCCGCGCCGGTTCAGAAACACCATCACCTGTTCGCCCCGGTCGATCGCGGCTTGCATTTCTCTCACCGTTTTTTCGGCAATCGGGGTCTTGATCTCGCTTTGAATCACGAGCGGCTCTTCCGCCAGCGAAACCAGCTCGATCTCGGGCAAAGGCTTCGTCGAATAACGGTTTTTCAGCAATAAATGGATGATCCGACCCTCTGTAACCCGGTGAAGACTCTCTAAGCTGGGGGTGGCGCTCCCTAAGATGACGGGAATGTTCAGCAACTTCCCGCGGTAAAGCGCCAGATCGCGCGCCTGATACCGAAAGCGCTCTTCTTGTTTGTAAGTCTGATCATGTTCTTCGTCGACGACGATCAACCCCAAATCGCGAAAAGGCGCGAAGATCGCCGAGCGAGCACCGACGACGATTCGGATTTCTCCGTTTTTCACCTTTCGCCATTGCGTCTGCCGAAGTCCGTCGGCCAAGGCCGAATGCCAAAGAGCAATGGGTTCGCCCAATGCGCTCTCGAAACGATCCTTCAGCTGCGAGGTCAGCGCGATCTCGGGGACCAGGATCAAAACTCCGCGTCCTTGCTCCAAGATCTTTTTGGCGAACTCGATGTAGACTTCGGTTTTTCCGCTTCCGGTCACGCCCTCCAGCAAAAACACCGAGTCGGGCTTTTCGCGCGTGCGATCGGTCAACACCGACAGCGCCTGCGATTGTTCGTCGTTCAGATGTCGAGAAGACGGGCCCGAAACCGAACGCGTGCCGGGTCCGCGGGTTGAAAGTATTTTTTCAGGCTTGGGCGGCATCGCCGCGAAGTAGGCCTCGCCGATCGGGTATTGATAATATTCGCTTCCGAAGCGACAAAGTTTTTCGATGTCGGGGGTGATCGAAAATTCGTCCGGGATTTTCGCCAGAACGGATTTGATCTTGACCCCTTCGGGGAGCACGGGCTCGGTCGACGAAACCTCGACCACGACTGCATTGAGCTTAACCCTACCGAACGGAACCGTAACGAGTTGGCCCGATTGGATGGCGCCCAATGCCGCCTCGTCGTACTCGTAATCAAAAAAAGCGTCGATCGGACGCGGGATGGCGACCTTAACGTACAAGATTCACCCAGGCCTGAACGACGGGAGACTGAATCGGAGTCAGCGCCGGAGTCGAGCGATGGGTCGCATTGATTTTGAACGATTTCAGCTCGTAAATAAACTCGCTCGAAGAAGCATGCTGGACGGCCGAAACCTTTTGCGGAAGGCGAATCGCTCCGGGCTTACTCGTAAATTCGAGAACCTCCAGGTCTTCGTCCGGCGTTTGATACCCGGCGAAGACGAAGCCGTCTTTTAAGATTTTCAGCACATTCGGGCCGTTCCCCCACTGCCAAACGGGCGTCGTTCCGATGCGGCCGAGTTTGACTTCCGACGTATCCGGAAGCGGCGTTTTCGGGAAGACGTCCGATTTTGCATCGGACGAAGCCGCGGGCTTTTCTTCATCCGCTGCGACTTCCCGCGGAGCCACGCCTAAATCTTCGACGGTGGCCTGAACGCGGTTTCCGTAAGGATCCATGCCGATGCCGATCCACGCGCGTCCGAGCGGATGCAAGTCTTGCAAGCGAGTCACGATCGCCCCGAGCGGAATTGCAGGAGCGGGCGCCTCGTCTTCGTCCGAACTCCCGACCGACGACGAATAAACGGCGATCACCTTGCTGTTGGCAAAGTCCACGCGAAGCTGCTCGCGAATTTTTTCGGCCGAGGTGGGCGCCGAGAAAACTCCGTCCAGATCGACCGTTTTGATCTTTTCATGATCCTTCAGCACCTTGCCCATGATGAAGCTTGCCGGCGGAGTGTACGCCTGGGCCGTCCCGGCCAAAAACACGGCCGCAATCGCGGTCATTTTGATTTTCTTTGTCGAGTTCATGTCTCAGTCCTTTAAGTGCTTTTTCATCAACGCGAGCAATCCCTCGCGCAACTCGGGTCTGCGAAGCCCGAAGGTCAGGGTGGCGTCAAGGTATCCCAGACGATCGCCCGTATCGTAACGATCGCCCTCGAATTGATGCGCGAGCAAACCCCGCGTCTGCGCGAGCGACAAGAGCGCGTCGGTAAATTGAATTTCGCCGTTTTTTCCGGGCTTGGTGTTGGCAATCAAATCAAAAATCGCCGCATCCACGACGTAACGTCCGGGGATCGCGAACCGCGACGGCGCCTCATCGGGCTTCGGCTTCTCGACCATGCTCGAAACGCGCAGGGTGCGCGGGCCGATCGAGTTTCCGCCGACGATCCCGTATTTCGAAACGTCCTGGGGCGCGACTTCCATCACGCCGACCACGCTGGTTCCGTGTTCTTCGTAAACGCTGATCAGCTGTTTCGTGCAGGGAACCTTCGAGTCGATCAAGTCGTCGCCCAACAAAACCGCGAACGGATCGTCTCCGACCACGCTTCGCGCGCAACCCACGGCATGGCCCAAGCCCGCAGGCTCTTTCTGATACACGCAGATGATGTTGCAGCTTTCGGCGATTTTTCTCAGGCTCTGCGCCAACTCGACCTTCCCCGATTTCATCAGGCGGTCTTCGAGCTCGTAATTGTAGTCGAAATAACGTTCGAGGTCTTCCTTGTGGCGCGAAGTGATCAGCACGATGTCTTCGACGCCGCTTTGAACCGCTTCTTCGATGATGTAATGAAGCATCGGCTTGTCGATAATTGGAATCATCTCTTTCGAGACGACCTTCGTAACCGGAAGAAAGCGCGTTCCTAAGCCCGCCGCCGGAATCACCGCCTTTTTAATTCTGGGTTTCATATTGCAAACATACCCCATCCACGTTAACCAAAAAATAGAATGATGAAAAAACTTTTGACCACCCTTGTTATCGCGTTTTCCATTCCTGCATTCGGCGTTGAATATCAAAGTCCGCGCACACTGGCCCTGGGTGGCGCCGGGCGCGCGGGCCCGCTTTTGAACGATTCGATTTATTTGAATCCGTCTTATGCGTCTTTTACCCCCATTTACAGCGTTTCGGGCGGGTACACTTGGTTTGACCGAGGTCGCAATTACAACATTTCGGTCCAAGACGCGCGCACCCCACTTTTTCAAGCCGGCGTCGCATTCACGCGTCGCGAACAGAACAGCGCCATCAACCTGGGCGCCAGCAAGACGATCATCCGTCGCCTCGGCGTCGGCGTCGGATCGAAATTTCTCATCGACGACAATACCAATAAAATGACGACCGACTTCGTCTTCTCGACTTCGTTCATCGCAACCGAATGGCTGTACTCTTCGCTCGTGGTCGATAACTTGGTCAGCAACAGCGACGCCCGCAAACGAAATCTTTTTCGCACGATTTACATCGGGATGAAATTCGTCCCCACCAAAGAGGTCGAAATCTACCTCGATCCGTTCTACTCGCCTTCTTATCCCTACGGCAAAAAAGCGGGATACAGCCTAGGCGTCGAGTTCGGCCTGCTTGCGGATTTCTACCTTCGCATCGGCAAATTCACGAACGCCGAAGTCAGTTATCTCGACACGCGCGGCGACGGCTTCGGTTACGGCTTGGGCTGGATCGGCCCTCGCATGAACATCGATTTTTCCATTCACCGCACCACTTCAAACGATCAAGGGCTTCCGTTCACGACCTCGCACTCGTTGGCTGTGACGATCTTTATCTAGTCGGACACCGGAGTTAGTAGAGAATTTTCAGCTTGCCGCTTTCAGGACTGCGGACCACCTGAAGCGCCAGGTTCGGGTAAAGCTCGGCCAGAGTGGTCGGAGTAAAAAGATCGTTCACGAGCCCCTTGGCGATGACGACCGATTTTCGCATGAACAATAACTCATCCGCGACTTCGGACAAAAAATTCAAATCATGCGAGGCGATCAAAAACGTCATTCCCTCTTTCGCGAATCTTCGGGTCTGTTTGGCGATCCAAAGCAAATGATCGAGATCGAGCTTCGAAAACGATTCGTCGAGCACCAGCACTTTTGGCCGTTGAATCACCCCGCGCGCGAACATGACGAGCTGTTTTTCGCCGTCGCTTAAGGTGCTGATCACCCTGGGCAAGAAATCGCCTAAATGCAAAGCCTCAATCACCTGACGAACCCGGTCGCGGTCAGGTGATACCACGCCCACCCGAGCGCCCATCTCTAAAAGCTCGCGGACGGTCAGATCAAACGGTGTTGCAAAATCGCTTGCGAGGTAGAGAACCAACTTCACGCGTTCGAGCGGCGTCATCTCGGCGATCGCCGTCGCGTTTTCGATCCAGCACTCGCCCGAAGTCTCGCGGCCTTCAATACGGATACCCGAGATGCTTTTTAAGAGCGACGTTTTTCCTGATCCGTTCGGACCATAAACGCCCAAAACTGCACCTGTCGGCAGATCAAACGAGGTCTCTGATACCAAGGTTTTTTCAGGGTGGGTCTTCACGCTCCACTTGCGTAACGAAAGCAGCGCCATCTAGACCTCTCCCCTTCGCCTACGAATGAAAAGCGCGATAAAAACCGGCGCGCCCACTAACGACGTAATAGCACCGACCGGAAGCTCGCGCGGCTCGCCGATGGAATGCGCCAGCGCATCCCCCAGCGTAAGCGCCACGGCTCCCCACAAAAAACAAAGAGGGATCAAATGAAAATGCAAGGACGTGCGAAGGTGACGGCGCACCAGATGCGGAATAATGAGCCCGACAAAACCGATCATGCCGACGGCGCTGACGCAAAAGCCGACCAGAATCGAGACCAGCAAAATCGCGATTCGCTGGGTCTGGCGATACGACACGCCGAAACCTTCGACCCAGTCGTCACCGAACAAAAACGCATCGAGCTTGCGCGAAAAAAACCAGAAATACCCGCTCACGACCAAGCTCAATCCCAAAAGTGCCAACGCGGTCGCAAGCCCTACCCGCGACAGATCGCCCAACAGCCAAAAGTTGATCGATTGCACACCCAGGGGGTCGGCCAACGCCATCCAGATCGCAAGGCCGCTTGCGCAAGTGAGGCTGAGCATAATCCCGAGCAAAATCATCGAATCGCTTTGACGGCCCTGCCCCCGGACCACGAGTTTTAAAAGCAGCACCAACACGGCCAAAGCGCCGAGCACGGCGCCTGCGTTTAGGCCGAAGAAAGAGATTTTCCAGCCGAAGGTCGTCGCAATGGCGGCACCGAAGGCCGCGCCCGAGGCGATGCCCAAAGTATAGGGCTCGGCCAAGGGGTTCGAAAGAACGGTCTGCATCACCGCGCCCGAAACGGCAAGCGCGCTTCCGGCCCCGATGGCGATCAAAGCGCGCGGAAGGCGCAACTCGCGCAAAATCAGGGCGGCATTCGAAAAATCCAAACGCAAGAAAAGCGAGATTGCGACCGATGCCAGAAGCGCCAGGCCCGCAAGCCAGTATTTTTTCTTCATCTTTGGTCTAGTGTAATCGTTTTAGCGCATTTAACAACCGCAACGAGCAGCGGGCGAAATCATCCGCCGAAAGGATCTCGATCCGGCCTTGGGCGACGGCCTTGAGGCTTGAAAACTTCTTCCACCCGTCACGAATCCGCGCGGCCGAACCCGATTCGTCCACAATCCAGATGCGATCGGGGTTTCGCTTCAAAACTGCCTCGCGCGAAACCTTGGGGTAAGGCTCCTTCAGATCCGAAAAGAGATTGTGATCGCCCACCGCTTGAAGCGCTTCGCTTAAAAAGCTCGTCCCCCCGATCGTCACGATCGGGCTGCCCTGAACTTGAACGAAGATTTGTTCGGGGGAATGCCCCGAGGGACGCTTCAGCGCGGCCACGCCGTCCGACCATTTTTTTGCGGCAGCCTTTCCGCCGACAGGCGCGTTCAGTACTCGGGCCAGCTTTTGGATCCAAGCCGCCATGCCGCCAAAGCTTTGCGGGGGCATGACTTCGACGTGAAGCTTCAGTCGCCGCAGCTTTTCGATCTGCTCGGGACGATTCGCATCTTCGGACGCGATGACGAGCGTCGGCTTGAACGAGGCGATCCGCTCGACGTCCAACTGCGGGAACGCCGCGACGGTGGCGATCTTCTTCAGCTCAGGCGGATAATTCGAATACTGGCTGACGCCGACGAGTTCTTTTAGGGCCTGGTCCTTGCCCAAGATTTCGGCCGTCCATTCCGCGATGCCCGGGGTCAGCGTCACGATCCGAGGCGGCGTCGCTGCCGCGTGTGCCGACGCCATCGAGATCAATAACGCAGCCCAAATCAGATTAACGACGCGTTTCATGTTCCGTTTGCTTCATCCGCCGCAACAGCACGATCAAGGCCGCAATAAAGACCAAAATCGAAATGAACTGACTCGTCGAAAGGATTCCGTCGATAACGAAGCCGCGAATCAGATCGCCGCGGAAGATTTCAATAATGCTTCGGATGATGGGATAAAGCATGAAGTACGTGAGCCCCACCTGCCCGTCGAAGCGCTTGTGCTTAAAGATGTAAAGCAAGCCCGCAAACAGAATGAACAGCGACGCCGATTCGTAAAGCTGCGTGGGATGCAGGGGAATGCCCCGAAGACTCGCATCGACCAAATCGGACTGGAATCGTACCCCCCAGGGTTCACCCGTAGGCTTTCCGTAACAGCAGCCGGCGCTGAAGCAGCCGATGCGTCCGAAGGCATGGGCGATGACGAGGCCGGGCGTCAATACGTCGATCATCTTCCAGGCCGAAAGGCGGTGTTTTCTGAAAAAATAAACGGCGAACGCGGTCGCCGCGATCAGGCCGCCGAAGAAGACCAAACCGCCTTCCCAGACTTTGAAGATATCGGCCAGGTTGGGTTCGAAGTCTTCCCACCGGGTGATCACATAAAGGATGCGCGCGCCGATAAAGCCCCAGAGCAAAAGCCAGAAGGCCAGATCCGAGATCCGATCCGGGTTCAAGCCGCTGCGTTTTGCCAGTTTTCGGATGGTGTAAATGCCGCTCAGAAACCCAAGCGCAATCATGAAACCGTAAGTATGAAGGGGGATGACCGTCGAACCGAAATGCAATTCAAACAAAATGGGGTGCATGGATCAAGACTCCGAAGAAACCGCCTCCAGCCTCTTCTCTTTCTTCGTCAGCGTCGACAGCAAAAGGATGGCGACCCCGACACAAATGGACGAATCGGCCACGTTGAAGGCCGGAAACGAGTAAGCCGACTTCCAGTGAAAATCGAGAAAGTCGACGACGTAACCCAGACGAATCCGATCGATCAGGTTTCCGATCGCGCCGCCCGAAACGAGGCCGAGTGCGGTGGCCCGCCACTTGGCGTTCGGCGGAAGGTCGCGGTACAGAAAACCCAAGACGACCATCGCGATGATCGGAACGATCAGAAAAAAAGGAATCCGGAAGCTTGGGTTTGCGGCGGCCATGAACCCGAACGCCGCGCCCGTGTTCCGAACGTAGGTTAAACTGAAAAAATTACGGATCATGACGAGCGATTCGCCGTATTCGAAATGATTGAGGATTAAAAGCTTGGTCCACTGGTCGCCGATGATGACGGCGATGATCGAGATAAAAAAGAAAAGCGCCTTTACCACAACGAGCCCCACAGAGTGATGCCGAGTTCGATCTGCTTGGCGAGTTCTTTATTCTTGCTTTCAATGTGGGAAAACTCGTCGGGTGTCATGACGAGCGGTTCGAGCTTCTTGCCGAGCGGATGCCGCGAGGTGATCTTTTTGATTTCTTCGGGCGTCTCTGAAACGACGAGGATATTATAATTGCTGTCCGTGCGCGATTTACCGGAGGCGCGGCTGCCGAAGAGCACGCCCCGCGACGACATGGGTTCGATCATCTGTTTTAAACCTTCGAGATCCGAGATCGCGCAAAAGGTCTTCATCAATTGAATCGAGGGCTGGTCGTTTTGAAGGCAGACCTCGCGGTTGTTGTTCAGAAAAATGACCAGTCCCAGCTCTTGGAGCGATTTGAGGATCTTCGTAATCCCCTCGACGCCCCCCAAACCGCGAACCCCTTTTAATTTTGAAGAGAGGACCCGGGGAGTAAAGGCGGTCGTCGGTTCGGTCATTAAGAAACGAAGCAGCTTTTGCTCCGGAGTCACAAAGAAAATGGTGTCCAACGTCACCTGCGGTTTATTCGTGCGTGCCATAGAACCTAGGAGCATACCGCAAAAACGCTGAAACATCCAGTTCTTGAGTCTGGGTCGGGCAAGACACCCCTTAGGACCCAGCTCGTATATGCGTGATATCATGATTTATTTTGTCCCGTTTTGAGCGTCATTTGAAAGAAGGATAGGGTCAGCACCGGTGCAATCTGACACCCATTTTTTAAATAAAGTTTGTTGATCGGGTGCGTCAGAGGCAAATTTGTATAGAAACAGCGACTTAGGCGCCAAAAGAGTGGCGCAAAAATACCCCTCAAGGTTGGCACAAGTCTCGCACTCTTACCTGGCATGAGGCAGCAAGGAATGCCGCCTCATGAAGGAACAAAAAAAAAACGACCCAAGGAGTTCGGGTCAAACGGGATTGGAAGCTTCAAGGAAGGCGCCGACGATCACGAACACAAGGAGTAAAACATGAAGCCGGAACAAATCGCAAAATTCAAAAAATTGTTTGAAGAACAAAAAGCGGGGCTCCTTTACTCTTACAAATTCATCAATGAAGATTTTACGCTGAAAAGCGACGAGATGTCAGACGAGGTCGACCTCACCAGCGCCGAGCTGGAACAGAACATGCGCATGCGGCTCCGAAACCGCGAGGCCTTGTTTCTGAAAAAGATCGACGAGGCTCTCGAAAAAATTCAAGCGGGAACATTCGGTACTTGCGAATGCTGCGAAGAGAATATCGAACTCTCCCGCCTTGAAGCGCGTCCTACCGCAAACCTT
>Ga0164242_10000261_pt1 | contig 66099 bp, 57 predicted proteins | sample OricomgcompostMG_FD_108783 | JGI IMG/M metagenome (GOLD analysis project Ga0164242, IMG submission 108783) | Miracle-Growth compost microbial communities from Emeryville, California, USA - Original compost - Miracle growth compost (MG) ... | reverse complement strand
GTGGGGGTTCAAGTCCCACTCCGGGCACCAGATAAAACCAGAATCAATAGCTTGCACGATGAGCGCTGAAATGCGTTCAACTCGCCATCTCGTTCGGTGCTCTTGGCATTGCTCCATTGCTGAGGAATCGGAATGGAGCAACATTGTTTAGGCAAATTGAGCCTCAACACAACTCGTAAATTCCGCATCCAATCGAGTTCAGAGCGGGGAAACCGAAATCTGTACCACTTGGACACGAACGCTGTGAATCTTTAGGAGGCACTATTTTGCGGAATTCAGGCAGGTTCATTGTTTTACTAGCGCTTTGCGGTGTTCTCTGCGCCGGACAGGCATTTGGCCAGCAAAACCAGACATGCAAGCTTCAAGATCTCAAAGGCACTTATGGATTCACCCTCAAGGGTGACAACGTCGCTCGAGGTGTGGGGTACATCGTGGCGGGAATCTTAACGGCAGATGGAAGCGGCAACATCACCGGTTCCGGAAAGCAGACTGTCGCAGGGCAGGTCAGTGACGCGGAATTCAGTGGTACATACCAGCTCAACGCAGATTGCACCGGCACCACTCATCTTCAGTTTGTCGGAGGCGTTCAATCAGATCTGTTTTTCGTTCTTGTGCAGGATGGCGAAGAAGCCAAGATGCTCTACGTAGGGCCTGGCGCACTCGAGAGCGGCGACGCCAAGCGAGTGCACGTGGCTAAAGGAAAATCCTGATCGAGCAAGTAACTATTCCGTATCGTTCGGGTCCAATACCCATCCCCGGGGGTAGGACCCGCAACAGCGGAATGATGTCGGCTTCACCGGCCTTTTACTGCGCTGATCGAGACGTTGTAAATACCAACATTGATGTGTCGCATCTTGCGCCTTGTGTGGATTCTCTTTTCGCAGGTTCGCTGTGCACGACGCATCGGAAGCGTCAGCTTGGCTTCCGGTAACAGATCTGCCCGTCCGAAAAGAAGAACTCCGCCGAACAGACGTCGGATCCGCAGATCATCGGTGCCAGGCCGGCGCATTGCTGTCGAGTGATGAGGCCCAGCGTGCCGCAGGTCGGGCACGAAAGAACGGCGCAATAGGGGTCATCAGGGTTTCCGAGGCCCTCAGCGTTGTCCAGCAGGAACATCGTCCCCGGCTCCATCTGCTCCGGGATCCACTCATCGAGGAAGTTCAAGTCAGCCACCATAAGGACCTCTTTCGCGGTTGTGAGTTGGTGTGGGACGTCGTGTGCAGCCTGCTGTCTTCGGAAAAGCCCTCCTTGAGGGGAGAAATGCACCATCTATGGTGCAAAGCATACGCCGATTCTTTCAGGTGTCAATCACCCGGACAGGAGATTCTCTTCCATTCGCCTGCCCGGGATTTCCATTCGACTCAATCCTCCGCTTTGTCTGTCGATTGTCATCTCGGTTCAGCCTCGAATCCGGTAAATCCCGCGGCGCGTCTAGTACGGATGACTTATGGCTCCGGATGTGGAGAAGTGTGTAGGATGTCAACAAGTTCCCCCCAAGCCCCGGACAGGAGAATGCACCCCATGTATATGTCGAAGGACGAGCTTTCGCGTCCGTTTCAGTTTGTCTCTGCTAGGAAGAAGTTTTTTGGTCGAGTTGCTGCCATGGCCGCTTCAGGTGTGCTCGCAGCGACGTGCATCACCAGCATGGTTGCGCAGCAGAAGGCAAAGATTCCCGGCACGGACTGGATTCAACTGTTCAACGGCACCGATCTGAACGGATGGACCAAGGTTGGCGCCGAGAGCTGGACGGTGGAGCAGGATGGCGTTCTGCACGGGCGCGGCCTTACCAAGGCGTATGGGTATCTGGAGACCGACAAGGATTACAAGGACTTTCAGCTCTCGCTTCGCTTCAAGTGTGTGGGCGACGGGAACAGTGGTGTCTTCTTCCACACCGGCTTCAAGCCGAACTCGGTTGATACCACGCAGGGCAAGCAGTTTGAGATCGACTGCACCATGATGCATCACACCGGTGGCGTCTATGCCGAAGACGGACGCGGATGGATCGTATGGCCGTCTCCTGAAAACGAAGGCGTGGTCCGCAAGGGCGAGTGGAACGACTACTTCGTTGAAGTCATCGGCAACCGCTACCGTTCGCGTCTGAACGGAGTATGGATGATCGACTACACGGATCCGAGGCCCGGCTCGGATGCCGATGGAAAGATCGCTCTGCAGCTGCACGCCGGCGGCGCGGGCAACATGCAGTTCAAGGACATCTGGATCCGGGATCTCTCCGCACGCTAGCCGTATCCTCGAATTAGCTTAGAGTCAGGTCAGGTTCGGAATCCGAATCTGACCTGATGATCCCAAAGAAGAGATAGGCATGACTTTCAGTTGGCAAGAAGTGTGCGCCGGTACGCGACGCATTGTGGTTAAAGTGCGTCCTACGTTTTCATTCGGGTGCTGCAGTCTTTTGGCAGCCTCGCTGCTGGGTGGCACAATGCAGGCGCAGCATACGACGTGGCGGGAGTATGGCGGCTCGCCCGATGGAGCTCAGTACTCTGCACTGCGACAGATCAATCGGACCAACGTTCGGGAGCTCGAGAAAGCCTGGGTCTTTGAGACGGGCGATGAGCGGGGCTACGCCTTCAATCCTCTGGTGATCGGTAAAGTCATGTACGTGCTCGCCCACGATAACTCGGTAGTAGCGCTGGACGCTGCAACCGGCAGGGAGCTTTGGTCGCACCCTCTTGAGGCCAAAACATCGCTGATCATGAACCGCGGGTTCAACTACTGGGAGAGCGCGGACAAAAAAGACCGGCGACTGATTCTCGCTGTCGATAACGGGCTTGAAGAACTGAATGCTGCTACAGGCCAGCCGATTACCACCTTCGGCAACTCTGGCCGCGTAGATCTGCGAGAAGGGCTGGGGCGCGATCCGAAGCGCCTGACGCTGGTCCAGTCCTACAACCCGGGACGCATCTTTCACAATCTGCTGATCCTCGGTTCCGCGACCAACGAGGAGTACAACTCCGGTCCCGGGGACATTCGCGCCTATAACGTTCTCACCGGCAAGCTGGAGTGGACCTTCCACACCATTCCTCATCCTGGAGAAAAAGGCTACGAAACATGGCCGCCCGATGCATGGAAGTCTGCGGGCGGTGCGAACGCCTGGAGCGGAATGGCACTCGACGAGAAGCGAGGAATGATCTTCGTTCCGACCTCCAGCCCGAAGTACAACTTCTATGGCGCCAATCGCCAGGGTGCCGATCTCTTTGGCGATTGCCTGCTGGCACTGGATGCGCAGACCGGCAAGCTCATCTGGTACTACCAGACTGTCCATCACGATATATGGGACTACGACAATGCCTCCACGCCGATGCTGCTGACGGTGGAGCACAACGGTAAGAAACTCGATGTCGTTGCCGAGACCAGCAAGGTCGGCTTCGTCTGGGTCTTCGATCGAGAGACCGGCAAGCCGCTATGGCCCGTTGAAGAGCGGCCGGTGCCGAAATCCAATATGCCGGGCGAAGAGACCTCCCCGACGCAGCCTTTTCCGTCAAAGCCGGAGCCCTTTGCGCGCCAGAGATTCACGGAGAAGGACCTCAGCCCATTCCTCGAGCCCCAGGAGCGGGAGCAACTGATCCGCCAGATCAGGGCAGCCCATAACGAGGGGCTCTTCACGCCTCCAGGTCTGGAAGATACGGTCGAGATGCCGGGCAACAATGGCGGTGCAAACTTCGGCGGCGCTGCTGCCGATCCTGCCCGCGGATATCTGTACGTCGTCTCGAAGGATCTTCCCGCCATGCTGAAGCTCACCCTCGCAGCCGATCCCTTGAAATCTGGTTCGCCTGAAGTGCGTGGCCGTTCCTTGTTCGAAGCCAACTGCAGCCTTTGTCACGGCACGAACAGGGAAGGGAAGCCGCCTGCGATTCCTTCTCTGGTAGATATCCAATCGCGTCTGAGTAACAAGCAGATCGAAGATACCATCCACTATGGCAAGGGCCCTATGCCATCGTTTTCGCAACTGTCGAGCCCGGACATAGACACTCTTCTTGCCTTCCTCTCGCATCCCGATCGAGCGCCCGATACTCCGTCAACCGCCAAACCTGCGGTAGCTGTAACGAACTATCCCGAGCATGCGCACTATCGCAGCAGCTTCGGCTTCATGTTCGCAAACAGTGGTCTGCCGGTCATCGCTCCGCCGTGGACCACCTTGACGGCCTATGACCTCAACTCAGGTTCTATCCGCTGGCAGATTCCGCTGGGGGAGGTCCCCGAGCTGGCAGCGAAGGGATACACCCACACGGGTTCCCATTTCCCCAAGGTGAATCCAGTCGTGACCGCAGGCGGGTTGATCTTCACCGGCTCTCGCGATCGGAAGGTTCGTGCTCTCGATGCCGAAACCGGCAAGGTTCTGTGGGAGTCCGAGGTCGGGGCTGCGCTGGAGGGCATGCCCGCCATCTACCAGATCGACGGACGGGAGTACGTCGTCTTCTGCGCAGCAGCTCGCGCGACGACCCACACCCATGCGACTCCGGGCCATCCTGCATCGCAGGAGCCAATCCATGGTGCTTATGTCGCGTTCGCACTGCCTGGTGCGGCAGTAAAGAACTGATGCAGGCGATAGAGAGAGTGCTCAGCGTATGAATGTTGGGATGATCGGCTACGGCTTTATGGGAGGCGCCCACCTCGCAGCGATGCGAGCCATTGAGGGCGTAAAGGTGAAGTCGGTAGTGACACGCACGCGCCCCTCAGCCACAGGTCCTGCCAGGGGTAATCTCGATCTGAAGAGTGGCCCTTTGCCTGACGATGTAGCGTGGCACTCTGTCTGGCGAGAGGTGCTCGACGATCCCGAGATTGATGCCGTCGATATATGTCTTCCGACCGATCTGCACAAAGAGGTGACGCTGGCTGCGCTCGCTGCGGGTAAGCATGTGCTTTGCGAAAAGCCAATGGCTCTGAATACAGCGGACTGCGATGTGATGCTTACGGCTGCGGAGCAGAGCGGGCGTGTCTTTATGGTGGGGCAGGTCTTGCGATTCATGTTCCCCTACCGCTACGCGGCTGATTTTGTCGTTAAGGCAGGCAAGGATGCTGTTAGACGATGCATCTTTCAGCGCAGCGCCGGCTTTCCCGGCTGGGGAGGTTGGCTGGGCGACGAGGCGCGCAGCGGAGGAGCGATTCTCGATCTGTTGTGCCATGATCTGGATAAGGCGTTGAGTATCTTTGGCCCCCCCGACAGGGTAAGTGCTGGCAGCCAGGGCCCTGTTGATACCGTGCGAGCCGCTCTGCATTACAGCTCGGATTTGGTCGTCCAGGTCGAGGGCGGCTGGTTCTCACCCGAGACGCCGTTCTCGGCCAGCTTTCTGCTGGAGACGGACGATCAGGCTCTGTCGTTTGAAGGCGGCGGCCTAAGTCGGAAACGGGCCGAAATCGTCGAACCGATTGAGATTCCTGAGCACGACCCGTACGCCGATGAGATCGCGTACTTTGTTGATTGCTGCCGGAAAAACGCGGCCCCGGATCTCTGTCCGCCCGCGGAGTCGGCGGCGGCAGTGCGGCTTGCAAACCTTGTGAAGGCAGCGCGTGAATCGAATGGAAAGGAACTGGCATGGCAGGCGTAGAACCGATGGAGATTGGTTTGGTTGTGTGGGCTGAAGGTGCTGCGGCGGCAACCATCAGCTATCTGAAATCGTTCGGACTGAGAGCAATGCAATTGGGAGTGCCCCCCGCGATGGACTGTGGACGCTCCTCAGCGCAGTGGAAGGCGGAGCTGGCCAAATCGGACGTGATCGTCACCGGCGCCGTCTGCTCCTACGCGGGTGAGGATTACTCCAATCTCGAGCGCGTTCATGAGTCCGTCGGGTTCACGACCCCGAAGTATCGTGCCGAGCGCATCGCCCGGACCAAAGCGGTCGCCGCCTTCGCACACGAACTCGGGATCGGCTCACTATCGTGCCACATTGGCTTTATCCCGGACGATGCATCGGCTCCGTTGTACGCAGACCTGGTAGACCTCACCCGTGAGCTGTGCGATGCGTGTGCACGCCATAACCAAAACTTTGTTCTCGAGACAGGGCAGGAGTCCGCGAAGATACTGCTGCAGTTTATTGCTGACGTCGGGCGTCCGAACCTGAAGGTAAACTTCGATCCCGCCAACATGATCCTGTACGGCTCGGGCGATCCGATTCGGGCACTCAGCATGCTAACGGAACATGTCTTGTCCGTTCACTGCAAAGACGGGCATCCTCCAAAAGAGACTGGCTCGCTCGGTTCAGAATGCGCTCTCGGGGACGGCGAGGTAGATTTTCCCGCGTTCCTGAAGCAACTCAAGCATATGGGATACACAGGAGCACTGACAATCGAGCGTGAAGAGTCGAATCTTGAGCAAAAAAATGCGGATGTGCGGACGGCTGTCGAAAGGCTAAAGCGCTGGAAGGCGCAGGCCGGATTGTAAGCATCCGGATCACTGCCAAATCAGGGGGAGAGCGGAATGTGCTCTCCCCTGATTTGCGCTTTAGTGGAGAATGAAGGACCACAGCGTATTGCCGGTGGCGCAGATCACGTACTGATGTCCGTCAAGCTCATACGTCTGGGGTGCATTGGTCACTCCACCAATTCTCGTATGCCAGAGCGGCTTGCCGTCGGCCTGATCGTAGCCGACCAGATTTCCCGCGCCATCGCCGGTAAAGAGCAGCCCGCCTGCCGTGGCCAGCAGCCCCCCGCCTCCCATGTTCCCATTGATAAACGGACGTCTCCAGCGCGCTTGGCCGGTCTTGTAGTCAATGGCCGTCAGGTAGCTCGCATATGTTCCGACAGAGATCTCCTGTTTGCCGCCCAGGCCCATGGAGCCCCGCGGGTCGGGATCGGTGAGATAGACCATGGAAAAGCCGTCGATCTCATAGGTGTACAGCAGGCCATACCGCGGCGAGAACGCCGGTGGCTCCCAGTTGACGGTGCCGCCCGATGTGGGGGAGACGAGCGACCCGGCGACCGTAGCATCTTTCGCCGGATCGCGGCGCGGACCCCCGGCAGGCGTAAGTCCCTTCGCCCAGTTCGTCGTCTCGCCGTACTTGCTGGTGACCAGATGCTCCCCGGTCACGCGATCCAGCGTGAAGTAGTATCCGTTACGTGCAGCGGTCGCCACCATCTTGCGCATCCTGCCCTTGAACATTCCGTCGAACAGCACCGGCGTCTGCGCGGAATCGTAGTCATGCATATCGTGAGGCGAAGTCTGGAAGTACCAGGCCATCTTGCCCGTATCCACGTTGACCGCGATCAGCGAGCAGGTAAACAGATTGTCCAGGTCTCCCCGTGACCCGGTGGTGTAGGCAGGCGTAGGATTGCCCGTGCCGAAGATATAGAGATGCGTCTCCGGATCATATGCTCCCGTGATCCACGTCTGCGCTCCACCGTGACGTGCCGCGTCCAGGCTCGCCCAGGTGTCGACACCCGGATCGTCCTTCTTCATCGGCACGGTGTAGAACTTCCACTGCAGCTCACCCGTCTCCGCGTCGTAGGACTGGAGAAAACCCGGCGAGTCGATATCGTTGCCCACACCCACCAGAACATGATTGCCAATCACAATGGGAGCTGGAGTAGAAAAGTAACCCTCCTCCACGTTCGCAATCATCTTGTGCCAGCGTTCCTTCCCGGTCTTCGCGTCCAGCGAGACCAGGTAATCGTCCGGCGTCTCCATGTAGAGATATCCGTTCCACATTCCGAAGCCCCGGTTGCCTATATGCGTTCCGCCACGTGTCTTCCAGAAGTAGTGCCACAGCGTGCGGCCATCCCGCGCATCGATCGCCCAGGCATTATCGGGCATGGTGACGTACAGGGTTCCGTCCACCATCAGGGCCGAGCCCTTGATGCTGCCCGAGTGGATGTTCATATCACCTGCGCCTTCCCCTCCAACGATGAACCGCGAAGCGGATGAGGCGGAGCGGCGTCGATTGCCTGCGGATGATTCATCTCCGGGAGCGAGCTGAGCCGACCATGCAAGTCCCAGATTCTTGACCGTCTGGCGATTGACTGCCGTAAGCGAGCTGTAGCGCTTGCCCGTGTAATCGCCGTTGTAGGTTGGCCAGGAACTTCCCAGAGGCTTGAGCAGTTCTTCAGGAGCGACACCACCTCCCTGAGCAAACAGGGAGCCGGAGAGCAGAAGCGTGCAGATGAGGGGAAGCGTGTGTTTGATCTTCACTTCAAGGTCACCAGGTATGCAGTCACGTTGTGAATATCGTCGTCGGTGTAGGTTGGCAACATCTCGCGATGCTTCTCTAACGGGTCGTGCACGACGACCTTCGGACTCGCTCCGTCTCGGGAGTAGCTGCGTTCCGTACCATCGCTCATGCGAAGCGTGACCAGAAAATCATCGACGTTGACCAGAGTCCCTGAAACGACCTGTCCAGGGCCTGTTGTTATGTCTACCGTTGCGTTTCGCGTTCCGTCCGCATTGACGCTCCGCGCACCCAGGATCCAGCGCGCCTGCATTGCACGGGGTTCCGGATACTTGCTCGCAAATCCCTTCAGATCGCCCGAGACAGAATGGCAGCTGGCGCAATGCGATGCGAAGTAGGCGCGGCCGCGTTCCGGGTCGCCCACGACCACATCGAGCGGCTTCAGCTCGCCGGGAGGCGTGCCCTGGCTGCCGATCAAACCGATCACGCTGCGGATATACGCCGCAACTGCCCCGGCGTCTTCATCGTTCAGCCCAATATTGGGCATCCCCTGCGCTTGTCGCGCGCCCTGGATGATCGGAATAATCTTCTCGCCGTGCTGATCGGTAAGCGCGACCTGCGAACGCAGCAGGTTCGGTCCACCCATATCGCCGCCGCGCAGATCCGTCCCATGACACGCCTGGCAGTGGACTCCGTAGAGCGTCTTTCCTCGGGCCACGGCAGCAGGATCTTCTGCAGGCCTTGCTTCGCCGGAGTTGAAGGAGGAGGTCGTGCGAGGTCTTTGCTGGCCGGCCAGCGCCACCGGAGCCACCTGCTGGCTCCACCAGAAGACGCCAGTGAGGGCCACTGCAACAGAGGTCCCCGATACAGCAACAGGGAGATGGCAGCTCGACACGCCTCTAACAGCGCGGCGTAAACGGGAAGCAAACGTATTGGTCAGATGCATGATGGAAAATAATCCGGCGCAGATTTAAGAAGACAGGGGTGTCGGTTACTCGATCCGTCTGCCATCATAACGTCTCTCAGCGGTTATACGGATGAGGCGCTTGTTCTGGTTCTTCCTGTCAGGCGCTTGTATTCATCCGCCTTTGCCGTAAGCGCTTCGCAGGACAACCGCTCTTCGTAGGTCATTTGTCCCAGTGACACGACGGGTAATCCCGCGAGCCGTTTACTGTAGGTGTGACACACAGCCCCGGAGATCAACTGCACCCTCAGTCTCCTTATCAGATTCCAATTCTTCATGGAGCTTCGCGCATGAGCATTTGTAGGAGAACTGGATCGATACTCTTGTTTGTTTGGTTGAGCCTGACGGCGGGAACGTTGAGCAGCATCGCGCAGCAGAACCCTTCAGCGCCCATCATTCCCGAGCCGGCCCATGCCACTCGCAGTACCGAAACGCTGAGCCTCGCTCATGGGCTCTATTTTGACGCTGGCTCCGCGGACACCGACGCTCGTTCCGTCCAGCACTACCTGCAGGGGCTCCTTGAGAGAACTCACAATGCGGCGATCCTTAGAGACAGAAAAGACCCAGGCAAAGGAACTCCTCAGCTCCGGTTTGTAAGGCGCCCTGCGCATCCTGTCGTGAATGGCGGACAGGATGAGAGCTATTCCCTGGATATCGCTCCGGATTCCGTGGTGATCTCGGCCAGCAGCCGTGCCGGCTACCTCTACGGCGCTATCAGCCTGTGGCAGATGCTGGCCCACAACAACGGACAACTCGCTGCATGGCACATTGAAGATCAGCCGCGCTTTCCATGGCGTGGGCTGATGCTCGACTCCGCCCGTCACATGCAGAGCGAGAAATTCATCCTGCAGCTGCTCGACTACATGGCGGAGCACAAGCTCAACCGCCTCCATTGGCATCTGACCGACGACCAGGGGTGGCGTATCGAGATCAAGCGCTATCCCCGGCTGACGTCCGTCGGAGCGTATCGGCCCCAGACCATGCCGCCCTATCAGCCGAACTCCATCGCGCCGACTGGACCCTATGGCGGCTTCTACACGCAGGAGCAGATTCGCCGCATCGTAGCGTATGCTCAGGCCCGCAATATCACGGTGGTACCTGAGATCGAGATGCCCGGCCATGCGACGGCTCCGCTGGTCGCCTACCCGGAGTATGCAAGCTCACTGCATCCGATCACGCATATGCCCGTCGGCTGGGGCATCTACCCGAATCTCTACACCCCGAAAGACGAGACCTTTACCTTCCTCGAAAACATCCTCACCGAGGTAATGGCGCTCTTTCCCAGTGAGTACATCCACGTCGGCGGAGATGAAGCAATTAAGAACCAGTGGAAGGAAAACCCTGATATTCAGAAGAAGCTCCACGAGCTTGGCCTGCGGGACGAGGATGCTCTTCAAAGTTGGTTTATCGCCCGCATCGAGAAGTTCATCAACGCGCACGGCCGCAAGATGGTGGGCTGGGACGAGATCCTGCAGGGTGGCCTGTCGCAGAATGCGACCGTCATGTCGTGGCGCGGCATGGAAGGTGGAATCGCCGCTGCAAGGCAGGGTCACGATGCCATCCTTACGCCCTATCGCCCGCTCTACTTCAACTACCGTCAGAGTGATGCCATCGATGAGCCTGCGGGCCGCGATCCTGTCAATTCGCTCGCCGATGTCTACAACTTCCAGGCCAACCCGTCGGAGCTGACCGCGTCGGAGCAGGCCCATATTCTGGGGCTACAGGGCTCCATCTGGACCGAGTACATCCTTACCGAAGACCGTGTGCAGCACATGCTCTTTCCGCGCGCCGCCGCACTTGCGGAGCTTGCCTGGTCACCGGCAGAGAACAAAAACTATACCGACTTCCTGAGGCGTTTGCCTGCAGATCTCGAGCGCGCGAAAGACGCAGGCCTTCAACCGGCCCTCAGCGTCTTTGAGGTAAGGGCACATGCTACTCCCGCCGGCTCAGGCGATCACGCGACCCTCGCCCTCAGCACGCAGGGCAACCTCGGAGCCATTCACTACACCACCGACGGCTCGCCCGTCGGCCCGCAGTCGCCGGTGTATACGCAACCGATCTCCGTACCTTTGCCCTCGCAGTTGCACGCGCTTGCGTTTGACGGCAACACCGCGCTTGGAGATCCCGTCTTGCAGCAGATCACCCTCGCATCCTCTCTTCGACGCGACAGCAGGGAACTGGACCCGTGCAGCAATAGCGCTGGAATCCAGATGGAGCAGGACCCGCCCCGCAATGCCGAGCGGCCCGTCTTTCGTGTGGTCTTCTCCAATCCCTGCTGGATCTATCGCAAGGCCGATCTCGATCGCTTTAACGGGATCCAACTCGGCGTCGGCAGCATACCTTACATCTTCCACGCGAAGGGCAAGCCGCTTCCCGCGCCCAGCACGGCATCCACCACAGACGCAAGGATCGCGATCCATATGGATACTTGCGCCGGACCTCAACTTGCAGAGGTTCCCCTCCAGCCTGCCTACCGCAAAGATGGCGTAATCTCGCTTCCGGCGGTGCAGTTCATGTCCCGTCCGTCTGGTCAGCACGATCTCTGTTTCGCAGTGGAGAACTCCGATCCGGCGACGGTCTGGCTTCTAAACTATATTCAGCCAGAGGTGCCGTAACTGGCCCTGAGATACGGCGAGTGACCAGCGCTGAGATGCGGCGAACGAAGGTCGTGCACTTTGCTCCCGAGGCCGTGGCACAATGAGCAGCAGCAATTCACTCCATGAGAGTAAAAGGAAAGGCGGTTCCGAACGATGGGACTGAACCCTCGTAAAAAGTTCGAAGTCTTCGGCGAGCCGGTCGAAATTCTCGTCAGCAGCGAGGAAACAAACGGCGCCTTCTGTGTTCTTACGCAAATCTCTCCTCCAGGCGGAGGTCCTCCTCCGCACATCCATCAGCGCGAAGACGAGCTGTTCACCGTGATGGAAGGAGAATTCGAAATCTTTGACGGTAAGGACTGGCACCCGCTTCGTGCTGGCGAGTCTGCCTACAAGCTGCGCGGCAGCTGCCACACCTTCCGCAACAGCGGGGCCACGCCGGGTAAGATCCATGTCGTCGTCGTTCCCGGCGGCCTGGATGTCTATCTGGAGAAGCTCTCCACGCTCAGCCTTCCTCCGGATATCGAAGAGGTGATCGCGATCTCCAATCCCTATGGAATCACGTTTCCACCTCCGCCGCAGGTATAGTACCGGCAGGTATCACGCGGCTTTCGATCCTTTTTCTGGTCGAAAGCCGTTTGCTTTTAAAAACGCCCCGTGCCTGCATCAAACGGGGCTAAACATGGAAGTAGTCGCTTTCAATCGATTCGAGGTTCCGGCCCCGAGTCTCCGGAAACACGGTAAGCACCAGGAAGAACTGAACGACCATCATGGCTGCAAAGAAGTAGAAGGGAACTGCGTGCGAGTGCACCGCAACCAGCGGAAACGCCAGTGAGATCGCCGCATTCAGGACCCAGTGGGTCATGCTGCCCAGGCTCTGGCCGGCCGCGCGCACGTTGTTGGGGAAGATCTCGCTGATATAAACCCAGACTACGGCGCCCTGCGAAAAAGCGAATGCCGCTATGAAGAGAATCAGCATCCAGAGCAGCCGGTCGCGATGCTGCGCCGTCTGGAAGATGTAACCAGTCGCTGCAAGTGCAATCGCCGTCCCTACAGAACCTGTCAGCAACAGAAAACGTCGGCCAAAGCGGTCGATATAGTTCATCGCAAACACGGTAAAGAGAAGGTTCGTGACACCCACAACCACCGCCTGGATATTTCCCGACAGCTTGCTGTATCCGGCCGCCGCGAAGATGTCGTTCAGGTAATAAAGAATGGCGTTGATACCCGAGAGCTGGTTGAGCGCCGCAATGGTGACGGCCAGGAAGACCGGCTTCCGCAGGCTCCGGACAAAGAGGCGACCCCGGCTCATCTGCGCTTCGTTCTTCAGCGCCAGCGCAATGCGCGAGTACTCCTGTTCCGGATTCTCGCTTCCAATCTGTTCCAGGCTCGACCGCGCTTCCTTTTCTCGGCCCCTCCCAAGCAGCCAGCGAGGGCTCTCCGGGATGCTGAACAGCATGAAGAAGAAGAAAGCTGCCGGGATAGCGGCGACGCCGAACTTCCATCGCCATTCCAAATCCCCAAAGTGCAGCATCGAGATGATGAAGTTGGAGACGTAAGCGGCCAGAATTCCCAATACGACGTTGATCTGGAACATCCCGACCATGCGCCCGCGATGCTCCGCCGGCGATACCTCGGCGATATACATCGGCGCCACCACGGAGCATCCACCGATTCCGATTCCTCCAATGGTGCGAAAGATAAGAAAGGAGGGCCAGTCCCACGCCAGGGCGCACCCAAGGGCCGAAACGACGTAAATCAATCCGAGGACCTTAAGGCAGGCGCGGCGCCCAAAGCGGTCGCTGGGTATGCCGGCGAAGGCCGCTCCGGGAATCGTTCCAAGCAGCGCACTGGTGACGGTGATACCCAGTTGGGCCGGGGTGAGGTGAAACAGCTGTGTGATCGCGTCTGTCGTCCCCGCAATGACGGCTGTATCGAAGCCAAACAGCAGGCCGCCTATACCGGCGGTAATCCCGATCTTCCAGGTGGATGCACGCATGATGTGGACCTTCTCTCCTGTTGGCAAAATAACAGTTCTGCGCAGCTTGTTCCGCACCGCAGAAATCCTCCGCCTCAAACCAGCAAACAACGCACGTCAGCCGAAAAAATATTGATAATTGGGTGAAGACGTGGAAATGATTGACCCGAACTGCCGCAACCGGGTACATCATCTCCATAAGGGCGATTCGAAAGGACAGATGAGCAGAAGGAAAGCGGTGCCCTCCACCAGCGAGGCAAGCACGAAAGCTTCCGGCAGGCACGTGGAACGGCGCATCGACATCCGCACCGTCGCCGCCAGTGCGAAGGTGTCGGTCGCAACCGTGTCGCGCGTCATCAATAACATCGCCAACGTCGATCCGGTCCTGAGCAAGCGCGTCTGGGAAGCCATCTCCAGGCTCGGCTATATTCCCAACAATCAGGCGCGGGCCCTTGTAAGCGGCCGCAGCCGGCTGCTCGGCGTCATCATCTCCGATATTACGAATCCCTTCTTTCCGGAGCTGATCCAGGGCTTCGAGGAAGAAGCCGTTGCTGCTGGATACGAGACCCTCATCGGGTCAACAGGCTACGACCTCCGCCGGATGGAGGTCTGCGTCCAGCGCATGCTCGAGCGTAAGGTGGACGGCGTTGCCGTAATGACCTTCGGGATCGAGGAGCCGCTCCTCGAGCGCTTTGCCCTGAAAAAAATCCCTATGGTCTTCATTGACGTCGCCCCGGACAAGAAAGGCTTCTCCGCGATCCATATCGACTACGACCACGGAATCCACGAAGCCGTGCAGCACCTTGCCGTGCTGGGACATCGAAGAATAGGTTTCATCGCCGGTCCCGCCGGCCTGCACTCCGCACAGGCGCGCGAACAGGCATTCCGTTCGGCGGCAGCATCCATCGGCCTCGATCTGCCGAAGGAGTATGTCTACATCGGCGATTACACGATGGAGGGCGGATCAAGGGCAGCCGAACACATTCTGAAGCTCGCTCAGCCGCCCACCGCGATCGTCTGTTCCAACGACATGACAGCAATCGGGGCCATGCATGCTGCCTCGCGGTTAGGGATGAAGATCCCCGCCGATCTGTCACTGATCGGCTTCGATGACATCGGAATCGCAAGGTACATGCTTCCGCCTCTGACCACAGTCAGAATGTCAGGACGCGAGATCGCAACCAGTGCCGTCAAAACTCTGGTTGCTAGCATGAAAGAAGGCAGCGAGAAGACAGCCGATGAGACCGTAATAACGCGGCTCGTGGTCCGCCAGTCCACCTCCATCCCCAAGGGAAGTCTCGCAGGCCTGCCGAAGAGAAGACCTGCGAGAACCAAGGAGTAACTCAGTCCGTCGAGAGGTCCAGGACCTGGATGGAGTAGGCAGGAACGGTATGCTCAAAGGTTTCGCCAACTCCCGTAAGACTCGACTTCACCGGCACGATCTTCTCCGGCTCCGTCATGGAATTCGTCTCCGCGGGATTCGTGCCGCCCAGCGTCTCCACAACTCCCGTAGGCTTCACTCCCTTGCCTTCCAGATGAAGCGTAACCGTCTGGGCCACGGAGTTGCCGTTCACCAGCTTGAGAAACAGCTTCTTCTGTCCCGCCGATGTCGTGGCCGAATAGAAGAACCGCTGCGCCAGATGTTCCGCTGTTGAGGTCGGAACCGTATCGCCCAGGTACTTCGCAAACAGCACCTGCGCGTAATACGAGGGCGAGCCATAGCTGGACATCGCATCGTATCCAATCAGATCGCTCTCCCACTGCATGCCGCCCGGATTCACATTGACAAACAGCGGTGCATACGAAGCCATCACGATCAGATCGCTGTTCCGCTCAAAGCCGGTCATCAGGGCCGCATCGCCCAGCGCTGAGTTAAGATTCGGAGTAGGCAATCCCTCCCGCGTGGCCCACTCGCCCACGAAGATCTTCGGCCCATTCCGATCCGCCGTGTCGTACTTGCTTGCATGGCTGTAGCTTTCGACAGCGCGCAGATAGTAGTGATCATCCTGCACATCCGGCTTCACTCTCTTCAACGGCATCGTCGCAATCGTCTTCAAATGCGGGTATTTGGCCTTGATCGCCCTGTCGAACTGCACGAAGCGGGATTCATAACTTCCCGAGCGGTCGAACCAGTCCTCATTTCCAATCTCGACGTAGTGCAATGGAAAAGGCTTCGGATGCCCAAGCTGCGCCCGCTTCTTGCCCCACGGAGTATCGGTTCCACCCGATACGAATTCGATCTCGTCCAGCGCATCCTGAACATAAGGAGTCAATGCCGGTCCCGCATTCACATGCGCTCCCTTCAGTGAGTAGCCGGCGTACACCGCCAGAACCGGTTCGATATTCAGGTCTTCGGTCCACTCCAGAAACTCCAGCAGCCCCATGCCGTCGGTGGACTGATACCGCCATGGACTCGGGTGAGTCGGTCGATCCACCAGCGGCCCGATCGTCGTCTTCCAGTCGAAACGGTCCTGGATCTCATCTCCCTCCAGGTAGTTCCCGCCCGGCAGTCGCAGGAACTTCGGATGCATCCCCGCCATCTTTTCCATCAGATCGGGGCGATTCCCGTTCTCGCGATCCTTATACGTCGGTGGAAACAGCGAGACCAGGCTGATCCATACCTTGCCGGGATGCGCCACCGTCAGCAGCAGGTGGTTCTTCGCGCTGGCCTCCACCTGGCCGGTCTTCAGGGTCAGCTCGTACCTCTTCCATTGACCGGAGACGGATTGGCTCGTGGCCGATGAGACCGTCTTGCCGCTGTCATTGTTTACCAGGGCCACCGTGATCGGTCCCTCCCCCGCCTGGTCCGACTTCGCATAAAACGAAGCCTTGTAAACCGTGTTCGGGCGAACCGCCATGCCCCAGTAGCCTTCGTTGTAGACTCCTACCGGGCTCTCGGCATCCGCCCTGGTGACGTCAAGCAGCAGGCTGGTCTGCAGTGCCTCGCTCGGGCCGGTCGAGTCGTCGATCTCCATCTTCCCGGCGCCGTTCCCCTTCTCCACCAGGAACCAGTGTGCAGGCTGCGAGTGCAGTCGGCCCCCAAAGGTCCGATTGCGAACCATCTCTGCGTAGAGGCCGCCGTCATAAGAAAAATTGATCTCCTCCGTCATCAGGCCATACAGCATCGGACTGACTTGATGAAGCGGGCTGTCCAGCTTGATCGAGATAGAAGGAGTCTGATTGGACTGCGCATAGCCTCCACCACATAGCAGCAGCCCCATGCCCGCTGCCGCAGACTGAATCCGATAACGTCGAAGTGCTTTCAGCGCCTTCGCTAACTGCAATTTCAATGAACTATCCTCCCGCTTGCGCACTCGTGCGCCGTCTGAGTAAACGTTATTGCAGATCTGAAGCAATACGGTAGCGTCTCCGTTTTGCAGGCGTCAACCCGGAGGTCTCCCTCCCGTCCTGCCGTCCCGTCCCGGGGAGCAGGGAACTGGGTCTTCCAGCCCGAGCACAGCTCCGGAGTTCCTTCAGGCGGAGAGCTGCAGGTGGTCCCAAAATCGCAAACCACAGAACAGAAAGCTCAGACATACCGCATATAAATGTCTTGACAACCCCAAAGTCGTTTGTTTAACCTGCGTCGGCTTTAAGGAACCGGGTTCCTTCTGCGGCGAAGACCGCATGATTTTTACAGCTCGTGAAATAAACCCGAAGAAAGAATGGCTCGAACACTTTTACTTGCAGTACTTCCCCGGTTTGTCGAGAAAACGTTTGCCCGGATCGCCCATAAGAAATGAAGGTGACTGGAAAAAACGAATCTTCCTCTGTAGGACTGCATGCTGTTTTTGGAGGGTCACACCGTGCGCCGAAATCTATCATTCCTGCTCGTCGTCTTGAGTATGGCGCTGCTTGCGCCATTTAGCTGGGCTCAGGAGAATGCCACCATCACCGGAACCGTGATGGACTCTTCTGGCGCCGTCATCGCCAATGCCGATCTCACGCTCACCAACCCCGCAACCGGTCAGATAAGAAAGGCGGTCTCCAACACCGCCGGTATCTATCTCTTCGCCAACGTCGGTATCGGACGGTTCACGCTGGATGTCAGCGCGAAGGGCTTTCAGAAATACACCAAGACCGATATCGTCGTGAACACTGCCCAAACGGTCAAGCAGGACTTTGAGCTGACCGTAGGCAGCGAGACCCAGACCATTACGGTTGAGGCCAACGCCCTGCAACTCCAGTCGGAGACCAGCGAGGTCAGCAACCTCATCACCGGCGAACAGGTCACGCAATTGGCCACCAACGGCCGCAATGTCGTCTCCCTCGCCGCCCTCGGTATGGGGGTGTCCAATAACCTGCCGGCATTCGGCGGCGTCAACGCGCTCACCTCGGCAAACGGAATCAGCTTCAACGGGACCCGGACCTCGCACAATATCTACCTGCTGGACGGAGGAGAACTGAACGACCGCGGATGCGGTGGCTGCTTCAGCTCGCTGCCCTCGGTCGATGCGCTCGCACAGTTTCAGACGCTCGACAGTAACTACAGCCCCGACTACGGTCTCGGCTCCGGCGGCACCATCCTCATGGTGCTTCGTTCCGGCACCAGCAAGTTCCACGGAGGCCTCTGGGAGTTCAACCGGAATGAGGCATACGACGCCAATCACTACTTCACAAACCTTGCTCATCAGCCCAGACCGAAGTTCCGTTTGAACAACTTTGGCGGCAATATCGGCGGCCCGCTCTGGATCCCTCACCTCTACAACAACGCTCGCAACCGGACCTTCTTCTTCGTCAACGAAGAGTGGAGAAAGCTGGTGCAGGGAAGCGCTCCCTCGACCGTCAACACCATCGCATCGAACAACTTCGCTCAGCTAGGTCAGGATCTTACCTACCAGGTGCCGTCCAATGGCACCGTTCCCGTAGTACCGGTCACCAGTGACCCGGCCAAACTCGCCATCTATGCCAGCCGGGGACTCACTCCAGGTCAGCCATTTCCTAACAATGTCATTCCCCGGGAGCTGATCGATCAGAACGCTGTACGCGAGTTGAATGCCGGAACCTTCCCCAGACCGAACTTCGGCGCCAGCCAGTACATCTCCTCCATCCCTCAGCCAACCAACGTGCGTGAGGACGTCGTCCGTATCGATCACACCATCAATACCAAGCTGCAGTTGATGGGACACTACCTGCACGACGGCGTCGATCAGACCTACTATCCTCCTCTCTGGGGCAACAGCTCCTACCCCACGGTGGGAACGGCGATGAAGAACCCGTCCTGGTCCTCGACCATCAAACTCACCCAGACCCTCTCGCCCAATCTGCTGAATGAGACAGCGTTCCTCTTCAGCGGTAACACCATTCATCTCGACCCGGTAGGCGTCTCCGCAAAACCGCAAGGGTGGACTGCCACGACCTTCTTCCCCGAGTCGAACAACTTCGGCAACCGCATGCCCGAGGTTCAGCTCGGCGGCCCCTACAACACCACATGGAGTTCCAGCTACTTCCCCTGGAAAAACTCCTACATGGGTTACGAAGTGCGGGACGACCTCTCCTGGAACAAGGGTCTGCACCAGTTCAAGTTCGGCTTCGCCTGGCTGCACGCTGTCAAGAATCAGGAGCTGCAGGCCAACACTCAGGGAACGGCCGTCTTCAATAACAGCTCCTTCTCCGGCGACTCCTACATCAACTTCCTCCTGGGCGATGCCGCTACCTTCACTCAGTTGGAGTACCTTGCAGGCAAGCACTGGGTGAACAACAACTACGGCGCCTACTTTAACGACAACTGGCGCGTTATTCCAAGACTTACACTCAATCTCGGCCTCAGGTTCGACGGAATGCCGCACGCCTTCGAGCGCTACGATCAGTTCGCGAACTTCGTACCGAATCTCTACGATCGATCCCGCCCATACCCGTTGAACCCTGACGGTACTATCAATCCAGCGTCGCTTACCAACTTCCAGGGCCGTCCCTTCTACCTCAACGGAATTCGTGAGGCGGGCGTCGACGGATTCCCGCGAGGCAACGTCCAGAACCAATACCACACCTTCCAGCCTCGCATCGGCTTTGCCTACACTCTGCCCGGCTCAGGCAACACGGTCGTCCGTGGCGGCTTCGGAATGTTCTTCGAGCGCGTCCAGGGCAACGACGTCTACAATGCTGCACTCAATCCGCCGTTTGCTTATCAGCCATCGGCAACCAACGTCTACTTCTCCAATCCCCAGCAGAGCGCTCTGACGGGTGCGGTTACATCGCAACGGTTCCCCTCTGCGCTGCGAAGCCTGCAATACGACTACACGCCCCCCGGCACCGCCCAATTCAGCCTGGGAGTTCAACGTCAGCTCGCTCCTGCCGTCATTGCAGTCGTACAGTATGTCGGGTCTCTTGGCTGGAGCCAAAGCGATCAGCGGGACATCAACACACTTCCGCTGACAAACCCCAATAATCCCTCCAACCCCTACGATCTCCGCCAGGGAGTCGCAGCCGGTCGGCTTAACGCAAACCTGTATCGCAACTATCCCGGATACAGCTCCGTCCTTCAGGAGGAAAACCAGACCAACTTCAGCTACCACTCGCTGCAGGCTGGTATGCGCATGGAGAACCGGCACGGGCTGACCTTCCAACTCGCCTATACCTACTCTCACGAGATCGATATCGTGGCGAACGATCTGGGCACTCTTTCCAATCCCTACAATCCGGAGTACGACCGCGGCTCGGGAACCTTCGACCGGCGTCATATCTTCACCGCCAACTACATCTACCAGTTCCCGTTCTTCCGTGATTCCGGCAATGGATTTGCGAAGCACGTGCTGGGAGGCTGGGAGCTCTCCGGCATCACTGTAGCGCAAGCCGGCGCGCCGCAACCGCTCCGGTACACGGGGAGAGATACGCTTGGACTTGGCGGAGGTACCACCAACCGGCCTGACCAGGTTGCGAAAGTTCGCTATCCCAAGACCAGGCTGGCGTGGTTCGACAAGAGCGCCTTTGCCAACCCGGTTGCACCATGGAATGGCGGCCCCAACCAGGGCTTCGGCAATGCACGCAAGGATGCGGTCAGACTGCCTGGCCTCTTCAACTTCAATATGGCGCTCTTCAAATCCTTCGCCTTCACCGAAGCCGTCAAGCTGCAGTTGAGGCTGGAGACCTTCAACACCTTCAACCACACGCAGTTCAACGGAATCGACTCTGCATCCAATGACGCGAACTTCGGACAGGTCACATCGACCTACGACCCGAGAACGCTTCAGCTCGGTGCGAAATTGTCCTTCTAAACCTCAGTCAACCTGAAAATCGGGGATGTCGTGCTCCGCGCGACATCCCCGTCTTATTTTGGCCTCGCCCCAAGCGCCGATTTCCTGATCCCTTGCCCCTCGGTAATCGTCACCAGCTGATTGCTCTCGATCCCTGCAAATCGCTCTACCAGACCGTTCGTCCAATGGATCTCCAGGTCCACGTGCGTGCTCTCTCCAACGCCAAAATGCAGCCGCCGATCGTTCACGGAGTAGAAGCTGGATTGCCCCAGTACAGCCTGCGCCTGCGTCTTACCCCCATACCTGGCGATGACCCGCGAACCGATTGCGCTACGGTTTGACTTCGTGCCCACCAGAAATACCTTCAGCCATCGCAGGCTGTTACTGACGTCGTTGCGCAGCAGCGATGGCGGCTCGTTCAGGTTCACGACGATCATGTCGACGTCGCCATCATTGTCGAAGTCCCCAAACGCGCATCCTCGGCTGCAATGTGCCGCTGCAATGCCCGGCCCGGCCTCATCGATCAACTCCTCAAACTTCCCGTTGCCAAGATTCCTGAAGATGAACCGCGGAGTCTTCAGTGGATAGCTCGGAAACGCTCGCTCCACCTCCGGATAGACGGATCCAGTGACGACGGCAAGGTCCGGCCACCCGTTGTTGTCGAAGTCAGCAAATCCCGTGCCCCAGCAGGTATAGCGCGTCTCCACGCCGAACCCGCTCGCCAGCGTAACGTCGGTAAACTCTCCCTTGCCGTCGTTTCGATAGAGCACGTTCGTGTCGTCCGAGAAGTGTGTCTTGAAGAGATCCAGGTGTCCGTCCAGGTTGTAGTCTCCAACAGCCACACCCATACCTGCCTGCTCCGCTCCATCGGCGCTGAAAGCCACACCCCGCTCCGCACCCTCTTCGCTGAAAGAAAGCCCATGCTGATTCACCAGCAGCAGGCTCGGCGTTGAGTCCGAAGCCACATAAATATCGGTCCATCCATCTTCGTCCAGATCCGCTGCTACCGCCGTCATCGAGTACGTGCGTTGCGCCTTCGCAACTCCCATCTCCTGGGTCACATCGCGGAACGTCCCATCCCCCTGATTCCTGTACAGATAATTCCCGGTCATGGGCAGGCCTCGCGGCCCGCAGTTAACCGCCACTCCCTTGAAGTTGCAAAACGGATTCGCTCCCGGCTTTGGAATCCGGTCCATGTGCAGGTCGACGTAGTTGGAAACAAACAGGTCCAGATGCCCATCGCGATCGTAGTCGACAAACGTGCACCCGGAACCCCACCTGGGCGAACCCTGGTACAGCAGCCCGGCCTCCTTCGTCACATCGGTGAACGTACCATCGCCATTATTCCGATAGAGAATGTTCTGCCCATAGCAGGTGACGAAGATATCTTCAAAGCCATCGTTGTTGTAGTCGCCGACGGTCACGCCGCTGGCCCATCCATGATGGCTCAGCCCGGCCTTCTCCGTCACATCCGTGAAGGTTCCATCACGATTATTCCTGTACAGCCGATTCCCCGAATCCTCCACTCCATCCGACAGGCGCTTCCCGGACAAGATAAACACGTCGAGCCACCCGTCATTGTCATAATCGAGAAACGCAATCCCGCACCCCACCGTCTCCAGGATGTAGTTCTTGTGCTCCAATCCCCCATACACAACCGGAAGCGTCAGGCCCGCCTGTGCCGCCACATCGGTGAAGTGCGCATCGAACGGCAGCCCTGAAGGCTTGCCTCTCGGCGCCGGCCTCACATTTCTCGTGGCGACTCCCTGCGCCAGGCTCATCGCAGACGCCGTCCCCATCCACAAAAAGCTGCGGCGCGATATCTCGTAGACTCTCTTCTTCATCGCTTCACGCCTGCGTCATCGTGTCCCTGCTGCCGTCCTGCGCCCTCTCCGGAGATCTTTTCAATCAGGCTGTCATCTGTCTTCTGATGCAGCTGCTTGGTCTTCGCCAGCTCTTCGGCGGCCTTCTGCTTCTCTCCGACAGCAGAGTACACGCGCGCCAGCCTGTAGTGCGCATCCGGCTGCGAAGGATCAAGCTCAATGGCGCGACGGAACGCCCCAATCGCCTCCTGGTTCTTCTTCTGGCTCATGTAAACGCAGCCCATGTCGAAGTGTGCCAGCCGGCTCGTTGGCTGCAACTCCAGCGCCTTCTTCAGATACTTCTCTGCTGCCTCGTCATCGTTGTTTCGGAAAGCAATATCCCCCCGATACACGTAGGCCTGCGCATAGCCTGGATTATTCGCAATCTCCGCCTCCAGCTCTGGACCTGCTTTGTCATACTCCCCCTGCTTGTAATAGAGGTACCCCAGCTCGAAGTGGAGCACGGGCTCCCGCGGAGAGCTGTGTGCCGCATCTTCCAGCTCCCTGATCGCCTCATCCGTCTTGCCCATCCCATCCAGCGCCTCGGCAAGCAGCATATGCGCCTGCGCCGACTCCGGATTTATCGCCAGCATGTCTTTAAACTCTGCCATCGCGCAGTCATACTGCCTGCTCCACAGGCAGCTCTGCGCCAGCACGTTCTTTAGTTCCAGGTTCGCCGAATCCCGCTTCACCGCCGGCCGCAGAAACTCAGCCGCATGCTGATACTCGCGCAACCCGTAGTAGCTCATCCCGATCAGAATCGCGCTGCGTTGGTCCTCAGGGTTCTGTCTCGCCACCTGCTTCAGAACGCGGATTGCATTCTCAAAGTGTCCCTGCTTGAACTCCGCGATCCCAAGGTTCGACTCGACCTCCGGCTGGTTCGGCTTCAGCTGCAGCGATCTGCGATACTCCGCGACCGCATCCGTCAGCTTGTTCTGCTGCGCGAGTACAACGCCAAGGTTGGCGTGGACAACCGCGTTCGCAGGATGCGACTTCGCAAGTTGCCTCCAGATCTGCTCCGCGCCAGCGAAGTCGCCAGCCTGCATCATTTGTGCGGCCCTAGCCGCCTCACTGTCCTGCGCCCGCATGGCCGGGTTACCAGCAACAAGTGAAAAGCCGCAAACCAGCCCGAGAACGCCAGTCCGAACGCACTGGAAACTCGCGCGCCAACTCCGCCGCTCCTCCCCCTTCCACCTACACCATCGCGTTCGTGCAGTCGCCATTCGCAAGCATTTTAGCGGCTCACTTATTGGTCTGGACAGCAATCCCATCGATCCACCGCCTAATTCTTCAAAGCCGCACTATATAAAGGAGCAGGGCAATCCTCGCACCCAGCATCAACCCTCAGCAACTTCCCAGGAGTCCTCGTGCGTTCTACAAATCTTCTCTGCTGCGGCTTCCTCGCTCTTCTGTCCCCGATCGCCTTTACCCATCCGTCCTCTGCGCAACACAAGGCGCCCGCCCCGCTGCCCCCGCCCGCAGGGAAGCCCAAAACCTATCAGGTCCATCGCGCCGCTGCGCCCCCCGTGATCGACGGAACCCTGAACGCAGACGAATGGAAGCACGCCCAATGGACGGACGACTTTGTCGATATTGAAGGACCCTCCAAACCCAGGCCCCGCTTCCGCACTCGCGCAAAGATGCTTTGGGACGACAGCTACCTCTATATCGCCGCCGAATTGCAGGAGCCCGATATCAAGGCGGCCATCACCCGCCACGATGCCGTCATCTTCCACGACAACGACTTCGAAGTCTTCCTCAAGCCGCTTCCCGATCAGGACGGATACTTCGAGTTTGAGATGAATGCACTGAACGCCGGCTGGGACCTCTACCTCAATAAGCCCTATCGCTTCGGCGGCCGCGCCGACAACAGCTTCGAGCTGGACGGGCTGAAGACGGCAGTCGCCCTTCAGGGAACCCTGAACAACTCCGCCGACACCGACCACGGCTGGACCCTCGAGATCGCCATCCCGTGGACTGCTTTCGCCTCGCGTCAATCTGTTCCGCAACCGCAGGTAGGCACCACCTGGCGCATCAACTTCAGCCGCGTGGAATGGATGCCCGGCAACCCGAAGGAAGACAACTGGGTCTGGTCCCCCCAGGGAGTCGTCAACATGCACGTCCCCGAACGCTGGGGCTATCTCGTCTTCAAAAAGTAGCTAGAACAGCGACGGCCTCGACGATCCTCCCAGCAGGGTAGAGCTGAGATTCGCAATCGTATGATGGCCCTCGGCTCCGCCCCACGCAAACAGCAGATAGAAGACCGGCAGCCCTCCGGCCCGCACCGTCAGGCCCGCGGCAAACGACTGCTTCAGATGATCGAACGAGATATCGTCCCGGCGCATCGCAATCTTCGCCTCATCGACGGAGAACATCGCGCCGATCGGCAGCTTTCCGATCGAATGTTCAATCTTGCCTCGCATCAGCATCATGTTCGGGCCGCGGAAGCGATAGTCCGGATAGCTGGCGAGCATCGAATCGTTGTTGATGTCCGAACCGCCAATCGTTGGATCGAAGTAGAAGGGAACCTGGCTTCCTGCTCCTGCAATCGACTCCGAAAGAAAGAACCGCAGCGTGATCGCGCCCTCCAGGTTTTGGGTCGTAGACACCTTGGGGCAGGGAAGCGCAGAGCTGGCAGGGTTCGACACCGAGCAGTCGTCCGGGCCATTGCGCGCGCTGGGCCCGGTATCGCGGCTCCTGCTGTACGCTCTTCCCAGGCTGCCGTAGAACAGCCGATAGAGCGGAATCTCGTGACTGAAGTCGCCCTTCCACCGTCGGAAGGAATGTGCCGAATCTCCAGCCGCGACAAACTGCTGGAACTGGACCCTGTAGTTCAGCCGCAGCGTGTCCGCAAACAGCGCTGGCTGTATCTGTATCCCCTCCATCGGCTGGAAGTACGCAGCCTGGCGCGTCAGCCCCGGCGCGTTGGCTTCGGTGAACCGCTGCTCAATCGAAGGAATCGCCCTTTCGCTCCCGCTCCGGACGGACGGAAATCTTCCGTTCAGCTCTCCCATCAACGCCAGCCGCAGCGGTGGAAGAAACCCATTCACCGGAACGATGGTGCTGATTCCGGTGATATTCTCGCGGAACCCGAAGGTCGTCTGGCTGACCTGCGCCGTGTTCGGCCCCAGTCCATAGAAGTCCACGCGTTTGAGGGATGTTGTATCGCTGTACAGATTCACAACCGGAGCAGAGCCGAACAGCGGCCCTCTGGGCGCCTTCACCGAACCGCGTCCCGGATAAACCGGGTGCGGCACGCCGCCGGAGAGCCGGTAGCTCTTCATAAAGCCTCCGACCCTCCAGGATCCATTCGGCGTTGCGACTCCGTCCGCGTTCCAGTTCAGCCGCCAGCCGTTCTTCAGGTTTGCGTGCTCTACAAACGCCAGCCCCGCCCCAAATCCGTTCTGCGGCGCAAGACTGCCTACTGCGATGTGCACAGGCTGTCCCATCACCAGCGTCTGGCCGCAGTCCATCATGCTTCCCAGGGTGAACTGGCCACACTTCCGCAACGCCTCGCCTTCCACACGAAAGTCGCGCGCCAGCCTGCTCTCGTTTTGTGCGAGTGCACTTGCTGAAAGAAACACCATTGAAACGACCAGCGTGAATCGCATCATCTCTTCTTTCTGCTGCCCGAGGTTTCAGCTTTCTTTCCCGTCTTCTTCGTGGCTCGCCCGCCAGTCCTCTTCTCCATGCGGCTGGCGGGACTCTTCGTCTTTTTCGCTGCCTTCTTCGGTCCGCTCGCCGGCCTCTTTTGGGCTGCGCTGCCTCTTGCGCTCGCTGCCTTCTTCTTGCTTCCGTTAGCTGCCTTCTTCTTGGCTCCGCTCGCTACCTTCTTCTTGGTTCCGCTCGCAGCCTTCTTCTTACTTCCGCTCCCCTGCTTCTTCGTACTGGCGCTGGCGCTCGCAGCCAGGGCCAGCCTTCGGCCCCCCGCTGGAGCCTTCCCTGCATGGTTCGTGCCCGCCTTCTTCCGCGGTGTGCGAATGCTTTCCACCTTCGGGGTCACCTCGGCGATCTGTTCAGCACGTGCCCCGCTCTGCAGCACAGCCGTCATCGCCGCAATATACTTCGCTGCCTCGGCTTCCGTCCTGATCTCGTCCCCCGGCAACATGCTGCGCTGTTCCGGCGTCAATCGTTCTTCCACGTGCTTCAGGTGCTCCACCTGCGACCGAATCAGGTCGGAGATCGGGCGGTCCTGGTTGAATGCCGATTTCGGTGGCGCTCCCACTCGTATGAGCATCGTGACTTGTCTCCCTTCCTCTTCTAATCCAGAGCAAAGACCGGGCAATCGTCTTCCCGCCGCATCTTCTTCAGGCTGATGGAATCGAGAAACGTGTTCGCCTCCTTCTCGCGCGGCGATCTCTCGTCGTACTTCCCGATAAAGGAATCCGTCACCGTCGCCGGAATCGAGGCATGCTCAAACACATCGTTGATCACGGTCCCTCGCGCAATCCATGGCGAGACCAGAATCGCGGGTACTCGCACTCCCAGGCGATCAAATCGAAATGGATCGGGTGTTCCCGTTGCACTCGGCTGGGCCACAAACCCATCCGGCGTGCACGCCGGAGGAGGCACATGGTCATAGATCCCCCCATGCTCGTCATAGACAATCAGCAGCGCCGTCGTCGGCCACAGATCGGCATTGTTGCGGATCGCGTTATAGACGCTCGCAATAAATTGCTCTCCGGCGCGAACGTCATGGTCAGGATGCTGATCGCACGCCAGCAGCTCACCCGCTCCATTCGGATCTTCGTGGTCCGTATAGTTCGGCTCGATAAAGCAGTAATCCGGCAGCTTGCCGGAGCTGCAGGCATGGAGAAAATCCGGGAACGTTCCAAACAGCGCCGGCTGGCTCTGGAGAAGATTCACCACCTCCAGCGACGAGCTCGCCTGGTCGAAGTAATACAGCTTGCTCGTCCGCCCGCTCGCCAGCATCCGCTCGTAGATGCTCTTGTACTGCTTGTTCCAGTAGAAGATGTCCATGCTCACCTGGCCAAAGGACGTGCCATAGTGGGCGAAAGCCCGATTGCACAGCGTCGGTCCGGGAATCGAAGCAAACCAGCGGTTGAAGACAGCAAACTCCGTAGCCAGGGTCGTCAGCACCGGCAGCTTCTCCGGCGTGAAGTACGACATGATCTTGTGGGAGTGATTCACATTGCGCTGCTGGTTGTAATAGCTCTGGATGAACCCCTGCATATTCGGCTGTCGCGCAGGGTTCTGCGCCTCCGTCACTCCGCCAAAGATCTGCAGATCGACCGCCGGAAAGTGATGGTCCGGATCAGGATCGAGCTGGCTCTGGTACTCAGCGTCAGGGCTCACCTTGATCATGGCGCCCGTGGAATCAGGATTCGCCTCATTCCCCGTCAGCCCGTCGATCGCCGGATACTGCGCCTTCAGACCACCCAGCATGTGGTCGAACGATCGGTTTTCCATCATCAGCACAACGATGTGTTCGAGATTCTTGATCCCCGGAAGGGTACGGTTCGGCATGAATGTCCTTTCGCGATCCCCAGGCCCTTTCACAATTCCAGACCGCTCAAGGTACGACGAGGTTTCGCACCCTCTCCTCGATTCGGCTGCGCAAGGCCCCACTGCTCTTTGAAGATAGCCATCATAGGGCAAACCGCTATGAAAGAACATCCTGTACTTCCTCATAAGACAGTTCGGGGTTGTCAAGCCGGATGCGCTCTAAACACCTGATATCCCGCAACATTCATTTGCGCATTTACCCATGCGAATTCCCTACAATTAAGTAGGAGGGTCTTCACCTGCTCTCCGCAGCTCTCCGGCTATGCAGCCGAAGCCGGTTTGGAACTTGAATTGCGCAGCAAGTCCGGACCTAACTCCAATATTTGGAAGACTTTGCGTCAAAACTGCGGGGGTAGGGAGTATTTGCGGGAGATTTCACGAGTTCATCCGTCTCTATAACAGGAGATTGAGTTGTGTGCCCTCCGCGGCCGCAGCTTCCGCCAGCAAGCAAACACTCGAGATATCAGAGTCATAGGGCGAATGCCTCATTACGGACTTTGAAGTCTGCTGGTATTTTGCCTCCAGAGGAACTTCCCGCAATGTCTATTGAGATTGTGTCCGCCGGCGACATCCGGTTCGAGCGACTGAGCCAGGGGCAAAACGCCCGCTTTCCCGAAAGCCAGCGAGATCGCGCCAGCCGCGTCGCCCTCTGCGATAACACCGAAGATGTTGCCGAAGCCCTCGAGCGCTTTGTCCACGCCGGCCTGCGTCCGACGGTACGCTCCGGCGGTCACTGCTACGAGGACTTCGTCGATAACAATCCCGGCGGAGCCATCATCGACCTCAGCTTGCTCTCCGGCACGGCTCCGCTTCCCAACGGACTGAAGTACCGCCTCGGAGCAGGCACAAGGCTCGGTCAGGCGTACCCCGACCTCTACAAGCGCGACCTCGTCACCATCCCCGGCGGAACCTGCCCTCCGGTCGGCGCCGGCGGACACATCTCCGGCGGTGGTTACGGCCTCTTGTCTCGCCTGCACGGAATCACGCCGGACTGGGTAAGCGCCGTCGACGTGGTCACCATCGATCAGGCAGGAAACGCCAAGATCATCCGCGCCGACAAGAGACGGAACTCCGATCTGCTCCGGGCCTGCCGCGGAGCCGGAGGAGGAAACTTCGGTATCATCACCAATTTCCACTTCGACACCCTGCCGAAGGCCCCGACCGAGGTTCTGCGCGGCAGCGTCAGCTTCGGCTGGGACGGCATGACGGAAGAGCGCTTCGCCCGCGTCCTCTACCTGTTCAGCAACTACTGGGAGACGCGTGGCCGGGACCCCGAAACCTGGGGACTGTTCTCCATCTTCAATCTCTCCCACCGCAGCTCCGGGCACCTCGGCATGTCGGTGAACTTCACCAACCCGGACGGGAGCGTCAACGACACCCGCGTCGTCGAAGAGTTCCTCTCGATGTTCGACGAGTGCAAACCGGTCGCGCAGCTCTCCGTTCACCCCACGATGGCCGAGCATCACCCCGAGCCCGAGCACCCTGGAACCAACCTGTGCCTGGCAAAACACACACTCAACAAGATGGCCTGGATCGACGCAAATAGTGGAAGATCAGCAGGCGCCGCCACGAAACGGCGACATAAATACAAATCAACCTTCATGAAGAAGAGCTTTACTCCTGAAGAGGCGCGCTGCTTCTACAAGCACCTCACCCGCGACATTCCAGGCACGGACCTCTCAAACAGCACCGTGCTCGCAGACTCCTTCGGTGGCGCCGTCAACAGGAAGCAGATGTATGAAGAGACCTCCGCGCCACAGCGCGACTCCATCCTGAAGCTCCAGTTCATCTCCACCTGGAGCGATGCCGCGCAGGACCAGGGACACGCACGGTGGATGCGAGACTTTTACATCGAGCTCTACTCGATCGGAAAAGCCGGGAGCAAGCACGCAGGAACCCCCTTCTGGAGCGATCAGTATGAGGGCTGCTATATCAACTATCCGGACGCCGATATGCTGCAGTACGACTTCTGGCCCCAGCTCTACTACGGGACCGGAGATCTCTATCCCTTCCTGCAAAGCGTGAAGCGGCGGTACGATCCGAACAACATCTTCCATCACGCCATGTCTGTGCGGGTTTGAGAATTGAGAGACCGCAATCGCGTCAAGTGGACAGTGTCGCCCTCACTTCCATATAGTTGACTTTCGCTCCACGGCTGTCATCCAGAGGTGCTGGCTGGCCTCGGATATGGTCTGACTGTAGTACCGATTGCGTTGATTTGCCGGCTTCAACGGTTGGCGCGTCATCGTCGGGGTTCGCCTGAGCCGGTATATATGGTTGAGGCTGGAGCAAACATCTTCAACACCGGGAGTTCGATCGTGCTTAACCTGCCGTATGGAATCAAGATCGCCGCACCTGTCACGCCCGAATTTGCTGAGATCCTCTCGTCTGATGCTCTTGAGTTTCTCGCAAATCTGCAGCGGAAATTCGGTGCCCGCAGGAAAGAGCTGCTCGCTGCTCGCGTGGCGCGCCAAGCGAAGCTGGATGCAGGCGAGAAGCCGGATTTTCTTCCCGAGACCAGGCAGATTCGAGAAGGAAAGTGGCGTTGTGCTCCCATCCCGGCCGATCTTCAGGATCGTCGAGTCGAGATTACCGGGCCGGTCGATCGCAAGATGATCATCAACGCGCTGAACTCCGGCGCATATGTCTTCATGGCGGACTTTGAGGACTCCTCAACGCCGCTGTGGAGGAACCTGATCGAAGGGCAGATCAACCTGCGCGACGCGATCCGCCGAACCATCTCCTTCACGGACGAAAAGACGGGTAAGAGCTACAAGTTGAACGAAAAGACCGCGGTCCTGTTCGTTCGCGCCCGAGGGTGGCACATGGTGGAGCAGCACATCCTGGTGGATGACGAGCCAATGTCTGCCTCGATCTTCGACTTCGGTCTGTACTTCTTCCATAACGCGAAGGAGCTGCTGGCGCGCGGGAGCGGTCCCTATTTCTATCTTCCCAAGATGGAGTCTCACCTTGAGGCTCGTCTTTGGAACGAGATCTTCGTGGAGGCGCAGAGCAAGCTCGGAGTCCCGCAGGGAAGCATCCGGGCAACCTGCCTGATCGAGACGATTCTGGCGACCTTTGAAATGGATGAGTTCCTCTACGAGCTTCGTGACCACTCTGCCGGACTCAACTGCGGCCGTTGGGACTACATCTTCTCCTACATCAAGAAGCTCGCCGGCGATCGCTCCATTGTGCTGCCCGACCGTTCTCAGGTAACGATGACCACTCACTTCATGCGCAGCTACTCGAAGCTGTGTATCAAGACCTGTCACAACCGCGAGATTCACGCGATGGGCGGTATGTCCGCTTACATTCCGATCAAATCCGACCCGGTCGCGAACGAAAAAGCCCTCAGCCAGGTCCGCGCCGATAAAGAACGTGAGGCAATGGACGGTCACGACGGAACATGGGTGGCGCATCCTGGTCTGGTTCCGGTTGCGCTCGAGGTCTTCAATCGTGTGATGCCCCAGCCCAACCAGATCGACAAGAAGCTGCCTGATTTCGAGGTAAGCGCTGCCGATCTTTTGCAGGTTCCACAGGGCGAGATTACGGAAGCCGGTCTTCGCCAGAATGTCGCTGTCGGGCTCGGCTATGTGGAGGCATGGTTGCGGGGTATCGGTTGCGTTCCCCTCTTCAATCTGATGGAGGACGCGGCTACCGCGGAGATCAGCCGTGCCCAGCTATGGCAGTGGGTTCATCACGGAGCCGCGCTTCAGGATGGACGTAAGGTAACAGTCGAGCTCTGCGATCAGGTAATTGATGAGGAGCTGGCAAAGGTGAAGCCTTCCGTGGACGCAGAGCGCTACGGAGCTTATGAACGAGCAGCCACACTCATGCGTAACCTCATTCGCAGCGATAAGTTCATTGAGTTCCTTACGCTGCCTGCCTATGACGAGGTTCTAAAGACGGAGGCGTTCGTCTAGCTCTCATGGCAGGACGATCCTGACCGCTTCCGCTGAGGCATTATGTCTTCTTCGCTCCCATCAGCCACCATCTCTGAACTGCGCGAGATTGTAGGCGAAAAAGGGCTGATCACAGCGCCGGCCCAGTTGCAGACCTATGAGTGCGACGGCCTCACGGCCTTCCGCACTCCTCCGTTGGCCGTCCTGCTGCCGGAGACGACCGCACAGGTCCAGGAGATCCTGCGTCTCTGCGATCGAGAGCGAATTCCATTCGTCGCGCGCGGCTCTGGAACGGGATTGTCCGGAGGCGCTCTCCCTTCGGAAGGCTCAGTCGTGATTAGCCTTTCGCGGATGAACCGTATCCTCAATATTGACATTCCCAACCAGCAGATTACGGTCCAACCGGGTGTGATCAATGCGAATGTGACTGCGGCGGTTGCTCCCCAGGGATACTTCTATGCGCCTGATCCCAGTTCGCAGACCGTCTGCTCGATCGGGGGGAATATCGCAGAAAACGCCGGCGGAGCGCACTGCCTGAAGTATGGCTTTACGGTAACCCATATCCTAGAGATGACGGTCGTGCTGCCCAATGGTGATTTGGTCACGATGGGCGGGAAGACGCTCGATGCGCCCGGCTACGATCTGGCAGGGGTTTTTATAGGAGCGGAAGGGACTCTGGGGATCGCAACGGAAGCTACGCTCAGGATTATGCGCAAGCCGGAGACGATTCAGGTGATTCTTGCAGCATTTGATTCCATCTCTGTCGCAGCGCAGTCTGTCTCGGACGTGATTGCAACGGGGCAGCTGCCAGCGGCGATGGAGATTATGGATCGTCTGTCGATCGAGGCAGCGGAGGTGTCCGTTCATCCCAACTATCCCAGCTGCGAGGCGCTTCTTCTCATCGAGCTCGACGGCCCGGAGGCCGAGGTCAATCTGCAGATGGCTGCCGTGACAGAAATATGCACGAAGAACGGAGCCTGGGAGACTCGCCTGGCAGTCGATGAGAAGGCGAGGTTCCTTGTGTGGAAGGGACGCAAGGCTGCCTTTGCCGCGGCGGGAAGACTTTCGCCGAACTACATCGTTCAAGATGGCGTTATTCCGCGCACCACGCTCCCTGCAGTGCTTGAAAAGTTGAATGCCATGGCGGCGGAAGAGGGACTGCGGGTGACGAATGTCTTCCACGCCGGCGACGGCAATCTTCATCCTATCGTTCTTTACAATCGCGAGAACCCGGGGGAAGAAGAGAGAGCCATCGACCTGTCGTTGCGGATACTGGATGTATGCGTGGAGGCGGGCGGCTCCATCACCGGAGAACACGGTGTGGGACGCGAAAAACAGTGCAGCATGAGCTATATGTTTGCCGATCCTGACCTGGAGACGATGCAGAGAGTACGACACGCCTTCGATCCGCTGAATCTGTCGAATCCGGAGAAGATCTTTCCAACGCCGCGTCTGTGTGGCGAGCGATCAAGGGGAGCCTACGTAGCGCATCCTCTTCAGGTGCGTGGCATCGCGGAGGTCTTCTGATGAACTCCTCAGTAGCGTCCTGGGTCCTTGAGGCGTCCGAGCAGTTCGGAGATGCGATCTCTTTCGCGGGGACCGAGGCAGAGGGGCTGCTTGCTTCTCCAGTCGATACTTCGCAGGTCTCAAAGATGCTGGCTTTTGCGAGTCAGCATCGACTGAGCGTGGTTCCCGTCGGAGGCGGTACAAAGCAGCAGTGGGGCAGGGGAGCGGTGCCTCACATCTACCTGTCGCTCGCTCGTCTTGATGGCGTAATCGAACACCCGTGGCAGGACCTTACTTGTACCGTTCAGGCAGGTTGCTCGTGGTCCAGGCTTGAGCAAGTGCTCGCCAGGCACGGACAGTTCGTCGCCCTGGACCCACTCTTTTCCGATCGGGCCACCGTGGGCGGCGTGGTGGCGAGCAATGATTCCGGCGCGTTGCGATTGCGGTACGGTGGCTTGCGTGACCTGGTGATAGGCATGAGCCTTGTACTGGCAGACGGTACCATCGCAAGAACAGGCGGTAAGGTGGTGAAGAACGTTGCTGGCTACGATCTCGCGAAGCTGCTTACGGGAAGCCTGGGCACACTTGCAGTGATCACAGAGGTCAACTTCAGGTTGCATTCACTTCCACAGCACCTGCAGAGATTTATCGTTCGCGCAACGGATGCTTCAGCACTATCATCGCTGCTCGCCTCGATTCGAGGGAGTCACCTGCTCGCGCAAGTATTGGAGCTCGTGCGACAGCCGGGGAGCGCCCGACTGAAGATCGTGCTCGACGCGCACCCAGCAGCCGGCCAAGGTGAGCTGCTTTCGCGAATGGTCTCGCAGGAAGGTCTAACTATCGAGGAAGTCTCCGGGTACAGCGGCGCAGAGAGGGGCCAACTCTTTCGTGCTGACGCTGCTGTTCTGAAGATAGGGACCTTGCCAACGCATGTGGGCGAGACGGCGGACCTATTCCAGAAACTGTCGGGAGTGGAGGCAGAGTCGATTTCGCAGAGTCACGGTTTACACCTGGTGTCGATGCGGGGTCCGTCAGACAAAGTAACCGAAGCGATTCACCGCCTTCGATCTGGAATGCTGCATCCGGGAGCAACCGTCTCAATCCTGCAGGCTAATCCCGAAATGGATACCGTGGCTTTTGAGATCGCTCCGTCCGCTTTGAAGCTGATGCGGGCTGTAAAACATCAGTTCGACCCGGGGAACATTCTCAGTCCGGGTAAATTCTTTTAGCGGCGGCGCTCAGATATGGTTCAACTAACTCAGATCGAAAGTCTCGAAGTAATGAAAGCACGGAGCAGCTTCGACGATCACAATCCGCCTGCAAAAGACCTGCTCTCTGACTGCGTCCACTGCGGATTCTGCCTGCCCGCCTGCCCAACCTACGTGCTTTGGGGAGAGGAGATGGACTCTCCACGAGGGCGCATCTACATGATGGCAAAGGCAAGTCAAGGAGAGGCTTCCCTGGATGACGTCTTCGCGAACCATATGGATAACTGCCTTGGATGCATGGCGTGCATGACGGCATGTCCATCGGGGGTTCAATATAACCAGCTGATTGAGAACACGCGATTTCAGCTTGAGCGACATGTGCCGCGGTCAGCTGGCGAGTCGTTCTTCCGGCGTATCCTGTTTGCCGTTTTCCCGTATTCAACGAGACTTCGATGGCTCGCTATGCCGGCTTTCCTTTATCAACGCAGCGGCCTGGAGTCTCTTGTGCGTGCAAGTGGTCTTCTCAAGCTACTGCCCGAACGTGTGGCTGCAATGGAAGCGCTGCTACCCAGGGTTTCGAAGAGCACATTCCGGCGTCTTTCTCCTTTGACTGCTGCACAGGCGGGTCCTGCTGGAACGGCTGGGAAGAAGACGATACGGGTGGGCATGCTCGCCGGCTGTGTTCAGCAGGTGTTCTTCCAACACGTGAATGAAGCAACCGTGCGGGTTTTGGCAGCCGAGGGGTACGAGGTCGTCGTCCCTCCGAACCAGTCATGCTGTGGTGCTCTGATGGTGCATTGCGGCGTGGAACAGGATGCACGTGTGCAGGCACGGCAGATGATCGAAACGTTTGAATCGGCCGAGGTCGACTACATCGTAGTGAACGCGGCGGGCTGCGGCTCGACGATGAAGGAGTACGGCCATCTGCTGAGCGACGACCCAGAGTGGAGTGAACGAGCCGAGAGATTCTCGGCAAAGTGCCTTGATATCTCCGAGCTGTTGCTGCTGAACCCGCCGCGACAGGTTCGCAATCCTCTCCCGCTGCGAGTCGCCTACCAGGACGCCTGTCACCTTCGCCACGCGCAGGGGATCTTCGACGAACCCCGTTCGTTGCTCCGAGCCATTCCAGAGCTTCAACTGCTGGAAATTGCAGAACCGAACCTGTGCTGCGGCTCAGCCGGTGTCTACAACCTGCTGCATCCTGAACCAGCTCGAGAGTTGGGGGATCGGAAGGTCGAAAATCTGTTGCGTGCAGAGCCCCAGATTCTGGTTAGTGCGAATCCAGGGTGCCTGCTGCAGATCCAGGCTGGCCTGCGACGTCGCGGCATACCCGCGATGCCGACGTTCCATATGATCGAATTACTGGACGCCAGCATCCGAGGAATAAAACTGGATGAGCTCCTGAATCGGTAGCCGAAGCAATAGGCAATAACCATGCTATCGGTCAGTAGCTAACGTTCGACATTGCCTAGCAATCTTCTGGTTGATTCGTCAGCGAGTTACGTCAGGTTGGCGCCCGAGGCAACCGACCCACCGAGTACGGCATCATCCCTGCGTCTGAGGAGGGAGCGAAGAATGGGAGACTGGAAGCGTCTCTTAACCGTAATGGCGTAGAAGTCCTCGAAGAGTTGAGGGAGTACACAATACTCCACCAGAAGAACCGACCTTAGCTCGTCCTGAACAACGACCGTAGGCAGTAATGCAATGGCACCCGTATCTCGCGCGAGCAGTCGCAGCATCGCCATGTCATCCACTTCAGCAAGAATGCTGTATTTCACCCTATGCTGCTCGCATAGCAGGCCGAAGCCGGCTCTGATTTCGCTCTCGAGACCGGGCAGGAGAACGGGGCCACTGGACAGGTCCTCGGGAAATTGAAACGGTCGCTTCCTGCATCTTGGCTTACCGACCAGGCTCACTGGCTGCCGTGCGATCCGATGCGACTGCCATGGATTCTGGGCATCACGATGCACCTTCCGGTTTGACAGAACCAGATCAAGCCTGTGAACACTTAGTCGCGCTAGCAGGTCCGTCAATGTTCCGGATTGGAGAACCATCTCAACATCGTCGAGTTTGAGCAGCGGCCGCACGAAATTCTCCTGGAAGTTACGAGAGAGAGTAGCGACCGCACCGATTTTTACGGTCTGCCGTCGACGAAATTCTCCACCCTTAATGAGAGCAGAAAGCTCATTGCCCGCCGCAAAGATCGTGTCGGCATAGGTCAAAGCCAGTCGGCCGGCCTCAGTCAGTTGGGCTCCTGCCTTCGCGCACAAAAAGAGACTTCCCCAGATCGTCCTCTAGCGATTTGATCTGGGAGGAGAGTGCCGACTGCGACACATTCAGGCGAGCCGCCGTTCTTGTCAGATTGCCGTCTTACGCGACGACTTAGCTTCCGTCTGGATGCTATTACGGTGCTGATGTTTTTGCTGGTTACGTTCCTGGGATAGATCATCACCATCTATTCACACACTTATATGTCCGGATGCACCCGAGTCCCGGTACATCCGCAAACTGATGTATACGCTTTCAGCGGTCAGCATGCTGGTGGTTACAAATAACCTGCTGATCTTCTTCGCCTCCTGAGTACAGCCTGGCCTTGCATGGCCTGTTGACGCTCTATCCATACAAGCAGGCGTCTGTTATCACCGCCCACAAGAAGTTCCTCGCAGTCGTCTGGGAGATATCACGCTTCTGTACGGCGTTCTCCTTCTCGGTTCACGGGCACACACCTTCCAGATCGACGAGATCGTACGGCAGATGACGGCATTGCATTCCGTTCCCATATCGATCCATTTGCGGCGCTTTCTCGCCGCCAGCGCCCTCATCAAATGTGCGCAGCTGCCCTTGCACGGCTGGTTGATTCAAGTGATGGAAGCACCGACTCCCGTCTCGGCTCTCCTGCACGCCGGGGTGGCTTTGTACAGTGAGTGCGCAAGCAGGTGCAGAAAGGCCAGGCCGTAAAACCCAAATCCGCACTCATCTGTGTCAGCATAAAGGTTCACCTCGCATGGTCTACCTGCGCGCAGATGGGGTTCATGGGTCAATCTGGGTGGATTTATGCTGATTCGTCTGAGTACGGTCATAATCACAAACCAGTCTTCCCAAAGGTCATGACGAGTGAAGCGATGGTTGCCGCCAGGCAGCCATTATCACCAGCGCACTTGTGCCTCCTACGTCGGAGCCCTCTGGCAGCAGAGCGTTCATCGTTTCGATGAGTTCGTATTCGTCTGCGAAGGTGTACGTTTTAGCTTTTGGGTGGCCGGAATTTCGTACTGTCCAGAGCTGAACATTTGCAACATAGTGACAGGCGAGCTTGTCCTGGTCGCGCGTGCACGCAGATGGACTAGATAACGACGCTTGCGATGCTCTGATATGAGTTCCACTTTCGATCGGCTCATAGATGTACCGCGGTACGAGGTTTCGGGCGGTGGGCTATACGGCGAAGCAGGAAACGGTTGTAGCGTTGTGCCAAGATGCACGGCAGATTTGCTTCGAGGGCATAGGCAGTCATCACCCTGCAGGGCCATGGGGGATTCCAGAGAAAGAAGACGGGAAGGCAACCGAACATGCACCAATGGGCAATTTCGGCGCGGCGGGTCTCGATAAGAAATTGCGAAATACACGCAAGATTGTGGTTGAGTAGTCGCTTCTTAGCAGGACCGCCGAGCCCGGGTGCTCCATCCGGGAGAAGAGACTTCCAACTGCGAATGGCGAACCAGTCACGATACATATTCCCCTCTCGTTCCCAGGTGCGTGGCGCAGTCAGCCATGTGTCGCGTGCGAATACCTGCGATGGAATGTGAAGAACGACGAAATTCACAGTCATGTGGATGGCGGGCCACCCGAGGACGTTCGCCGCCCAAACGAGGGCTCTCATACTTCGCGCCCGCGCCACACTGTTTTGCTATGCAGAGAGCGGCGAAAGGCGGAACGAGCAAAGTTGGACGAAGGCTTTCACCCACGGAGCCGCGGTCTCGGACGGCCTGGTTCTTGCGACCGTGATCGTATGGATCTCGGCACTCTGGAGCACATTGAAGAAGAGCGACAACTGCTCGTACGCGTCGTTCATGGCATGGTAGTGAGAGCGCTAATCTCCGATCACGCTCGTGCAACCAGCGAGCAACGATACGATCGAGCCCCCCGTCAAAGAAGAAGGCATCGGCATCAAGAAACAGCAGAGTATCGCCGACTGCACGCTGGGCACCCTGATGGCATGCCCAGGCTTTACCAGTCCACCCCAGTATCCAGCGGGAAGGAGGTAGCAACGGTCGCGCCGAGACTCTTTGCAACCTGCGCTGTATTATCCGTGGAGCCGTCGTCAACGACCAGGACCTCTGCGGGTTGTAGTACGGATGCAGAGATCGATCGCAGAAGTCGCGGCAGGTTCTCCTCTTCGTTACGTGCGGGGATGATGATGGAGAGACGAATGGCTTCTTGCGCGTTGGTTGGCTTGCAGGCGGGAATCCTCCGGATTAGCAGGAAGCCGGCTGGGAGGCCGATTGCGCAGAGGAGGGCCGGGAGGATCATAACCTTCCTTTGCCGGCCTGCTGGACGATCATTCGAGCGACATGTTGGCCGCTCAGCGTAACCATTGGCATCCCCGCTCCCGGGTTGACGCTTCCACCGACGAAGAACAGATTGCTGAAATGGGAGCTTCGCTTTGGAGCCTTGAACGCAAAGTTGTTTCGGCGATCGCAGACGAATCTCGTATCGTGAGCCGTCGCGAGTAGGGATGCTCTGGTAGAGGAGAAACTCGTCTGCAGTAAAAGACGGCAACGACACCGTAGATGGAGCCGCGATTGGAGGCATAGCGTGCTTCGATATCGAATGGTGTCCAGAAATCTTCAACGATAATGTGTTTCCGAAGATCAGTCAGACCCAGACGCTCGAGTTTGTCCAGGCAGATTTCTTTAAGAGAAATGTAGTCTTCCCGGCTGAAGGGAATGTTAGGGTAGATGGGTGGAATGTGCGGCAGGATCTTGATATTGTCACAGCTCACCGGCGCCCGCGATGGGTCGCTGCGGGTGGAAGCAACGAGGTAGATCGTAGGATCGTCCGGTAACTTCCTGTCACGAAAGACGCGGCGGAAGTGTTGGTGCAGGTTACCCGAGTAGAAGAAGTTGTGATGTGCGAGCTGCGGATAGACGCGATCCAGCCCAAGATGCACAACAATGCCAGAGCACGATGTTCAAAGCGACTCAGCGCCGATCTTTCGCTGTGTCATGAGTTCATGTGTCTGAGCCAAAGTCTGAGAGCTTTAGCCGGTTTCTCTGTAGTGATTTCGCTAGCGATGTTCAAGGAACGTTTGTCCCAAGGGCGTACATTTGTCCAGGAAATCTTGTCTGGCCCTAGGCGTAAGCTGAACCCTAAGTTTGTTCATCAAGTGTGAAAGAGGGCCGATTTTTTCTCAGGCGAGAGGGTGATGGACACCAAACTCTGGTACACTCAATCATGTTGTTGCAGCGGCCTCTTGGGAATCCAGTTTGGTGTCAGTCGGCGGCCCCAAAAAGACACGAAAATGAGGCAAAGCAGCGAATAGGTAGAACAGTGCGAATGCGAAGCTGCGTATCGCCTGATATTATGTGACATATATCCAAGTTGTTGAAAAGCTTCTTGGGGACGTAGCTCAGTTGGTTAGAGCGCTGCCCTGTCACGGCAGAGGTCGCGGGTTCGAGCCCCGTCGTCCCCGCCAGATTATAAAAGACTTAGGTCCGATCTGGTGGAAAACTCAAGGGCACTGAAAAGGCACGCAAACGAAGATTAAACTTCCAACCTTGCCTTTGCAAGGCAAAAGAATGGCTCCCCTAAAGGGAGCCGTAGTTGTTTCTGGGCTGATGTTCTCAGGCAGACTTCGCTGGAGGAACCACGAACAAGCCGCTGAAGTGGGATAGAGCATTGCGCTTCGCTTCCGGGTTGGCTTGCTGGTAAACCTCCAACGTGATTCTGCGATTCGCGTGCCGCAGTAACTCTTGAACCGTCTTCACGTTCTCTCCTGCCTGACTGAGTTCAGTGGCAACTGAGTGGCGGAAGGTGTGCCAAGCAAAATGCTTTGTGACTCCAGCTTTCTCTGCTGCTGGTCGAATGTAACTCACCATTGCTGATTCAGGCCAGAAAGGTCGCTTACCTTCCGTAAACGGCGAAGCGAATATCCAATCATCGTTCGTGGGGTATGGTGTGTGTTCCCGCCATGACTTGAGGACCTCGGCCAACGCAGGATGCAACGGTACACCCTTCCTCGAAGCGACCGTCTTGAGATTCGATTCCATCTTCCTGATAAGTCCGCGTCGGAGATGAATCCACTTCTCCTCGAAATCGATGTCAGCCCATTTCAAGCCACGAAACTCGGATCGACGAAGGCCCGTTGTTGCTGCCACGGCGACCATCACGCGAACGGGCTCGACTTCAATCCGGTCCATGATTGCCCGAATCTCTGGAATTGACAGAATTTCTGGCTCCTTCTGTCGGATTGCGCTCTGCCGAACCGACGAGATGGGGTTGATCCGGTCATACATCTCTTCACGATAGCGTGTGAGAACAAGGCAGAGAGGTGATTTCGTATCTTCGCTCTCGTGCCGTTTGCATAGGGCAGGGAGCGCAGCCATTTCTACACGGCTGGCGCTTTAACATCATCTAGGGCGACATCTTTCCATTCAGGCAAAATGATCGATTTGAAGTAATCACGATATCCGGCAATCGTAGTTGGCGATCTGTTGATCTCCAATTCGTGGGCCTGGAAATGACCCCAGGCTTGGCCGATAGTGATCTTCCCGACCTTTTCTTCGCGGGAGTTGATCTCAGAGCGCAGGTTCTCCACTTCGCGCTGCACGTCCGCCTTGCGAGGGAAATCCTTCATCGTGCCAATCGTCTTCTTGCGCTGGACCCGCGTCCCGTCCAGCAGCAACTCCCGCCATCGGTAAACCCACACGTCGGGACCTTTGGCTCGTTTCACACGGTCAATTGAACCCTCTTGATATCTGCTGTTTCGAGTGGTGGACATTATTCCTCCATCACTCGGTCGGGCTGGCAAGTCGACTCTACTTGATCGGCAGCCCAGGATTCAAGATCGGTCGCTCGGAAGCGCCAATGCTTACCCAATCGAAGGGCCGGGATCACTTTTTGCCGGGCGAGGCGGTTCACGCTTTTCTCGTGGATGCCGAGGTATGCAGCGGCATCTCGTGGATGCCAGAGAGGTTGTATCATGCGTCCTCCCTAATGCGGGAATGTAGTTTGTCAAGAAAAATATTTACATAAATTGTATGTGGTCGTACAATGCGCGACCAGCCTCTGTATCGATAATGGGCGATAGAGATAGATAGTCTTGTATCGATAGATAACGACCATAAGGTCGTATACAGTGTCCACCCTCGTCGCTTCTTGGTTTTTAATTCATTGGCGAGACTGACATTGTGACGCCCGATCGTTCCTGATGTATCGACTCGCTAGTCACATTCTGGTGTTGCCCGATGCATTAACTACAGGGAAGGATTGCTCCTCCCGCATCATTACGCGCCCGCTCCACGCGCCGACCGAGATGATCAACAGAAGCGGTCAGAAGTGCGAGCCTCACCGCCGGGCTGTTCGAGTGAGGATCGAGCCTTCGCTCCAGTCCGGCTCCTCAAGTTTCCTTCGTCTGCCTCCTGTGCAGTAGCTCCGTCCCGGCGCGTCGAGTTGGTCCATCTCCTGCCAGCTCCGCGCCGGGATCTCCTCATCACGCAGAAAGGTCAGTCATGTTCCGAAAGTTCATTGATGACGTCAATCAGATTGACGATCATGTTCATGCTCTCCTGATTATCGGAATCGGCGGTGTTGTCGCAATCCTCGGTCCGAAAGATATCGGGGAGCTGCTCATTACGACCGGAGCTGCTTTGTGGCACGGTAAATCGAGCTGATGCCGAACGCAGCTAAACGCCCCTGTCGCAAACCTGGTTGTCTTGCGGGAAGTGGAGTTGTGGAGGGCTTATCGAGCGAACTGAATGATGTAGTCGGTCGTTACGCGGTACAGACGAGCATCGCTCTCGAAGAGGTCGCTGGAGGTATCCTCTGTGACCGAATCAATGCGACTGCCGCCATCGAATGTGCCGCTGTAGTCGCTCAGTGTGGAGCTGATCGCGGCAGCTAACGACTTGACCTCTGCGTATGTCTTCGACCAGACATCGAACTGAACCCGACTGCGTGAGATTCACCTTGCCGTCCAGAACGTAGAGTGGCCGCGTGGAGACGAGTTGATATGTAGCCGCGGGAACTGTTGAGCCTTCCGGCAGCAACACCGGATAAAGCCTCGAACCTGCAATGGCTGAAAATTCGGGCGAAGCTGTGACGATTTGCTGAAGGTGCGCTGCAAGGTCGTTGCATGTCATAGGGGGACCTCTAGACAAAGCAGTTGAGGATTACTCGGCCCTCATCGGGATCGGACACTGCCTGAATCTCAAACACGCGGTCTCGATAGAGAATGCGCTGCTTGGCCGCGATACCAGGTCGGCACCTGATCGTGACGATATGGCTCACCTGTGACACAAACGAGCTGGCCGCGTAGACTTCTTTGCTCGTGGCAGCCCGGATCGCAGCCCAAGTCGTCAGCATATCGGTCCAGTCCTGCGTAGGCTGGCCGTAGCAGTCCTGCACCTGAGATGGGGATTGGAGTGTGATTCTGCGATTCAGATCCCCGGCCTTATCCATAGTTCACCCACCGCTCCAGAAGTGCATCGACGGCGAGAGGCAATGTGGTTATCGCCTTATCCGTGACGGCTTCGCGGTTTGTGTACCAATGGCCGATCAGCAGGAGCATGGCTTGCTTGACCGAAACAGGCACGGTATCCGCATCCCATTCACCCGCCTTGAAGATGATCTCGATTGATCCTGGCGAGTACGAATTGATGTAAGGCCAGGTTCCCCCGTTTGCAGGGACAATACGAGCCGGTACGGTGTTGACATCGATTGAATACTGATCTCCAGGCAACGTGACCGTTTCGCCATTCACATCCTTGAACGTGATCGATTCGACTGAAATCGTCTTTGAAACCGGTACTTCAATCGCGTAGTCCGCGAAATAAACAGAGGGAAAGAGGAAGTTCACTCTCTGTGCTGGAGGGCCAGAATCTCGGTTGGATACGGGAACTGATCGAGTGTCAGTTGGTATGTCTGCTCGAATACAGCCCTGCGCAACTTGCCTTCGACAACCTCGCGTGCTGCGGAGATGAGGGCGAGGATGTAGCTGTCATCGTCCGGGTAGTCCACGCGGAGATGAGTCTTCGACTGCTCCAGTGATACTGGCTCCGACTCGGGAGCGGTGATGAGTTGGAGTCCGAATGTCATGGGTTAGCGCGTCTCTTTGCTCTTTCGGGGTTTGGTTGCTTGTTCAGGCGGCTTGCGCACGGCAGGAACGGTCGATTCCTCGGTGTGCAGTACAGCCAGCTTTGCATTCACTAGGTCGACAGCCTGAGCGTCAGAGAGATCAAGGATCGCTCCTGCCCGTACTGCGCCATCTGCGTTGATATGTGATCGACTGATTCTGATCTTCATTTGTGTTCCCTATCGATGAGAGGCGGTCCCGCGAAGAACCACCCCCCTCCATCGCGTTGTTAGCTGGCCTTTACAAAGAGGTTGACGATCGGGTGTGTTCCACCGTCCGTCGCGGCTCCGCCCACGCGAGCGCGAGCATAGAAGCCGACCATTCCTGGGTGGCTAAAGTCGCCAGCGATGCGGATAACCGAGAGACCCGGCTTCACTACGCGCATGCAGGTCGGATCGGTAAATTTAAGCGGATTATTGAGCACGTACGAGTAGAGATTCAGACTTTGCGGATTGGTTGGATCAGCGTAGGACAATCCTGACGGGTCGGGGCTCATAAAGCGGCCCATGGAGCTTCCGTAGTACCTGGCCCCGAAGTAGTCCAGCCCTGATTCCTGGTCTCTTTCTTTGCCGGTAAACTTGCACGCAAAACGCACAAAAGTGGAGTGCAGTCATACATGAAGAGTCCTATTGCAGCTGACAACTTCGTCCGCTGATGCACCGCTTATCTGACACAAGTTTTCACATCTTTGTATAGATATGGGCTAATTCCTGCCATTCATTCGGTTTGGGTCTATTGCCCGGCTCTTGTAAATCCAAAAAATCTACATGCAGTTCCTCTAGTGATCCGTCGTATTGGTCCAGGGTCACTGTCAGGCCAAAGTTGTCTGCTGTCCTTACTTCGATGCGTCCGAGATATCCTTTAGTTCCGCGCAGCTTGGAAATTGGAGTTGCGCCTTTTGAAAGCTTCATAGTACGCATATTCCCGGTGCTGTGCTCATCAAGCACGTATATCTCGTTCAGGTCGACATCAGACCATTCTGGGTGTCCACTGAGTATTTCAGCGATCCACGACCGCTCTTGTTGAGTGAGAACACGAGACGAAGTTTGCATTAGGGTACCTGCCGGTAAATGTTAGAGAAGATGAATTGGGAACCATTCATAAAGCCAGTAAACTCGTGGGCGACACCTTGAATGATCGCTACGCCTTTAGTCACTCCGTTTGGCCCAACCGCATATGCTTTAGCTGCAAGGGCAGCTTGAATAGAAGCCTTATTTCAGTCGGGGTAAGCACCGTGTTCTTTGAGGGCAGTACCAACCAACTTGGACCGCTTCATCAGATTGCCCTTCCAGCACGGCTGCTTGCTGTGCATGCTCCGATAGGCGAATACTCAATCGCCTTCCATCGAATAAGGGCCATCAGGCTGATCGGTCAAGAAGGAGAGCGGTCCACACCATGCCGCGGCGATCGCCAATACTTCCATCGAATTTAGCCGGTCGTCACCTGCTGCACGAGCTCGATTGCGTCCCGATGTAAATGTTCTGATTTGGGGGTACTGGGCGATTCGTTCTCTTGTAGATTGGAACGCACGCGTTTTACAGGAGGGATTTGTGAATCGACTCTGGGCAGCAATTCTTGTTCCGGCGATGGCGGCGTCTGCCAGCGATCTTCCAAGCAGGAAGTACCTGGATCTTGCGAATGTCAAAGTGATGGTTACTGCAGCGGAGGAAAAGGCAAGGGAGTTGAATGTTTCAGTAACCATCTGCGTGGTGGATGAGAGCGGTAACCTGTTGTTTCTGGAGAGAGGCGAAACAGCTTCGCTGAGTACGATTCAATTCGCTCAGAAGAAGGCGCGTCACGCGGCCTTCTATGGCAAGCCTTCCAGAGAAGGAGCGGAGACGATCAAGAAGGGCAGCACAGAGGCGCTCGCATTCCCGGATTTTTTCCCCAACCAGGGAGGATTGCCAATCAAGGTCGATGGGCAGATTCTGGGCGGGATTTCAGCGAGCGGCGCAAAATCGGAGATCGACGAGATCATCGCGCAATCTGGTATCGATGCGCTGCTGAAGAAGTGAGGTCGATCAAAGGTTGAGTCGCAGGAGTCTTGCGTTCATTCGAGCCTCGGCGAGGCGGCGCTCACGCGTCTTCTCCTCGACTGCCTTCGATCGTACTCCGGAGAGAATCAGCATCATCGGGATAAAGTTGGCTGCAGCAATGGCTACAAGGATGACGGTCGCTTTCATTTCGGTCTCCTGACGAGAGGTTACACCTTCAGGCTTACTGGGAAAGCGGTTCGCGTTTTGCGCGAATGTCTCAGCTTGGCGACCATGAAGCCTCGCGAAGATGGGGCGCCCGGCTCTTGCGTGGATGGTCAGGGCCGTCCGCCCTCCCACACTTACTGGTCCTTCCCCGGTTTCAGTGCGCTTAATGGAAGCAGGTTCCCCTCGGCGTCGAAGTCTAGGGTTTGCGGGTGGGGGTCGATCGTGACAGGTCGTGAGGGATCGATGTCGCGGGTGAGGCGTTCGGAGACGAGCATGTGGTCGAGCTCGAGCGTGTTCTTGATCCGTACGATGCGCAGATTGTTTGGGGACTGGTCGAAGAGTGAGCCGACGGCCCGTTCGAGGGTCTCGCGGTCGGTGTCGTAGTAGAACGGAATCTTGGCGCACTCGAGACCGAGAGAGGTAAGCGAGTTGGTGTAGGTGTAGTCGCGATTGATGGCGTTGACCAGGCGCGTGGTGGTGAAGTCGGCGAGGCCGATTCCGATCGCGTTGCCGCGCGTGGCGGGCGTCAGGTCGCGGACGAAGATTCTGCTGATGTGCGGCTGCTGCAGGGTGCCCTTCAACTGGAGCGACGAGATATAGCCGAAGACGCTGCGGCCGATCACGTTAGTGTCCATGCCGGTGCCGCTGATCTCCTTGCCGAGCTCGTCGACGATGAGGAGATCGATGTTGGAGAAGGGAAGACGCGGGAGGAGCTGCTGTGACTGCACGAAGAGAGCGTCCTCTTCGTTGAGGATCTCGTCGCTCTGGAGCACGCGCACGTCGTATGTCTGATGATGCTGATCTTCAAGGATGGCGACTGCGCAGAGGACTGGGACCTTGTCGAGGATGACCTTCGCGGTCTCGCGGATGACGGCTTCATGTCCGAGCCGCATCGCGACTCGATGCGCGTTGGCAGCGCCGACGTGCTTGCCGAAGCCGATGACGAGCATCTTCTGGAGTCCGCTGCCGAGGTCGCCGAAGAAGTCGGTGTGCGGCTTGATGCGGTTGAGAACGACGATGGCGTCGGCCTCAAGAGCGGCGCGGCTGAAGACGATGGGGTAGTCGTCGCCGAAGGTGGCAATCTGGTCGACCTCCATGCGGGTGTCGAAGGGCGCGTGGGTTTCGGGGGTGATGCCGAACCCGGCGAGGAGGTTCTGCTGGCCCTGCGGCGTGGCTCCTCCATGGCTGCCCATGGTGGGGATGATGAAGGGCTCTGCACCGTGAGCGCGAAGGAGGTTGAGGACAGCGTCGACGATCCCGGGAAGGTTGGTGATGCCGCGGCTTCCGACGCCTACGGCGACGCGCATGCCCGGCTTGATCTGCGATGCGATTGATTTGCGATCGAAGCCATCGAGGAGAAGAGAGTTGACGTCCAGTGTGCGCGAGGGCGGATAGCACTGGTGGAGATGGAACATCTGCGGCAAGGTCAGGGGCATCGTGGCCATCATACGCCTTGATGGTGCTCCAGGACGCCTCGTTGTTGATGGTGGCTTCGTTCTTGATGGGTATCCCCCTGTTTTGGTGCAAAGTCTTCAATGCAGGTAACTTAAGTCTGGACTTCCGGCGCAATTCAGTTGCCAGACGGGGTGGGAAAGCCCCGGCGGCTGCCGGGACGGTTTCTTCTCTCTCTCTTTCAATTTTAGAAAATCGGGCGGAACTGATCGGCAGCTTTGAGATGTTGATTCGGGTAAGGAAGTGGTTTGATTTGTTCGGGATAGGGAGATGGGTGGGATTTTGCACAGGTCTGGCTCTTGACAGCAATTTGCCTGTTCCCGTGTATGCGAAGGCGTGATCAGGCAATCGTGGGTGGCTGCGCCTCAGAATGACGGGCCGGAGGGTGTGGTGGGTGAGATTGCGGGGTTGAACTGCAGATCCTTCGCCTTCAGTCAGGATGACACGTTCGTAGGCGGATTGGTTTTGAGGGGCTTCGATCTGGTTTAGGCAGTGTGCAGGGAATCCTCAGGGGCTAAAGCCCCGCTTTTGCGCAGCGGTTAGCGGCACGGCTGAAGCCGTGCCCTTAACGAGGCAATTTGAGGGAGTTTGGCGGTTCGGGAAGGTCGGGTTGCTCTAACTGGGAATTTGGCTGTTCGGGAAGGTCGGGTTGCTCGAACATCGGAATTTGGCTGTTCGGGATGGTCAGTATGGAGCAAGGTTTGGTGGCGGTTCGGGCGGAAGACAGGGATCCTTTGACTGCGCCTCAGAATGACGAGCTGCAAGGCGGCTGCGCCCCAGGATGACGGGCCGGAAGGTGTGGTGGCGAAGGATGGATGCGGGGTGAGATTGGCGGCAGTTGAACCGACGGGTGCGGGGACGCGAGTTTCCCTTGTGAGGGCGATATCTCTTTCGTGCTGCATGGAATTTCTGATAGCTTTGATACATAGGGTCTTCTGCCCGCGACGCCAGCGGATCCTCGCCAAACCACCCTTTACAATCGATCTGTGCCTGGACCGACCATGCCAGTCGTGTATCCCATTGCAGAAGGAGCAAAAGACGTTGAGCGAATTTCGTGATTACCTGGAACTTTCCTACACCGAACTCGAGGATCTGAACCTGCAGGCGAAGGAGCAGCGCAAGAAGCGTGTCGCGGCTGATGTGATTCAGGAAGAACGCCTCAAGTACCTGACCGACGAGCGGCGCATCAAGGCGGTCACGGTGCTGTTCAGCGATCTGGAAGGCCGGCTTCACATGCTGGACTACGATAAGAAGTTCCTGGTGAAGAGCTATGACAACCTGACGTTCGACGGCTCTTCGATTCGCGGCTTTACAGCCCAGCGTGAGAGCGATCTTCGCCTGGGAATCGACTGGAGCGCGTTCTACTGGGCCCCGGCAGACGTCTTTGGCCCCGGCAAGGTGCTGGTCTTCGGCGAAGTGATCGATAAAAATGGCGGAACCTACTCGGCTGACCTTCGCGGCGTACTGAAGAAGTTTGCCGACGAGCAGTATGCAGAGAACGGCTATACGCTGAACGCCGCCAATGAGATTGAGGGCTTTCTGTTCGAGGGCATCGACGCGGAGAGGAACTTCCATCAGACGGGCAAGTTTGAGTACGTCAACCAGGGCGGCTATTACCACTCGCTGCCTGGCGACCCGCTGCGTGAGTTTATCGACACGACCGCTGAGGTTCAGCGTGCGATGGGCTTTGAGAACGAGAAGGACCACCCTGAGGTTGCACCGTCGCAGTTTGAGATCAACTACACCTATGGCGACGTGGTTACGGCTGCCGACCAGATCCAGCTGTACAAGCTGATCTGCCGCCAGATTGCGACGCAGATGGGCATGACGGCCAGCTTCCTTCCGAAGCCGGTGACGGGGGTGAACGGATCGGGCATGCACACCAATGTTTCGATCACGAAGAACGGCAAGAACCTGTTCTGGGATCCGAAGGGCGAGGAGAAGATCTCGAAGCTGGCGTGGCAGTTCACGGACCGCATCCTGACGCACGGCAACGATCTGTGCCTGCTGCTGAATGCGAGTGTGAACTCGTACCGCCGCCTCGATCCTCACTTCGAGGCTCCGAACCAGATCAAGGCTTCGGCTACGGATCGTGGATCGATGGTCCGTATCCCGATCGGGAATGAGAAGTCGGCTCGCGTCGAGGTTCGTTCGGTCGGACCGGATGCGAATCCGTACATGGTGCTGTACTCGATCTTCCGTAGCGGACTGCAGGGCGACACCTCGAAGATTAAAAACCTTCGCCAGGCCGAGCGTTACCTGCCGGACAACATCTACACGGCGCTTGAGAACTTCCGTGGCGCTGAGTGGACGACCAAGCTGCTGGGAGCCGATGTGAAGGGCCGCTACGCGGACCTGAAGCAGGCTTCTGCGGACCGTTGCCCGCGCCTGCTGGGGACGATCGTGAAGGCTCCTGAGGTTCAGTTCCACCACGATGTGTATAACCAGCTTCTCTGGAACCAGTTCTAAGACTGGCTTCAAAGGTGAATGCGAAGGCCCCGGCTTATGCCGGGGCTTTTGTTATGTGTGCTTGAGAAGAATTCACCTGAAATCTGTGAAGGACCGGGCGAATAGTGAGCGACTGGACGGCCATTTTCTCAAATTGACAGCCGGTGGGCTCTACTTGATCCTTCTCATATAGCGACAGGAGGATATTTGTGGAGATGGAACGGACGGATCGTTTGTTGCTTCCTGCGGCTGTGCTGAGCGCAGGCCTGATGCTGGGTCTGGTGCTTGGTGGCTGGCTGCTTGGGAGTCAGATTAAAGAGACGCGGCTTGCCGATCGTTACGTCACGGTGAAGGGTCTGGTGGAGCGGACGGTGAAGTCGGATAGCGCGATCTGGCCGGTGACGTTTAAAGAGACGGGAAATGATCTGCAGCAGGTCTATGCCAAGAGCGAAGAGGACCGCGGCGCGGTGCTGAAGTTTTTTGCCGGGCAGGGGATTACGCCGGCGGAGATCTCGGTTGGACAGATTCAGGTGACGGACAAGCAGGCGAATGAGTATGGCGGGAACAATCCGAGTGGGCCGCGGTACATCGTGCAGCAGACGGTTACGGTCAGCTCGACCGATGTGGACAAAATTGCGAGGGCGGGGCAGAAGACGGCGCAGCTTCTGCAGGCGGGCATCATCGTCGTTGGAGGATATGGGCAGGGGATCCGTTACGTCTTCAACGGACTGAATGCTCTGAAGCCAGACATGATTACGGAGGCGACGAAAAATGCGCGGGCTTCAGCGGACCGGTTTGCGGCGGATTCAGGGAGCCAGGTGGGTTCGATCCGTTCGGCGAATCAGGGGGTCTTTTCGATCTCGGCAGCGGATGGCGGCGGCGGCGCCCCGGGGGAGGAAGGTGGAGGCGGAATGACCAGCCCAGACGCCAGCATGATGAAGAAGGTCCGCGTGGTTGCGACGATCAACTATTACCTGCTGAAGTGACGGAGCGTGAAGGGTTTGCAATTCTCTCATTGAGTGGGTCGATATCGATATTGCCCTCAGGGGCTGAAGCCCCGTTGATTTCAGAAGTCTTGTGGCACGGCTGAAGCCGTGCCCTTAACGAAACCAGGATCTGATCGGAATCTCTTTAGACGCCTGCCGCGGATTTGGTCGGCGGCTTATCGGTGTGATTTTGACAGCGCATCGAGGATGTATCTGGCCACCTGCTGGGCCTGGATGGCGCTGCCTGCGGGAGTGAAGTGGACGTCGTCCTGGTGGAGGTCCTGGTGCTGGAGCATGAGGGCTTCCTGATCGTCGATGGTGACTTTGGCTCGCTTCATAACGGCGAGGGCGAGCTGGTTGCGCAGGTGGACGCGCTCGTTGGTTGCTCCGGCTGAGGTTGGCTTGAGGACGGGAGTTGTGCTGGCCCAGATGAGGGTTGCAGACGGCGAGAGTTTGCGGACGGCGATGACGAAGGCGGGGAGGCCCTCGCCATATTGCTGCTCCATGTATCCCCAGCCGTGCATGCCGTTGTTGAAGTGGATGACGGCGAATTGTGAGGGCATGATGTCGGTGAGATCGGAGATCTGCTTGAGCAAGCGGGGATCTCCGGAGGCGGCGGAGGTGGCGAAGAGATAGCAGTTGGCTTTTCCGGCGAGCAGGCGGGATGTTTCGGGATAGTAGGCGCGAGTGATGGAGTCGCCGATGAGCAGGACGTTGGGGAGCTTGGGGTCGGGGTGCTCGGGGCGGTCTGCCCAGGTCCATTCGATCTTTTCGGTAATGGAGTGGGTTTGGGCGGTTGCGGGTGTGAGCAGAAGGAGAGGGGCAAGGAAGAGAAGGAGCAGGCTCCGCTTTCGCATGCGGGTAATCTTACATAGAACTCGGGAACGGCAGGGCTGTCGGTTCGATTATCGTTTTCATCGTGCGGTTATTGCCAGACGTTCTTTGCCAATGGTAGCTTTGACTTCTCATCACCTTTACTGGGGGACGATTCATCTATGCAGGATAGCTACAACGGGATTCAGGTGCCCAAGGACGGCGCACCGATTCAGTACAACAACGGCAAGTACACCATCCCCGACAATCCGATTATTCCCTTCATTGAAGGCGATGGCACCGGGCGCGATATCTGGAAGGCATCGCAGCGCGTGTTCGATGCAGCTGTCGAGAAGGCCTACGGCGGTAAGCGGTCGGTGAAGTGGTTTGAGGTGCTGGCGGGCGAGAAGGCATATCGCCAGACGCAGAACTGGCTTCCGGATGACACGGTCAAGGCGACGGTTGATTTTCGCGTGTCGATCAAGGGGCCGTTGACGACTCCCGTGGGTGGCGGCATCCGTTCGCTGAACGTTGCGCTGCGGCAGCTAATGGATCTGTACCAGTGCGTTCGCCCGGTGAAGTACTACGCTGGTGTGCCCAGCCCAGTGAAACATCCGGAGTTGGTGGACATTGTTATCTTCCGTGAGAATACGGAGGACATCTACGCCGGGATCGAGTTCCGCGAGGGAACGCCTGAGGCTGAGAAGTTCATTAAGTTTGTGAACGACGAGATGCTGAAGGGCGGCAAGAAGAAGATCCGGACGGATTCGGGCGTGGGCGTGAAGCCGATCTCGATTACGGGATCGAAGCGGCTGGTTCGCGCGGCGATTCAGTATGCTCTGGACAACAATCGCAAGGTCGTCACGCTGGTCCACAAGGGCAATATCCAGAAGTTCACCGAGGGCGCCTTCCGCGAGTGGGGCTACGAGGTTGCTACGCAGGAGTTCCGTGAGCAGACGGTGACGGAGCGCGAGAGCTGGATTTTGGGGAACCTCGAAGCGAATCCGAACCTGACCGCGGAGGAGAACGCCGCGCTGATCGAGCCGGGAATCGAGTTTGCTCCGAAGAGCTTTGGCGATGAGGTAGTCGCCGAGGTGAAGAGCGTGATTGAGGCGATCGGCAAGACGCATGGAAACGGCGCGTGGAAGAAGAAGATCCTGGTGAACGACCGCATTGCGGACTCGATCTTCCAGCAGATCATCATTCGTCCGTCGGACTACAGCGTGCTGGCTACGACGAACCTGAACGGCGACTACATCTCGGACGCTGCGGCGGCGCAGGTTGGCGGGCTGGGTATTGCTCCCGGGGCGAACATCGGCGACGGCTATGCTGTCTTCGAGGCGACGCACGGTACGGCTCCGAAGTATGCGGACAAGGATGTGATCAATCCTGGCTCGGTCATTCTTTCGGGAGTGATGCTGTTCGACTTTATCGGATGGCCCGAGGCGGCGCGGCTGATCGAGTCTTCGATGGAGAAGACGATCCAGCAGAAGTTCGTCACCTATGACTTCGAGCGCCAGATGGAGGGCGCGACGAAGGCGAAGACGAGCGAGTTTGCGAGCCGCATGATTGAGAACATGGGCTAGCTGTACCTCTGTATCAAAGGGCCTGCTGTTCCTTTCGGACGGCAGGCTCTTTCCGCTTCGCTTCCCGAAGCAGACGAGTTATCGTCGATATCCGCACTGAATCATCGAATATCGTGCCAGCGCGCTGCGGTGCGGACGTATCATTAACACGTAGAGCGCAGGATTTAAGCCTGCCAGGTACGCACAAGATCACTCTGGAGATTTCATTCACCATGCGTAAGAAAGTCACTATTGTCGGAGCCGGCAACGTCGGCGCTACTGCTGCTCACTGGATCGCCTCGAAGGAGCTTGCGGATGTTGTGTTGATCGATGTGGTCGAAGGCGTACCGCAGGGCAAGGGGCTGGACCTGCTGGAGGCCCTTCCGATCGAGAAGCGTGACGTATCTGTGATCGGCACGAACGACTATGCCGATACGGCGAACTCGGACATTGTGGTGATCACGGCGGGTATTGCACGCAAACCCGGCATGAGCCGCGACGATCTGTTGAACACGAACTTCAACATCATGAGCGAGGTCGCGGGCAAGGCGCTGGCTGCATCTCCGAATGCCATCTTCATCATCGTGTCGAACCCGCTCGACGCTATGGCGCAGACTGCGTTCAAGAAGCTTGGATTGCCGCGCGAGCGCGTGATCGGCATGGCCGGCGTGCTGGATTCGGCCCGCTTCCGCACCTTCATCGCGCAGGAGCTGAACGTCTCGGTCGAAAACGTCACGGCGTTTGTGCTGGGCGGACACGGCGACACCATGGTTCCGCTGTCGCGTTATTCGACCGTGGCTGGAATTCCGATCACCGAGCTCATTGCCGCTGACCGCCTGAAGGAGCTTGAGAGCCGCACGGCGAACGGTGGCGCGGAGATTGTGAAGTACCTCAAGACCGGGTCGGCCTACTATGCTCCTTCCGCTGCCGCGGTCGAGATGGTGGAGGCGATCGTGAAGGACAAGAAGAAGATCCTTCCTTGCGCCGCTTATCTGGAAGGCGAGTACGGTATCAAGGGGCTGTACGTTGGTGTTCCATGCAAGCTGGGAGCGAAGGGCCTGGAGCAGATCATCGAGATCAAGCTCACCGCGGACGAGCAGGCTGCGCTGAATAAGAGCGCGGATGCGGTGAAGGAGCTCTGCACCGTCATTGGCGTCGCGTAAGGCGTCAACACTTCGCGAAAGAAGAAGGCCCGCTGCGCGCGGGCCTTTTCTTTTTTGTGTGGTGATTCGCTTACGCAACGCGTTCGATGGTTACAGATTCGAGAACCACGGGGGTCTTTGGGCGGTCCATGCCGTCGCGTGCGACCTTGGAGATCTTCTCGACGACATCGTAGCCTTCGACGACCTGTCCGAAGATGGTGTGGCGGCCGGTCAGCCACGTGGTGGGGGCAACGGTGATGAAGAACTGCGATCCGTTGGTGTTGGGGCCGGCATTGGCCATGGCGAGTTTGCCGGGCTCCTGGAAGCCGTGGGGGCTTCCCTTGGTCTCGTCGGCAAACTTGTAGCCGGGTCCGCCCATACCGGTGCCTTCGGGGTCGCCGCCCTGGATCATGAACTCGGGGATGACGCGGTGGAAGATGGTTCCGTCGTAGAGTTTGGGACCCTTCTTGCTGCGGCTGTCCCACTCCCTGGTGCCTTCGGCGAGACCGATGAAGTTCGCTACAGTCTCGGGAGCGTCCTTCTCAAAAAGTTCAGTAACGATGGTTCCTTCGGACGTCTTAAAGGTTGCGTAGGTTCCTGGCTTGCGTGCCATGTTGTTCTCCTTTGGAAATGGAACGTTCTGAGTGAGACCCCTCAAAGGTGACGAGAGGCAAAGATTTAGTTGGCAGCAGGAGGCACTGCAGGAGCTGCCGGGGGCGTTACGGGCAGCGGTGGTTCCGGAGGCATCGGTTGACCATCGCGAACGATCGTGATCCTGTTGATGACGACCGGAGTCACCGGTTTGTCGTTGTCGTCCCGCTGGACGCGCGCAATGGAGGCTACCAGGAGCGCCGTGTGAGCGTCGCACTGTCCAAAGATGGTGTGCTTGCCGTTGAGCTGCGGAACGGGAACTTCGGTGATGAAGAACTGGGAGCCGTTGGTATTGGGCCCGGAGTTAGCCATCGCAAGCCGTCCCGGCTCATCGAAGGTCAGGGAAGGATCAAACTCATCTTCGAAGAGATAGCCGGGATCTCCGCGGCCGTCTCCCATGCGATCGCCACCCTGAATCATAAAGCCGGGGATGACGCGGTGAAAGGTGGTTCCGTTGTAGAAAGGTTCGCCATGAACCTTCTTGAGGGTCGTGGGATCGGTCCAGTCCTTTGTGCCCTCGGCCAAGCCGATGAAGTTGGCGACGGTAACAGGGGCCTGTTTGTCATAGAGCTTGCAGGTGAGCCGCCCCATGGTGGTGTCGATGACGGCAGTAGGGCCGGTGGGAGTTACGGGGGGTTTGGCCTCGCTGGTGGTACTTGGGGCGTCCGGCAGAGCGTCTGCTGTATTAGCGGCGGGTGCCGTTTGCGGAGGTTGTGATGCGTTGGCCGCGGGAGCAGGGGGCTGAGACTGGGCCCAGGCCGATCCGCCGCTGAGAGCCAGGGCAAGTGCAAGAAGACGAAGCGTCATGCGTAGCTAAACTCCATAAAACAGGCTATCGCAGACGCCTGCGGCGAGCAATCCAGGCTGGCCTACATAAATCGACGCATGAGGCTGCGAATGAGCTCGAGCGATCCTCCGTAGACAACGTGCGCGGCCCAATGCTGCAAATGATCTGTTGGAGCGGTCTCGGTGGGAGGGGGCGAGAGCTGGAATGCAGGAACGGCGACTTCATCCGCTGCAAGAAAAAGCAGCGTGCCATAGGCGGTTCCGCCGCCGGTCGTCACTTCGGGAACGAGTTCGGCGCTGACACCGTATATCGCTCCCATCAGAGTGCCAAAGGCATAATGGACCGCCTGTCCGGCCTTCTTTCTATGCTGTTCTGGCAGATCCTTTCCGGCTGTTTTGGCGATTTTGCGGGCCACCTTTTCGGTAGAGTCCTCCTGTTGTGCTGCCTGTTCGGCCTGTTGCTGATGATCTCTGTCGATGATCTCTTCGGGTTCGTCGAGTGCCAGGCGAAGTTGTTTGTCAGCAGCGTTTATTCCTGCCGAGCTGAGTTTCTGGAATTGATCCATGATCAGCGTTGCGGCGATTCCGGCGGCAACACCGGTTACCACTCCGCGGAAGACGTTGGGGCGATGTCTGCGCCTGAACCATTTGGTGAGCAAGAGGCACCTCGCTTTCTGCGGGAAATGCTTACAGATGTGTGATGCAGATTTGCGAAACGCGTGACCTGAGAGTTTGGCCTGCATCCAACGCGATAAAGGAGACTTTCCATGCCAAAGCTGGCGCTGTATGTTCCGCTAAAAGCCAAACCGGGGAAGGAGACGGAGCTGGAGGAGTTCCTGAAGCAGGGGGCGCAGATGGCCGCTCAGGAGCAAGGAACTGTGACGTGGTATGCGCTTGATGAAGACGATGGTCGCTTCAGCATCTTCGATACGTTTGAGGACGAGGCGGGGCGCGATGCCCATCTGAACGGGCCGATTGCAAAGGCGCTGATGGAGAAGGCCAGCGATCTGCTCGCCGAGCCTCCGCAGATTCACAAGATCAAGCTGATTGCCACAAAAGGGAGTTGAGGGCGTTTCGTGGCCTGGTCAGTGCTACTGGCCTTGCCCCGGAGCGACGACTGGCGGCTTCTGCTGTGCTGCCTGCACTGCACGGAAGACGCGCAGCAGATTACCGCCGAGGAGCTTGTGCATGTCCTCGGCAGTGTAACCCCGCGCCATGAGGGCCCGGGTGACCTTGGGAAGGTCCGCGGCGGAATCGATGCCTTCGGGAGGCACGGGAATCCCGTCGAAGTCTGTCCCGATGCCTACGTGATCGATGCCTGCGACCTTGATGACGTGATCGAAGTGATCGATGAGCGAGTCGAAGGGCGCACGCCCGATCTTTTCCGCGAACTCCCGATCGATTTTGTCGGAAGCCTCGTAGGGTACGGGGAGGCCCTTGGCCTTGTACTGAGCGGCTAGTTCCTGCTGTGCCTTTTGGCGTTCGGGCCGCTGCGCGTTCCACGCCTGCCGCCAATGCTCGTCGATGAAGGCAGGGAAGAAGTTAACCATGACCACGCCATTGTTTTTGGCGACGGCGCGCAGCATGTCGTCGGTCATGTTGCGGGGAGCGTTGGTGAGGGCTCGTGCGGAGGAGTGCGAGGCGATGACCGGAGCCTTGGTGGTCTCCATCACGTCCCAGAAGGTCTTGTCGGATACGTGCGAGATATCGACGAGCATGCCGAGGCGGTTCATCTCCTCGACGACCTGCTTGCCGAAAGGTGTGAGGCCGTTGTGGTGCCTTACGTTGGGATTGTCGATGTCACCGGAGGAGTCCGCCCAGTCGTTGGTGTTGGACCAGGTGAGGGTCATGTAGCGTACGCCGAGGCGATAGTAGTCGCGCAGCAAGGCGAGGGAGTTCTCGATGGAGTGGCCGCCCTCGATTCCCATCAGCACCGCGAATTTTCCTTGTTTGTGGGCTGCGAGAATGTGGTCGGCGTCGACGCACAAGGCGAGCTTGTCGGGAGCCCTGCGTACCTGTTCGAGCGTGGCGTCGATCAGCTCGAGGGTGCGTCGTGCCGAGGCGTTCGCAGGATATTGACCAGGATCGACCCAGATGGAAAAGAACTGCGCATCGAGGTTTCCCTTCCGCGCGGTTTCGAGGTTCAGCATGCCTCCGTTTAGCGGATCGGTGAAGTTCCAGTGCTCATCGGCAAAGCGCTGGGGCGTGTCCGCGTGGGTGTCGATGACGATCGAGGAATTATGGACGGCAAGAGGGTCCTGGGAGGCGCTCATCATTTCCTTATGGTGCGAACGGGTTGCCTGGGCATGGAGAGAGGGGGCGACACTCAGAAGAGCGCAGGAGGCGAGGAGAGCGGCAACGCCGATAAGGCGCGGCGTTTCACTGGTTTGAATGACGCGGAGATCTCTCATGGATATGGACAGATTGTAGCAACAAAGGGCAAGGCAACCGCGGAGTCGTGCGGGGCCATCTGTCTGTTCAAGTGAGGTGGACTATGGCACAAGGACTGAACTCGACCAAGACAGGAGCACGGCCTTCGCATGAAGCGATTGAGCAGAACGCCGATGCGACCGAGGTCGGAAAGACAGCCCAGCAACGAGCTGACGATGCAGCAATGGAGAGCGCAAAGCGCGCTCAGAACCGTCTCCACAACAACGAAAATAAGACTCCCGGAAATACGATGTTCACGAAATAATCCGCAGGGATTCTTCTGCAATCGGAACATGGAGAAGGGCTCTCGCGAAAGAGCCCTTCTCGTTTTATGGAACCGGCTAGCTGTTTAGAATGCGGCCGCGCCTGCTTCCGCGACTGCCTGATCCTGCTTTCCACTGCCGCCGCTGACGCCGATTGCTCCTACTACCTTTCCATCCTTCTTGAGCGGTATGCCACCGGCGAAGATCATCACCTTGCAGTCGTTCGAGACATGGATTCCGAAGAACTGATCTCCCGATTGAGAGTTTCCGGCGAGGTCTCCTGTGGCGATATCGAAGGCTCGCGAGGTCCAGGCTTTTTTGATCGCGATGTCGATCGATCCGAGCCAGGCGTTGGCCATGCGCTCAAAGGCGAGGAGGTTTCCTCCTTCATCGACGACGGCGACATTCATCGGCTGACCAATCTCGTCGGCCTTCTTTTGAGCAGCGGCGATAATTTTGCGGGCATCCGCAAGCTGAATCATTGGCGAATCTCCTTCGATTTGATTTCGATAGTTCCCTGAATAAGATGCCGCCTCAGCCGGTGTGTGATGGGCGGCGTAGAAGAAGGGGACCTGTGCTTCCTTGGCAAAGGCCCCCTTCAATCTGCAACGATGGGATGGTTAGCGCGTGAACATATCCTTGACCTGCTGGACGAATACATCGCGTTCCATGTCGCTGATGGCCTCGGTAAGCGGAAGCTCCTTGGGGCAGGTCATGACGCAGTTTTGGGCGAAGCTGCACTCCTGGATGCCGCCGTCTCCGGAGAGGGCGCGGAGCCGATCCTCGGCCAGGACGGCTCCGGCAGGGTCGAGGTTGAACAGCTTGGTCTGGGCGATGGTAGCCGCGCCGACGAAGTTGGTGACGTCGTTGAACTGGGGGCAGACCTCCATACAGCAGCAGCAGGAGATGCAATTGGAGAGGGGATAGCGCTGCTCCTGGACCTGAGGGAATTGGCGAGGGCCGGAGCCGAGGTCGTAGGTTCCGTCGATGGGAACCCAGGCTTTTATCTTCTTGAGGTTCTCAAAGAGTACGGAGCGGTCGACGGCGAGGTCGCGGACGACGGGGAACTTCGAGAGAGGCGCGAGCGTGATGGGCTGCTCCAGCTTGTCAACCAGGGCGGAACAGGCCATTCGGGCTTTGCCGTTGATCAGCATGGCGCAGGATCCGCAGATCTCCTCCAGGCAGTTGGAGTCGTAGGTGACGGGCGTGGTCGATTTGCCTGAGACGTCGGTGGGATTGAGCGCAATCTCGCCGAGCAGGGATGTGATGTTCATGCCGGGACGATAAGGAATCTCGAACTTCTCCGTGAAAGGAGCGGAGTCAGGGGTGGCTTGGCGCTTGATCTCGACTTTGATTGTGCTTGGCATGGCTTCGTTTCCTTAACTTGGAGTGACGGCGGGATAGCGACTTTTGACTCGCCGCGAATGTGCAAATGCGAGAGAGGGTTTTTCTACTACGAACCAGGAGAATACAGCGGCGGCGGCGACTGTGGCGCAGGTCAGGGACAGCGCGGCCCAGGGGTGAACCCGATAGATACCGGCAGCGACGAACAACTGGATGATGGGCCAATGCAGAACATAGATCCCGTAGGAGAAGTCTCCCCAGCGGGTCGGTCCTTTGATGGTGGGAGCCAAAAGGGACGCGCTAAGCGTGAGCGTGGCAATGGCTGCCGGGCGAAGGGCGAACCAGCCAGTCGCTACGTGTGCGATGTACAGCAGAACGGCAGCTACGGTGAGCCACTTTCCATTTTTCTCAAAGAAAGCGAGATGGTAGTGGATCAGGGCACCGATCATGAAGAACGAGAGCTGTCCGGGAAGCTGAAGCGCGTAGGTGTTGTGCGCCGCCATTGCAACTCGATAGATGATGGACAGGACGAAGATGGTCCAGAGGACCAGATCCCGATTGACGCGACGGCAGAGCCAGACGATGACCGGAACCATAATGTAGAACATCACTTCGATCTTGATGGTCCATAGCGCGCCGTTCAACGCTGTCATCTGGTTGTGTTCGAAGACTCCAGGGATATCGCCGGCGAGGAAGTTAGCGAAGGTAAGGTTGGCGAAGAGGAACTTGCCGACGCGGAAACTACCGTAATAGAACGCGATCGCCAGGCAGAGGGCTGTAGAAAGCCAGTAGCCCGGGAGGATTCGCGCGGCCCGTTTGGTGAAGTAGTCCTGCAGGGAAGAGGATCGCTCATAGCTGGCGAAGATGAGGAACCCAGAGATTGCGAAGAAGCCTTCCACCGCCAGGTGTCCGCTGAAGTAGCGCGGGAGCTGGTCGAAGAGCGGATTTCCGCTGAGATACCCGACGTGGAACAGCACGACGACGGCTGCGAGCGTGAGTCGCAGGATATCGAAGTTGTTTTCCCGGCCGCGGCTCATCGGCCACCCGCCTGGTTTGCACTCGGGGGATAAAGATCAGGGGATGGTAGGGTTAGGGAGAAGTAGCGCGTGTGCAATGAAGAAGCCGGAAGGGGCACAGGCGTCCCCCTGCGCACGAGAAGGACGCTGCGATCGGCAGCGCTCAGGCTACGATGCTTCCTGTCTTTCCGGCGTGCTCTTTTTCCTGCGTCGCCAGCGATATTCCTTCTTCCATGCAGGTCAAATGGCGGCCCGAGTCTTCGATCTGATGAATTCTCTTGCTGATGCTGCGGTTGTACAGAATGATGTAAGCCCAGACCCCGACAAAGATCGCCGGAAGGACGAAAAAGACAAAGATGTTGGATATTGTCGCGTTCATGCCCGGTTAGATGCCGCATACGGATTGTGGAGGTACCTGGCTGCATAGTCCCGGCTTCTTTGCTTCCGGCCCTGAAGGGAATGCCTGTACGCCAGCTCCCCGGCCCATGAACTTCCTAATCTGTCTTCGGGCCGGATCCCGGCATTGCCCATACAGTTGTTGAGAGATCCGGCCCTTTGGGTACGTCTCGATCAGGCGGTGGCGTCGTAGCGCCGTGGCCTGGGCTTGATGAATTGGATATCCACATCCTCATATTCGAATTTGGGTGCGCCGTTGACGAAGCTGGCCTTTGTGGTCTTCAGGAACTTCTCGTCGTTACGCTCCGGGAAATCCGGCTTGTAGTGCGCACCGCGGGACTCGTCTCGAAGCCGCGCACCCTGCACAATGACCCGGGCAAGCTCGAGCATGTTGTAGAGCTGACGCGCGAAGGCGAAGCTGGTGTTAGCCCACTGGCTCTTGTCGGAGAGGTTAATGTTGCGATAACGCTGCTGCAGCTCGACGATCTTGGCGTCCGCCTCATCCAGACCGGCGTTGTACCGGATGATGGTGGCGTGCTTGGTCATGGTCTCACCAAGTTCGCGCCAGATTCTGAAGGGGTTCTCCGTGCCGGGGTTGTTCAACAGGACGTTGTTGTATTCTCTCTGGCGTTGCAGCTCGGCTGCGTGGCCACCGTCGCCCTCTGCCGCCGGAAGCGACCTTGCGTAGAGCATCGCCTGCGGGCCGGCGACGAAACCGCCGTAGATGCAGGAGAGCAGGGAGTTGGCACCGAGCCGGTTGGCCCCGTGGATGGAGTAATCGGCCTCGCCGGCGGCGAAGACACCAGGGATGTTGGTCTGCTGGTTGAAGTCGACCCACAGCCCACCCATGGTGTAGTGCATGCCGGGGAAGATCTTCATGGGGACCTTGCGGGGGTCGTCACCAACAAACTTCTCGTAGATCTCGAGGATTCCCTCGAGTTTGTGCTGCCGCTCCGGCGAGAGGTGGGAGACGTCGAGGTAGACCATCGGCTGGCCGTCGATTCCCATGCCGTGCTCGTAGACGACCTTGAAGATGGCGCGGGTGGCCACGTCGCGGGGGACGAGATTGCCGTACTTGGGATACCACTCCTCGAGGAAGTACCAGCGGTCTGATTCTGGAATGGACTGAGCGGCGCGCTTGTCGTTCTTGTCCTTGGGGACCCAGACACGTCCGCCTTCACCGCGGGCGGATTCGGACATGAGACGCAGCTTGTCTTCGCCGGGGATTGCGGTGGGGTGAACCTGGATGAACTCACCGTTGGCGTAGTAGGCACCCTGCTGATACAGAGCCGACTGCGCGGAGCCGGTGCAGACCACTGAGTTGGTGGACTTACCGAAGATGGCTCCATTGCCGCCGGTGCAGACGATGATGGCATCCGCCGGGAAGGTACGAAGCTCCATTGTGCGGAGGTCCATGGCGGTGATGCCGCGGCAGATGCCCTTGGAGTCGAGCACGGCGGAGAGGAACTCCCAGCCTTCGTACTTGGTTACTTTGCCTTCAGACTCATAGCGCCGCACCTGTTCGTCCAGAGCGTAGAGAAGCTGCTGGCCGGTTGTGGCTCCGGCGAAGGCGGTGCGATGGAAGAGGGTACCGCCGAAGCGGCGGAAGTCGAGCAGCCCTTCGGGGGTGCGATTGAAAGGGACGCCCATGCGGTCGAGCAGGTCGATGATGGCAGGTCCCTGCTCGCACATCTGCTTGACCGGGGTCTGGTTGGCGAGGAAGTCCCCGCCGTAGACGGTGTCGTCAAAGTGCGCCCAGGCGCTGTCGCCTTCGCCTTTGAGGTTCTTGGCCGAGTTGATGCCACCCTGCGCGCAGACGGAGTGGGAGCGCTTGACCGGAACGATGGAGAAGAGGTCAACGTTGCCGCCGGCTTCGGCGATCTTGATGACGGCGGAGAGGCCGGCGAGTCCGCCGCCTACGACGATGATTCTTGGAGTTGCTGCTGCCATGTCGTTACGTGACCTTTCCTAGCGTTGCAGGCTGGATGGCTCGGTGTTGGTCGAGCCGGGGACGGGGTTCTGAGGCGCCGGCATCGTTACTCCAGGCGGTTGCGACGGCATGACATCTTCCGGAGCATTGGCGTACTTGGGACCGACGAAGGCCCAGATGCTGATCAGGCCCATCAGGCAGAGTCCAGCACCGCCCGCGGCGCAGACATAGCCGAAGCGCTTGCGGGCCTTGTCGCCGGGGGTGATGCCCCACTTTGCGGCGAACAGCCACACGCCGTAGGCGAAGTGCCAGGTGGTGGCGATCATCGCGATGATATAGATGGCGAGCATCCAGGGGTTCTGAAGCTCCATCTGCACCTTGTGGAAGGCGGCTCCGGGGTGCTCGGGCAGCATGACGCCGCTGAAGCGCTGGCGCCAGACGTGCTGGGCGATGTAGGCCAGGGCGATCAGTCCGGTGATCCGCTGGGTCAGGTACATATAGTTACCGGCCCAGGGATAGACGTTGACGTTGCTGCGTCCGCGCAGCCAGATGAAGACGCCATAGCCGGCGTGATAGGCCAGCGGAATGAAGATGAACGCCCATTCCAGAAGACGAACTAATGGCAGGCTATTGAGGAACTTGACCTGCTGGGCGTATGCCAGCGGGCCGTTGATCGCCTCAAAGTTCGAGATAATGTGTTCAACCAGAAAAGCGCCAATCGGCACGATGCCCGTCAGCGAGTGCAGTTTGCGCCAGAAGAAGGAGTGCCCCTGGCCAGCGCGAAGCGGTTGCACGCCGCGAAGAGGCGGAGTGGCAGGGGGGGCTGGCGGTGCAGTTGCCATGGCGAAACTCCTTAAAGATCGTTGGGAGTACTGCTGCAACCGGATTTCTGCAGCAGGCTGATTATTCCGCTCCGGTAATACCAGCGTCAAGAAATGAGGAGCTGTTTGTGCGTTTATCGGTACATTTGTGCGATTAGGTGACTGGTCGCTTCCGGCCACGTTTCATCCCAATTCGGCGAGGAGTTTCTTCAAAGCACGTCCACGATGGCTGAACGCCAGCTTGGTAGAGGCATCGAGCTCCGCCATCGTCTTTCCCATTTCGGGAAGAAGGAAAAGCGGATCATAGCCGAAGCCGGAGCTGCCGCGGGGCTTTGCAAGGATCTGGCCTTCCACGGTTCCGTCTGCGGTGCGAACGATGCTGCCATCTTTTGCGGCGGCAAGCACGCAATGGTATCGGGCGCTTCGGCCTGCTTTGGGCACATCCTTGAGAGCATTCAGAAGACAGGCGTTGTTGCGCTGGTCGGTAGACAGGTTCGCATTGGTGACGAATCCGGCGTCCTCTGCATAACGCGCGGAACGCACACCGGGCGCTCCACTGAGTGCGTCGACCTCGAGGCCCGAGTCATCGGCGAGGACCAGCATGCCTGGAGCGCGGAGCGAATAGTAGATGGCCTTCGAGGATGCGTTGCTGTGGAAGGTGGGCTCGTTCTCGGGAGGCGCTGGGATGTCTGCGAGATTCGGTAGCGGCGCAAGCCGGATGTTTGCACCCGCGACTTCGGCTGCGGCGGCAGCGAAGTCGCGGAGCTTGCCGGGGTTTGAAGTGGCGACGAAGAGAGTCATCTCTCTATTCAAGCATTCCCGCTCCCGTTATCGTGCAATTCTGAACCGGACAAAGGCGGCGACACTCCATGGATGGTGCCCGTATGTTGGGCGCAGAGCGTCGGGCGTCGTGTAGGTGGTGAACTGGGCTCCTGGCGCTGCGGTGAGATGCGAGCCCAGGCGGAAGTCGCGATCGTAGCCGAAACTGTAGGCCTGCACATGCCCGATCAGCTCTTCTTCGAAGTCTTTCGGAAGAGGCTGCCCGGGGTGCAGAAGCAGTTCGCTCGTCCTGCCGGCATTTTCAATGCGGGTCCAGGCGTAGTTCTTCCCGCGGAACTTCAGCAGGGACTCCGCCAGGTAGCTGTTGGTCTTGTGCTCGTCAGGGCCACTTGCGATGGAGCGTGTGCGCCCCCATATTAGTGTGCTTGACCAGTTGCCTCGCGTGAGGCCGTTGGCATCGCGCTGCCCGAAAGGCCGGTTGTACATGATGGAGGCCGTCTGACGCTGCTGGTCTTCATGCGGGTAGAGCGCCTCGGGGCTGGTAATGTGGGCGATGGAGTACTGTCCGGTCCAGTTCGGACGCGGCGAAACCGTCAGACGCATCGAGTAGCTGTCGATGGCCAGACCGTTGGCGGAGGGCTGAAACTGCCAGCGTCCTTCCGCGGGTTCGCCGCCGTGAAAACCCGATCCTTCAACGCGCAGCCAGCGCCAGGTCGCTGCGGCGGTGAGGACGTTGTAAGCGATATGAGTGGAGTCTTCCTGGTGATGTCCGAGGGCAGCCAGAGGATTCTCGGAGGCGGACATGCGGTGAGGATAGGCGGACGGGCCGATGGCCGGATCTCCGATTGGAGCTGCATAGAAGCTGAGGAGGCTGTGCTCGCC